>ORJL010342809.1_pt1 | contig 12293 bp, 7 predicted proteins | sample 1779941 | NCBI WGS metagenome assembly ORJL01 (sample SAMEA104232317, study PRJEB22302) | groundwater metagenome | biome: forest; feature: aquifer; material: groundwater | place: USA | collected 2011-08-07 | depth 5.8 m
GAGTCTGAGCCTTCTCAACCTTGCGCGTATAGAACATCGTATGAAATATCCCACAGACAATGAAGGTTTTTCCATGGCCTCTCTGAAACGATCGTATACGAACGAATTGCTGCTCAACTTATTTTTATCAAAGTTAGAACTCGACCCTAACAATGAAAAAATCCAATCGGTTTGTCAGGAACTCAGAAATTACGGCTCTATTGCCGCTTAAATTTGTCTGAACTATTGTATTTATATTGCTCTTGAAACTATTTTTTTACTTCGTAAACGAAAAGCTTGTGTTTTGCCCGTGAAGCTTCTGTATATAATTTCTTTTTCTTGTCATTTTGTGGTATTTTTTGGATATCGATAACAAGTACAATATCTGCCTCCAATCCCTTGAATGTTTCAATGGTTGTAAAGTGAATGGAATCCATTTCAAATCTTGCTTTATTGTCAAGATACTTTAAATCATATTTCCCAATTTTATTTATTGAAGCAATTGAGGAATCCTTTTTTTCAGAATTCAGTATGAGCAATATTTGATCACTTGAAATTCTTTGATTCAACAAAAGTTCTTTCGTGTCAGAAACAAGCTTTGATTGTAATTCAATTTCATTTTTACATATTTTGTATACCACATCATCGCCTTCCGGGGTGTTTTCCGTTTCGATTCTTTCGCAAACAACCTCTTCTAAATAGTGAACTATTTTTTTTGTATTCCGACAATTCTTAATTAAACTGAACCTAAAATATTTTGAGATTTCCGGTATTTCAACATTCCTGTTAAAAATATCCTGCATTTTGTCCAGGAATATTATTACCTTTCCATCAGGCTTTAATAATTTATAAAGCAATTCAAACCAAAACTCTTTGAAGTCTTGACCTTCATCAATAATTAAACAGTCTATCTTTTCTTGGTTATCATTTGTTAACAATTCGTCAAGCTTAGCAGGTACTTCAATATCCCAAAATCCGTTGGTTTTTTTGTCAGCATTTGTCCACCAATTCGGATCATTGGTCTCGATACTTCTTTTTGCAAAAGAATGAAAAGTCCCGGTGATGATATTTGGATTGTTCCGAATTCCAGTCTCATATGATAACTTGTTTCCGAGTGTTCTGTTAAAGCACAAAAGCATTACTTTTTCCCCATTTGAGGCTAGTTCCTGGGCTAATGTTTTTGCAATAATTGTTTTACCAGAACCCGCGGGGCCATAAACAAGTATCCTTTCATTTTCAATAAAGTGTTTAAATATTTCAAGTTGTTGGTCTGCTAGCTGAATGTACCTTTCTTCATCCTGCTTAAACCTCGTTCCTAATAATTGTACAAACCCAATTCCCCGAAGAAGGCCATTTTTAAAATTTTCATATTCCCAATTTTTGCAGCCTTCTTTATTTGGAAATTGATCTATAAGATTTTCAAAAATTGAATCTAACGCTTTATCTATGTAAAATAAGCCATTTTGATCAATAATAGTATTAGTGCTAACAGAAGTAGGCAATTCATTCCCGTAAGGGATTTCACAATCAGGAAAACATAGTGCCCAACCTACGGGTAATTTTTTCCCAATTTCAGGATATCGTTTTATAAGACTATGCGTTGCGCTGCTTGCCTGGATGTCAGGGCTCGGAATAATCGCTTGTGAATATTGAAACCATTTTCCAGAAATTCCATTATAACTAATGATTCCTCCTTTAATTTCTAAACAAATTATTGCTCTTTTAGGAAGACAAATAATGAAGTCAATCTCGTATTCCGATCTTTCTGCATTACTTAGAGCGACAAATTTCCTAGCATAAAAGATATCGTACTTGTCCTTTAATATAAAAAGTTTCTCGAAAACGATTTTTTCCGCCTTATTTTCTAAATCAACAGGAAAATAGGATGGATAAATCATAAATCAATTCCTCAGATTTGACATAATACAATTTACTTCGCTCTCATTTAGCCCTCAAGATACTCATCAAAATAAGTATTGAGGTACTCTTCATCCGGCAGTCCAGTTATGTTATCTTTCACAGTAATAATTTTACATTTTTCAGTTCCATCAATAGCTAAACCAATCTTTATCAGAATAGCTGATTTTGCTTAATCGTTCTAAACAATATAGCTAAATATCATATTTCATAGTCCATATTTAAGTATTTACGAATTTTAGTCCCCCACGCATCTCTAACATCCGCAAAAGCCTCTCTCATTTTTTGATCCATATAAGACTCATCTTCTGCCCTTGCAAACGCCATAAGCATTAAATCAAATGCTTTTTTAACATTCTCGTCGTACTGCTTCACTAGCACAGAATACAATTTTTGATAGAACAAAGACCCTGTGTTAATTGTTAGAACACAAAAACCAGCGGTCTTATAGACATCTATGAATGTATTAGTTCCTAAATCCCTGTACCGAATATTAACTTTATTCTTTAGCATTGTATCTACGTCTTCCATAGTAGGCGTTAGATTACCGTCCTTTATCAATTCTTCTTTTGCATTTTCGGCTACAACTTCCACACTTAGCTTTTCTCTGCTAATAGAAGAAAATGTCGGCGTGTTGTTGTCTTTCTCAGCCGCATTGACAGTTAGTTCGGGTTCTGTAGGTTTTCCTCGAGATCTAGTGCCTTTTTTCCTAGATTTGAGAGTAGCATACATTCTTTTAATTGTTGGATGAATTATATCGTACAAAATTGCATGCATAGACTCAACATGTTCAACATTCGGCAACTCATCATCGAGAGATTCAAGCTGTACTTGCTGCTTAGTACAAGCTACACCAAAAATTTCATCTAGTTCAGGGTTAAACAAAACCTCACAACCCCACCAGCGGTGTTGTGGCTCATTAACAACATCAAAAAAACCAAATAAACCAAAATCGATTTCTCTCCACGACCTCACAATAGAGATTCCTACGAGGTTCTTTAAATGTTGGCCTAATTTACTTTCACCTCCGGCATCATGATAAACTTCTTTGGCAATTGAAAATCGCACCTTTATTTCTGAAGTCTTTTTAGCACCTAATTCATCGTAGTAGATTACAGGTTTTACTTTTTCTCCCAAGATATCATCATCGCGATAAATTTCAAATACGGGTTCACCTTCAGTAAAGAGTGCTCCTGGATCGTCTGGTTTTCCCAAAACACAATTGTCGGGCATTAAGAGCAAAGGATCATTGGGCCGAATTATTTTATCGTGATGCTCGTCACCAACTGCTATAAGTCTAATGGTGCACTTTCCTCCGGTAATCCAATATCTAAACTTTCTACCTAAAATAAATGAAAACCTATCAAACAAAGGCCCAACAGTTTTTCTATTTAAGCGATCACAGTTTTTCCATATAACCAAAGTCCCGGCGCTAGTACAATCAACGATGCCTTTACCATCTTCCTTAAATTTAAGATACTTCTTGTAATCATTTGGGATTGATTTCTTTACTGGGAGAGAAATATTGTTTTGGCTACCAGAACGGATCTCTCCAATGTCCAAATATGTATATAAAGATTTTTCATGCGAATCTTGCCATGAATAAACCTCAACGCGAGGACAAATTGCCATTGATGCTTGGGGCAAGCCTACACCAAACCGACCCATGCCATTTCTTGCTCTTCTCGTTCCATCTCCAATAACTAAGGATAAATGCAGAGTATCTCTATCCATCCCAATACCGTTATCTAACACAGCTATTTCCTCAACAACTCTCCTGCCACTTCTCCCCACGCCTGATTTAGCAATAACTAAAATATCCTTTGCTTCTGCCTCAAGTGAGTTATCAATTAACTCCGCAATTGCACTTTCAGCATTTTTATAGCCAGTACTTCTTAATGCGTCAGTATAATTCTGTATATTAACTATAGGTTTTTCAGTTGGTATCATAGGATTCCCTTCCCCCTTTAATTTCGCCAGTAACTTTTAAAATAATTAAAGGCTAGCGATTCGTTCGAGAATTTTAAAATGTTATCCTCCACATCGACCAAAAGACACTTTTCATTTCCCCCCATTTTAGGACCACGTAATCCCCTTCCTATCATTTGGCTATACAGCACTATTGAATGTGTTGGCCGAGTTATAAATACACATTTGATATTAGGCGCATCAAATCCCGTTGCCAGAACTTCATAATTAACTAGTATCTTTAATTCGTTACTAGGGTCTAAAAAATTATCAATTACATTTTTTCTGTCAAGTGGGCGTGTCTCCCCCAAGACACAGGCAGCAGGTATTTTCCTTAACTGCAAAGCAGCCGTAAGCATTTTCGCATGATCAACAGTACATGCAAACAGCAAAACGGGCATACGTTCTTCATGTAATTTTATCAATTTATTCAATATTTTTTTATTCCTTTGATGGTTATAAGCCAGTTTGGAAAGAATTTTATATGATAAATCCACCTTATCTGCCGAACTTGTCATCTCTCTTCGTGCTTGTTTCTTTTCAACATCCGTTAGATTTGATTCAGATTCCGATATTTCTATAACTTCTCTCTTAAAGGTTGCGAGGATATTTCTATTTTGTAAATAAGGAACTATTTCAGGTGTATCATCGAAACTCTCATATTTTGATTTTTCCTTACGAATCCGTAGCAAATCAGTAACGGATACAGAAATAATTTTTTCATCAAACATATTAGCTAATTTTTTGTTTTCGTCGATATCGCTAAAACTTCTACCGGGCGTCGCGCTTAACCCAATTAGACATCGATTTCGAAACCCCTCTAATTTAAGCATAAGAATTTCTATTAATTTACTCGTTTCTTTTGCGCATGTCTTATGGGCTTCATCGACTATAACTAAGCAAAGATTTTTCCTGATCTTATCAAATAATTTCGGGTTACTTTTTTGAAAATTTATAAATTTCTGAATACTTGCGAAAATTACATTTGATTTAGAATAATCAATAGATAAGTTAAAATCTCCCCAAAATTTATGAATAATCGCAGATTTTGCCCCTAAATGCTTCCAGCATTGTTTGAAGGTAAATAACGCCTGCCTTAGTAGTTCCTCAGTATGCGCCAACCATAATATGATTCCTTCGTTTCCTTCAATAAAATTCCAGTATTCAATAATTGAATGTGTGCATGTTTTTGTTTTTCCTGATCCAGTAGGCATATGTATAAGGCATTTGGCCAAATCTCTGCTTGTTAACCATGACAGAAGAGAAGTCTTAATGAGAAATTGATAATCTAACAATTCATAAAACCTGTCATATGGCGGGAATTCTTCTCGTTCATCTTCTTTGACTTGCTCTTGAGGTAAATATTCCTCGGATATATCTAAGTGCTTAATGACATATCGCGCGAAACCAAAATCCTGCCATCGAAAATTTCTACATTTCAAAATTATTTCTTCGATATCGTCCTTTTTAATCTCTAGCTCTTTTCCTAAAGAAATGATCTTCCCAGGTGTTAAACAAGCGCGCAAAACATATTCCCTGGAGGTTGTATCTTCAAAAATCTGTCTGCCTTTTAAGGCAGCGGCCATATTAACAAGACTATTTTTGTTTAGATAGCTCTCTCCCCATTCTTTCATTAATTCGACAATGTCTTTACCGATAATATCAACAATCTGATCTTGAGGCAGACTATATAATAAATCTTGCAATTTCAGTTTTGCCATATATTGACCTAATTTATCGACCTCATGCAACTAACTGATATAAATCTTTTCCATTCATTCCTGGGCAAATCCAAAAAACGTTTCTTATTAGAGCCGACACTTTATTGTTCTTTAACTTTTAAGTAGATATGCATTAACAGTAGGGGCCGATAACACATTGTGTTATTGTTGGTTATTTTTCATAAAATTAAGTTGCCACGATTAATGATTGTTCATAATCATAGATTGCAAATTAGGCAGGGTGTTTCATTATCATCCTCCTCAAGAACCTCTTCAAATACTTGGTAAAGAGGTTTTTCTGCTTTCCGAAATGTTTCTAGTTCTTTTTCCATCTTTTGTGTGTGCCGTACCTTAATCTCCTCCACTCTTTCGGGACGTGACATTTCTTCGAGGCTTTCATCCTGATTCCAGATGTACCTCTTGCCTGTTTTAGCATCATATTTCTCATACTGTTTTGCTTTTTCAAACAAATCCGGATGGTTTTCTTTTAAGCCAATCCATTCGTATTTTCTTTGAAAAAAGCAAAAGTAACAACCAGAACGTGTTCTCCATTCATAATATTTCGGTAATCCCAAACCAGCATCTTCAAGAATCTTATAAACACCGGCCTTCTTAATGCCTGCTTCTTTAAAAGGATAAACGGCTTTAATATTGTCTTTGGGACTTATGTAGCCCTTTCGGTTGTCCTCGTCTGCCCTAATTGCAACATAGCTAACAGCCTCATCGCGACCAACAAATCTTTCGAGAGGCTTAAGTTTTAGTTCTATTGTACACCAGCGTTGCCGAGGTGAAGGCAAGAAGTTTCCATTTAAATTAAGCCGATAATCAAATGGTTGCTCTGGATTTAACCTTTGGATTGTTTTTCCAAGATATTTCTCTAGCTGGTGTAGGTAATCATACGTTTCAGATAACTCTACCCCTGTATCGCAAAAAAAATATTCCATTTCTTGTACTTTATCACGCATATATACAGCAAGCGCTGCACTATCTTTACCACCAGATATGCCTAGTATATGCCTTATTTTTTTATGATCCGCCATATAAAGTATCCTTTTTTATTATTTTTGATCTACAACTTTATAGTCTTCGATTATCTGTTCAGTAAATTTGCTTAAAGCTCCGAGGATTAAATCAATATCTCCATGATGACTTAGCCCTTTAAAGACTTCGCAAAATGATTCTTGAATCATTTTGATTTGTTCTTTTTTGTTCTGGTTTAAGTGTATGAGTTTAAAAATCTCGGCTTTTTTGTCTGATGTGATTGAGATTTGAATTAGTTCATCGCTTGCCTCTAATGTTTTATCACCTTTTTCCAAGGCAAGACGTTCATATCTTGTAATTTTTGCGCTCATGGCAGCCATTTCTTGTTCAAATCGCAAGAGGTCGTCATCTACCCAATTAAGCGGAGGACGGCGAGTAATAAAAGTGCCTATTGAATCCAACCACGCCTTATGCTCAAGATTATCTACTACTCTTACCAGAAATGCCTTAATAATCGGGTCTAACGTTATTGACATTATTCGTTGTGCCCGTTCAGAAATCAAATTTCGAAAATCCCCGCTTGCATCTTGTAATGAAAAGGTGTGTAAGAGAATATTCTCTATTTTCCCAAATAATTCAGCTTCTTTGCGCTGTAATTCAATTAAGGCGTTTTTAAGTGTTACGACAAATTCTTTTACCTGTATTTCATCGGGATCTATTTTGTTTGTAATTGGCTTGAAACCACAAGCAACCGGAATATCTTTATATAATAAATTTGCAGGTTCTAAAGCTTCAAGAAGAACTTTCCGAACTGCTTTTGCCCGTGTAGAAAGGTTTTCAGTTTTTTGCACATAGAGAGGCAAGGAATTAACAAAACTACACAGCATTTTTACAATATTAAGAATGTTAACTACTTTGGATGATTTTATATCATCATGCTTCTTTACAAGAGTTTTCATTAGTTGTTCAAAAACAATAGCTTTAATACCCGTAATACGACAAAGCTGTATGGCAAATCTATGTGGCACCTTGCAGAGTAAATCGAAATCTGTCGGTTTAATTACAGGCTTAAATGTACCTTGTTCAAATAATGCGATTTCTGTATCATAAGCTATAAGAAAGGTCGCTAAAATGAGCGGAATTATTCCTTCTTTTATCCCAAACGGTTGATTCCGCATAATGGACATGAGTTCCGTGACGGGTACTTTTTGATCTTCACGCTCTGTTAAATATCTGGTTAATTCCTCCCAAATAGGCTGCCATGATTTTTCAAAATGTTCTGCATCTGGATCAAATCTCCAATTATTATCTTTTACCTTTTTATGAAGACCACTTTTTGCAAAAACCGATTGATATATGCAGTATTCTGGAGGAAAACCTTGTATACCTAAGTTTTCTTTTTGTGAATTTTCAAGCATTGCATGAAGCAACTTCTTTCTTGCAGCAGAAATATTTGAGGATAAATAGGTTCTATTAATTAACTCATTCTTTAAGATGGGTGTATTATAAAAAACACGGTCACAAATATCAGAAATCCATGTAGATAATTCTTTTTTTGTAACAGTAGCCTTCGGTTTATTTATTTCACTATCAATCCAAAACGTATTTACGTCTGCTTCTAAATTTCCAGTGTAAAATAAATTACTCGTTGCTTCGCTAACCATACGTTCCATTTGAAGAATACGTGCATCTATTTCACGTTGTGCGATCTGATCTCCCTGAAGTTCTGGAGTATTCTTCTGTATCCACTGTAATGCTAATAATTCTGTAAAAACACCACTTACTCTTTCAGCATTAGAAGCAAAACCTATTAACGTCCTTTGGCTGATATCTTTGTTTGCTTTGTTAAGAACTTCTTGTACATCAGTAACCGTTAATGAAGTATCGTTATCTCTGTTTATTACCAATAATATTTGTCCATCAGCATTTTCAATTTCTTTTTGTAATTCACCAGTTAAATTTGATGCATCTACATAACGTATATTAAAATAACGTAGAGTACCTTTTTCATAAAAGTATCGCTTGGCAATTTTGGGCCGCAGGGGAAACAATTTATTGAGCATTTCCACCAAATTAGTTTTCGATATCTTACTTTGTTTGGTCTCGTTAATTTTTTGCTCAATATCTATGTCACTTCCACCCCACAAAACATAAGAAGACGAATATCTTCTAAAAACAATCACAGACTTTCTACATAAGCTTTCCAATGCATTTGAAACTGCTTGTTGTTTGCCGTTATCGTCAGTACCGATTGCACACGAAATCGCATCTTCATTAATAGAAAATCCTAAATTCTCGCTTAGTAAACTTAATATACCAATAGTTTTAATAATTTTTCTTTCAAGATCGTCTGTTGAACGACCTAGCGCCTGGTCTATTTCAATCCATTTCTTTCCATAAGTGTATGTAAAAAGAGAAACACCAAAATTTGCTATCAGGTAATCATATAGGTGATATATACTGTAAAGAGGGAATGAACTTCCCTGAACATTTACCTCAGTTCTGCTTAAGAAGTCTGAGAAACTACCAGGTTCCATCGAAGTTATAAACGCAAATAAGCTACGTTCGTTTTGTGCAAATTTACTGCGAAATAGTGGTACTAGCACCGTGGTTGATAGTGGATGAAGAGGCAGACAACGCTGCAATGTTTCTACGAAGTGCTTAGGAATATTATTATGATTATCTTTAAACAGCTTGGAAAACGATTCGAATACGTTTGTATTTAATTCTAAAACCTGTTTATGCTTTTTTCCAGAAGCACTAAAATCGATTGCCGATGATATTATTTTGTATACCTGCTCGCTCGAATCCACAAAAGGAATGTCTTCAAATCTCCCTTGTATTTTTGCCCATTCACTGCGCTTTTCACTATCTAATCTAGATGCATAACGGTCAAAAGGCTGGTGTAAAACAGTAAAAAATAAAAATGGATATTTTTCGCTTCTCGAGGCAGTTTCAGCCAATTTTTGTAAGATAAAGATATCGCTGTTTTGATTTAGGGAGGCAGCTTCAAGGCATTTACCTAATTCATCTATTACAAAGAGTAATCCAGCGGCTTTTGACTTTACAACATGTTTAAATGTCTCTTCTAAAAGCTCTATTATCAAATCATTCGTAGGGAAATACCCTTGATCGCATTTATGAATTGTATCTTCAATTTTCTGCGTAATTGATTGTGTGCGGGAATGTTCATAAAAACTATTAAGTCCGGATAGCAATCCTTTTAAGATAACTTTTTCTACACGTTCTCTACCGGCAGAAACAAGTAATGTGCAAAATCGCTTCTGTGATTTTGTTACTATGGGATTAGATTCGAATAGCTTTATGTATAGATTTTTATTTGTCTTCTTTAGAAGTTCGCGGGCTTTATTTACAGCCACTGCATTACCATCACCCAAAAGCAATTTTAAATATACAATAAATGCAGATTTTCCAGACCCATAGGGCCCTGTAATCGTCCATGCCTTCGTACTGTACTTACTAACTAAGGACTCCGCAACACGATCTAGAATCTTTACTACTGATTGTGTAATGATATAATCATCGAGCACACTATCAAGTTCAATTTGAACAGATCGGTGAAAACGTGATTTTACTTGAAATAAATCTTTTAATCTCATATCTTTATAAAAATTGTTGATAATATTTTTTTAAATAGTCGTTAGGATTTGTGTTTTTTATGCGGTATATTTGCCTAATTCTCGATGTTTCATCGTAACGCAAAGCACCTTTAGTAAGCTTTTCCAAACCTTCTAAACGATATGTAAGGGAATCCTCATCTATTTTAAATACTAAGCCTGGAGACCCATGGCCATATGCTAAGGCATCGAAAGACAAAATGTCTTTATCGCAATGAAGTTTATTCCAGTAGTCAATTAGCGAGTAAGTAAATATTTCGTTTGATAATTCACGTTGTTGGCCTCGCATAAAGACATAAAGCCCTCGCTGACCCAATTCCTGAATAAGCGACAATTCAGTAAGTGGACAATCAAGACCATCCTCGCGAATGGCAGGTTTAATATCTTTAGAGGAAACATAAGTCCTTATAAAACATTGAACATCACGTTCAATAATTGCTGGTGAACATTTGATGCCATTTACTTCCGCAAACAAAACAAGCTCGTTGATTAACTGTTCTTTCGTAAATTCTATCTGAGTTAACCGATTAAAGACAAAATACCAAGTTGTTGCGATATTTATATTATTACTTATTTTCCAATGCAAAAGCCACAAAGTCGCAATATCCTCCAAATAAGGATCCCATCCGTTATCTGAAAACAAATTTTTGCCAAATTCAGTAACGTTATAACCACTTGTTTTCTCCTCTGCTTTCTGAATAACCTCAGTTAACACACCCCAATGTTTCATTGAATAAACCATGTTTTTGCCCACACCTAGTTCAGAAAGAGCCGTTTCTCTGTCAAACAAAAGCGAATCTTGAGATATTGCATCTACAACTTTTTTCAACCAAGTATATCGAAATGTAAATGTTTCGTGGCCAGAAAAATTCAGCTTTAATTTCGGAACAGGTAAATCTTTATTTTTGATTAAAAGTCCAGACATATACGTCTTTTCCTAATACTTTAGTTATAAAAAAACCCATACAAAACTGTATGGGTCGAAATTGTTTAGATTAATGAGTTTGCGATAAAGATATTTCTATCTGTTCTCATGGCTGAAATAATCTAACTGGGGTATACGCTTGATTCAGGTAAATACTGCATCTTGTACTTTAGAGCCAAGAAAACATTCTATATGTTGATGCTACCTGAGTCAGACGGATAGGCCAATAATCTAATTATTATATATTACATATAGTATCTATGGACTGAACGAATACTATATCTCATATATCATATTAATTAGTTTTGTACAATAAAAATATTATATTAGGAGAAACTTCTTTATTTCTACTACTTTCATTCTGCTGGGTAGCGGGAATTCCTGTCGCGTCATATTGTAAATACTTCTTAAAATATTTTTTGTGTCCATTTGTGGTTAAAGAATTATCTTTCGCCTATCTCAGGTCATAGAGATACAGCAACGCCGCCCATCCGCCAGGCATCGCCTGCGGCGGGTGCTTCAACTCTTTGCCGTATTTTACCGCCATTTCCAGGAAATACCGTGCATGGAAAAATGCTTCAACCATCGGCCTTGTTGCCTTAAGCCATTTTTTATTATTATCTTCCATATCGAATGTCCTGCCAGTGCCTTCCTTCACAATATGCATAAACCATTTGTTCAGGGGAAGGTTCGGCGCTAACGCCTGTAGCTTTTCTACAATCTCCTGTGTTTGTTTCTGAATAAAGTACACCTTGAAGCTCTGATGGTAGAAACGATACACGGGGTCTTCATAGCCCCAGTCGCCGCTGCACTTCGCAAGCAGTTCCTCAAGCACTGGCAACTCTGCCTGCAAATGTCTGAATAACTCCTTCACCTCTCTACGATCATCCAAAGCGTTTTCATTGCCAAACATTACCTACTCTCCTGCTTATAGTCGAACTTCATGAAAAGGCAGAGTCGCGATTGTCCACCAGGTTTGTCGTTGTGTGATTAGAATCCCGTCAAATTTTTCCAGTTGGTCAGGAAAGATGTTTTGCATTCGGATATCATTTAATCAGCCATTTCCACAACGGCAGGTAATATATTTCTCTCTTGCCAAGAGTTTCCTTTGCCTCGTAGTCCCAGGTAAGCACCATTAGGTTATCGCACCCTGTTTCGTCCGCC
>ORJL010989699.1_pt1 | contig 12291 bp, 10 predicted proteins | sample 1779941 | NCBI WGS metagenome assembly ORJL01 (sample SAMEA104232317, study PRJEB22302) | groundwater metagenome | biome: forest; feature: aquifer; material: groundwater | place: USA | collected 2011-08-07 | depth 5.8 m
AAGGCATCGAATGGGTCGACGGCATGACCCCGATGATGGAAGCGCGCGCGATCAAGAATGTCGACGAGCAGGAATGCATGCGAATGGTCGGCGCCATCGGCGACGCGGCGCATTGGGAATGCATGAAATTTCTGCGGCCCGGCCTGACCGAGAACCAGGTCACCGCGCACATCATGGAATTTCTCTACAACATCCCGGGCATCGAGGACGTCGAGGACGTCATTGTCTCATCCGGCCCCAATACCTGGCCGAACTGGCGTAATTTCTCCGATCGCATCATCAAGCCCGGCGATATCGTCTTCATCGATTTGGCCGCGCTGACCTGGAACGGCTACAAATCCTGCTACTACCGCACCTATTGCGTGGGTCGGGAGCCGACGCAGGAGCAGAAAGACGTATATGCGACAGCCCTCAAGTGGCTGTACGACGCCATCGAGACCGTGAAGGTGGGCGCTACCACCCGCGATATTGCTTCGAAATGGCCGTCCGCGATGTCGACATGGGGCTACGAGGACGAAGACCAGGCCGCAGCGAATTTGTGGGGCCATGGCCTCGGTCTGGCGCAGTACGACACGCCGGTGATCTCGCGCATCTGGTCACTTGATTTCCCGGTAGAGATCCGGCCCGGGATGGTGTTTGCGCTCGAAACGCAGCACGGCAAGAAATTCGAGTGGGGCGTGCGGATCGAGGAAATGCTGATCGTCCACGAGGATCGGATCGAGCTCATTTCGGGTTTCCCGGTCGAACAGATTACCGTCGTCGACCCGGTGCCGGGCTACTCCAAGTTCCTGAAATAGCAACTTCGCCAAGATCCAACGTCCCGGATCGCCGCGTGTGATCCGGGACGCTGGGCCACAATAGCGTCGTTCGCCGCTGTTGCCCTGCTGCCGTGCGAACAGAAGTGTGAAAGATGTCATGGAACAGTCCATTTTTCCGACCACGGATCCGGCGGCGCTGGACGTCGATCGGGTCGGGCCGAAGGCCGGTAACCTCGCGGCGCTCGGTCGCGCCGGTCTGCCCATTCCCGATGGATTTTGTATCGACTCAATCGCTTACCGCCGCCAACTGGCGTCCTTTGGATTGGATGCGGCGCCAGGCGGCGGCGATTCCGATGAAGAAATCATGGCGGCGCGCCGACACGCCATCGAAACCAGACTGGCGCTGCTGTCGCGGCCGATCATTCCCGAGATTTTCGAACCCCTCATGGCGGCACGGCAGGCGCTTATCGAACGGTCGGGCGGAGCGCCTTTGGCCGTCCGCTCCTCCTCGCTCGTCGAAGACAGGTTCGGATCGAGTTTTGCCGGTCAGTTCGAAAGCTACCTTGGTCTCGACAACGAAGAGGATTTTCTGACCGCGGTGCGAGCCTGCTGGGCGGCGCTCTGGGCGCCGCGCGTGTTGCGTTACATGCAGAATCGTGGCGCGAGCCCGGCGGACACCGCGATGGGCGTCCTGGTGCAGCCGCTGGTCGCCGCGCGCGTCTCCGGCGGCGGCCTGAGCCAGACCGGCGAGGGCGACATGCTGATAAACGCGACATGGGGACTCGGCACGGCCATCGCTCAGGGCGAGGTTGTGCCCGACCGCTACGTGCTAACCGCCGACGGACGGATGTCGAGCAGCGAAGCCGGAAGAAAGGACCGCAGCGACGGCTGCCAGCATCACAAGCTTCGCTACCGGTCCGTGGAAACCAGGGCGCTGCGGGGCGACGTCGTCTCCGAGATGTGCCTGACCGAAGCGCAGGTCGTCGAATTGGGTGCGTATCTGCGCAAAGCAGCGGATCTGATGGGGGCACCGGTCGAAATCGAGTGGGCGCTCGGCGATAGCGGAATCAGGCTGCTTCAGTCCCGCCCACTTCACATCGGGCCTGCCCAGGTGCCAGATGAGATCTGGCTGCGCCACCCGAAACTCAATGGCCAGCCGGCCGGCGTTGGGTGGGGGACAGGCCGGGCTTGTGTCGTCAGTTGCGAATGCGAATTGTCGCGCGTCGGTCCAGGCGACATTCTCGTGACCAAGGTCGCGGGACCGGCTCTGAGCCGCATTCTTCCCCGTGTCGCCGGCGTTGTCGCCGAACTCGGCGGCAGCACGTCGCATCTGGCCTCCCTGGCGCGCGAACGCGGCATCCCGATGGTGCTCGGCGTGCACAATGCCACCCAGCGCATACCCAATGGCAAACATGCCGCCGTCGACGGCGTCGCCGGCATCGTACGGTGGATGAACTGATGCGTCCGCGCATCTTCATCACCCAACCGATCGCGCGCACCGCGATCGAACGCCTGGCTGATGTCGCCGAAGTCAACCTGAACTCCGATCCCATGCGCATCATGGACAACGATGCGCTTTGCGCGGCGGCCGCCAACAACGACATCCTGTTCTGCCTTCTTCACGACAAGGTCGATCAAAGGGTAATCGCGGCCAATCCCCGCCTTCGCGCCATTGCATCGATGAAGATCACTCCCTCCGACATCGACGTCGGCGCAGCGACCGCGCGCCATATTCCGGTTACCGTCATCCCGGCGATGGTCACCGAAGCGACCGCCGACATCAACTGGGCGCTGCTGCTGGCGGTCGCCCGTCGCGTCGTCGAAGGCGATCGTCTGGTGCGCCAGGGAATCTTCCCGGGCGGCCAGTCGTCGTATCTCGAAGCCGCGATGGTCTACGGAAAAACCATTGGTCTGGTCGGCGGCGGCGGACGCATCGGTCGCGCGGTGGCGCGAAGAGCCCGCGGGTTCGGAATGCGAGTTCTCTATTGGGGGCCGCGCCGGCTTGCCGAGGCCGATGAGCAAGAATCCGGTCTTAGCTATGTCGGACTCGATCAACTTCTCGCCGAGGCCGATTTCGTATCCTTGCATTCCCCGCTGCGGCCCGAGACCGTCCATCAGATCGGCGCCCGGGAATTGGGGCTGATGAAGCCGACCGCGTTCCTCATCAACACCTCGCGGGGCGGCATCGTGGATGAAGCCGCGCTGGTTGCAGCGCTTGCCGGGCGGCGCATCGCCGGCGCCGGGCTCGACGTGTTCGAGAACGAGCCGCAGCCCACGCCTGCATTGCTGAAACTGCCCAACACCGTTCTGACACCGCACCTCGGTAGCGCCGTCGCCGCGCTTCGGGAGTCGATGGCGCATGTCGTGGTGGACAACATACTGGCGATCCTGAAGGACCAGTGCCCGCCCAATTGCTGGAATACGGAAATCTACGCGACAGTCTAGATGCATGCCCGACACGTCCGCCTAAACGTGACCAACGCGTGTCCTGCAATCGCTCCATAGTGTGAAAAGAGGAAAAAATGAGTGTAGCGGCCAAAGTAGTCCTCACCGACTACGTCTGGGAATCCCTGGACGTCGAGCGCAAAATTCTCGATGGGCTGGCCAGCCTGACGCCGCTGCAAACCAAGACGTCCGAGGAGTTCGTGGCGCAGGCGGCCGATTGCGACGCCCTGCTGAACACCTATGCAGGACCGATCTCGAGCGAGGTGATCGCGAAGATGCCGAAGTGCAAGATCATCGCGCGCTACGGCATCGGCGTGGACACCATCGATCTCGAAGCGGCGACCGCGGCGGGAATCATCGTCACCAATAATCCGAGCTATTGCCTCGAGGAAGTCGCCGAAGACGCGATGGCGCTGTTGCTTGCCTGCGCCCGTAAAATCGTCGTGTTCGACCGGCTGGTTCGCAACGGCCGCTGGGAGCTTCCGCCGGGCAAGCCGATCTTTCGCGTGTCCGGCAGCACGCTCGGGCTCGTGGGCTTCGGCAACATCGCAAGACTGGTCGCGACGCGGGCAGCGGCGTTCGGCATGCGCGTGCTGTATTGCGATCCCTTCATCCAGCAGGGACAGTTTGACGCGCCCGGAACGAAAGTGGAATTCGACCAGCTGCTCCGCGAGGCGGATTACGTTTCGCTGCATCCTCCGCTGACGGCGAATACCCGCAAGATGATAGATGATGCCGCGCTTTCGAAGATGAAAAAGACGGCATTCCTCATCAATTGCGCGCGGGGTCCCGTCGTGGACAGCGAGGCGCTGATCAGGGCGCTCGATGCAAAATCGATCGCCGGCTGCGCGCTCGACACCACCGATCCCGAGCCGCTGCCCAATCCCCATCCTCTGCGCGACCGCGACAATGTGATCATCAATCCACACGCTGCCTGGTACAGCGAACAAGCGATGGCGGGACTACAGGCCGGCGCGCCGAACGAGGTCCGGCGCGTGCTGTCAGGCGAATGGCCGGTGAACGTGGTCAATCCGGCGGTAAGAGGCAAAACCCGCGCTGGACTGTGACGGCGGCCTGCGTGCCTGTTGCCGCAGACGCCTGATCCTAACGTGCGCAGCGTGAATGCACGGTGCCATCGAATTATCCTTCAACCCCCCGGGGAACACCCATCATGAAACTCGTTCGTTATGGCGCTTTCGGCGCGGAAAAACCCGGCCTGATCGACGGGCAAGGCCGCTTGCGCGACCTGTCGGGACACATCACCGACATCGACCGCACGGCCCTGTCACCGTCCGGTCTTTCGGAGTTGAGAAAGCTAAATGCCGACTCCTTGCCCCTGGTTCAGGGGGCGCCGCGTTTGGGCGTGCCGCTGACCGGGATCAGCAAACTGGTGTGCGTCGGTCTGAATTATCGCGACCATGCCGAAGAGGCCGGCATGCCAATTCCGACCGAACCCATCCTTTTCATGAAAGCGACGACGTGCATTTCCGGACCAGGTGATGCCATTGTCATTCCCAGGGGATCGGTCAAGACCGACTGGGAGGCGGAACTGGGCATCGTCATCGGTTCGATCGCGCGGGACGTTCCGCTCGAGCGCGCGCTCGATTACGTCGCGGGCTACTGCCCGGTCAATGACGTATCCGAGCGTGAATTCCAACTCGAGCGCGGCGGACAGTGGGACAAAGGCAAGGGCTGCGATACTTTCGGCCCGATTGGACCGTGGCTCGTCACCCGCGATGAAATTCCGGATCCGCAGAATCTGAACATGTGGCTGGAAGTGAACGGCCGCCGCATGCAGAGCGGCAATACGCGCACCATGATTTTCGGCTGCGCCGAGATCGTAAGCTACATAAGCCGCTTCATGACGCTGCTGCCAGGCGACGTCATCGCCACCGGAACGCCGCCGGGGGTCGGAATGGGCAAGAAGCCGCCGCAGTTCCTGAAAGCCGGCGATCGTATCCGGTTCTCGATCGACGGCATGGGCGTGCAGGAGCAGGAGGTTCTTGGCCACCCCACCTGAGATGACTGCTCGGCGAATGTGTCTCCGAAGCCGCATCGGCACTGGCTTCAGCGTTTGGCTAGTCTGGCCAGCTTGATGCTGTTCGGGCGATTGGGTTGGCTCTCAGCCATCTGATCGGCCGGCTCGCGGCTGCGGTTCAGGTGTTTCAAGCTCTGAATAAAGCCTTCGACGAGGACTTCGATCACGGAATTGATCTTGTTGGGAATTCTTGTCTTGTAGACCCATTTGCGCATGCTGATGTAAAATATCGCCGCGTGCAGCGACCAGACCAGCTCCAGCTCAAGCTCTCGTTTATCCCGATCGACTGGCGCCGGGCTCGGAAAGGCGTGATGGAATTCAGTGATGACGGTAGTAAAGATGCTGTCGTGCAGCAGTTTGAACAGGCGGTCGTTGATGCCTTCCTGCTTCAGCCCGGCGAAAATCAGAATGCGCACCCAGTCGTTCCTGAGCACGTTCTGTGCATAATCCAGGTAGTATTTTTTCAGGCGAGCCTCGAATGGAACGTCTCTATTTCGCAAATCAGATTCCCAAAGCGGGTTCCATCGCGCGAGATACACTTCCTCATAGACTTGATCGAGTAACAACTCCTTGCTGGGAAAGTAACGGTAAACCAGCGATTGAACGACGCCGATCTCACGAGCCAGATCACGCGTGCTGCCCTCGAAACCATTCTTGGCAAAATACTCGATCGCCTTTTCGACGATCATTCTCTTGCGCTCGCCCGAATCCATTCGCGGCGCGCGGACCCTGGGGGCAGCCGCTTTTTTCTTGGCCGAAGCATTCTGCGAAGTCATTGAGCGCAATTCTTCATGTCCTCGCGTTGAGATGGCAGACCTATATCAAGTCGCGCGATAGATTTCCAGCGCCGGACGGCGGGAAGGCCGCTTCGCTTTGGGCTGAAGCATCGGCGGTGCTGGTATTTATCAAATGACCACTATATCGCGCCGCGATCGGTAAAGCGACAGAAATTGGATTGCCCTGCATGTCAAAAACCGTCGGCGTCGTCGGGTTGGGTATCATGGGCGGCGCTATTGCGCGCAACCTGGTCGATCGCGGATGGCGCGTGCTTGGTTCGGACGCCAATCGAGATCGTTGCCGAGAACTCGCCGCCACCGGCGTCGAAATTCTGACCACGGTCGGCGCGCTGGTTCACGCCGCGCCTGTCATCCTGACAAGCCTGCCGAGCCCCGCTGCGGCGGGTGCCGTAGCCTCCGAGATCGCGAGCGCGGCGGCGCCAAAGCGGGTCGTCGCTGAGCTAAGTACGTTGGCCATCGCCGACAAGCTCGCCTTTCGTGAGCGGCTCGTCGCCGCCGGACATGTTGCGCTGGACTGCCCGCTTAGCGGTACCGGGGCGCAGGCCGTGACGCGAGACCTGGTCGCGTATTGTAGCGGCGACTCCGGCGCGATCGCGGCGCTCGGCCCGCTATTTGGCGATTTCGCGCGAAAGGCGGTCGATCTGGGAACGTACGGCAACGGCAGTCGAATGAAGTACGTCGCCAATCTTTTGGTCGCGATCCACAATGTCGCCTCGGCCGAGGCAATGGTGTTGGCCATGAAAGCGGGGCTGGATCCCAACCAGGTGATCGAGGTGGTCGGCGCGGGCGCGGGCGCGTCGCGCATGTTTGAGATGCGCGCGCCGATGATGGCCAAGGATTGCTACGAGCCGCCGACCATGCGGGTTTCGACATGGCAAAAGGACATGTCGATCATCGACGCATTCGCTCGCGAGCTAGGCTGTGCGACCCCCTGTTTCGATGCCAGCCGGCCGATCTACGACGACGCATTGCAACGCGGTTTCGGCGATCTTGATACGGCGGCGGTTTGCCGGGTTCTTGAGGAGCATGCAGGGGGCGCCCGCTCGATCTGACGGCGATCGAGGGCCCTCCCTGCGTTGGGGCGTCGCGTACGTCTGTGCCCTGCAATTTGCCACGGAACGGGTTACTCGGCTTGTTTTTGCCATACGGCGGCCCCGAGGGTCGTTCGCCTTCGCGCTCAAATCGTATCCCATATCGAGCGCTCGTCGGTCGGCCGGAGCTTGAGTTGTCGGGTGCCCGCCGCGCGGCGCGAACGACATCGCGCGCTTCGCGCTGCCGCAACAGACTTTGGACCGGCTCGCGTCGCGGAATCGACTGGTTCGATCGGCACGATCACGAAGGCGCCGAGCAATCCCCCGCGTGATAGCGGTCTCGATCCATCCATATGTCGCCGGCGTCCCGCATCCTCGTCTGGCCGCTCCCTCGAGGGGTTAGCTGCACAGGGCAGGGGTCGAGACCCTGCTTTCAGCCGAAGCCGGAAAAGCGGTTGATTTTCCCCTTGGCGCGGCGAATTTGGGAATTCCTTACTGAATTGCCGCTTGCATTGACAGCCGGAGTCCGATAGTGATCAGTTGCTCATTAAAGACATCGCGCGGTTTGCCGCCGGATCCGCGGGGACGCACAATTGCAAGTTGTGCGTCTCATTCGAAAATAAATTCGCCTGGCTCAACGGGGAAGAACGATGAAAGGGAGGAGACAATGAAAAAGCTAATCGCATTGGCTGCGGCGATCGTGGTTTGTGGCGTCCTGGGTCAGTCTGCCGTTCGCGCGGACCAGCCCGCCAAGATCAAGGTGGGAATTCTGCTGCCGCTGACTGGAACGTTCGCCGCCGTTGCCGAAACGCAGAGAGACGGCGCGCTGCTGGCGGTTGAGACCATCAACAAGAGGGGCGGCCTCAGCATGCCCTGGGGCAAGGTTCAGGTCGAAGGCGTGGTCGAGGACGATGAAACGAAATTGGACGTCGGCGTTCGACGTTACCGGTACCTGGCGTCAGAAGGCGTCAAAGGGGTTGGCGGGCAAACCTGGGCGCCGCTGGCATACGCCATCAACTCCGTGGTCGCCAAAGAGCCGATGCCGTATTTCCCGACCTGCGTCATGTCGAAAGACGCCTACATGAAGGGCAAACTCGCGGCGTCGACATTCTCGACCGCGTACAGCCCCTGGACGGTCGGATACATGGCTGCGAAGGCTGCAATCAGGGATCTCGGCAAGAAGCGCATCTTCTTTTTGGCCCGCGCCGACAGCTGGGGCTGGGACATGAGGGACGGCGTCACCGCCGCGGCCAAGGAACTCGGCGGCGAGATCGTCGGTTATGACGAGGTTTCGCTCGGAACGAGCGAATACACGACCACCTTGCAGAAGGTCCGCGCGGCGAAACCGGATGTCTTCATCGGCTCCCAGTTCGGCGGCGACGCGGTCGCCCTGCTGAAGCAGGTCCAGCAAATGGGCCTCAACAAGGAAATGACCATTTTCAGCGCGTTCATGACGAACGTGGTTGCCAAAGGCGTTTCCCCGGAGGCACTCGATGGCGTCTATGCCATGCATTATTTCTACTACGACCTGACCGGCTTTGCCGACCAGGACGTGGTGAAGAGCGCCAGGGAATTCACCGATCTCTACCGCGCGAAATACAACGCACCGCCGGACTCATATGCGGTGATCGCCTATACCGCCTACATGGAAATGTTCCGCGGCTTCGAGGCGGCCAAATCCTTCGACCCGGCGAAAGTGACGGCGGCGCTGATGGCCAACAACGGCGAATTCAGCACGGTCAAGGGGCCGTCGCGATGGCGCGAAGATCATGTCGCCGAATACAAGTACGCGGCTTTCCTGGTGAAGGGAAAATCGCCCTCCGAGCGAAAAGACGAATGGGATCTCTTCACCGTCATGGGCGCTCTTGGCGCGCAAAACGCCGAATCAGTTCTGCCCCCGCTGAAATCGCTCGGCTACTGAACCCCGATACTTTCCGATGAACTCGAGACGTCCCGATGGAGGTACCATCGCTCTATCGGGACGCATCATGAGACAAGGCAGCCCGACCGTGAGTCCCGATCCACGTCCTGTCATCCTGAGAGCCGAGGGCGTAACCAAACGCTTTGGACCGGTGGTCGCGGTCGACCGGGTCGATTATCAGCTTCATCAGCATGAGGTCGCGGGAATCCTCGGATCGAATGGTGCGGGTAAAACGAGTTTCTTCAATCTCCTGACCGGTTACCACATTCCGAACGAGGGAAAGATTTTCTACAAAGGGAAGGACATCACCAATTCGACCCCGCAACAGCGGGTGTCGCTGGGAATGATGCGCACCTTTCAGCTGACCTCGACGTTCGACAATCTCAGCGTCACCGACAACCTGGTGCTGTCGTTCTTCAGAGCGCATCAGAGTTCGTCGCTGCTGAATCTTTTCTTCAGCGCGCGCAAGAAGTATCGCGACGACGAAAATATTCACGCCGCCTTGGATCAGTTCAATCTCCGGGCCGTATCGGACAGGTTGGTCACGCATCTCAGCCTGGGCGAAAAGCGCCGAATGGAAATCGCCATGGCCGTTCTTGCCAAGCCCGAGGTCCTGCTGCTCGACGAACCCCTGGCAGGCCTCGCGGAGTCAGAAATAAAGGGGGTGCTGGATGTCCTGCGCAAGCAGATCGGCAAACAAACGATCTTGATCGTCGAGCACAAGATCTCGCATGTGAAGGATTTCCTGGAACGGCTGATCGTGATGCACGAAGGCAGGATCATTGCCGAAGGAGGTTACGAGGAGTGTCTGCGACATCCGGAAGTGCGCAAAAGCTATTGGCAAATCGATACTCCGGAGGAAGACGACGAGCGGGACATTCTCCATGACCACTGACGCCGGCACAACCATCAGCAATTCGGAGATACTGAAAGTCACGGGCTTGAGCGCCGCGTATGGCGAAGCGAAGGTGCTGTTCGATATTGATGTGAGCGTCAAGCCGGGGCAGATTGTTGCCTGCGTTGGTCGCAACGGCGCCGGGAAAACCTCTCTGCTACGAAGCATCTCCGGCTTTCTGAATCCGACCGCTGGCTCGGTCGTTGCAGATGCCAGGAATCTCGTCGGCATGAAGCCGTACGATATCGCCAAATTCGGCGTCAAATACGTCCCGCAGGACAAGAAAGTCTTCGCCGATCTGACCGTTCGGGAAAATCTTGAATTGGCCAGCTACGCCACGAACGATCACAATTGGGATCGGATCCTCGAATTTTTCCCGAAACTGAAACAGCATATGGATCGCAAGGCCGGCTTCATGAGCGGCGGCGAACGCCAGATGCTCATGATCGGCCGCGCGCCGTTGGGGCGCCCCAAGGATCTGCTGATCGACGAGCCGACCGAGGGCCTCGCACCGGGAATCGTGACCCATCTGCGGAACGTCTTCAAGGAACTCGCAAAGAAGACCGCCCTGCTGATTGTCGAACAGAACCTGCCCCTGGTCTGCGCCATCGCCGACAGGGTGTATGCGGTCAAGGACGGGCGCGTGGTCGCCGAGTTTTCCGACAAGGACTCGATAACGTTTGATGCGTGTGAGCAATACCTGTGAGCGCCGTATACCGGATGGGGAACGTATTCGCATGTTAGACGCGCTGGTGTGGTGGCGGGGAATAGCGCTGATGATCGCGCTGTTGTGCGGGTTGTCGCTGGTATTGCCGCTGCCCTTTATGAACGAAGTGGTGATTTTCACGATCTACGTGGTCGGCTGCAATTTCCTGATCGGCCGCCTCGGCTACATTTCGTTCGGCCAGCCGGCCTATCTGGCGATCGGGGCGTATTCCACGGCGTTCTATCTGTTCTATTTCGGTTCCAATCCGCTTGTCGGAATTTTGGTCGGCGTCCTGGGCGGGCTGATCGGGTCGCTTCTCATCGGCCCGTTCTTCGTTCGGCTGCGCAGCGACTATTTCGCCATGGTCAATCTCGCGCTCGCCGTGGTGGTGTTTTATCTGACCGAGAAAGTTCTCGTCTCCATCACGCAGGGCGACAACGGCCTGTGGTTCATGACGCAAATGACCTCGACGCCAGTGCTCGATCTCACCATTCCGAGTCAGTTCCTGGCGTTTGGGATAATCGTTACGTTCTTTGTTTTTGCTTTTTACAAATATCTTGACGGCACGATTTATGGCGCCTGCTGCCTGGCGACCAAGTTGAACGAAGATAAGCTGCAATTCATCGGCTACAGCAATTTCAACGTTCGTTTCCTTGGATTTGTTATCGCCAATACGACGACCGCTTTGGCGGGAGCGATGTATGCGGTCTACCTCGGCTTTGTGAGTCCGGAAATGGGCAGTGCCTCGCGCGCCGCCGATCCCATCATCGTTACGCTGCTCGGCGGGGTGGGAACGCTCTTTGGACCGGTGGTCGGCGCCCTCGCCTACACCGGCATGAAGGATGTCATCAGCAAGCTGATCGGCAACTGGGAATTGTTCATCGGATTCTTGCTGGTGTTCATCATGCTGGTCGCCGACAAGGGAATTTGGGGCACGTTGGAGCCCATCCTGGCGAGAGTCGTTTTTCCAAAAAGCCGCAATACGGAATAGATGAGAGGCGATGGGAAACGATGATTGACGCTCAGCTGTTGATTTCCGGAGTGATATTCGGCCTGAGTCTGGGCAGCATCTACTTCCTGCTGGCCATCGGGCTTTCGCTGTGCTTCGGCCTGATGCGGATCATCAGTCTGGATCAACTGCTCTATTACTCGTTCGGGGCCTATATGGCCTATACGGTGGGTCTCGCCACCGGCAGTTTCTGGTTCGGCGTGGTGGCGGGGATGGTCGTTGCGGGATTGAGCAGCCTCATTGTCGAGCGGCTTATATTTCGGCGAATCTACGAACGCGACCCCACGTTCAGCATGATCACGTCGTTCGGATTGTTGATCGGCGGGATCGGCATCATCAAGCTCTTCTGGGGCGTCGTGCCGCGCCCGGTTGAAGTTCCCACATTGATCCAGGCCAACGTTTTCGGAACGGCGGTTCCCATCTACCGCCTGATCGTGATCGGCTTTGCGATCGTCGTTTACGCCTGCATCTGGTTGTTTTTGCACCGAACGATCGTCGGTAAAGCGATCCGGGCCGCCATCGAAAATGTGGAGCATGTGGAAGGGCTGGGGATCAATGTATCGCGCCTGTTCACAATCACATTCGTCATCGCGGGCGCGCTGTCTGGGCTGGGGGGAGGCTTGCATGCGCCGTTGATCATGGTGGACCCGATGATGGGGCTCGAGACGCTGGCGTTTGTCTTCATGATCGT
>ORJL010241760.1_pt1 | contig 12290 bp, 12 predicted proteins | sample 1779941 | NCBI WGS metagenome assembly ORJL01 (sample SAMEA104232317, study PRJEB22302) | groundwater metagenome | biome: forest; feature: aquifer; material: groundwater | place: USA | collected 2011-08-07 | depth 5.8 m
ACCTACGAATGGGAACACCCTGCGCTCCTGCCTGCCTGCGCCGAAGCGTCTTCGGCAGGCAGGCGCAGGGTTATTCGGTGCGGCCTGCAGGGTTTGACGCCCAGTCTGCGACTATTCCACTGCAGTGCCGCTCTTAATCTTTACGTTGAAAGAAGTTGACTACTGGCAAGCGCCTCAAGAGCAAGAAACGAATCGTGTCGCGCGTGTGAGTTCCACCGAACGGCAGAAGAGGTTCGGTCAAGCGAAATCGGTATGACTTCAACCGGACCAACGGCGGGCATAAATGTGTTCCAGTCGCTACGTTTGATGGTAGCTGTAAAAAATGGGAGGGTATCGTCGTTGGACATCAAGAAAATGGTCGTGGGTAAAAGCAACTCAGAGGAGAAAGAAGAAAGCGCGTGCCGACAATCTCGAAGCCATTCGTCCTGTAGCACCGAAAGTTCCCTCTCAACGCGTGAATGCAATTTACCGACTGCTTTTTCCTCGCTCCGTAGCGTTAGGATTCCAGAAATACCGGAGACGGGAGCACCTGTCTTTTTCTGAAGCATCCGAAGAAGCGTATTGCGACCGAATGGAAACGATACGGTATCAACTATGGTATCGTTTTTTACCACCGAAAGTTCGGTCAGTTCTCCCCGAACATCGAGCAAAAGGAAATGGTGACATTCCGGAAACAGGTCGCTCGCGCCAGTGAGATTCATAAGCGAAAATGAATGAAAGCTCACGTCATCGGCTCCTATAATATGCAACGCAATTTCTCGAATTTTCCGAATTATTTTCTCGGAAGAAAAGCTTTTGAATATCCCGAACTCCGCCCGCTTCGCGTTTTTCCGAAAAGGCGTTGCGCAACGGTATCCGTTAAGAGAGGCTCTCACCAGTTTCTGTTCAATACAGCTGGTTCCCTTCGGGGGAGCGTTCTCCTTTTCATGCTCATGTATCAGAGCACGCAACATTGTTTCATTGATAGTTACCGAATTCTCGGAAGTGAAGTGCAGAAATGCGGTGTTGGAAATAATCCACGGTGCTCCAAGTACGACGAAAACTTCGCGAAGGCGGGGGCGTTTTGAGGAAAATCCCGCCATCGGCATTCCCTCTGAAGCGACATCCAAAAACACTTCCGAGAGTGTCCGAAGCATTAGTGAAAGAAGACGCGGGGCCGTAGCTTCCTCCTGAAAAGGAATATCGCGACGCGTGGTATAGAGAAGCATCGGAGATTGCCGTTCCGACAAAAGTGCCAAACCGGCTCCGACGCTGCCACTCCCGATATCAAGGATGAGAACTACGCGACCGTTTTTTGATTGAGAGAACATTTTCATTCCCAAAGTATAGCAGATAGGCGATAACCTATTATCCACTGCTAATACAGTCCTCTAAATAATCCTTCCAGAGTCTATTTTGTCATTCAGTCATTCAGTTATCGGTAATAAGTTATTCAGTTATCGGTACTATGTCATCCAACGAGTGCCGCCTTGATCCTCCGCACGCCGGCAGAAACCGCTTCTTCCTTCAGAATCTTAAAAACACCAGTAAGTTCGGCGGTATTTGAAATGTGAGGTCCTCCGCAAAATTCTTTTGAGTATGCTTCTTGGAGTGAGCTTCCGATGAAGTAGACATTCACCTGATCACCGTACTTCTCGCCGAAGAAATGGAGTGCGCCTGTCTTTTCTGCTTCCGCGAACGGCAGGACAACCTTCTCTACCGGAAGATTCGCCCTGATTTTCTCATTCACGATCGCTTCAACCCGCTTCTTCTCGTCATCCGTCATCTTTCGCGAAAACGCGAAGTCAAAACGAAGACGCTCGGGCGTGATGTTGCTTCCCTTCTGGCGAACCTCCTCTCCGAGCACATCCCGAAGCGCCTGATGTAGGAGATGAGTTGCCGTGTGATACTTTATGGACATCGCACTCGTATCCGCAAGCCCTCCCTTGAATTTCCTTTCCGCTCCGACGCGCGAAATCTCTTGGTGCATTTTCATTTCTCTTGAAAACTCCTCCGTATCCACCTGCATTCCTTTTTCCCGAGCGAGTTCAACAATTAGCTCCAGTGGGAAACCGTAGCTGGTAAAGAGTAAAAAAGCTTCCTGCCCCGAAATATTTCCATCGGCGACTTTTTCAAAATGCTTCATCCCCCGCTCAAGTGTTGTTTCAAACTTCGTCACTTCATCAATAAACACAGTTTCTATTATTCTAATGTTCTCAAGAACATTAGAATATGCAGAACGGTACATATCAGCGATTGAAGAGATTGTTTTTTGATACCATACTTTGTCCAAACCTAGTTGTTTGCCAAATCGCACCGTCCTGCGAATAATCCTTCGCAGCACATATCCTCTGTCAGTATTAGAAGGCACAACCCCGTCCGCAACCATAAAAATCGCAGTGCGCATATGGTCTGCGATGATTCGTTTTGCTCGTAAGTCACCGCCTGGAGAAAATTCATTCAACCGTTCCATTATCGGAGCAAACGCATCCGTTTCAAACACACTTGTTTTCCCTTGCAGTACCACACAGAGCCGTTCCAATCCTGCGCCGGTATCCACATTCCGTTGCGAAAGTTTTCCGACCACCCTCCCATCCTTCTTGAGGTACTCCATAAAAACATCATTCCAAATCTCAACAACCTGCTGGTTGGCATCCGCCAGAAGGAACTGCTCATGGGTCAGATCACCCAACCCTTTGTCGGTCAGATCGTAGTACATTTCGGTATCGGGTCCGCACGGGCCGTTAGCGCCTGCGCTCCACCAGTTCTTTTCCGCAGGTAAAAAGTAAATTCTGTTCTTCGGAACGCCTGCTTTCGCCCAAATCCGCGCGGATTCTTCGTCGAGAGGAGCATTTTCATCTCCTTTGAATACCGTAATATAGAGGCGTTTCGGGTCAAGCCCAAACCCTTCAGTCGTGGAGGTCAAAAGTTCAAAGCTCCACGGTATCGCCTCTTCCTTGAAATAGTCTCCGAGCGACCAGTTGCCGAGCATCTCAAAAAAAGTCAGGTGCGTGCTATCACCGACTTCATCAATGTCTCCCGTACGGATGCACTTCTGAACATCAACCAATCGCGCGCCGGAAGGGTGCGGCTCGCCGAGCAGGTACGGAACAAGCGGCTGCATTCCGGCTGAAATAAAAAGCGCCGAAGGGTCATTTTCCGGCACGAGTGATGCCGAAGGTATGATTACATGCCCTCGCTTCTTGAAAAACTCAAGGTATTTCTGCCGAACTTCAGTAAGAGTCATGACCTATACTATATCCTTCTTTTTTCAAGATTTCCAATTTCTTCCTAGCGCCTCGGTTATATCCGCCGAGCGCCTTGTCGGAACGAATGACCCGATGACACGGGATCGTAGGGTCATAATTTTTCTTCAGGATATTTCCAACCGCTCGATACGCGCGAGGCGAGCCGGCTTTCTCCGCAACCTCCATGTAGGTAAGCGCCTTCCCTTTTGGGATTTTTTGTACGACAGAGAAGACTTTTTGCCGGAATTTTGATTTGATCATGCTCGTCAATACTCTGGGTTTCTCTTGATGTATTCTTTAACTATTTGCGCGACGGTATCTTCATTAATTATCTTGTTTTCGGAATTTTGACCTCTACAATACGCCTTCTTAAACCAATCCGACAACTTCTTCTGGCGTCTACTGGAATTACAACTTCCACAACACATTGCCACCTCGTCCTTCGTAAAAGGCTTTTCCCGATTAAGCGTTCCTTCCTTAAAGTGCTCAAGCGTCGCCGAATTGTTTCCCTTATCCCGTCTGTAGGGATAAATCATTTTTTTGCCACAATAGACACAGAGTTTGTCTCTTTGCATTATTTCGTGTTTTACCTCTGGAGTTGTGTTATCTATGTATGACATATACTTATTCTTAAATAAGTCCCGATTACTGTTAAATAAGTGCACATATTTCTCTCCAGAGTGCCGAAACTCGCACCATTTACGAAAGTAGGAATCAAAACAAACTGGCAGTTTCGGTGGGTTCGAGCGGTTTCTTGTGTGGGGGTGGTGATACTCCTTTTGCGATTGCGGCCGACGAAACTTCAGCTGCCGCCTTTCGATAGGCACAATAATCGCATTTCTCGGCTGGTGCGGGCACTTCGTCGGAGTCCAGACATCTCTTGATTTCCAAGAGGGTCGATTCAATCCAGTCGGTCTTGCCAGTGTATGGAATTATTCTGACATCGAACTCGAGCTTTGCGTCAAACGCCTCCCTATCGGTCTTTCCGTTTACATAGACAAAGTATCCCGTATCGGAAACGGTAAACCCATTTTGTCGAAAAAGCCATTGATAGGTTTCCATCTGACGCTTGTAGCCATCCTGCCACGTTGCATCTAACGTAACCTCTCCGTCCTTGCTCGTTGCCTTGTAGTCAACGACGACGAGCTCCCCATTCGGATATACCCAAACGTCATCAACACCTCCGCGAACGAGCATTCCGGTTTGTTTGTGTAGGAAACTGACGCCGTGCCGAAGCGAATCGCGCCACTCTTCCATCTTGGGGTGACTGAATGGCACCGCGTCAATGCCGTATTTCTTCATGAGAGGATGGGTCGTCTTCGCGACGCGGTGCGCGTCAAACTCGCGCTTGAGAAGTTTATCAACCGCGCTGTTCAGACTGAATGGAAATCCCGGCGGGCGCGCGACGCCAAGTTTGTTATCCACATAAAAACAGCGCGGACACTCAAGAAAGAGGTCAATCTTTGAACGCGAAAGCTTCCAGTTTGGCCCGCCGTAGTTCCAGTCGGGTTTTCGGTGGGGTTTGTAGTATTCGGACATGATGATAATTTTCAAGTATCAATTAGCAATTTTCAATTCACAAATGACAATTTCCAAAAAGAAAATGAAATTCAGAACTCTGATCTGAGTGGATTCATCATTACACAATCGGGCAAAAGGCGTTACTTTCTTCAATCGCCCGTGAAATGGTCTGCTCATTGATGCCGATCTCTCGCACCTTTTCGGCTTCCTCGCGAACCGAACGACAGAGGACGATTCCCCGATCAAACAGCATCCTAAAATCTGCTTGGGAAAAAACCGACAAACAGGTGATGGGATGAAGATTGGTTTCCTCAATCATATCGTGAAGATTGCCCCTCTCCGGATAATTCCATCCGACGAGCGCCACGCCGGCGCACTCGCTGTACTGTATGGCTTTTTCCGTAAACTTCGTATTGGTTATGAGAAGAAAATCACTGATACCTCGTTCCCGTCCTCCGAACGTAAACTTCTCATTTCGTAAATCGTCAAAACGCGCCTTAATATACAGCGCGACTTTGAGATCCGATTTCACTCCGAGCTCATTGTGAAATTTCGCTTCCACCGCGACGAGACTCTCCTGCTTCCACGCTACCACATCCACTTCGTGCTCGGCGCATTTTCCGTTCAGGAACTGATCGGTGAGTACCGTGTATCCCTTCACCTTGAAAAGTTCCGCGATATATTTCTCAAACGGAAAACCGGAAGGACCGAGCGCCGCAATAGCGCGCTTGAGTGAGTAGCGCGCCGCGACCCTGCGTTCACTTGAACGCAAAAGGTCAAACGCGTGCCGATACAAATCAGAGCTGGATATTTGCCCCGTCAGTTCCTCCTCTATGTGCGCCACTATTTTTCCGGCGACTTGCAAGCTCGCGCCTGCGGAAAGGAGCGACTCGCGCAGTTTCTCGGGATGAAATACTTCTGTTGTTCCGTCGGCTTTTATGATATCCATAATGGAAAATAGTATAGCACGACTTCTACACAATAATTCCACCTCCGATAAGCGCATCACCATCGTAAAGCACGAGTGACTGTCCCGGAGTTACCGAATTCTGCGGAGTCACAAACCGGATTCTCGCCGATGCAGTCTTCCCCGAACCACTTTCAATGTGGCACTCTTGAAGAGGTTGGCGGTAGCGCGCGCGAGCGAAATATGTCACATCCTTTTTCGGTTTTGAGAGCCAGTTAACTGATTTTATCCGTACCATTGACTGAGCTTCGGCTAACATTCCCGAAGGGTTTTTGGGCGATACGGTAATTGTGTTTTTCTTAATATCCTTTCGGATGACGTAGAGCGCATGCTCGCGGTCGGAACTCGCGTGGACCGTGAATCCGTGCCGTTCGCCTAGGGTAACGAACGACGATCCTTCATGCTCGCCGATAACCTCCCTTTTTTCATTAAGCACCTTCCCTTTTTTTCTTTTTATAAAATGGGTGAGAAACTCTTTCATATCTACTTTTCCGACAAAGCAAAGTCCCTGACTGTCTTTTTTATCGGCGGTAATCAGTCCGAATTTCTTCGCGAGTTTTCGGACATCCGACTTCTTCATTCCACCGACGGGAAACAGAATGCGCGATAATTGCCCCTCGCGGATTTGCCAGAGGAAGTAACTTTGGTCCTTGTTTGAGTCAGAGCCAGCGTTTAGCGTATAGCGTTTAGCGTTTAGTTTTGAATTCAAGATTTGTGATTTGTTTCGGATTTCGGATTTCGGATTTCGTGCTTCTCGCGTTCTGACGCGAGCATAGTGTCCTGTCGCCACAAAATCCGCTCCATTTTCAATCGCCCAGTTGTAAAACGCGCCAAACTTGATGAAACGGTTGCACATCACATCCGGATTCGGTGTTTTCCCCGCTCTATACTCGCGAGTCATATAGTCTACAACCTCTTTCTTGTACTCCTTTTCAAGGTCAAGCTCGCGAAACGGAATGTCAAGTTTCGCGCATACCCGCATAGCATCCAGTCGGTCGTCTACCGCTTGGCAACAACCTGTCTCGGTCATCAGCGTTAATCCGCGTTCTAATCCGCGCTTATCAGCGTCTTTGTGCCAGACATGTATGAACACTCCCGTAACATCATAGCCAGCTTCCTTCAGCAACGCCGCTGAAACAGAACTGTCAACGCCTCCCGATAAGCCAACGAAGACTTTTTTCTTTGGTACGGTTTGACTAATCATAAACTAGATGTTAAATTAATTATCGGACAAATGCAACCAGCCGAACATTATGAAGAAAAAACGATATCTTGTACTACCGGAATTGAAAAAGCTTGAAGAACAGTACCGCGACTCGGGTCAACAGAGAGCCGAGGCGGTAACCAGCCGAATCGCGAGTTTGCTGATTGAAGGCGCGACTCTCCCCACCGCGCAGCTCCACGAGGTTTTGATCCTCATTGAAGAACAGTCCCTTGCCCCGATGTCGCAGTGTGCTCGCGTGGTGTCGGTTTCAATCCTCGTGAATCAACTCTATTCTGCTTTCTGTCTCGCCGAGATGCGAAGAGAAATGAAGAGGATCGGTTCTCACTGACCACTTTTACGTTCTGTGGACAGCCGGTGTCTACAATGGCGACAGGAATAAAACCCTGTCGCTCTTTTTTTTTGCAATCCCCTCCCCTTACACCCACATTGACGATACTTTCTTACTTTAAAGTAAGAAAGTAAGATCAAAGGAACACAACGACAGTAGGTATCGTGTAAAAGATTACCATGCGAATAAAACCCGTTCGTCCATATCCCCGCGATAAGCCGTCGGGGAATTCTGCGGGGAGATTAAATGCGACCCGAGTCAATCTCTACCAGCCGAACGTCATTTTTTGAGGTAGCGGTTGCGGTTCGCAAGATGCTCATTGTGTGTTACCGCGTAGCGCATTGTTCCCTCCTTGTCGGAAAGATAGTACCAGTATGGTGTTGCAATTGGTGTTATCGTCGCGCGAATGGCGTCAAGCCCCGGATTCGTGATGGGACCTTGTGGCAGTCCTGCATATCGGTAGGTATTGTAGGGACTGTCAAATTTCAAATCCTCCGTTGTTACCTCGTAGGTATTCTTCCCGAGAATGTACGGAAATACGGCATCAACCTGGAGGGGCATGCCTGCATCAAGCCGTTTCCAGAGAATACCCGCGACTTTTTGACGGCTCTCCATAGTTCTCGCTTCTTCCTCTATGAGAGAAGCCATAATAATTATTTCTTTAAGGGACCTGCCAAAACGCGTAATGTCTGCTTGCAGTGGGAGTACGCGACGCGAAAATGTTTCCTCCATCTTCGTGATGATTTCATCCTCGGTCGCAGTCGGAAGAAAAAAGTATGTGTCGGGAAAAAGGTACCCTTCTTTTGAAGTGGCTCGAGTTACGAAACGCTCGCCATTGAATTTCGGCAAGACCTTTCGTAACCGCTCCGCAATTTGCCGATTATGTTCTCCTTCCGGAATGGTCACGCGAATCGGTGGAACTCTATAATCTCCCCGCGTTAATCGTGAAAAAAGCGTCAGTACCGAAACCGGTTCAGAAAAGTTGTACTCCCCAGCCTTGAGCGCGGTTGCCCCGCCGGATATCGTACTCCACATTCTAAACACGAAGGGTGAGCGTATCAGATTCTTTTCGTCAAGAAGATTTGCGATTTCACTAAGACTCATACCTTTCCCGATAGACAGAGAAACAGTGTCCGAAAATCCGACGGGGGCTCTCATCAAACTGAGATAAAAAGTTACCGCCATCACACCGAGAAGTAACACTCCTCCGACACCAAACGCAATCCAACGGACTATCGGAAAGGCACCGGAAACACCACGGTTCGTCATTTTCGGCACAACCGATGATTTCCCGAGAATAGTGTCAAGCACCTCATCAACATCCATGCGAGGATTTTTTTCGTTTACTCCGTTACGCATTGCGATCAAAATCCTAAATGTAAAGTTAAGAGCGACACGGTAGTGGAATAGTCATAGACTGGGGTTTTATTCGTATCCATTCGTATCGTTCGTATGGTTCGTATCGTTCGTATTTTGGTATGTGTATCTCCTAAATGGGTAGGTTTGCCGGCGGTTCCACTTTCTTTGACGGAATACGCTCAAACGTCGGGGTGGTAACGACCTGTCCCGGGATGTGGTAAATCGTCGCCAACTCCTCCGCCGTCAAAATAAATGGCGTTGCCTCCCAATTTCGGTACGGCGCGTAGAAGATTGAGCGACGACGATACGCGTCAAGCATGGTGTGCGCGTAGCCGGGTTGGAACTTGCGAATTCCCCAATCGCGCAGTCCGAAGAGAAACAAAAAATCCTTCATCGGGTCGGTCAGGTCGGTATACCATCCGAGCTTGAAGCCGTTGAGCAGGTTACTGTTGAACGGTTTCCGAAATGTGCCGAGTAGCCCCGAGATAGTGGCGGACATGATATTAAAGCGTTCCGGCTCGGCAAAATAGCAGAGTCGTATCATGGTTTCAAACGCACGTTTATTGAGACTCCGCTCAATCGCCTCAACCTGCAATTTCTCCCACTCCGTAAGAGTCGGAATAACGGGAAAACCCGCCGCCGTAACGGAACGCGAGCTCTTCGTCTCCGCATTTCGTTTCATTATCTTATTGACTTCAGCGTGCCCTTCGGCAATCCATTCGCGATGCTTGAACAGCCGTCCCTCCTTGATACCGAGCTCCGCGTGCGCCATCACCAGAATCTGAATCCAAACCTCCTCTCCGCTCTTTATTGAGCCGATATACTCAAGCAACGAGGAAAGCGGGTCAACCTTGTACTCCTCCTCTGTTTCTTTATCCAAACCATAGTCCACATACGTCATAATCGGGTAGGGGTCGGGCTTTGTCAGCTTAAAGTATGTCCCCCACATGAAATTCTTTTTAGAGTCGTACACTTTGTTCTTCGCGTAATCGTCCGCTTCAATGATCTCAACCGTCGGGTACTGCGCGTACAGCTGTGATTCAACCATATTGCGGTATTTCACGGGAGTCCATATATAAAAATGTAACTCTCCTCCAAACGAAGCCAGTTCAAACGAAAACCACGGACGAATTTTCCCTTGCCAGTAGGTTTCGGAGTACTCCACACTCCCCTTTTCGTAAATGGAGCTGAAAAAGAGTTCCATCGCTTTCGGTGACTTGGTAATTTCTTTTGGGACGCGCACTTCAAGCACCATGCCGGGATTTTTTCGAATATAATCGCTTCGGATGTACGTCATCCACATTGATAGAAAAAGTTTTCCCAAAAGCAGAGGAAGCCAGAGCGGGTACCACCGATACATAAACGAGCTTATCGTTGTCACGAATGAATTGAACGGGAGTCCGGAAGATTTGAGAATCACAAACACACTAATGACTCCTCCTCCGAGTACGCTCAACCAGAAAAGATACCATTCGCTCCGATGGTGTTTATTCCGCGGAGGCATCATTATCTCCCAGACGAATTCCAGGAAGATATGCAAAAGGTGCTCTCCCCAGTGGATGAGCGTATGTAGTGGACCGTGGTGGTGAGAGGATGACATACCGATACGATAATTATAGCAACATACAACGAAAAAGAAAAAACCTCCCGCAGTGCGGGAGGTTTTTCGTTCTTGGATTATTACGCCATACTGTAGCGTCCTTCGGTATCTTTCTTGAAATGTTTCGGATTTTGCAGATTTACGAGAATGGTATTCTCCTTGACGTATCGCTCTTTGAGAACTTTTTCAACCACCTGTTCTCGAGTGAGTGGCCCGTTTTTTTCCAGAATCTTTCGGACAACATCCTTTACCACTCCGCTCATGTATCCCCACTCTGCCAGCGCGTAGAGTCCTCGTCCGACGAGCACGAACCGCTGATCTTTGATCAACTCATTGTGCGTGGTAGCGATGTGCGCTTTCTTCCCGAACAACTTCTCAATGGATTTCGCAACCTCTCGAAAGTGAATCGGAGAACCATGCTTGCGAAGCACCAAAAACGCGTAATCGCGGACACCTTTCGCTCGAATGTTCGGCGAACTCAAAAGCCCCCATTCTCCGAGCGGATTTTTTCCGATAACTTTTGAGAGGTTGAGCCAACGGCGCACCACATCTCCTTCCTTGAGATGATCGGCGACACCTTCCACATGCGTAAGAAATTGAGCGATAATGTCGAGCTCGGTAACCAGATCGTTGTTGTTAAGATTTTTGTACAGTTTTTTGAGCGCCTCGTGAACTTTACGGGCAAGCTGGTCATCTATATACCAGCGGTGCTTGAAATGTTCGTCTTCTTTCTCCTTTTTAAATGCCTCACCCGCCACCAAGAGAAAATGAACGAAATTCTGCATGCCGGCGTCTTTTGAAATATGATTCAAAAGCTCCTCCTCGGCGATAACACCACCGAGCGAATGAAGTAGTTTTTCAAGTTCTTCAAAAGCGGTCTTTTCCTTTTGGTAGGCATCAGACTTTCGAATGCTCATGAGCGCGTAATTCTCAACCTGACGAACGCGTTCGCGGGTTACTCCGTACCGTTTGCCGATAGATTCAAGCGTCATCTTCTTCGGACTCTCGCCAAGACCGTAACGACTGATAATCACATCACGAGCGCGTTCCGGAAGGGCGCCCAAAAGGCGCTTGACTACATGCTTTGGCTTGAAGGCGAGTTCTATTGAAGATGTTATTGCTTTCATAATTTCTTACGCTTATAGAGCACACACTCCTTTTTAATAACTCCTACTTTACCATACCTGACTTTATTGTCAAACATTTCATAAAAATGCGGGGGATATTCGCAAAAACTATACCACAATGTTTACCAAACGATCCCGAACCACTATCGTTTTCCGAATTTCTTTTCCCGCAATCCACGATGCAATATTTGGTGTGACGAGAGCCGTTTTCTTCAATATTTCCTCGGTTTCTCCGCGGTTTGCGGTGAAATTCCCGCGTACCTTCCCGTTTACCTGAACAATAATCGTAAGCGTACCGGTTTCCGCTTTTTCTTTTTCATACCGTGGCCACGCGACCGCGTGAATTGAGGAGCGATGACGCTCTTCCCAGAGCTCTTCGGCGAGATGCGGGGCGAACGGAGCAAGTAGGAGAAGCAGAGTGTCAAAAATCGGACGGGAAATTGACGGTTGTTTTTCAAGCTGATTCACCAGAATCATCAGACTGCTCAGAGCGGTATTGAAGTGAAATTGCAAAATATCGTCTCCAACCTTCTTAATGGTTTGGTGTAGGACAGATTCAAGATATTTGGTGTCAGTGTTAGGTTCGGCACTGACACTCTTCTCTAATCTTAAATCTTTAATCTCAAGCAGACGCAGTGGCACCGCCACCTTCGTCTCCATATCCCCAATGGCAACCCCAATCCGCTTTGTGCCGTAATCAATTCCCAATACTTTCATATTACTTTGTAACAATCTCCGCTCCGCGCTTGCGGACAATGATCGTGTGTTCAAAGTGTGCCGAGGGTTTGCCGTCCGCGGTTACAATAGTCCATCCGTTCTCCTTTACATTCACTCGCCACGACCCTAAATTCACCATTGGCTCAATCGCAATGACCATCCCCTCTTCCAGCACGCAATCAGGAAATCCATCAGTCCAAAAATTCGGAATCTCAGGGG
>ORJL011876078.1_pt1 | contig 12288 bp, 21 predicted proteins | sample 1779941 | NCBI WGS metagenome assembly ORJL01 (sample SAMEA104232317, study PRJEB22302) | groundwater metagenome | biome: forest; feature: aquifer; material: groundwater | place: USA | collected 2011-08-07 | depth 5.8 m
GAAATATTTTTTTATTTTTTTATTTTCTGTGACAAAAAAATCATTATATTTTATTTTTTTCTTGTTGTCAGTTTCTCTGCCTTTAAATTCCTCTCCTCTTTTTTCAACAAGCATTTTGAAAGTTTCATTATCAATTTCCCCCCATGTGATATAATCCTTTGCCTTTTTCAGCATGCCAATATAAATTGGAGTGTTTGGAAGCACTGTGCAGAAATTGCTCTTGTACAGCCTCAGCATTTTCATGGTGTCCTGTATTTTTGTGTTTACCATTGTCAGCCCCCTTATTCTTACTGCCGCTAATTGCCTGCTCTCTATTTTCTCCATTTTATATCTTTGCTATAACTTCGCCGCCTTCTACAATACGCAATGTTTCAGTGCTTCTTTGGCTTATTTTAAACTTCATGAGTTTCTGCAAAGCTTCAAAGCATGCATAAAGCAAATTAAGCTTGCTCCTGGTTTGCCCTTCTGTTCTCGACCATACATCTTTGATTCCAGCTAATTTCAATATTTTTTGGCATTCTTTCTCAACAATCAACCCTGTCCCTTTTGGCGCCGGTATCAAAGTAATCTCGACCGAGCCTGATTTGCCGCTTACCTTAAAAGGCACAGTATGGGCATCTCCGCAGCCGCAGCGCCAATTACCGCAGCCTCTTTTTATTTTTATAATATTCAGCTTGGCATATCTTATTGCCTTTTCCCTTGCTGGAACTGTCTCCTTTGACTTTCCATAGCCTATGCCCACATAGCCATTCTCGTTGCCTATAACTGCAAAAGTTGCAAATTTTGGTTTGTTTCCCTCCTGTGTTTTCTTTTGTGTTTGTTTAAACACCCTTTTTTGCCCGCCGCCAAATTTGCCTTTTGATTGCCCTACCATTAACAGGTCTGTTGCGAGGTTTGGCAATAAAGTGTCAACCATCTCAGGTTCAAGTATTTTTATTCTTTTGTCCAATATATAGTCAATGCTGGTTATTTCCCCATTTTTTACTTTCATGCCTGAAGATGTTTTTGGCTTCCACGTTTCTTTTTCGAAAGCTCCCTTCTTCTTTACTTCTTCTACAATCTCTTCTTCGAGCTCTTTTACTTCCCCAAGCTCTGTTGCTAGCCCCTCTTTCGGTTTTTCAATTAATATTTCCTCATCTTGTAAAATCTCTGTCTTGGTTGTTTCTTCCTTTTTTTCTTCAACCATCTTGTCTTCTGTTTTCTTTTTAACCATTTATCTTGCCTTTTATTTCATTAAAATGCTTGACCAAATCGCCCGGATTCAGCCCTTTTTTTGTATAATTGGAAAATTGCCTATCATATTTTACTTTGTCATTCTTCAGCAAGTTTGAGTATTTCACTATATGCTCTCCTGAGATTCTTTCTTTTTCAGGCAAAACCTCTTTGTCAAAAGGAACCTTTAATCCTGCATCAATTGCTCCTGCAAGCGCTGCGTATAATCTTGAGCCCTTTGAAGGTGTATTAAATCCTAAGTCTAATATTGCTTCTTTAATGCCTTTTTCCATTGCCTTCTTCCCTGCAAGCAGCCCTGTCAGATATGCGCTTGGTGTGTTTCCGTAATCAAATTTCCAGCCAAGTTTGCTTAATGTACTTGAATTTACCGTGAATACTATTCTGTCACCTTTTATGCCGTACTCTATAACGGACACTTGGAGATTTTTTAATGATTTTCTGACTACAAGCCTGGCTTTATTTGACATCAGTATCTTTAATCTTTTTTTGTAGTTTGTCCTTTTCTGCCTCTTCCTTCTGAGAGGTACGGTATAAATCTTACCCTTCCGGCGAAAATCCCTCGTATTTTCGTTGTCAAGAAGTTTGTTAGTGTTTTCTGGTTTCATTTTTTATAATACCCCTATCGCTTGCGTACAACTTTAAGTGCCTTAGGTTTCTAAAAAACCCGCCTTTCATTTTCATGTAAAACTCGTGATAGTCCGCACTTGTAATAACTCCCTTTGCCCTTAATGTTTTGATGAAATCTCTTTGCAGCCTTATTTTATTCATCCAAATCTGCTTTTGGTTTAATCCTCTTGCTGTTTTTTTTCCTTTTCGCGAGCCAAACCCTTTTTGTTTGCCTTTGCTTTTTTGTTTTTTCCTTTTCTTAGCCCAGAATCTGGACGTGCTCATTACTCGTTTTTTTGAAATTATGCCATTGCCTATTAATGACCTTAGATCGGATTTTGTTATCGCCTCCTTTATGTCATCCAGCTTATCTGGTTGAAACCTGATCCTATGCGTGCCGCATTTCAAAATCTGTGCTGCAAGCCTTCTTTGTACATCAAGCATTTTAGATCCTTTTTGTTAATACTTTGTCTCTTTCCTTTTTCTCAGCTTCTTTCTTCTGCTCGTCAGTCATCTCTTTTAGCATTTCTTCCTTTTTTTCTTTAGTTTCTTTTGCTGGCTTTTCTTTGGTTTCTTTTTTCTTTTTTGAATTGATAAAGTCTTCAATCTTCTTGATATGTTTATCAACATTTAAGTTCAAAATTGTGATATTGAGCGTTTTTGCTTTTTTAAAAATTTCAAGCCTTTTTTTTGTTCCTACACTCTTTGATATAACTGCGCCTTCGCTTTCCTTTTTTATCTTGCTGATGTCTTCGACTGAAAATACATTTACAATTTTCAAGCCGGAACTATGAAGTTCCTTAACTAGGCTTGGTGATTTGAAGCCAGGAGATGGCATTTTTCTTCTGCCTTTGAAATGGTGCCTTATTTTTGAGTGTATTCCTTTTGGCTTTCTCCATTTTAATTTTCTTCCAAGCCTTTTTCTTCTTTGGTAATCCTGTCTAATGAAATCTGGTTTTCTTTCTTTAATTTTTTTTCTTAATTCCAGCAATGCGTCGAGTTGTATCATTTTGATGTTTATTTATGATATCTCATTTAGTAAATTTTTCCTTTTAGTTTATTTGAGTTCTTTTCCGTCTTTATTAATTATATAAATTCCATCTTGAAAAATTCTTGTGTCGTATCCTGGCCTTCTTGTCAGTTGCTCTATATCAGCGCTGACTTGCCCGGCAATTTCCTTGTTTATGCTAGTTACATGAATAATGTCGCCTTCCACCTTTACATCAGCGCCTTCTTTTAATTCTAAAACCCTCGGCACTTTCTCTCCTAGAAGATTTTTAACAATAAGCCTGTTGCTGGATATGGTTACATTCATTGGAAAATGCCCCGAACATATTTTTAAAACATAAGTATGGTTTTGCAGGCTGCCCCTTATTGCATTTTTAACATGTGCTGCTAGCGAGTTTATCAACTTTTTATTCCGTCTTCCACTGCCGTCAGATTCAAGCATAATTTTTTTATCATTGATTTTTATTGAGATTTGGTGCTGCTTTACGTTTTTCCTTATATCTCCTTTTGGTCCTTTAATTACCAAAAATCGTTCATTTATGGAGGCGTCTACGTTGTTGGGTATTTCTATCTCCTTAGTAATTTTATTGCCGCTGGATTTTTTTTCCATCTAATAACAATAGGCTAGAAGCCTTCCTCCCATTTTCTTTGATTTTGCATCGTAATGCGTCATAATCCCCCTTGGGGTTGACACAAGCAGTATGCCTACATCCTTGGCTGGCAAGTATCTTTTTTCAAATTTTTCAAAATTTTTGCTTTTGACGCTATACCTCGGTTTTATAACACAACACTTGTTAATATTTCCAGTCAAAGTAAGGTTTATATAGTTGCCCTTGCTGTCTTCCACTTCCTTGAATTCACCTACATATCCATTTTCCTTCATGACTTTCAATATTTCCTTGATTAGTTTTGAAACTGGTTTTACAAGGCATTCTGATTTTCCAATTGCCTCGTTGTTCAGTAACAATGACATTACGTTAGCTAATGGGTCGTTCAGCATTTTTATCTTAACTAAATTTTTTAAATCCGAGATTTGTTGCGATTTCCCTGAAACATGTTCTGCAGAGCCTTAATCCATATTTGCTTATATGCCCTCCGGGCCTTCCGCAGCGTCTGCACTTTTTTGTTGCCCTGCCGAATTTTCTTGGTTTTGGAGCGTTGTGCTTGATATATTTCTGCATTTTGGCAGGTTTTGATTTTAATTGCTTGAAAACTTTTCTGTAGTCACTGTACGTCATGTTTATTCTTCTCCAACTTTTAAGTTAAAGTGCTCTGTCATAAAATTTATTGCCTCTTGCTTTGAAATGCGATGCTTTGCTGGTATTTTTCTTGTCAGCAATCTTCTTCTTTTTATCCTGTAACCGGGCCTTTCCAGAGTAACACAGACTTCAAGCCCAATAATTCCTATTTTTGGGTCGTATTTTATACCTGGGATGTCTATATACTCATGAATCCCAAATGCAATGTTTCCGTTGTCGTCAAATTGTTTTTCTCTTAGCCTGTTGTCCACTGCTTCTAGCAATGATGGGAGTATTTCAATGACTTTGTTTTTCCGTAGCGTTGATTTGCATCCAATCGGCAAGCCTGGCCTTAAACCCCATTCCTGAATTCTCTTATTTGTGATGGTTTTTATAGGGGTTGTATTTGTAATTGCTTTGAGCAACATAAGCCCTTTCTCTAGCCTTGTCTGGTCATTTCCAGCCCCTATATTCAATGTAACCTTCTCTATTCTAATGTTTCGCATTTGGTTCATCTTCATTTAGTGTAATCGATGGCCTGTCATCACCTACCACAAAAGCGTACTTTTTTGATGTTTCTATTAAATTGCCTTTCTGGTTTTTGTATATTATCTTGTCTTCTACAATATCTTCAACATTTCCTGTCTCACCAATATGTTTTCCACCTGTCAAAAATATCGTTGATTTTTTTTTCAGCTTAAAATGTTTGATTATTTTCTGTTCTGGCAATGACAGGAGAACAGTGTCGCCTGATTGGTATGAATTATTGCCGTCATTCAAGTTCTTGCCGTCGTACAAGTTTAATTGCAATTTCCCTCTGACCATTTTTTTCCCGATAATCTTGCACGGCTTAAGCGAAGACTCGTCTTCGCTTATTTTTATCATGTCTAGTTTGCCCTTGCTGTTCAATATCACTCTAAAATTTTCGTTGACGCTTTTGAATCTTATTGTGTCAAAAATTCCTATTGGAAACCTAAAATCCCTCCTTACCTTGCCGTCTATCTTTAGCTCATTGTTGTTCATTATTTTTTTAACTTCCCTTGTTGTATTTGCGTAATTCAAAATCTCCTTTAGGAATATGCTTATTGGGATGCTCGACTTTAAGTTGTGCGGTCCAGCAGATGGTTTTGTAATAAATTTGAGTTCTTTTCTGCTTATCTGCCACGACTTGGGCGCCGCCAACCTTTTGAGATGCTTTTTACCCATATTATTTCACACCCAATTGTTTCTGCCTTAGTTTATCTTCCAAGATTAGCTCTGTAACCATCAAGTTTGAAGGATGCAATGCAATTAATTTTTTAGTGCCGTCCTTTTTTGTGGTTTCTACACCACTGACAAAAACTCTTGTCTTTTTTAAGTTGATATTTTCAACTTTGCCTTCATGTTTCTTAAATTCTCCTTGGATTATCCTCACCTTATCACCCCTTCTCAAACCAGTGCTTCTCTTGCCATATTTCTTCCTTAGCTCTTTTGACAAGTGAGAGTGTGTAAATTTTTGTTTGGTGTGGAGCGGGGCGTTGAAAATATACTTTCTCTGTTTTCTTGGCTTCCTGCTTCTTTTCCATGTACTTGAAAATTCTTTCATATTTATCCCTTATACCACTATACTTGCTATTTTTGCTATTCCAGGCCAGCGTTCACACGCCTCCTTTGCAATTGCCCCTTTGAATATTGTGCCTTTTGGATTCCCTTTATCATCCTTCAAGACTACAGCTGAATTATCCTCAAATTTTATTCTTGTCCCATCTGCCCTTCGGTATTCCTTCTTCTGCCTTACTATAACTGCAAATACCACTTGCTTTCTCATGTCGGGCTTTCCCCTCAAAACGGATGCTTGCACCAAGTCGGCAACGCCGCAGCTTCCAATTCTTCCTTTTACTGTCTTGAGCCCTACCACCGTGAAAACCCTTATTATTTTGGCTCCTGAATTATCGCATGTTTCAATCTTGCATCCGACTGGAAGGGGTCTTCCGATGCGGGCTTTCAATGGCTGCATTTAAACTGCCTCCTGATTTTCTAATTCTGTCTTCTTTGACTCAATTTTTGCTGATTCTCTCGCTTCCATTTTTCCCTTAAAACCTCTCTCCAAACCCAGTTTCTGTATAATAACGAAATTCTTTGTTTTGCTTAATGGCCTGCATTCCATTATTTTGACAATGTCGCCGTCTTTTGCATTGATGCACTCAGGATTGTGCGCCTTTAATTTTGTTCTCCTTTTTTCATACCTCTCATATTTTTTCAAAAAATTCAGTCTTTCAAATTCTACAATGGCTGTCTTTCTTGTTTTTGTGGATGTTACAGTTCCGATAAATTGTCTTCCTCTTGTGCTTAGATTTCCATGAAATGGGCATTTTATATCTGTGCAGCTCTGCTTTGGCGCTTCTATGGCAATTCCAATGTTCCTTGCTTCTGTTTTTGTCATCTTAGTTTTTTGAAATTATTTTTGAAGTGTTTGTCATGATGTTTTGTGGTTTTATCTGAATTCTATGCTGCTTGGCATGAAACCGTACTTAACCAAAATATTTTTCACTTTTTGCTTATGCTCCCCCTGCAGCTCTATCTTGCCGCCTTTTATTGTGCCGCCGCATGCGAGTTCTGACTTGAGTTTTTTTGCGAGGTCTTTTAGACCTATTTCCCTCGCATCAATTCCCTCAACAATGGTGTAGTTCTTATTGAATTTTTTCCGTTCAACATATACCAAAATTTTTTGGCTTTCTTTTGCTATTGTCTCGCAGACACAGAGCTCTTTCACCAAGCCGCAAACTGGACATATTTCACTCATTCCTTTTTACTTCCTCCCTTTTGTTCTTCATTTTTATTGTAAATATTTTCGCAATAGTTCTTTTTATTCCCTTTACCTTGCCGGGGCTTTTTGGCAGGGTTCCTATTGCTATCTGTGAATTTATTTTCATCAATTCCTTTTTTAATTCTACAAGTTTATTTTCCATATCCGGTTCATTCATTAGTTTCAGTTCTTTGTATTTCATCTTTTTTCTTTCTTCTCCTCTTTGGTTTCTCCTTAATCTCTCCCTTGGTTTCGTCCTTTGGCTCTTCTGCCTTTACTTCAGCTCCTTCTACTAATTTGACGTCGTCTGGCAATTTAATATCTGGCGGCATTATGCTCACTTTGACGCCGATTATGCCTGTCTTTAGTTTTGCCTGGGCGTTTACTTTCCTAATGCTGCCAACTATATCCCCGCATTTTTTTAAGTAGCCTGAGTAAAAACGCCACGACTTCGCCCTTGCACTTGGCACTTTGCCGCTTACAACAATCTCAATTCCAAGAGCTCCGGCTTTCATTACTTCAGCCATTATCTTGTGCCCGATTGCCTTGAATTTTCCTGAGCCGAATTTTTCAAGAGCGTCCACTATTTTTTCCGCTACTATATGCGCATCTAAACTTGGGTTTTCCACTTCGCTTATTTCTACTTGCGGGTTTTCCAAATCAAATCTTTTTTTTAGATTCTTAGTTAATTGTTTTATATTCTGCCCTTTTCTTCCGACAATTAAACCCGGCCTAGATGCGGATATTATTATTTTCTCGCCTAGCGGCGTCTTGACCATCTTGGTATGACTATGCCCGACGTTCTCTAGGCTCTGCCTTATGTATTCCTCAACCTGGAATTCTTTTATTTTCTGGGCTACAAATTTTCTCTCAATCATTTTTTGGTTTTTTTCACCTGTTTATTTGCATCTGCCTTAGTTGTGCTTTCTTCAACAACAATCTCTATGTTTGTCCTTTTCATCCTCCTTCTTGATTTTCTTCCGTAATGCCATGCCTTGCCTGCATTGTGCGCGCTAATATGAGTGATTATCAGATTTGAGGTGTTAATACCCTTGAACTGTGCATTTGCTTCAGCAGATTCTATTAGTTTGATGATTTCTTTTGAAGCGTTTTTAGGGTATCTTCCTGGTCCTATCTTTTTTTTATGTCCTAAATCCATGTTATATCTTCTGAAAGGTACAGGTATTCTCTTCTCCACTACTTTATGTAAGATTACCTTTGCGTCGTTAATATTTCTATATTTGATAAACCTGCATATCTCAACACTCTGCTTGAACGAGATTGGCAAAGCTACCCCGATTGCTCTCGCCATATGCTCCTGATTATAGTTTCTGAATGTATATCCTTTCATCTTACTTCACGGACAGGCTTGCGCTGGATCTTGTTGCGCCTATGCCTGGTGCGCTATGCGCAACTTTTTTCCTCGTCAGTGCAAATTCACCTAAATAGTGCCCTATCATTCCTTCCTCTATCATTACTGGTGTGAATAATTTTCCTTGATGTATTTTTATGATTTTTCCAACCATCTCCGGCAGGATTATCATATCCCTACAGTGCGTTTCTATATTTTTCTCATTTGCTCTTAATTTTTTGAGTAATATTTGTTGCTGTTCAGTAAACCCCCTCTTTATATTTCTTCTTTGCCTTGACGTTAGCAATTGTGCTAACTCGTTCATGCTCATTTTATTTAGCTCATCTATCGTCTTTCTTTTAAACGTAAATTCTTTCTTTGCCATTTCTATCTCTTGCGCCTCCCTGTTCTCTTAGGAGCTATTTTTCCCACTTTTCTGCCAGGAGGTGCGTTTCTTGACGCTTGTGTTGGAATTCCTTTTGCGTGCGAGCTTGAGCCGCCAAATGGATGGTCCACTGAATTCATCGATGTCCCGCTTACATGCGGCCACATTTTGTTCTTTGCCCTCATCGCATAAAATCTGGTTCCAGCTTTTAAAAATGGTTTTTCAGTTCTGCCAGCACCTGCGATTATTCCTATGGCTGCCTTGCATTCTGGCTGGAATGTCCTTCTCTTGCTTGATGGAAGCTCCACGACAATACCCTTTTCCATTTTAGTTATTATTTTAGCAAATGTTCCGCCGGCTCTTGCGAATTTTCCCCCATCTCCTGGTTGCGATTCTATGTTATAAACTGATGTGCCTTCCGGAATATTTTTTAAAGGCAGTATATTTCCTGTTTTTAGTTCCACGTTTTTCCCTGATTCTATTTTGTCCCCCACTCTTACACCTTCTGGGGCTTGTAATAATCCTACTTCACCATTGCTGTATTTTAATTCTATTAAAGGAGCGCTATGGCCGCTGCAATGCAAGATGTCTGTGATGTTTGCACTGATGGTTTTGTCTTCTTCATGTTGTGTAAAACTCGTTTTCCCTTTGTATCTGAAACTTGGCGCCCTGTACCTAGGGCTTCCCTTCCCCCTCTTTTGCTGTATCAAGCTTTTTCCCATTTCAATCACCCATTTAAATTAAACCCATCTGGGTTGCAATATCTATGGCCGGATTTTTAGACGAGAATTTGACATACGCCCTTTTCTCACCTTCTGCACTTACAAAAGTGTTGACATAATCAACTTCAACTTTAAACATTTCTTCTAGCGCCTTCTTTATCTCTTTTTTTGTTGTATTTTTGTTTACAACAAAGATTAGTTTGTTCTCCGACTCCATCAACCTTATTGACTTTTCCGTCGACAAGGGATATTTTATTATATCGTAGGGGTTCATTTTTTATTAAATAGATTTTCTTTTTCCAAGATGTGGATTGCTCCTTTTGTCCATAATGTAAGCCTTCCTGCCTTTGCGCCCGGTGCGAGCAATTCTGCATTTAAGCTCCTTACATCAACAACATCTATTCCCAGTATGTTTACAGCTGCTATGCTTAATTTGTCTTTTTTTGACACAACTATTAAAGGCCCGTTCTTTTTTTTGTATTTCCTTCCCCTTGATTTCCCTTTTCCTGCCCTGACTTTTTTTTCTGATATCCTCTCTAGTTCTTTTTCCAGCCCGAGTTTTCTGAATGCCTCGTGGATATTTTTTGTTTTGTCCATGGCTTCGAATTTGTCATCCAATATAAATGGATAGTTGTCTGGTATTAAGTGCCCCCTGCCTGCAACAACTTCCTTTAAAATTGTAGCTGCAATTGCGCTTCTGATTGCCTTTGCATTTTCTTTCTTGTTTATTTTTTCCCACCATATCTTTTCTGATTTGGGGGGGTGTGCCCTTCTTCCGCCAACAGTGCCGGGGGCAAATGCGCCAACCCAGTTCATTCTTGTGCCCCTTCTTGACATTATTTTTCGCGGCACCCTCGATATTCCGAAACCATACGAACCTCTGTAATCTCTTCTTCTTCTTGACAGCTTTGCTGATGCCCTTTTTCCCGCTTCTTCGCTTGCGGCATATTGTTTTCTTCTGTGGCTTTGGACAGCTAAGACTGCCCTCTGTATCAAATCAGGCCTGAACTCTTCTTCAAACTGTAGCGGTAATTTAACCTCGCCAACCTTGTTGTTTGTTGAATCCAAAACGTCGAGTTTCATTTTAATTTCCTTGTTTTGATTCTATGCTTGTGTATGTTATTTGTGGCGCCTCTGGTATGTTCTTTCCCTGCCTTGTGGCTTCTGTAAACCTTATCAATCTTTTTTGGGATCCTGCAATAGAACCTTTGACAAGAATGTACGGGTTTTTTACAACACCGTAATGTAAAAAACCCCCTTTTGTGTTTATTTCTTCGGCTTTATTCCCTATTTTAATGAGCCATTTATTGTATTCTGTCCTTAAATGATACCCCATTTTGCCGGCATGGGCTACCCTCCACATTATATGCCCTTGAGCCCTCCAAGCTCCCAAAGTCCCTGGGTTTCTTCTGCTCTTTTCTGATTTGTGCTGCCTTAATTGAATACCGAATCTTTTAACCGGACCCTGGAATCCTTTTCCTTTTGTTAATGCGTGGGCATCTAACTGCTGCCCTTCCTTGAAAACGTCATTTATGTTTATTTCCTTTCCCAATCTTTCTTTTGCATAATCCATCTGTTGTTCTTTGTTGCCGCCAATTGCTATTTCAAAAACTTCAGGTTTTTGCTTGCCTATATTTGTTAAGTTTGGCTGGGTGTGGCAAAGCAATCTTATAAAATCAAAATCTGTGCCATCTGTCACTTCTTTGCCTTTCTTTTTTGGCATTATAATTTTTCTTTCAAGTTCCTTGGCAAGTTGCTCTGCAAACAATTCAGAAACGAGCTTTAAACCGTATGGTGTGTTTTTGTAAAATCTTATAGAAGCAGTCTTGAGTGGCGGGCACTCCACGATTGTAACGGGACAGAAAATATCTGTGCCTTTTGTTAATGAATACTGCCTGTTGTCGTTAATCAGCAGATGTGTCATTCCAACTTTATAGCCTGCAAATCCCAATGGCTTTGCTTCTTTGCCTGATACCCAATTTCTTATTCTTGCATAAGTGTATTTAGCTCTGACTCTCGGCCAAAACTGCATGCTTCCTGCTCTCGGTTTTCTTGCCCTTGGCATCTGTTATTTTAGATGCAGACTAATATGTCTACATTCTTTTCAACTATACTCACTCGCATAATTAATTGAGCGATACATGCTCGTTCGTAATATGTCGATAAATCCTAAAAGGATTTTCGAGCATTCGCAAATCTTTGATTTGCTCTACAAAGAAAACCTTACGGTTTTCGAGTGCTCAAAAATTTTCAATTTTTGACAAGCAAAAAATATTATTCATTGCTCAATTATTTGTGTTCTTTGCTATAAATAAGCCTTTTATTTACAACCTTTTGTAGAAACCAGTTTTATAACTGTACTGAAAAGGCAGTCTTTTCAGGCTCGTTTATGTTTTAAATTTAATTAAATTACCTAACCGAGGAATAGTGGTATATTTATAAAGGTTGTGGTGAATAGGTATAACAAATAGTTAGATGGAATAAAGGTTTTCTAAATCTTTTGCGAACGGCGCGTTGAACCAAATCCCAACATCGTAAGTTGGATGAACTTCAGTGTCATCAAGAACCATAAATATTATTTCCTTGCCGTCGACAATGCAAAAGCGAGCTTTGTTGTCAGTGTGGATTACCTCTGCAAATTGCCTTGCTTCATCAACGTGTTTTTTTATGGAGTTGCTGATTTGTGTTAATATTCTTATTTTAACTTTCTTCTTTTTTAGCTTTTCAAATAAAGATTTGAAATTCTCCACTAAATAACCTATCTCTTTTTGTGTTGTTGAAATCAAAATGGATTTTTCGGCTTTGCCCATTATATGATTAAGATGATTATACAAATTATGCCTTCCTCTTAAAGATCCGGATAAATCAGCAGGATCAACAAGCTCAACACCTTGGGTGTGCAGTGTGCTTAACTCGTTTATGACATCTGTGTTCTTTAAGTCAGTTAATTTCTTTATCTC
>ORJL011359610.1_pt1 | contig 12287 bp, 12 predicted proteins | sample 1779941 | NCBI WGS metagenome assembly ORJL01 (sample SAMEA104232317, study PRJEB22302) | groundwater metagenome | biome: forest; feature: aquifer; material: groundwater | place: USA | collected 2011-08-07 | depth 5.8 m
ACTTCCGCGACCCCTCTATTCAGTAAATAATCGACATTATTATTCATAAGATTGCCTAGCAATAATCTACCATACCGGCGAAAGCCGGTATCCAGAATACCCCACCGTTAGTTTTGAAACTGGATTTTCTGGATTCCGTGTCCCGGCACGGAATGGTTGAATGACTCTTATTCATCGACGTACCTGAACTGGCTGTCGTCCTGGGTGGCCAGCATGGCCCGTCCTTTTACAATGTCCTTGCCGATCTGTTTCTTCAATTCATCCACGCTTTCGAACTTCTTCTCGTCGCGTAGCCGGCCGATGAAATCCAGACGGGCTTCGTGCCCGTAAACGTTACCCGCAAAATCGAGGATATGGCTTTCGATGGTGCGTTCCACCCCGCCAAAGGTCGGCCTGCGGCCGATGTTGGTCATAGATTGATAGGTTTTGCCGTCGATAATAGTCCGAGTGGCGTAAACGCCGTCGGGCGGCAGTGCCTGATTTGAGTCTACATCCAGATTAATGGTTGGGAAACCTAACTGCGAGGTACCGCGGTGGGTGCCGCTGACAACCCTGCCCAGCAGGCTGAACGGCCTGCCCAGCATGGAATTCACTTTTTTGATATCGCCGGCGGCCATGGCCTTCCTGATGGCGGTACTACTGACCACGGCACGGCTGACCCTTTTCGGCGGCACGACCGTGATATCGAAATTCTTTTCCTGTCCCATTTTGCGCAGGGTTTCGATGTCGCCATCGCGATTGCGCCCCACGGCAAAGTCCGGCCCGACTACCAATCCCCTCATGCGGAGATGTTTTTGCAGCAGATCGACAAAGTCGCGGGCACCGATCTCAGCCATTTGTGCATCGAAAGAGAGAACAATCACCGCATCGACGCCCTCTTTCCGGAGCAATTCGACTTTCTGTTCCGGGTCGATCAAACGCGGCAGCATGAGCGAGGGCGAAAGCACTTCGCGGGGATGCCGGCGAAAGGTGATCACGCCGCTGAGCATATGCTGTTCCCGGGCTTTTTCCACCAGACGCGCTATCAAGTACTTATGCCCTTGATGGACGCCGTCGAAAACTCCGATGGTCAGGAGCATGTCCCTATCCGGTTGGAAAACCGCCAGTTCGTCGCTTAAAGACATCAGCCTCCTCCGATATTAGCTATAAATACTAGCACGAATGAAAGTAAAAAGTAACAGGTAAAACTCAAAGGTCAAAGCTCAAAGGTCAAAAGTACCTCCCGGCCCTGAGATGCTTCGGCCTTTACAAAGGCCTCCAGCATGACAACTTCGGAGGTTTGCGCTTCGAGCCACCCTGCCTGTCGTTGCGAGATTCGAACTCTATTCGAACCGACCTGCCCGCCGCACAAGGCTTTGGCAGGCGGGAGCAATCTATATAAATTGTTTGGCAATTGAAATTTAGAAACTGGTGATTTTTTGGTTATTGTCTCTTGTATCTTGGTTATTCGTCCTGTTTGATTCTGGATGAGGTTTGACTTTGTGAAGCCGGTTGTGATATTGTTTTCAGGTTAGTCGCTTGGATGGGTCACCACCGAGACGGCAAAATAATAGGAGACTTGTAAAAGCCTTCCCTGCTATTGCCGGGAAGGCTTTTGGTTTTAGGGAAAACGGAGAGTCCGGTAATGTTAAAAATAGGATTTATCGGGGCGGGAACGGTGGGCTCGGCGCTGGCTTTACAGCTCGTAAAGAAGGGCTACCGTGTCGCGGCGGTTTCAAGCCGCAGCCGTGTGTCGGCGGACAAACTGTCCAAGGCTGTACCCGGCTGTAAAGCCGTGCCTACCAATCAGGCCGTTGCCGACAGCGCCGACCTGGTATTTATCACCACGCCGGATGATGTCATCGTCAAAATCGCCGCCGGGGTAAATTGGCGTCCCGGGCAGAGCGTCGTACATTGCAGCGGCGCGGATTCCACGGCAATACTGGAACCGGCCCGCAAATCCGGGGCAACCGTCGGTTGTTTCCATCCGTTGCAGACATTTGCCAGCATCCAACGCGCGATAGAGAATATACATGGGTCGACCTTCGCCATCGAGGCCGAAGAACCGCTGTTGTCCGTTCTAAAGGAAATAGCCGCAGCCCTCGATTGTCATTGCATCGAGTTGAAGGCGGAAGAGAAGGCTGTTTATCATGCCTCCGCCGTGATGGCCTCCAACTACCTGGTGACCCTGGTCAAAATGGCCGTCGACCTGTGGGAAACGATGGGTATTTCGAAAGAGGAAGCGATACGGGCGCTTTTACCGCTTTTGAAAGGTACCATCAACAATATCGAAACCATCGGACTGCCGGAATGCCTGACCGGCCCGATCGCCCGCGGCGACGCCGGGACAATAAAGAAACATCTCGAGTCGCTCGAAAAGGCCGCACCGGAACTATTGCCGGCTTACCGCGAGATGGCGCGGCAGACGATTCCGGTAGCCGTGGCCAAGGGCAAGATAAACGAACGGCAGGCCGAAGCCTTGAAGTCGATCTTAGAAAAAGAGTTAAGCAAGGTTTAGAAAGGGGAATTCCTATGCGTATCATGCTCAAAAGTAAAATACATCGTGCCACTGTTACCGATGCCAACGTCGACTACGAAGGCAGCATAACGATCGATAAAACGCTCATGGCGGCGGCGGACATACTGCCCTACGAGCAGGTACACGTGCTCGATGTCGATAACGGCGCCCGCTTCACGACATACGCTATCGAGGGAGAAACGGGCGAGATCTGCCTCAACGGTGCCGCCGCCCTGCTGGCGAAAAAAGGCGACGTCGTCATTATTTTGACCTACGCCACGGTCAGCGAAGAGGAAGCCCGCGGCCTGAAACCGAAGATTGTACTGGTGGACAGGAATAATCAAATACGCGATATGAAATCAGAAATCCTGAGTACGCGACGGTAAAACAAATACCAATAACCGAGAAACAAAATACAAACAAAGCCAAATTAAAAATCTCAATAATCAAACGATCTATTGAGATTGCTTCGGTTCGAATCGCATTCGAATCTCGCAATGACACCCATGGCTGGATTCCGGCCTCCGCCGGAATGGCAGTTTGAAAGTTTGGAGCAGAAATGAGAGTCACCATCGGCCAGATCAAGGAAATGAAGCAAAAGGGCGAGAAGATCGCCATGCTCACCAGTTACGACTATTCCACGGCCAAAATCGTCGATGAGGCCGGTATACCGCTTATCCTGGTCGGCGACAGCCTGGGTGTGGTAATGCTCGGCTATGAATCCACGATTCCCGTGACCATGGACGAGATGCTGCACCATACTAAAGCGGTGGTACGGGGCACGAAACACGCCCTGATAGTCGGCGACATGCCTTTCATGACTTATCACGTCAGCGTCGAGGACGCCATGCGTAATGCGGGCCGATTCATCCAGGAAGGCGGCTGCCAGGCAGTCAAGATGGAAGGCGGCGTTAACGTCGCGGAAAAAGTGCAGCGGGTGGTACAGTGCGGCATCCCGGTCATGGGGCACATAGGGTTGACCCCGCAATCCATCAACCAGCTCAGCGGTTTCAAGATACAGGGGAAAACCCCGGAAGCGGCGAAAAGACTGCTGCAGGACGCACAGGCGCTCGAAGAAGCCGGAGCCTTCGCCGTCGTCATCGAAACGGTACCGGCGCAGCTTTCGGCTTTGATAACACAAAAAATCGGCATCCCCACTATAGGAATCGGAGCAGGAGCCGGCTGCGACGGGCAGGTACAGGTGATCAACGATATGCTCGGCTCGTTCAGCGACTTCGTCCCCAAGCATGCCAAACAATATGTAAAGCTGACGGAAATCATCGGCAAAGCCGTGGCCGATTACTCCTCTGAGGTAAAATCCGGCACTTTCCCCACGGAGAAGCAAAGCTTCTCTATGGACTCCGAAATTTTAAAAGAGCTACAATAATATCGGGCTCCAGATTTCTTCCGTTTGTCATTCCAGCGAAGGCTGGAATCCAGTTAGTACTTGCGGTTTGGAAATATCTTGGATTCCGGATCAAGTCCGGAATGACAGAAATGTTAATCCGTGACATTTAAAGCACGCGAGATTATTATGAGAGTTATCAAAAGTATCGCCGCCCTGAAAAACGCCCGTGCCAAACTACTCGGCCCTGTCGGTTTCGTGCCGACGATGGGCTACCTCCACAAAGGCCACCTGGAATTAGTACGACGTTCCAAAGCGGAAAACCTGCAAACAATCGTCAGCATCTTCGTCAATCCCACCCAATTCGGCCCCGCTGAAGACCTGGCCACTTACCCCCGCGACATTCCCCGCGACCTGGCGATGATGGAAGAGGCTGGGGTAGACATCGTTTTCATTCCCTCGCCGCGAGAGATGTATCCGCGAAGATACAGCACCTGGGTCGACGTAAAGAAGGTTACGGAACAACTGGAGGGGTCTATAAGGCCGGAACATTTCCGCGGCGTAGCGACCGTGTGCAACAAGTTGTTCAACATCGTCCAGCCCACAAAAGGCTATTTCGGGCAGAAAGACGCCCAGCAGGTCGTCGTTATCAAGAAAATGGTCGCGGAACTCAATATGAACCTGGACATAGTCGTTATCCCCACGGTGCGCGAACCGGACGGGCTGGCAATGAGCAGCCGCAACTCCTACCTCAAACCGAAAGAACGGGCGGCCGCCTGTGTTCTGTACCACGCTCTGAAACTGGCGGAGAAGATGTGGAAGAGGGGGGAAAAGGATGCCCACCGCATCCGGCAAGCTATGATCAAACTTATCGAAGAAGAACCCCTGGCTGAGGTAATCAGCTACGTCAGCATCGCGGACAGCGATACGCTGGAAGAACTGCACGAAGTCAAACCCGGAGCCCTTGTTTCGCTGGCCGTTAAGATAGGAAAACCGAGGCTGATAGATAATAAAGTGCTGGAATAATTGATTCACACAAATCTAGAACCTATTCTTTGGAGGAATATCATGCTCGCGAATAATATAGTTAATGCCGTAAAAGAATATATGGAAGCATATCGAAGGTATAACACGAAACTAAATGAATTCATAACGGCTCAGCCGTTTAGACCAGAGATCCTTGCTGAGTTGGATAAACTCGATCAAGAGTTAAAAGAAAAACACGATAATTGGAGAAATTTGTTTAAGCAATGAAGGACTTTCCAGACTAACACCTTGTCAGAATTGTATCTATAAATGACCATATCCCAAATAGGCTAAAAGTGATAAAGAAGGATACGAATCGTGAATATTAATAGATTTCCCTGCCTAAAATCATTTTTAATAAGTCTATTTCTTGACAACCGCGCCGGTAGATTCAGAAAAATAGTATTGCTGCATAGATGAAATGGTTTCCCAATTAGGTATGTTGGTATCTACCCATTTATTATCAAGAAATCTTTGCGGTTTTTTAATTAACCGAGCGTTTACCAGCCATCTGTTGTCAAGAGATTGAAATGAAGCATTTAACGCAGCATATTGTACTTCATAACGAAAAACCATTGACGATTGTCCAGGGATTGATTCATAACTAATCGGTAACGCTTGGTTGACGTATTGGCAGACTTCATAAGCTGCCATCTTCGGGATAGGCCGGGATGGCTGCCCACTTGAACAGGACGTTGTGGACGAAAAAGCTATAAATACTGACAAAAAAACAAGCACCAATTTCATGAGCATTTCCTCTATATGTCTGCCCATTTATAATACTATTTAATTCACATGTCAATTCAGAATGCTGTCGACGTTCCCGTATGCAGGAGTCACGATGAATGGGGTAAGTCAGAATTAGTCTTGTTAACTGAACAATAGGAAGTCCACATGCGGAAGTGTAAGAAAATCGTCTATCTTGACCAGAATTTTGCCAGTAATTTGGCAAAGTCATTGTATCTTGGTGACTGGAAAGACCCGCTCGCGAGCTTCTATCGGGAACTGTATGAACTCTTGTCTAGCCTCACTGACCGTAACCTCGTAATCTGTCCTACCTCACATTTTCACTCCGAAGAGACCGAACTGGGCAACCATGTCAAAGAGTTCTTGTGGCATTTCGTGAAACAACTAGGATATGGCCTATCTTTTAAATCCTACCCTGAAATTATGAAGCAACAGGTTGTTGCTGCAGCCCGGGCTTATTGTAATTTACCGGCCATACAACGCCCGGAGTGGGAAATTGCCTTTAATCATGACCCCCGCGTGCCCGTCAAACAGATTCTAAGACCAAACCTACTGGTCAGCTTCCCAAACTCGCAGGAGTTCAACGAGTATGTGAGGCTATCTAGAACTTCTTTTGCAGATGAATACTGGACCTACAAGGTTCATTGCAAGGGAAAGAGACGAACGTATGCTAAGGAACTGGAAGCTCAAAAGAATCAATACATTCTGGAGATATTTAAGCCACGCCCCGCACTCAATGTAAAGTCATCAAATCTAGAACAAGATCTCAATCTATCGGGACTAGCAGGTGTAATTCAATTTCACTGCTCTGTGGACGAGATACTTCAACATAGTGCCGACCCCGAGAGATTCTTCGTTTCAACTCAACTATTAGACTGCCCATACATCCACGTGAGGGCTTCCCTCTTGGCAGCAGACATATTCTTTTATCCAGAGAACAAGCCCACTGCGAGTCTCCTTATGGACTTTGAGATTGTTGCTTCTGTATTACCTTATATAGACATTATTGCTTCTGATAGCTACATCTCTGAGCTTATTCGTAATGCTAGGCTATCAGACCGGTTTAGTGCTCAAATCTTTGCGGTGAAGCAAAGAGAAGCATTTATGGCAGAGCTTCGTAAATTGTAAGTTACTACCTTAGCAAGAAAGTCGAAATCATCGAAATCAGGCACCAAATTCTAATGACCCCGAAACTCTGACGACGGTACTACTTCCCCAAGAATTCAGCCACCAGCCGATTGGCTTCCCTTTCCGCGTCTTCCACAACTTCAACCCACCGTATCCTCTCATCATTCAGGTGAAACCAGGCATACTGATGGCGGGCGATGCGATGGGGGTCAAATTTAATTTTCTCGATGGCGGCTTCAAGGGTTAGATCGCCTTTCAAGTACTGGCCGATCTGCCGGTAACCAATGCCCGACATCGAAGGCAGTTTGAGGCTGTAGCCTTTATCAATCAGAGACTCTACCTCCTCAACCAACCCCAGCTCAATCATTTTATCTACCCTGGAATCGATGCGGCGGTACAATTCTTTCCTATCGGCGGTCAGACCGATAATCAGCATATCGAAATCCGGCGGGTCTTTCTTCTGCAATCCTGAGAACGGTTCGCCGGCGTGCTGCAAGACTTCGAGGGCACGAATCACCCGCCGTACGTTCCTCTTGTCGATTCGCTTTGCCGCCGCCGGGTCGGCCTGCTCCAGTTCTTTATATAACTCGACAGCTTCTCCGTTATCCGCCCTTGCCTGCAGGCTTTTTCGGAACTCCAGGTCGGGAGCCACCGATGGGATCACCCAGCCTTCGAGAACCGCCCAGACATACTGTCCGGTACCGCCGACAAGCAGTGGCAATTTACCCCGCGATTGGATATCGCCGATGGCTTTATAGGCAAGCTCCTGATACTGCGCCAGGCCGAAATCTGCGTCGGTATCGACAATATCGATCAGGTGGTGCGGAGCACGGGACAGTTCTTCTCCCGTCGGTTTGGCAGTGCCAATGTTCATGTACCGGTAGACCTGGCGGCTGTCGGCATTTACGATCTCGCCGTTGAAGTCTTTAGCCAGTCGAATCGCCAATGGTGTTTTGCCGGTTGCAGTCGGGCCGACGATAGCGACGAGTTTCTTCGTTTTCACTAAAGATTAGGATAGCATACAAAGAAAGTGACGGAAACAATGCCCGACCCAGATCCTTCGTCCTTCATCGGAAGGACTCAGAATGACAATAATGGGAGAGGATGACAAGCGAAAAGACGTCTGGATTCCGGATCAAGTCCGGAATGGTTATTAGGTTGATGGCTTTTTATAAGAAGAAACTAGAAATTCAGAGTAAACAGGCTGCCGCCGAAGAACGCGAGCCAAACAAGGAATGCCAGAAACAGCAGGGCATAAAGGCCGACAGCGAGCGATAAAAATGCCAGAAAAGACCGCTCGTGGTTTTTGAACAGGCTGATAAGGCCAATGACTAAAGCACAGGAACCTGCAACCCCCAACCCCAAGCCTAAAACAATGCCGGCTGTACCTAAAGACAGATTGAATCGGCTCAAAATAACCGCTATTAAAAACACCAGGACAAAGGCTGTGGCCAAACCGACCGCCCATTTGCCTGATCGGGTTTCAGGCAATATTTTCATCTTTTCTCAATTCATCCTTTTGCGTTAATAGGCAGATACTATAACGGGAGGGACGAACATACTATCAATGGTCTGGCGTTAAGTTTGGAATTTGTAAATTGGTTCTTGTATTTTTATTGGGAATTGTTTCTTGGTGCTTGGGATTTTGCTTATCGTTATTTGCCTTTAATTTCCGCGGCTTGCTTGACAATGCTGACGAATTGGTCGGCCTTAAGGCTGGCACCGCCGACGAGGCCGCCGTCGATTTCTTTCTGGGAAATGAACTCAGCAATATTGTCCGCGGTTACGCTGCCGCCGTAGAGAATCCGCAGTTTTTGAGCATTGTCATTGCCGTACAAGGCGGCGAACTGTTCTCGAATCAGTCCGATCGTTTCACTCGCCTGGGCACCGGTCGCCGCTTTACCGGTACCTATCGCCCAGATCGGCTCGTAGGCGATAACTAAATCCGCCGCATATTGCAGTCCGGCAAGTCCGCCTTTCACCTGACCGGTTACGACTTCTCTGGTTTTTCCGGCCTCGTTTTGTTCCAGCTTTTCTCCGACGCACAGTATCGGCTTGAGGCAGGCCTTCAGCGCGGCCTGCAACTTCTTATTAACAATCTGGTCGGTTTCACCGAAATAGCCCCGGCGCTCCGAGTGTCCGATGATAACGTATTCGCACAATCCGGCCAGCATTAAAGGCGAGACTTCGCCGGTATAAGCGCCCTTCTCTTCGAAGTAGAGATTTTGTGCCCCCAGTTTTACCGAACTGCCTTTAACCAGGTCTTTCACCGCTGCCAGGGAAATAAAGGGAGGGCATACCGCCTTCTCCACGCCTTTAATTGAGTCCAGCGCGGGGCGCATCGCCCCGACGAGCTTAACCGCTTCGTCGAGGGTGGTATTCATTTTCCAGTTACCGGCAATGAAAGGTATTCTCATAATAATCTCCAAGAAAGGAAGTAAAAATCACAAGATACAATAACCAAACAATTCCCAATTTTCAAATTTCAATAACCGAACGATTCATATAGATTGCTTCGGTTCGAATCGATTTCGAATCTCGCAATGACAAGACATGTGCGTTTCAGATTTGTCTCTTGGTTATTGGTTTTTCGTTATCACGCTCCAAACTTATTCAATTTCAAGGCATGGGCCATAGCGAGGGACATAAGTTGAGCTCCCTGGATACGTCCCATACCGTTGGCGGCACATTCCGATTCCCCGAATTTCTTTATCTTGACCGGACGGCAATACCGGGAATACAAAAGGAACGGAACCGGGTGCCAGGAATGGGCTTTTAGCACCGCAGGGGTCGAGTGGTCGCCGGTCACGACGATCACATCGGGCTGCAAATGAAGCAGATTGGGGATAGAGTTATCCACCTGCTCTATTACCGCTACCTTCCGCTCGAAATCGCCGTCCTCGCCGGCGGAATCCGCCCCTTTTACGTGCAGGAAAATAAAGTCGTATTTTTCGTAATTCCTGAGTAATGTCTGGAATTCATCGTCTACCGTGATGCCGGTAGGCAGGACGTCCATCCCCACGAGGCGAGCCAATCCGCGATACATCGGGTAGGCGGCGATGGCACACGGCGTCAATTTATATATCTCCTGCATCAGCGGCCAGGCAGGCTTTTTTGAAAAGCCGCGGAGCACGACCATATTTGCCGGATGGTGCTCCGCCAGAATCGCTTTAACTTTTTCCAGAAACTGGTTGGCAACGCGGGCAGTACCGGAGGCTTGCGGGTTCAACGCCACCACCGGTTTCGGAGCGACTCCGGTCTGCTGCGGGTCGGAATCCGATAATTCGTCGCTTAACCCCTGTCCCCTGAATACCACGACACACCGGTGTTCTTTAACCGGCCGCACCATGACCTTGACGTTGTCGATAGTAATACCATCGAGCAATCCGCAGAGTTCGGCGGATTGCTCACTCGAGATTCTTCCCGCCCTCCGGTCGGTGATGGCTCCCGCCTTATCCACCGTACAGAAATTTCCGCGCGAAGCGATATCGCCCGGCTGCATATCGAAATCGATGCCGACAGCTTCCAGAACACCACGACCGATATTGAATGCCAGCGGGTCGTAGCCGAAAAGAGCCAAGTGGCCGGCGCCGCTGCCGGGTGTGATTCCTGGACCCACCGGATCGCTGAGGCCACAAACACCGGCGGACGCCAGTTTGTCCAGGTTTGGCGTCCGGGCCGTCTCCAGTTCGGTCTTTCCGGATTTAGGATGGGGCAGCCCGCCCAGGCCGTCGATGACCAGGAGGACAATCCGGGTGGGTGAGGGAATGGAAAGAGATTTGATTAAGTCAATATTAGACATTCTTACCGATTCTCACGTTAACAACAGTCCGATAAGGATTATAGCATCCTCGGAGAAATCCAAAATCCCAATTACCAAGAGACCATAACCAAATGCCGATTCCTTCGTCATACGGCATCCCGTATGAACCTGGTGAATCGGGACAAATCTCAAATTCAAATTGCCAAATCCCAAACCGATTGATATAGATTGCTTCGGTTCGAATCGATTTCGAATCTCGCAATGACAATTGGAGATCGGGAGATGACAATTTATTTAGATTGCCACGCCCCGATTATTTCGGAGCTCGCAATGACAACCGTTTTTAGCGGACGGGTTTTATTTCACTCCGACAGCATCCGTTTACCGCCGGACTTTTAATTGCGCCGCCATCGGAGAATCTTTATCCAGTAACGCTTCCACGCCGGGCAGTTTCTGGCCGCCAAGGTACTGCAGGGAAGCACCGCCGCCGGTGGAAACGAGCGACATTTTATCGGCCAACTTCAGGCTGGCAACGATTTCAGCGGTCGAGCCGCCGCCGATAACGGTGGTAGCTTTAAGATTCGCGATAGTATTCGCCATTGCCCGGGTACCCTCGGAAAACTGCGGTATTTCGAAGATGCCCATCGGTCCGTTCCAGAACACGGTCTCGCACCCGCGCAATGTCTTCGCGAATGCTTTGATTGTCTCCGGCCCGATATCGACAATCCGCTGATTGGGCTGGATATTATTCACCGGAACAACGGTCGCTTTGGCGTCAGGCTTGATTTCTTCGGTAACGATTACGTCGAGGGGAAGGAGGAAACGTGCCCCGTTATTCTTTGCCCGGTTCATCAAGCCGGCGGCTACCTGCAAATGATCGTTTTCCACGATCGATTTCCCAATTTCGTAAGATTCCGCTTTCAGGAAAGTCGCCGCCATGCCGCCGCCGACCAACACGAAGTCGACCTTTTTCAAGATATTTTCCAGCAGGTCGACCTTGTCGCCGACTTTGGCACCGCCGACAAGAGCCGCAAATGGATGGGCCGGATCTTCGATTATCCGGCCCAGTGTATCCAGTTCTTTTTCCAATAACATCCCCGCTACCGCGGGAAGATAGTTGGTGATACCGACTATAGAGGCGTGACAGCGGTGGGAAACGGCAAAAGCATCGTTAACGAAGATGTCGCCCAGGCGGGAAAGAGCTTGAGCGAAGGACGGCACTCCCTCCTCTTCTTCCGGGTAAAAACGAACGTTTTCCAGCATGAGTATCTGGCCGGGCTTCATATCAGCCACACACTGTTCCACCTCGGGCCCGACACAATCCCCGGCCATATCGACCGGTTGGTTCATGATCTGAGACAACCTTTCGGCCACGCCGGTCAACCGCTGCGACTCGACGACTTTGCCGTCGGGCCGTCCCAGGTGAGAGCAAAGAATAATCCTCGTCTTTTGTTCGAGAAGGTATTTTATGGTGGGCAGGGCGGCGCGAATACGCCCGTCATCAGTAATCACGCCGGTCTTTTCATCTAAAGGAACGTTAAAGTCAACCCGGACAAAAACTCTCTTCCCGGCAATATCTACATCCCTGATGGACAACTTGTTCATCTACCTCCTCTAGCCGCTGAAAAATCACTCATACCTTGACTGCCTGGTACCAAAAGTGAGCTCTTTTTGTCACCCATCCACACCCAGATTCTTCGTCGTTTCACTTCTCAGAATGACATTTTATACATCTCTTACCGAACCGATATTATAAAGCCACAACAAGGTTATTCCAGTTA
>ORJL010451182.1_pt1 | contig 12286 bp, 13 predicted proteins | sample 1779941 | NCBI WGS metagenome assembly ORJL01 (sample SAMEA104232317, study PRJEB22302) | groundwater metagenome | biome: forest; feature: aquifer; material: groundwater | place: USA | collected 2011-08-07 | depth 5.8 m
CCCGCCTCGCCGGAAGCGGCCGCCGGCGGCGCCATCGGCCTGGTCGAAGAGGGCGACACCATCGAAATCGACATCCCCAAGCGCAGCATCCATCTCGCGGTGGAAAAGTCAGTCCTGGCGGCACGGCGTGCCGCGATGGACGCCCGTGGCGTTCATGCCTGGAAGCCCGTCGATCGCCAGCGCGAAGTCTCCACCGCGCTCAAGGCCTATGCCGCCATGACGACTTCGGCCGACACTGGTGCAGTGCGGGATATTTCACAGCTAAGTTGACCTGTATCAAATCTCCATCGGTATATAAGCAGATAATGATTTGCATAAATATTGATATGCAGTCGCCGATGGAGATGATTCATGAGACATGCCCTTACCCGCGCCGCGTTGCTGCTGTGCAGCGCCGGCTGGCTGGCCACCGCCGGCCCAGCACTGGCTGATGAAGCGAAGCCGGAACCGAAGCCGCTCAAGCTGACCACGACGGCCGATCACACCAAGTTCAAGCAACTGCAGAAGGTCTTCAACTCCGGGCCGGAAGTCACCAAGGCCTGCCTGGAATGCCACACCGAGGCCGCCGGCCAGATCCACCGCACCAAGCACTGGAAATGGGAGTTCCTCAATCCCGAAACCAAGCAGACCTTGGGCAAGAAGACGGTGATCAACAACTTCTGCATTTCGATCGCCTCGAACTACGCGTCCTGCACCAGTTGCCACGTCGGCTATGGCTGGAAGGACGCCAACTTCGATTTCGCCTCCCAGGAAAACGTCGATTGCCTGGCTTGCCACGACACCACCGGCAACTACAAGAAGCCGCCCGGCTTCGCCGGCAACCCGGTGACCAAAGACACCGAATTCCCGCCCGGCTCCGGCAAGATCATCAAGGGCATCGACCTCGCCAAGATCGCGCAGAAGGTCGGCAAGTCGAGTCGCGACACCTGCGGCGCCTGCCACTTCAACGGCGGCGGCGGCGACGGCGTCAAGCACGGCGACATGGACAGTTCGCTGGCGGCGCCGACCAAGGACATCGATGTGCATATGGATGCCGAGGGCCTCGATTTCACCTGCGGCACCTGCCACAAGACCTCGAGCCACGACGTTGCCGGCAGCCGCTACACGCCGACGGCCAAGGACGACAAGGGTGTACAGGTACGCGGCAAGGCCGGTAGCGGCAACCCTGCGACCTGCGTTGCCTGCCATGACAACGCCCCGCACAAGAAGGAAGCCCGGCTGAACCAGCACGCGACCAAGATCGCCTGCCAGACCTGCCACATTCCGACCTATGCCCGTGGCGGCATCGCCACCAAGCTGACCTGGGACTGGTCCACCGCCGGGCAGCGTGACGCGCAAGGCAAGCACATCGTCAGGAAGGACGCCAAGGGCCGCATCACTTACGAATCGCGCAAGGGCGACTTCACCCTGGCCGAGAACGTCAAGCCCGAATACGCCTGGTTCAACGGCAACGTCCAATACACGCTACTGACCGACAAGATCGAGAAGTCCGAGCAGCGCACCCAGATCAACAAGATGGGTGGCAGCCCGACAGACGGCAAGTCGATGATCTGGCCGATGAAGGTGTTCCGCGGTTCGCAGCCCTATGACCCGGTCAACAAAACGCTGATCACGCCCCACACCGCAGGCAACGACGACACAGGCTTCTGGAAGAACCTGGATTGGGACAAGGCGATTCCGGTCGGCATGAAGGATTCCGGCGCGCCTTACTCCGGCAAGTTCGACTTCATCAAGACCGAAATGTCCTGGCCGATCACCCACATGGTGGCGCCCAAGGACAAGGCGCTGGGCTGCGCAGAGTGCCACAGCAAGCAAAGCCGGCTGGCCGGCATCCAGGGCATCTACATCCCGGTTCGCGACAACAACAGGCTGCTGGACACCGTCGGCTGGGCCATCGTGTTCCTGACCCTGCTCGGCGTGCTCGGCCACGGCGCCCTGCGCATCGTCACCAGCCGCAAGCATTAAGGAGAGGCAAAATGGCTGAACGTATCTACGTCTTCAAGCGCTTCGAGCGTTTCTGGCACTGGTCGCAGGCCGGTCTGATCATGTTCCTGATGCTGACCGCCTTCGACATCCACGGCACCTACACCATCTTCGGCTTCGAGAAGGCGGTGGCCTACCACACCATCGCGGCGTGGACCCTGATCGGACTCTGGGTGTTTGCGATCTTCTGGCACTTCACCACCGGCGAATGGATGCAGTACATCCCGACCACCGAGAAAGTCGTGGCGATGATGAACTACTACCTGTTCGGCATCTTCAAGAACGCGCCGCATCCGTTCAAGCTGACCCAGTTGCGCAAGCACAACCCACTGCAACGCCTGGCCTACCTCGCCATCCTGGTTTGCGTCGGGCCGCTGATCTGGGTCACCGGTGTGCTCTACCTGTTCTACGACAAATGGGCGGCCTGGGGGCTGGGCTCGTTGCAACTGGAATGGGTCGCCAACGGCCACATCGCCGGCGCCTTCATGATGCTGGCGTTCCTCATCGCCCACGTCTATCTGACCACCGCCGGTCACACCCCCACGGCCCACATCAAGGCCATGATCACCGGCTGGGAAGAAGTGGATTGATTACCAAATTTCAACAAGGAGTATGACCATGAAATTCAGCACCCAACTCGCCGCAGGCGTCGCGCTTTCCATGCTCGCCTCTGCCGCCTTCGCCTACGACGCCGACTGGAAACGCGGCCGCGTCTACTACCGCAGCGTATGCACCTCGTGTCACGCGGTGCAACCGGTCGGCACCATCAACCCGAGTTCCAAGACCAAGGCGGAATGGGCGGCCTACCTCAAGGCCGACAAGCATGCCAAGGGCAAGGACACGGTCAAGCAGTACGTCAGCAAGGCCTACCGCGCCAGCATCAAGTCCGGCAACAAGGCCGCCGAGAAGTTTGCCGCCGTGCCTGACCAGGAACTGCTCGACGACATCGGCGCCTTCCTGACCAAGGGCGCCAAGGACGGCGACGCGCCGGCCAGCTGCAACTGACCAGGTCACAAGCCGAAGGCGTGCGCCTCGCGGGGCGTCGCGCCGGCTCCGCGCACCCGATTGCCAATGAGATTGGCAGATTGAGTTTGGGCAGCGATAGCGATTCGGCCAGCGAAAGGCAAACATCATGAGCACCACAGAAAAGCACGGCAATCCGGAAATCAAACCCTTTTGGCCTCCCCTGGCGGCGGGCATCGCGCTCGGCCTGGTCTTGCTGCTGACCTTCGTTCTTTCCGCTCACGGCCTGGGCGCCAGCGGCGCGGCGACCGACCTGGTTGCCGGCGTGGGCCTGCAGGTGGCGCCGGAGGCCACCCGGGCGAATGGCTACCTGGGCCCGATGGTGGCGGATGGCAGCCCGATCGGCTCATGGATGACCTGGGAAATCCTCGGCGTCGCCATCGGCGCGCTGGTGGCGGCTTTCATGGGCGGGCGCTTTCGCGTGCAACTGGACGGCGCGCGCAGCGTCGGCGCCCCGAAGCGCTTGATCACCACTTTGGCCGGCGGCTTCCTCGCCGGCTTTGGTGCCCGCATCGCGGGAGGTTGTACCAGCGGCGTGGGGCTGTCGGGTTCGGCGGCGCTGGGCATCTCGGCCTTTGTCTTCCTGGCCTTGTTCTTTGCCACCGGCATGATCGTCAGCCGCCTGATCAAAGGAGTCTGACATGTTCCCCCTCAATGATAATGGCATGGTGTCGGGTCTGCTCTGCGGCATCCTGTTCGGCTACGTGCTGGAGAATGCCGGATTCGGCAGCCCCGTCAAACTGAGCGCCCAGTTCAAGCTCAGCGACTGGGCGGTATTCAAGGTGATGTTCACCGCCATCGTGGTGGCCGCGGTCGGCCTGTGGCTGCTGCGGCTCGGCGGTCTGCTGCGGCCCGACTCGATCGCCGTGCCGCAGGCGGCGCTGGTCGCGGCGGCCGTGGGCGGCGCGCTGGTCGGTGCGGGCTTCGCGACGGGCGGCTACTGCCCGGGCACCTCGGTGGCGGGCCTGTTTTCCGGTCGCCTCGACGCCCTGGTATTCATCGTCGGCGTTGTGCTCGGTACCACCGGGTTCGCGGTCTTTTACGGGGCGGCGCTCAAGTCCATTAAGTCCGCGGGACTGATCGCGGAAGGCGACACCTTCACCGACGTTTACGGTGTTCCGGAACCGGTCGTTCTGGCCATTCTCGGCGTCGCGCTGATTGCCGTGTTCTATTTCGGTTCATGGTTCGAGCGCCGCGGCAGCGGTACGGTCACTGCACAGCAAGCCGTGGAGGGTGCCCGCTAGATGGCAGAAGGTAAAAGCAATGAGCACCGATAGCGACTCCGGCTGGCTGGCCGGCTTCAAGACGGACTACCAAACCCTCTTCGTCGAGGAATGGTCGCCCTTCGTCGGCGCCATGCTGCTGGTACTGGTGATCATCGGCCTGATGCTTTCCGGCCTGGTCTGGGGGGTGTTCGGCGGCGTCAAGTTCTGGGGCGACTGGTTCAACAACCTGATCGGCCTCGGCCCCATGCTCGGTCTGCCGCAGCAGAGCGAAGGCTTCCTGATGCATCGCATGTCGCTGATGAACATCATGCTGGTGGTCGGCGCCCTGAGCGCCGCGCTGTTGTCGCGCCAGTTCAGCCCCAACCGGCCGCCGCCGCTCGAATATCTCTGGGCCGCCCTCGGCGGCAGCATGCTCGGCATCGGCGCGGCACTCGCCGGCGGCTGTACCACCGGCGGCTTCTTCAACCCGGTGCTGCACTCCTCCCCGGCCGGCTGGGCGATGTGGGCGGGCCTGCTGGCCGGTGCCGCGATCGGCCTCAAGCTGCTGTTATGGACCCTGGACCACATCGAATGGGGCATGCAGGCGCCGCCGGCGCTGGACATTCCGGAGACCGTCACCCGGCGCTACCCCTACGTGGGCCTCGCCATCGTGGTCGGCGTGCTGATCTGGGCCACGCAGTGGTACGGCTCGGCTGACGAGAAACTGGCGGCGCGTGCCGTGATCGTCGTCGCCGGTTTCGCCATCGGCTTCATCATGCACCGCTCGCGCCTGTGCTTCGCGCGCGCCTTCCGCGAACCCTTCATGACCGCCGAAGGCGACATGACCAAGGCCGTGATTCTGGCGCTGGCGATCGGCATTCCCATCGCCGCGTTGCTGTTCGAGAAGAAGGTGCTCGACCCCTACCTCGCGATTCCGCCGGCCTTCTGGATCGGCTCGCTGGTCGGCGGCCTGATCTTCGGCATCGGCATGGTCTTCGCCGGCGGCTGCGCCTCGGGTTCGCTATGGCGCATGGGCGAAGGCCACCTCAAGCTGTGGGTGACGATGTTCTTCTTCTCCTGGATGGGCTCGATCGCCAGCGCCGTGTTCAAGAAGCTCAACCTGACCGCGATCGACGAGACCAATGTCGAAACCTATGAAATGACCCGGGTCGGCTTCCAGGCCTACCTGCCTGAAATGTGGGGCAGTTGGGGCTGGACTCTGGCGCTTGGCGGCACCTTGCTGCTGCTCTGGTACGCGCTGGTGCGCTACAACGAATCCACCGAAAAATTCACCCTTCTATAAAGGAGATCATCATGAGAGCGAGAAAACTTACCTTGCTGGCGGCGGTCGTCGCCACACTCGGTGTCGCACCGCTGGTGTATCCGGCACCGGCCTTCGCCGCCGATGCGGTCACCATCCAGCCCAAGGACGGCTGGTACAACAAGGCGCTGGTCGATTTCGACTTCGTCAAGCAAAACGTCAGCATTCCGCCGAAGAAGGGCGTGGTCATCATCGACTCGCGCCCGGCAGCGCGCCAGTACGACCCCGGCCACATCCCCGGTGCCATCAACATCCCCGACAGCCAGTTCGACAAGCTGGTCGACAAGCTGCCGGCCGACAAGGCGACGTTGCTGCTGTTCTACTGTGGCGGGCTGGAATGCATGCTGAGCCACAACTCGGCCTTCAAGGCGGAGAAGCTGGGCTACACCAACATCAAGGTCTACCCGGCCGGATCGCCGGAATGGAAGGCCAAGGGTGGCCAGATCTCGGTCTCCGCGGCCTATCTCAAGAAGCTCGCCGACGACAAGGCACCGTATGTCCTGATCGACGCGCGACCCAAGCGCGTGGCCGACAAGGGCATGATCCCGAGCGCGATCAACATTTCCGACAGCGAGTTCGACAAGAACGTCGACAAGCTGCCGGCCGACAAGGCGACGCCGCTGATCTATTACTGCGGCGGCCTTGAGTGCGTGCTTTCCGACAATTCGGCAGAGAAAGCGAAGAAGCTCGGCTACACCAATGTCCTGACCTATCCGCCCGGCTATCCGGAGTGGGAAAAGATGCATGGAGCGCCGGCAGCCGCTGGGACCCCCGCAGGCGCAGCAGCCAGCCTGGCGGCAAGCTCGGCCGCGTTGGTGCCGGGCAAGGAAAAGGGTTCGGTCACGGTCGATTCCTTCCAGGCCGTCTGGAAGGCCAATCCGGGGTCGGTGATGCTGGTCGATGTGCGTGACCCGAAGGAAGTCGCCTCCGGCATGATCAAGGGCTCGGTCAACATCCCGATGAACGAGCTGGAGAAGAAGATCGCCACGCTCCCAACCGACAAGCCGGTGATCTTCGTCTGCGGCACCGGCGCGCGTTCCGGCGAAGCCTTCGATACCGTCAAGCTGCTCGGCGGCAAGGTCCAGGCCTCCTTCCTCGATGCCGACGTCAAGTTCAATGCCGACGGCAGCTACACCATGGCGGCAAAGAAGTAGTCGTGCAATGACCGCCGGACGGCAGGCTGCCGTCCGGCAAACCGCAGCAAATCAACGGAGAACAAAAATGCGTAAACTTTCCATCGCCCTCGCGCTGGGTTTTGCCAGCGCCCTGCCGGTTCATGCCCAGAGCCCCGCCGAACTCTTCGTCGGCATCAATTCCGGCGTCACCCAAACCCAGGGCGTCGCCATGGTCCTCGCCAGCCAGGCACTGGCGCAGAAAGCCGCGGTACGCGTCCTCCTGTGCAGCGACGGCGGCCAGTTGGCGGTCAAGGACAAGGAATCCGCCGCGCTCAAGCCGATGAACAAGTCGCCCAAGGAACTGCTGCAGGGCCTGATGAAGGCTGGCGCCAAGGTCGAGGTCTGCGCCCTGTTCCTGCCCAACAGCGAGCTCAAGCCGACCGACCTGATCGACGGCATCGCCGTGGCGAAGCCGGCCGATGTCGCCGCCTACGTCCTGCAGCCGAACGTCAAGACCCTGTCGTATTGAAGCCCGCCGGCCGGCCGGCGGTACTTCGGGCAAAATATCCGGCGTGACCACCGAACCGACCGAATTCCAGCGCCTCTACACCGGCCGCCTCTGGTCGGTGATGGGCTGGGACCAATTGACCGTTTTATGGCAGCGCATCGACCCTGCCGCCGGCTGGTATCTGGTGGCGGTCGGCGCCTCGCCAACGCCGACTCTGGCTGCCGACCCCGCCACCGTCAGCGCCTTCATGGAGCGTATCGACGCCCTGTTGCGCGCGGATCACCGGGAATCCTACTGCGGCATCGTCTATGCCGACGACCTGGAAGACCCGCGCCTGATCAAGATCTACGATCCGAACAACCTGGGATCTTCCTGCGGCTCGTCAAAACCCCCGCCGGGTCCGGGATGGATCATGAGCCGCATGCCGCCGGACGGATTGACAGCCGGCAAGCCGGCACCGGGAAACAGGCAGCGCTGGTGGCAAAGCCTGTTCCGAGATAGCTAGGCAGTTCCCGCCGGTATTCCCGGCATTGGGCGGCCATGCACTAAGGCATAGTGGCGCCCATGGCCCCATCGACCGAGACGCTGCCCGATCGCACCTCCCTCAAGTTCCTGATTGTCGACGACTTTTCGACCATGCGCCGCATCGTGCGCAACCTGTTGAAGGAACTCGGCTTCACCAATGTCGAGGAAGCCGAGGACGGCGCCGTGGCCTTGACCAAGCTGCGCGAAGGCAGCTTCGAATTCGTCGTCTCCGACTGGAGCATGCCCAACATGGACGGGCTGACGCTGCTGCAGAACGTGCGCGCCGATGCCGAGCTGAAATCCCTGCCCTTCCTCATGATCACGGCCGACGCCAAGAAGGAAAACGTCGCCGCCGCCGTCCAGGCCGGGGCTTCGAGCTGCATCGCCAAACCCTTTACGGCCGCCACGCTGCAGGACAAGCTGGACAAGATTTTCGAAAAGATGGGCATTTGATCCGGCCTCCGTGTCGGCGATCCATACCTGACTAATTCTCTCGGGTATAGTGATGGCCTCTTACCGAGGCTCGTCATGTCATCACCCCTTGCCAACCGGCTTTCGGCCGAAACCTCGCCCTATTTGCTGCAGCACGCCGACAACCCCGTCCATTGGCAGCCCTGGGACGAGGCCTCGCTCGCCCTTGCCCGCGAGGAGAACCGGCCAATCCTGCTGTCCATCGGTTATTCGGCCTGCCACTGGTGCCACGTCATGGCCCACGAATCCTTCGAGGACGAAGCTGTGGCGGCGGTGATGAACCGCTTTTTCGTGAACATCAAGGTCGATCGCGAGGAGCGTCCCGACCTCGACCAGATTTACCAGACCGCGCACCAGATGCTGACCCGGCGCAGCGGCGGTTGGCCGTTGACCATGTTCCTCTCCCCTGACGGCGTGCCCTTCTTCGGCGGCACCTATTTCCCGCGCGAGCCGCGCTACGGACTGCCCGGTTTTGCCGATCTTTGCATCCGCGTGGCGGAAGCCTTTCGCGATCGTCGTGACGACATCACGGCGCAGGCCGGAGAATTGTGCGCGGCGCTGGCCGCCACGGCGCCGGAAAAAGCCGCGACCGATGCCGCATTCGATGCAGCGCCCCTGGCGGCGGCGCAAGCCATGCTCACCCGGGCGTTCGATCGACGCTACGGCGGCTTTGGCGACGCGCCCAAGTTTCCGCATCCGACCGACCTAGCCTTTCTCCTGTGCCGCGACGACAGCGCGTCGCGCGAGATTGCGCTGACTACCCTGACCCGCATGAGCGAAGGCGGCATCTACGACCAGATCGGCGGTGGCTTCTGCCGCTACAGCGTCGATGAGCGCTGGGAGATTCCGCATTTCGAAAAGATGCTCTATGACAACGGACCGCTGCTGGGGCTCTGCGCCGATGCCTGGACGTTGACCCGGGAGCCGCTTTACGCGCGCGTGGCCGAGGAAACCGCGACCTGGGTCGTGCGCGAGATGCAGGCGGCCGAAGGCGGCTATTACTCCTCGCTCGATGCCGATTCGGAAGGCGAGGAGGGCAAGTATTACGTCTGGAACCGCGCGGAGCTCGCCCGCCTGCTGACGCCCGAAGAGTCGGCGCTGGCGGCACGGCGCTGGGGTTTCGCCGGCCCGCCGAATTTCGAGAACCGCCACTGGCACGCGAAGATCGCCGGCGAATTGCGCCCGGAAGAGCAGGCACTGCTGGATTCGGCGCGACAAAAACTGTTCGCCGCGCGCGAACGGCGCATCCGCCCCGGCCGCGACGACAAGATACTGACCAGTTGGAACGCGCTGATGATCGAAGGCATGGCCCATGCCGCGCGGGTATTCGATCGTGCCGACTGGCTTGCCTCGGCACGGCGTGCGATGGACAGCATCCGGGCGACGATGTGGCGCGATGGCCGCCTGCTGGCGACCGCCAGGGATGGGCGCGCCCACCTCGACGCCTATCTCGACGATCATGCCTTCCTGCTGGCGGCCCTGCTGGAACTTATGCAGGCCGAGTTCCGTGGCGACGACCTGGCCTTTGCCGTCGAACTTGCCGATACCCTGCTGGCGCACTTTGAAGACGCCATGACGGGAGGGTTTTTCTTCACTGCCCACGACCACGAAACCCTGATCCATCGTCCGAAAGCCGGACACGACAACGCCACGCCGGCCGGCAACGGCATCGCCGCCTTCGCCCTGCAACGCCTGGGGCACCTGCTGGGCGAAACTCGCTACCTTTCCGCCACGGAAAAGACCCTGAAGCTGTTCTGGCCACACTTCAAAGAGGGTCAAGGCGGATTCGGCAGCCTGCTGCGCGCCCTGGAAGAGGCGCTTGCTCCGCCGGAAATCATCGTCCTGCGCGGCCCCGCCGAACAGATGGCACATTGGCGCCGCGCGCTGGGCGCACGCCCGCGGCGGATGGTGCTGGCGTTGCCCAATGGAACCGCCGATCTGCCCGCGATCCTGGCGAAGCCGGAGAGCGATCATGTCAACGCCTGGGTCTGTCGTGGCGTTAGTTGCTCAGCCCCAACCGCGAATCTTGAAGCGCTGAATAATTGATCTGAAGCATTTTCAGCCGCATGCGAGTCCGGTAGTTTGCGCGGGCGCTTTGCCTGGCACATATTCATTACCCCCATAAAAGGAAACCACATGAAATCCGTTTTGATCTCCACGCTGCTCGCCGCCGGCCTGGTTGCCTCGGCCCCGGCTTTCGCCAACAAGGATCTGGCCACCAAGAGCGGCTGCATGGCCTGCCACGCCGTCGACAAGAAGCTGGTCGGTCCCGCGTATCAGGAAGTCGCCAAGAAGTACAAGGCGACTGACGAGGCCATGCTGGCCGACAAGGTCAGGAAGGGTGGCAAGGGCGTCTGGGGACAGATCCCGATGCCGCCGAATGCCGCAGTGAAGGAAGAGGACCTGAAGACCCTCATCAAGTGGATTCTGGCCGGCGCCAAGTAATTCCGGCGACCAGCAGCGAAAGGCCGGCCCCGGCAACGGGGCTGGCCTTTTTTGTTTCCGCGCTCCCGCGCGAAGACGACATCCCCCGCTGGAACATTCCGCCGGCAGGAGCCGCGGCACCTCGCTGCCGCCAGGAATTGACAAGTCAATCGCAGACGACAACAATCGGTCCGCCTGACTTATCATTCGCCCCTTGTACCCCATTCCCTTCCCTGATCTGAACGGAGCCTCGCCATGAATGTGCCTACCAAAGTCCTTTCGCTTTCCGTGATTGCCGCACTTGCCATGATGGGTTGCGGCAAGGAAGAGCCGCCCCCGCCCCCGCCCGTTCAGGCGCCGCCCCCGCCGCTGCCGGTCAAGATCGGCAGCGTCGCTCCGCTCACCGGCGGCATCGCGCACCTGGGCAAGGACAACGAAAACGGCGCGCGTCTCGCCATCGACCAGGCCAACGCCACCAAGGTCAAACTGGGCGGTCGCGAGGTGAAGTTCGAGCTTGTCTCCGAGGACGACCAGGCCGACCCGAAGGTCGGCAACACCGTGGCGCAAAAGCTGGTGGACGCCAAGGTCGCCGGCATCGTCGGCCACCTGAATTCCGGCACCACGATCCCCGCTTCGGCCATTTACAACCAGGCCAACATTCCGATGATTTCCGGCTCGGCGACCAATCCGGCGCTGACCGAACAGGGCTTCAAGGGCGTGTTCCGCGTCGTGGGCCGCGATGACCAGCAGGGTCCGGCCGTCGCCAATTACCTCGCGACCAACAACAAGCCCAAGACCGTGGCCGTCATCGACGACGCCACCGCCTATGGCGAAGGCCTGGCCAACGAAGTCGAGAAGACACTCAAGGCCGCCGGCGTCAAGGTCCTGCCGCGCGAAAAGGGTACCGACAAGACCGTCGACTGGAAGGCGGTGCTGACCAAGGTCAAGGGCAAGAAGCCCGATGCCGTGTTCTACGGCGGCATGGACGCCACGGGCGGCCCGCTCTTGAAGCAGGCGCGCGAGCTGAAGATGACAGCAGTATTCTCCTTCGGCGACGGCGCCTGCACCGACAAGATGGCCGAGCTCGCCGGCCCCGCCGCCGAGGGATTGATCTGCTCGCAGGCCGGCATCCCGGTGCAGGCCGCCGGCAAGAAGTTCCTCGATGCCTACAAGGCCAAGTTCAAGGCCGATCCCATCCTCTACTCGCCCTTCACCTACGACGCCGCCAATCTGCTGATCGCCGCGATGAAGAAGGCCAATTCGGCGGATCCGGCCAAGTATCTGCCGGCGCTCGCCGCCATCGACTACAGCGGCGCCAGCGGCAACATCAAGTTCGACGAAAAGGGCGACCGCAAGGACGCCGAGATGACCATCTTCACCCTCAAGGACGGCAAGATCACACCGATCGCGATCCTCAAGGGCGGCAAGTCGCTGACGCTCGACGAGTACGCGGCACTCTCCGCGCCTCCGGCACCGGCGGCGGCTCCCGCGGCGGCTCCCGCGGCTCCCGGCGCGGCCCCGGCGGCGGCACCGGCCGCGGCTCCGGCAGCTCCGGCCCCGGCAGCTCCCGCCGCCGCACCGAAGCCCGCCGCGCCTGCGCCCGCCAAGTAAGCCGGCGCAGAGCGAAGCACAACGGGGAAGTCGCTAGCGCGCCTTCCCCGTTTTTTTGCCATGGACATCCTGCTCCAGCAGATCATCAACGGCCTCACCA
>ORJL010252795.1_pt1 | contig 12282 bp, 9 predicted proteins | sample 1779941 | NCBI WGS metagenome assembly ORJL01 (sample SAMEA104232317, study PRJEB22302) | groundwater metagenome | biome: forest; feature: aquifer; material: groundwater | place: USA | collected 2011-08-07 | depth 5.8 m
ACTTGACGAGGCCAACCCGCCGGTCGAAGTCGAACTCACCACCGCCGGACGGTCGTTGGCTCGTTTCCGCGTTCCTCTGGACTTGCCGGTCCGTACCCCACCCGCCAAGCCCACCGCCCCGCAAAGCCCCCGTGAGTTGGAGCAGGCGGGCTGGCAGGATTTCCTCTTCGCCCGCGAAACCGAGGCGGAGTCGCGTTTCCGGAAAACGCTAGAGAAAGACCCTCAGTCCGCTACCGCCCACACCGGACTCGCCTACTTGAACCTCGATCGCGATCCAGCCGTTGCTGTGGCCGAAGCCAAGGCCGCCCTGGTGGTTGATCCCGACCTCGGGCAGGCGCGCTACGCATTGGCGGTAGCCGAGTCGCGCGCCGAGAATCTCACCGGCGCGCTGGACGACGCCTGGCAAGCGGCGCTGGACCCGAAGACGGCGGTCGCAGCGCGCGCCTTGGTGGCCAAGCTGCTCATCCGCCAGGGGAACTTCGCGTCCACCCGCGCGGCCCTCTCCGAACCCGGTCCATGGGTGGTGGACCCTGTCTGCCGGAACCGGCTTGCGTTTACACTGTTTAAGACCGGAGATAAGGCTACCGCTCTTCAACTTGCGCGAACCAACCTCGCCCTGAACCCTCTCGACGCTGCTGCCATGAGCGTCCTCTGGCTCGCAGACGCGGAAGCCGCCCCTCATGCCCTGGCCAACCTGCTTGGGCTCAACCCCGACGCTGTGATCGATCTCGCCGCCGAATACCTTGAACTGGGCCAGGAGCAGGTTGCGCTGAAAGTGACCGAGTCTTTTTACTGTTCCACTTCCACCCAAGGGAAAACGAACCCCATGCCTTACTACTGGGCGGCTTACCTCTCCAGCCGCTCGAACGATCGGGCGACCCAGCTCCGGCACCTGAAGACCGCCCGGTCACACTCCGTTGAAGGCGTCTTCCCGCATCACATCCAGAGCGAGGCCGTCCTGCGCTGGGCGGTCACGGAGGACCCGCAGGACGGCAAGGCCGCGCTCCTTCTGGGGCACCTGCTCTTTTCACTGGGCCGTCATGCCGAGGGGCGCGTCTCTTGGGAGCGCGCGGCGGCCCTGGGTGTGGCGCCTGCCATCGCCTTTCGCGCTCTCGGCATGGCCGCTCAACGCCTCGATGGGGACGCGCAGAAGGCGTCTGACTTCCTCGGTCGGGCCAACAAGGCCGACCCCGCTGACGCCATCGTGGCCCGGGATCTCGCGCGTGTATTGCTCGCCTTGGCTGACAAGGAGGGGACAAGTGAGAAACAGCGCGAGCTTTTCGCCCGAGTGCGAACCGTCCTTGACGGCGCATTCTCTCAGGGACGGAGCCGATCCGATTTTGTCGCCCTGCTGGCTCGGGCGCACACCAGGTTGGGTGAGTATGCGGAGACCACAAAACTGCTCGACTCGGTGCGGATCACGATCTGGGAAGGCGCCCACGAAGCCCATGACCTGTTCGAGGAGGCGCATCTCGTCCTCGGAAAGGCTCACCTGGAGGCGGGGCGCGCCTCCGAGGCCCTGGCTGAGTTCAATCGAGCCCTTGAATACCCGGCCAACCTGGCCACCGGAAAGCTCGAGAACACGCGAGAAGCTCATATCCATTATCTGCGCGGTAACGCGTTTGCCGCGTTGGGTCAAAAACAGGCTGCGACCGAAGCATGGCGGAAGGCCGCGACCGAACCCTCCTCCAGCGATGCCAAGAAAGAGGAGGCACGCCGCCAGGCCCAAGCCGCCCTCGACCGCGCGCCCTAGCCACTGCAGAGTCCTCAGAGCAGAGGTTTTAACCGCAAAGGACGCAAAGGACCGCAAAGGATCTCTAATTGGGATCGCTCAGCTTGGGTGTCCCGATCTCCTGGTGGCGGAGGACAATGCGCTGTATCCCATCCCGCAGGTGCTTGACGTTAAAATTGATCAGCAAGCCCAGAGTACGGCCGCTCAGTTTTAAGTAGGTGATCATCTGCGCTTGGTGGATCGGGTGAACCTCGTCCACCGCCTTGATCTCGACGATCAGTTGATCATCGACGAGCACATCAAGTCGGTAGCCTGCATCCAAGACCACTCCTTGATATTGAATGGGGAGAACCACCTACTGCGCGGTTTTGAGCCCTTTCTGCCGCAACTCATGGGCCAGGCACGCCTCGTAAGCGCTCTCCAGCAACCCGGGGCCCAGAGCAGTGTGAACCCTCAACGCGGCTCCGATGACTGCGTACGCGAGTTGCTCGATGTGCATACTGACCGAATTCTACCGCCAGGAGCAGTGGGTAATCCAATGTTCTCTCGCCCGGCTTCTCCTTCGCGGTCCTTTGCGTTCTTTGCGGTTAAATGGCGGGCTTGACGGTTTCCCCGTATGTTTGGAAAGGTTCTCCGCAATGATTCATTCTCGCATGTCGATCTTCTGGAGCGGTCTAGCCTGTCTCGGGCTGGCCTTGAGCCTGGGCTGTCCCCACATTTACGGCGCAGCCGCGAAGGAGGCGCCTGCGGCGCCCGCTGCCGGGAACCTCAAAATCTGGTTTCGCCAGCCCGCCACGAACTGGGAGCAGCAGGCCTTCCCGGTGGGCAACGGACGGCTGGGCGCCATGGTCTTCGGCGGGACAGATCAGGAGCGCATCCAACTCAACGAGGATACCCTCTGGGCAGGTGGCCCGAGGGACGTGAACAATCCGGACTCCCTCAAGCATCTGCCTGAGGTGCGGGCGTTGTTGGCCGAAGGCCGTCCAGTAGAAGCCATGCGGTTGGCGGAGCGCTTCCTGATGGGCAACCCCAAAACCCTCCGACCTTATCAATCTCTAGGAAATCTCCGGCTCGAATTCCCCGGCCACGGCAAGGTGGAAGATTATCGACGGGAGCTTGACCTCGAGAATGCGGTCATCCGTATTAGCTACCGCGTGGGTGAGGCGCGTTACCTCCGCGAGATCTTCGTCAGCCAGCCTGACCAGGTCTTGGTCGTCCGCATCACCTGCTCGCAGCCCGCCGGCGTCACCGTGTTCGTCAACCTGGACCGCGAGCAGGACTCGCTGACCGCCGCCCACGCGCCGGACCGGTTGGTGATGCAGGGGCAACTGGATCGTGGCAAGGGCTTGGAGTATCAGGTCGTGGTCAAGGCCGTGGCCGAAGGCGCTATCCCCACCGTATCCACGAAGATGCTCAGTGTGCGGGGCGCCGACGCCCTCACGTTGTTCCTGGGCGCGGCCACAAGTTTTGGCGGGCGGGACTCGACCGAGGCATCCGAGCAACCCGTCACCAAGGCCTCGAAGAAAAACTATCCGGCGCTGCTCAGCGCCCATGAGGCCGACTACCGAAAACTCTTTGGGCGTGTATCGCTCGATCTCGGCGGGGCGGACGCCGCGACGGCCCCCACCGACGAAAGGCTGGCACGCCTCCAGCAAGGTGGAGTGGATCCACATCTGGCGGTCCTCTACTTTCAGTTCGGGCGCTACCTCCTAATCTCCAGTTCCCGTCCGGGTGGTCTGCCTGCCAATCTGCAGGGCATCTGGGCCGACGGCATGAGCCCGCCTTGGAACAGCGATTACCACCTGAACATCAACCTGCAAATGAACTACTGGCCGGCGGAGGTCGCCAACCTCTCCGAGTGCGCGCAACCGTTGTTCGAGTTGATCGAGTCATTGCGCGAGCCGGGCAGGCGGACGGCGAAGACCCACTACAACGCCCACGGCTTTGTAGCGCATCACATCACCGATGTCTGGGGTTTCACGGCCCCGGGCGATGGCCCGCAATACGGCCTCTGGCCCATGGGGGCCGCTTGGCTTTGCCAACACCTCTGGGAACATTACGCCTTCACCGGGGATCGGATTTTCCTGGCCAAACGGGCCTACCCGACGATGAAGGAAGCCGCTGAGTTCTTCCTGGACTACCTGGTCGAGGACGCCAAAGGGCGGCTGGTCAGCGGACCTTCCATTTCGCCAGAGAACTCCTACAAACTGCCTAATGGCAACGTCGGCAACCTCTGCATGGGGGCGTCGATGGATACCCAGATCATTCGCGAGCTATTCACCAACTGCATCGAGGCCGGCGAGATCCTCAAGATTGACGGCGAGTTCCGGGGCAAACTGGCGGCAACCCTCAAAAGGCTGCCCCCCATCCAGGTGGGCAAGTACGGGCAAATCATGGAGTGGTCAGAAGACTACGACGAGCCCGAGCCCGGGCATCGGCATATTTCCCATTTGTTCGCGCTCCATCCTGGACACCAAATCACGCCGCGTGGCACGCCCGACCTGGCACGGGCCGCCAAGGCCACGCTCGATCGCCGCCTGGCGCATGGCGGGGGCCATACAGGCTGGAGTCGCGCTTGGATCATCAATTTCTGGGCACGCCTGGACGAAGGCGACCTGGCTTACGACAACTTCATGGCCCTCTTGCGAAAGAGCACGGCGCAAAATCTCCTGGACCTTCATCCCCCGTTCCAGATCGACGGCAACTTTGGCGGGACCGCCGGCGTGTGCGAGATGTTACTCCAGAGCCACGCGGGAGAGATCGAGCTGCTTCCCGCCCTCCCGAAAGCATGGGGGCAAGGCAGCGTCAAAGGGTTGCTCGCCCGGGGTGGATTCGGCGTGAACATGGATTGGGAGGGAGGACGATTAGCCTCCGCGCGCATCGGCTCGTTCAACGGCCAGGTCTGCCGCGTGCGCACTCCCCGCCCGGTGGTAGTGCGGACTGGGGGCGAAAAAGGAAGCACGGTCAAGGTGAAGCAGGTCGAGCGGAACGTAGTGGAGTTTCCTACCAGAGCGGGGGCGAGTTACACGCTCAGGCCAAGCCCGTAGCGACTGCATCAAGGGCAGTGGCGATTTTGGTGCGTAAGGTATTCATGTGAACGCGTTGCAGAGGAGGGTTTGGAAGAGGTGCTCGGACTGGCTGAAGGACTCGCGCTGCACAGAACGCAGCGCCTCGACTCGCTCCGGTGGGCTTACAGACTTACGCACCTTCATTGTGTTCATCGAGATCCGCGTAGAAAACGCACCCAAGGCCAAGGCAGGTCTCAAACGAAGATTTCCGAGACCTTTCTCTAGCGAGCTTTCTTCGGGAACGGAGAAGTTCCGTGAGCTTGTGATCAGATTCTTTGTGAACCCCGTGACGCAGCACGTTGGCAACTTCAGGGTCCAGGGTCACCGCGCACGGCCCTACATCCAGAAGCAGGTCCATCCCGAAACGCTCCCTTGCAACGCCAGCACGACGGTCTCGCTGGAAATCTCGTTCGCTTCGCTTCTTTTCGCGCTGGCGATCGAAGTCCATCGGGCGGATTGACTCCGCGGGCTCGCCGCTAAGGACCTGCCTAGCCGCCGTTTCCAAGCCGACGAACTTCAAGGCTTTCGAATATGCAACCCGCCAAGCTTGCACCGTGTCAACTTGAACCATATCGGCCTCGGAATCGATTGGAGGATCGGCCACAAGGCAACGGGTTGTCCCAGGCTGGCTCGAGAACAGGACCGACGAGGCGAACGTAACCGGCAGAATCGCTGGGTATCCCGCATAAACTACTCTAGTCGCGGCCACTTGCACTTTTGCCCTGTCACGTCTGGCTTTGCTGACCTCTTTTCCCAAAGACCCTTTGGACTCAGCGATGATTGTTGTTGGCCGTGCTGTGGCTGGGTTGATTGCCTGAGCTACGAAATCGGCAATGGGCCGGTTGGGCTTCAGCGAGCCCGGCGCTGCAACTTCAACTGTATTGTTGATCAGGTTTGCGCCGAAAACTTCACTTAGCACGACGGCCATCAGGCCGACCGCTGTTTCCTCGGCGAACAAGCCTCGATAGCGGCAGTCAACCGAATCCGCCTTAAACTCCTTCTTTACCCGGAGTTCTGTCGCAGCATTATCAATCCAATGGAGGTAACGAATTGCGGCATACCACTTGATAAACTCCTCGTTTGCCAAAGGTGTCAGAAGGCAACCAGCCTCAAAGAATAGCCGAGCGACGCTAACGTCAATCGATAAAGGGGCAGTCGATGCAGGCAACCACGCTGGCGGGATGTTGTTCAGCCCCACTTCGAACCGTGTGCGCCGGTTTCCGAGCTGACCAATCAAGAAACGGAATGCCAGCGCGCTCTGGTTCACCGCACTAAAGGCAAAATCTTCAACTGGAACCTGAGATGCTACACCAGAGGAAACCAAATCGAACTCGAATGAAACCAACCGCCAAACATCCAACGGCAGTTCGCGACCGTTGAACCAGATTTCTTCAGGTGGTAGCAGGGGCACCATGGAAGGCAGCCGGTCGTTTACACAGCCAGTGCCGTCGTCGAAAAATGTCTGTTGACGCAACTCCTGACACGCTGCCGCAATCTCATCGAGAGTACGCTCGACGTCTGGCCTACCAAGAGCCAGATTAGACTCCATCCGGATAATCCGTTTTACTGCAGACTCAAGGACTCCAAGCGGAATCTTGAAATACGGATGTCTACCTCCCTGGCCGCAAAGTCCAATTACTTCGCCGCTGCTGGGTGGGGGACCGCCGGGCTCTCGTGAGTTTGCTATCGCAAGCCCTCCTTGGAGAGCCTGCTGTATTCGCTTGGCCGAAAAGACGTAACTGGCGGCAAGCAGTTCACGTGCGGATTCGATGGTTGGCATAATCTCGTTTTCTTGGATGGTTCGATGTGGTTCGAAATCGGACGGCAAACGCTTTGTGAAGCAGGGAGGCGAAGAGGTGCTCGGACTGGCGCAAGGACTCGCGCTGCACGGACCGCAGCCCATCCACTCGCTCCACCAAGGCTGCAAAGTGCTGCTGGAGGGGGAGCGGGGGCTTTATCAACACAAGCTCCTCAAGTTTGCTCTTGGTGATCATCCGTTTCATCGCCTCCGTCGAACTCCGTTGAATCAGCAGTTTGGCAGCCAGCATCAGCCCGTAAAGAAACAGGGGAACCACGTCCGCGCGGGGCGTGATCGCGTTGATCTGTTGATTGAACGCCACCCGACGATCCGTGATGACAACGTTGCCGATTGAGCGCACGCTACCCGCAATGCAGGTGACAAGAAGCGAGCCAACATCAACCGTCGTTCCCAGGGCAAGCCCCGTTTGGGATAGCATTTCTGTGGCGCGTGTCGGATGAAGGTTGTCCAGCGTGATGTTGTCAGACTTGATCCACTCGACGGCATCACCGTAACTCGTCTTGTCTTCGCGTGGCGGGGTGTTTCCGGTTTCAACCTTACCCAGGTCGCAGAGCCGAGCGCGGTCCCAAGCTCGAGGATTCGTAATGGGATCGCCGAAGAGTTGGAGGAAAGCGCTGGGGAGAAAGGTGTTGCTGAGTTCGAGGGCATAGCGGCGGGTGCGGCGCAGCCGTTCCGCCTGCTCCAATTGCCCCGCGATCCGTTCCTGGTCGGCGTCGCAAGGGTAACGAACGTTAGTTTCCCTGAGGAATTTGAAATGCCGACTGTAACCGGCGTCTTCAAGGTTCAGGCTTTGAAGGTAGTAGTATGCGAACCTGGGATGAATCTGCTCGCATGGCAGAAGGACTTTGCAGCCGTCCGCGCCTAGAACGAATGGAAACTCGACAAACTTGATAGCACGCGTGTGGTCGCCAAAGATGACGACTGGCAGCTTACCACGCCAAACAGCCGATTCGTCGTTCGAGTATCCGGCGATAAAACCATCTCCCTGGTCAATAATGGGAAATGTGCCGCGTGAAAGAAACTCACCTTGCGGGATCTTGGTAGCGATGGACGTAGCGTCATGGAACGCTTCGTCGAAAGGGATTTCCTTCCAACTGCAAGCCGAAGCGTTTGGAGGAGCGGCCTTTGGGATGTCGCTCTTACGGAGGTTGCTTTCCTTGATCGCGGGCATGGTAACAACGATGTCAGCCCCGCCGGTTTGAGGCCGCTTTGGTTGAAAGCATTTCTCCCAGCGCGGCCATGTCGCTCTCCGCCGCCTGCTCCAACCGCCGCATCCGATCGAGCGTGACGGCGGGCTGTTCGTAGAAGACCTCTTCCTGCTCGGCCTGGCGGTAGCGGCTGGGGGGGGGGGGGGCGTTGTGGGCGGTTACCTGGTCCTTGTTCACCCAGAACTGGCGGGTGAGCTGGTTGATTTCATTTTCGAGCGGAGTGATGCGGGATTGGAGTTCGGCGAGTTCGGCTTCCGCCCCTTGCAGTGCCGAATGCGCGGACGTACGGAGGCTCGCTTTTCCTTCAGCCCTTAGCCTTCTGCCTTCAGCCTTCTCCGCCTGACCGACCACTTCCTCGAATCTCAGGCGGTGTACGAGGGCGTGATGGTCGAGGCGCTCTTTATTCAAGGGACCGATCTGCTTTTGCAGGTCGGCCAGGCGGGCGTCGCGTTGTCTCTGGAATTTCGGGTCGCGGCGATGTTGCCAGCAGGCGAGCAGGTCGGGGATGTCGCTTTCCGGCACGCGCTGGCGCTTGTCGTCGAGGGAGAAGCCGTCGTGCTCCATGTCGTAGAACCAGATCCGCTCGGTGCTGGCGCCTTTGGTGAAGAGGAGCACGGCGGTGGAAACGCCCGCATAGGGCCGGAACACGCCGCTGGGCATGGAGATCACGCCATCGAGCCGGTTTCCCTCGATGAGTTTTTTCCGGATTTCGACGTGGGCGTTGGACGAGCCGAACAGAACTCCATCGGGGACGATGACGGCAGCGCGTCCTCCGTTCTCGAGCAGGCGCAGGAAGAGGTGGAGGAAGAGGATTTCGGTCTTCTTGCACTTGGCCGGGAGTGACGGGTTCACGTCGGCAGCGTCAATGGCGCCTTTGAAGGGCGGATTGGCGAGGACGACGTCGTAGGCGCGCTCCTCGTTGAAGCCTTTGGAGAGGGTGTCGGCGTAACGGAAGTTAGGGGCGGCGATGCCGTGGAGCATGAGATTCATGCTACCGATGCGGAGCATGGTCATGCCGGAGTCGGAATCGAAGCCCGTGAGGGCTTTGGTCTGAGAGAAATTCCACTGTTCCTTGGTGAGCCTGCTGCCGGTGACGCCGTGCGGAAAGCCTTCGTCATCGTGAGTGAGGTCCTGCGGGTCGGTGTGGGTCTCGAGGATGTGCTGCCAGGTGTTGACAAGGAATCCGCAGGTGCCGGCGGCGGGATCACAGACCCGTTCCCCCGGCTGCGGGTCGAGCATGTTAACCATCATGCGTATGACGTGGCGCGGAGTACGGAACTGGCCGTTGGTGCCGGCGGTGTTGAGCTTGCTGAGGAGGTATTCGTAAAGGTCCCCCTGTACGTCCTGGTTCTGGGCGGAGATCTGCATGGCATCAATGGCCTTGCAGGCTTCGATGAGGAGGCTCGTCTTGTTGATCTTGAACTCGGCGTTCTCCATCTGGGCCGCGAAGGAACCGCCCGCGCCGCCGAGGGTCTTCAAAAATGGAAAGACCTTCTCGCGGACCTGCTTGAGGGCATCGGCGGCGGGAAGTTGTGTCCAGTAGGACCACCGGAGTTTCTGTCCGTCGTCGGTCTTTGGGAAGAAGGATTCGGATTTCTTGCTGCCGGGCCGCTTGGCGGCGCGCTCGTTGTCCTGCTCCCGTTCGTCGAGGCGCTTGAGGAAAAGCAGGAAGCTGAGTTGCTCGATGGCGTCGAGGGGATTCGAGAGGCCGCCCGCCCAGAGCTTGTCCCAGAGGGCGTCAACGGCGGAGCGGAGGTTGGAGTCGGTAAGCATTGGGTGGAAAGGCTAAAGGCTAAGGGCTAAAGGCTCAAGGCTGAGGGCTGAAGGTTAAGGATTCTCTTTGGCGCGTTTGTCGATGGTTGTGAAGATGGCGATGAGTTGGCGGGTTTCGTCGAGCAGATCGGTCATGTCTGCCGTGGAAATACAGCCGCTGTCCACCAGCAGCTCCAGCCAATACTCGGTTTCGTCGATTTCCTTGAGGCAGTCGCCGATCTTGGAGATGAACTCGGCTTTGGAGCGTCCGCGCGAGGCCTCGCGGTAATTGGCGCCGACGGAGGTTCCGGAGCGGAGAACCTGCCTGCCGAGCACTTGCGCCACGGCGTCGCTCTTCGGCAGTTTGGAGTACATGCGGATGACGCGAAGCGCGAAGGCTTTCGTTCTTGCCTTCAAATCTTGCGGTCGTTCACTCATCTCACTTCAGCGTTAAGCCTTAAGCCTTCAGCCTTTCTTCCCGGGCGGCTTGCTTTCCTTTCGTGTTTTCATCGTATGGGTTGTCAGGCGGCGAGCATGTCGGTCAGGGTTACGATTTCTTTGATCTCGGCCGGTGTGAAGAATCTCTCCACGGCGTTCCTTCCGAAAATGGTCAACGGGGGATCATAAAGGTCGGCTTCGGTCAGGTGGCGCTTGGCCAGGAAGACCTCTTGCACGGAGCGGAGGAAACGAATCTGGTCGGCGTTGTAACGGTGCGCGGCGATGTGCTTCTCGAACGAACGTTGGACGACCTGGTGGTAATCCGGGATGGCATCCATCGTCAGGATGTGGCGCAGGAAGGCGAGGAAGTTGTCCACCTTGAGGCCGTAGGCTTTGCGGATGTTGGCGCTGTCGAGCTGAAGGTCGCCGGCGCCGAGTTCGCGGTGGAGGGTACGCTCCAGGTCCACGAGTTGTTCGTCGGTCACTTCGCGGCCCTGGCGGAGGGCGAGGAGGGTCGGGTGGTTCTCGACAATGGCCATGATCCGGCTCTCGACGCGGCGCTTGTATTCCTCGACATAGACCTGCTGACCACCCTCGCCGAGCGAGATGTAGCCGCGCGCCGCGATGAAGTCGGGCAGGTCAATCTTCAGGAACGCACTGGGCCGGTTGCGCCGATTCTTCATCTGCGGAGCGAGGTCGGTGATCATCCGCGTGAGTTGGGCGGGCGTGGCGGTGGCCAATTCCCGGGACAACGCAAGCCTGGCGCTGGGCATGCACTCGACGCACTCGTGAATATTCGGCAACAGGCTCACATCCTCGGCGATGGATTGCAGTAATGACGGCGATGGGCTGCCCTGGAGGGTTTGGAGCTTCAGTCGTTCAACCTTGTGCGTGAAGGTCTCGGCGGCCACATCCACAGCGGCGGCGAACCGGAGCAGCGGACCGACTTTGACGCGAAGGAATTCGATCTTGGCGGGCGTGAGGAGCTTCCAGAAATCAGCCTGCCAGGCCTGCTCGATGTCCATCCAGACTTTGCGGATGGGAAATGAACCGCGCGGGATGCGGTCGAGCATCTCTCGCAGATCAAGAACGGTCCGGCGGAAGACCTCGGTGGTGTGGTCGGGCAACTGGCTTTCGAGGAGCTTGAGCCGCGTGTTGAAGATCGAAACCAAGACCGGCATTTCAGCCGGGACCTTGCCGTCGGGCTTCCGGTTGAAATCGTTCTCCCAGAAATCAAGGATCTTGAACTCGGTTTTCTTGCCGTCGGGGAGGCGGTCGCGAAAACGGCACGTATCGTTGTTACGGGTGCCGCGTCCGATCATCTGCCAGAGCTTGATGCGGGACTGAACCGGCTTCATGAAGACGAGATTCACGACCTCGGGCACGTCAATGCCGGTGTCCAACATGTCCACGGAGACGGCGATGCGCGGGAGGTCGTTCTTCTTGAACTTGTTGATGAGCCCGTCGCCGTAGCTACCGTCGCGGACGCGCTCGGTAGTGGAGGTGATGACCTGGACCAGGCCGACGTGTTGCGGGTACATCTCCTCAAACACCTCCGCGATGCGGTGCGCGTGTGTCTTCGTCATCGCGAACACGATGGTCTTGCCAGGGAGCTGCCCGGACTGATCTTTGAGGCAGGCCTCCATGACTTCTTCCCACTGCTTGCGCAACGTGTCTCTGTTGCTGACCTCGTCTTCGATTTCCGTGCCGTCGTAGTCGAGGTCGTCGGGATCAATGCCTTGTTCAATGAGCCCGTTGCGGTCTTCCTCGCTGAGATCGACGCCCTTGATCCCCTTGCGCTGGAACCCGGTTTGCGCCTGGTAAAGGCTGAAGTCCACGAGGAACCCTTCCTTCACCGCCTGCGGGTAATCGTACAGGAACGTGGGGGTGTTCGCGTCGCAGTGGAACAGGCGGAATGTGTCGCGATCGATGAAATTCGCCGGCGTAGCGGTAAGGCCGATCATCCGCGCGTCGAAGTATTCGATGACTTCGGCGAAACGAACGAAGAGGGAGCGATGGGCTTCATCGAAAATGATCAGGTCGAAGAAGCCGGGACTGAATTTCTGGTAGCAGAGGCTCATCGTCTGCTCGGTGGCAACGAAGAGACGTTTCGTGGAGTCCACCTGTAGGGTGCGGCTCTTGAGGGAGGAGCGCCTTTGCGGGTGAAGGAGTTATCACTATTTTCGGGACATCCGCTCCGCATTTTTTTATGCTCCGAGGATGGCAAATTCAAAACGGCGGCAGCTTTCGGCAGACGAGCAGGAG
>ORJL011617290.1_pt1 | contig 12282 bp, 9 predicted proteins | sample 1779941 | NCBI WGS metagenome assembly ORJL01 (sample SAMEA104232317, study PRJEB22302) | groundwater metagenome | biome: forest; feature: aquifer; material: groundwater | place: USA | collected 2011-08-07 | depth 5.8 m
CAACACTTCCCCCCAACCCCACCGGGGTTGTATTTACGCAAACCGAAGGGCATTCGCCCGCCGGAAGGACGGCCGTAATAACCCGCCAAATTAGGCAAGTTTTGCTGGGGAATCACGACTGCCGGCGCGTATTTGGGGCTGATAGGCACATGCTCGCCGCCCGGAATAATCAAAACATCGCCGGGTTGTATTAAAGCGCCAGGCCCTGAATGGTCTCGCCCGATTTAACCACATGCTTAACTCCGTCTACCGGCAAAATAGCGATTTTATCGCCCGGTTTAAGTTTGGTATTCTTGCTCAAATTATTGGCGCCGATTAGCGTATCCACCGAAACGCCAAAATCTTCAGCAATGGATTGCAAAGTATCGCCCGGTTCAACTTCATAAGTGAGAATACTGCCGGTGTTATCAAAATTGGAAATTCCGCCCGAGGGTATAACCGCCAAGACCGGCTCTTGGGCCACCAAAGCGTTGCCATTCGCCGTTTCCAAACGGCTGATTTCTGTATCAGCGTCGGGACCGCCGCTGGCCGACAATTTTTTACCAGCCGAACCGTAATTTATTGAACTAGCCAAGCGGTCTTCCAAATTGCTTACAAAAAGAAAAGCGCTCATGACCGGCGATTCCTGCGAAAGAATGCCGCTTACTTTAAGAAAATTATTTTTATCGCTGGTTATTTCTTCGGTCACCTCTGTTTGGTCTGAATCGGGAACTAAATAACCCGCTCCGGAAAAAAACCATACCCCAAAACCTAAAAATAAAAACATAAAAAAAAGAACGGCCAAAATTTTAACCGATCTTGATTGTCGAACCAATAAAAACCAGCTCTCTTTGAAATAAGAAAGCAGTTTCCTGGCGAGTAATATTAAATGAGGCCTGATACTAATAAGTGAAAAAGCGTTGGGCGAACATTATTTCGGCGAACCACCGAAAAAATGTCGAAAAACGCTAATATACTCTATAACCCAGTAAGACAACTTTGACAGTTGCTTTTTATTAAACTTGAATCAGCATGATCTTTGATACGGCTATTATTCGAAATATCAATATGCTCATTGCCTGGCAACGCAACTAATTTTAATTAGTCAAAGTTGCTCTACTGGGATAAGACCGCAAAAACCCCGCGGGGGGTTAACTGCATAAAGTATAGCTTTTGGGGCAAGCCAGGTCAATCAGGCAATCCACAACCCGCCTAGCGGCCAAGGTGTGGTATTCTGATTTAATAATTGCCGAAAAATAATGGATGATATTTTAAAAAATTTAAATATTGAACAACAAGCCGCGGTGCGGCACATTGACGGGCCGTTGTTAATAATTGCCGGCGCCGGTTCGGGCAAAACACGGGCGTTAACTCATCGCATCGCTTATTTGATCGCTTCGGGCATCAGACCCGAAAATATTTTGGCCTTAACCTTCACCAACAAAGCCGCCCAAGAAATGAAAAGCCGAGTTTTTCGGCTGATTGATTCCGCTACCGGCAAATTACCCGGCTTTATGGGCACCTTCCATTCATTGGCAGTAAAAATATTAAGACAAGAAATAACAAAACTGGGCCGAAGCCGCGATTTTAGCATTTACGACGAAAACGATTCTCTAACCGCCATAAAAGAAATAATGGCCGGCTTGGCCATAGATCCCAAACAATTCCGGCCGGCCGGAATTGCCAACGCCATATCATCGCAAAAAAACGAACTGATTTCGGCGGCCGAATATCAAGGACAAACAAAAGAATTCTACGAACAACTGGTGGCTAAGGTTTTTATAAAATATGAAGAATACTTAAAAACAGCCGAGGCCTTGGATTTTGATGATCTGCTTTTGCTAGCAGTGCGATTGTTTAAAAATCACGGCGATGTTCTTTTAAAATACCAAGAAAAATTTAAATATATTCTGGTGGACGAATACCAAGACACCAACACCGCCCAATATGTTTTTTTGAAACTTTTATCCGAAAAATATAAGAACTTGTGCGTGGTGGGCGATGATTGGCAATCCATTTATCGCTTTAGAAACGCCGATTTTAAAAATATCCTTAATTTTGAAAAGGACTACCCTCAGGCCAAAATTGTTTTTTTAGAAGAAAACTACCGCTCCAGCCAAAATATTTTAAACGCGGCCCACGCGGTCATTCAAAAAAATGTTTATAAAACCAATAAAAATCTTTGGACCAAAAAAGGCCTGGGCGAAAAAATAAAAATAATTGAAGCCGATTCCGAACTGGAAGAAGGATATTTTATCGTGGCCGAAATAAAAAATATTTTGTCTTGTGGAAAAACCGGCGCGCGCGATCTAAGCGATTTTACGGTATTGTATCGCACTAATGCCCAATCCCGCGCCATAGAAGAAGCCATCATCCAAGAGGGCTGGCCCTATCGCATGGTCGGCGCTTTAAAATTTTACGAGCGGCGCGAAATAAAAGACATCATCAGTTATTTGCGGCTGATTCAAAATCCCGACGATATTTTATCCTTGAAAAGAATCATAAACATTCGGGCGCGCGGCATCGGTAAAACAACTTTGAGCGGTTTTATTTTCGCGGCGGAATTATATCAATCCACTAATTCTAAAATAGCGACTTTCACCCAATTGATGGCTGAATTTAGACAAATCGCTTCAATAAAAAAATTAAGCGAGCTTACAAAAACAATTCTGGAAAAAATTAAATATCAGGACTACTTGTCTAGCGAAGAAAAACCAGATGAATCGCGCTGGGAAAATGTTCAAGAATTAATCGGCGTTTCAACCAAGTTTGACGCTATGGCGCCAGGCGAAGGGTTGAGATCTTTTTTGGAAGAAATCGCCTTAACCATGTCCACCGACGATATTTCTAATGAGTCAGAAGCATTGCTTCTGACGGACCAGACCCCGTTAGAGGCGACGCCTCTAACGGGGCAAGTAAACCTGATGACGCTCCATTCCGCCAAGGGCTTAGAATTTCCAGTGGTTTTTATTGCCGGCGCCGAAGAGGGTTTATTGCCTCATTCCAGAAGCATTTTCGACCCCCAGCAAATGGAGGAAGAGAGGCGATTATGCTATGTTGGCATTACTCGGGCCAAAGAAAAAATTTATTTGATATTCACGCGGCGGCGAAGTTTATACGGTAAAACCCAAGCCAATCTACCCTCGCGGTTTTTAAACGATATTCCCGAATATCTGGTTGAATTTGAATCATGTTAAAACCTAACAAACACAAGGGCCAGCATTGGCTGATCTCCAAAAAATACTTAAAAAAGATAGTTGAATCGGCTCAAATTAACCCCGGTGAAGTTATTTTGGAAATCGGTCCAGGGACAGGAAACTTAACCGAAGAACTTTTGAAATCAGAAGCGCAAATTATAGCCATTGAAAAAGACCGTGATCTCATAAAGTTCCTGCTCACAAAACTCTCGCCTGTCCCGCTTACCAAAACAAAAACTCTGCACGAATTTGCGATCGCAAATTCGTGCATCAACGCCAGTGCCGATTTACAAATTATTGAGGGAGATATTTTAAAATTTGATGAAACCAAAATCAACCCGCCTTACAAAATTGTCGCCAACATCCCCTACTACATCACCGGACCGATCATTCAAAAATTTTTGCGCTCGGCCAATCCGCCGACCGAGATGATATTGCTGGTTCAAAAAGAAGTGGGCGAGCGAATCTGCGCCCAGCCGCCCCGCGCCAATTACCTTTCTGCTTTGGTTCAATCGCTAGCCGAGACCAAACTGCTTTTTGGAGTAAAAAAAGAAAACTTCTGGCCTAAACCCAAAGTGGATTCCGTGGTAATAAAAATAACTCCTCTTGGCATCAAACACTCGGTGTTTGATATGGAAAGTTTTATGGACTTTCTAAAAATGGTGTTCAAACAACCGCGGCAGACCTTGGCCAACAATCTTAAAAGAGGAAAGTTAGCCAAAGAGACAATTGATAATGTTTTCATCAAACTAAAAATACCTAAAAATACTCGGCCGCAGAACCTTGATTGCGAAAAGCTGATGAGAATGTTTCGCAATATATAACACCAATACACGAATGGAAACTAATGACGCGAATAAAGAAAATTATTAGTGTCATTAGCGATTGATTAGCGTATTAGTGTTATGTTAGTAATGTTTAGCAATGTTTTAGGGGGTTTTCTGTGGAAAACATTGATAAATCTGCTCAAGTAAAAAGCCGTCAAGAGTGGTACAATTTATCTAATGCCTACTCACTCCAAAAAATATTTTTGGCTCGGCCTGATTTTTGTTTTTCTTGTGGGAATTTTTGGCGGGGCTTATTTGGTTTTGAAAAGTTCCGTCACTCAAGGCGAACTGGCCAATTCCACTCCGGCGCAAGACGGCAAATCCAGCGACGAACTTTTGGCTGAACTCTTAAAAATAAATCAGCAAGAACAAAACGCGCCCGGGCCCTACATTCCGCCCGAGGATAAAAACCTAACCGAGGATTTTTTAAAAACCATCGTGGATAAAAGCGGCGGCGACAGAATCAATCCCCAGCAAATAACCAGCGATGATTTTTTTGTGTCCACAATTTTGCCCTACTTAAAAGGCAACCAGATTGATCTGTTTCCAGAAATTCCCGATTCGGTTTTAAAAATCACCACCGATTCCAAAGCCAATTTACAAAAATACTACAAAGACACCAATAAAGATATGATCGTGTTTTTTGACGCGGTTAAAAAAATCACTAAAACAGATGAAACAAAACTTCAGGATCCGGAAACTCAAGATGAATTAAGCGCGCTCGCTTCGGATTTAGCCGGCTCTTTTCAAAATCTTTCCAAAATAGAAATTCCGCCCAGCCAGAAAGATCTTCACAAAAAAATTATGGTGTCGGCGCTGTCGTTGCAAAAAATGACGGAGGCCATGATCAACTACGAAACCGACCCGCTAAAATCGCTTTTGGTTATAAACGAGGCCGAGGCCTTGGGAAAATTCTGGCAAGAAACGCTCTATGACTATGTTAAATATCCCCAATCAAAAAGACCTTGATGATTTCGTCTAAACAAAAAAAACGAACTATCGCAATCGTCCTGGCGGTGTTTTTAGCGACCAATTTGCTTGTTGTGCCTAAAGCGCAGGCCCTTTTAGGCGTGGCCGATATTAGCGTGGTCACGACGGCCGCGGATATTCCCCGAGTCATCTTTCAGATAGGCGCGAAAATCGCTAAAGTATTTTTCCAACAACTAAGAAAACGGTTTGTAACCATGTTGCAAAATGATTTGGTGAACTGGGTGCAGGGCGGCGGGCGGCCGAGGTTTATCACCAATCCTCAAAAAATTATACAAGAAGCCGCCGATCAGGCGCTGGTATCATCTTTAGATCAATTTTTCACTCAACACGGCAAAGATATTTGTTCATCGTTTAGGCCGCAGTTGCAACTATTGGTGCAACAGGCCAGTTTTGTTCCAGAATTCGGCGCTAAATGCACTTTGGGCAGCATCGCCAATAATCTTCAAAACTTTTCGCGCAATTTTAACGACGGCGGTTGGGAAACCTGGATTTCTTTGCACCAAACCCAAAATACTCTGCCGGGCAGTTACCTCGCCGGCATCCAAACCATCCGCGCCAAAACCGTCGTGTCTCAAAATAGCGTTCAAAGCCAAATTAGTGCCGGCAAAGGATTTTTAGATCAAAAAAATTGCTTGGTGTATCAAATAAAAGTGTCTTCCGATGAACTCCTTGAAGGGGGGGACTTTGCGGCGTTAAGTCCGGAACAAAAAGATCAATTCGCGGCATCTGGATTTGTAACGGAAAATTATACGGTACCCGATCCCAACGGCATACCCATGAGCCAAGTCCCGCAAAATGCCACCTGTATAGAAGAAGAAACCATAACCCCCGGCAGTGTCATCGGCGAACAAATTTCCGGATCGCTTAAAAGCACCGGTATAGATAAATTAATAAACGCTCAAGAAATCGCCGAAATTATAGACGCGGTGATTGATGCTGGCGTGAACCGTGTCGCCCGCGAAGGATTATCGTTAGTAAAAAGCGGCCGGGGGTCGTATACCAAACCGGCCCGGCCAATAACTCGCTTAGCCAAACCGGCCGCTCTAGACGCTAACCGTGGCTCGGAAGGCGCTGTCGGCATTGAACTGTTAAATAAAGTTGTGGCCTATAAAACCAAGACCGAAAAACTTATCAATACCATGGCCCGGCTGGTGATTGATAGAACGGTCTCTGCGGACAAAGGTACTTTAGCCGAAGGCAATAAAGGCGCAGGGGGATGGTTAAGAACCACTCTCCGCATTATAAACCCTGGTTATGCCGCTGTGAGTGCCGGCCAAAAAATCGCGCGCAGTTTAAAAAACATTGAGTATATATTCAGTTCTGAAGGCGAGAATAAAACAAACTTATCACAGATAGATGTCTTGGATGGCCGGCTGAATTATATTTTTGAAAGAGTCGGCTCCATCAAGTGCAGTGAAAAAGAAAAAACGGCCGGCAAAATAGAACGCTGTTTTTTTTATGGCAACGCCATTAACTTTAACGAGGAAGACAATAATCCCGGCCCCTTGGAGGCCAATAAACTGCTCCACCGGAAAATGGCCGAAAAGTGGGGTGAGCTGACCAAAACCCTTGCAGCGCTAAAAGGAAGAAGTGATTTAACTTCGACCTGTAAAGTTCCCGACATAAGATACACTCTTAACCCCAACGAACCGGATCTGCCTTTTACCATCAGCGACGGCACTGTATTTGAATGGACCAAAGATGCATATCAAAACGCAATTGACACCAATAAGGTCTTGGGAACCGACGCTCAAAACTGGAAGAATACCTATCTGGATTTAGATGCCATTCCCAATGCCGAAATACAGCAGGAACAAAATAAGAGTATGGTGGATACATATAATCAACTAATATCCAATGCCAACGCTACCGTGGAATCATTGAGGCAAGATGTGGACTTTGCCATCACCACCTCGCAAAACATAATACTCTACGCCGGAATTTTGATGGATTTTGATAAAGCCGGGCGAACACCCACCATCAAATTAGCCGATTCGTATAAAAAATATACTGACGCTTTAAATAAAGGCGACATGGAGACGGCCTTAACCGTAAGAAACGGAGATTTGTTTTTTAAATTTGCCGACACCACCGGCGAGTGGGTAAAAATCCAAAATGATATTATCAATAGCGCCGACACCAACACTAGCCAGGAAGAAAAAGATAAAGCCGCCGCCAAATTAAGAATAATAAACGAGGCCTTAAGAATCATTAAAAATTCATCGGCATTTTATCCTTCAATTATGACAGTGCGTAAAATGGATGACGCTGGGAAAATAACACTCGTATCAACACCGCGCGATAAAATTAACACGGGAGACGAGGTTTATATAGCCAAAGGCGAAAAAATACCTATTGATGGCATAGTTATTGGCGGGACATTTTCTAGGGTTGATGAATCAAGCGTTACGGGTGTAGAGAACGATATTAAAGAAAAAGGCGAGGGCGACCAGGTATTAACCAACAGCGTCAATATAGGCGTTATTGATCCTCGTACCGGGAAAATTGATACTCGCGCTGGAAAACTTTTAATCCGAGTAACCGATAAGCCCGATGATGACCCCAACCAACTATGGACCAGTCCGTCGGAAGCCGTGAGCCAAGCCATGATCAATTTGAAAATGACTAATCAAAGCATGGATCAAATCAGCGATGAATTGGATGCCCGCGACGCCAGAATAACCCGCGTATCCAGCGACATTGCCAATCAAATCGGCAAATTCCCCACCGATAAAGAAGAAAGGGTTCAACTGGGCCTAGACGGTGGCGACAGCGAATGGGAAAAGTATTTTAAGAACCGGCAACAATTCGTTTATTTGAGCATGATAAATGATTTCTACAAAAAATATATCAAGTGCCAAAACTAAACCAAAACAAAAAATGGCGGAGGTTTGCGGGACTGCTGGTGGCGGTCGCAGTTTTGGTTTTGCCGCTAGCAACACAGGCACAGGGTGTCGTTTCTGGTGTTGTTGATCTTTTTGCAGCGGCTATTGGAGAAGCGAGTTTCTTTGGTTTTATTTTGGCCATTATAAATATGGTCGTTGACTTTATCGGCGTCGTGCTGATCGGCCTGGCGGCTTCCATTGTTAATTACACTTTCAATTTTCCTAATTTTGTAACGGCGCCGGTGGTACAAATCGGCTGGTCGGTTTCGCGCGATTTGGCCAATATGTCTTTTATTTTAATAATGCTCGGCATCGCTTTTGCCTACATTCTGGATTTGGAGTTCTATGGCGTTAAAAAAATGATCGCGCCGTTAATTATTATGGCGCTGTTGTTAAATTTCAGTTTGATAATCGGCGGCGTGTTTATAGACATCGGCAATTCACTGGGCAAATTTTTTGTTTCGGGCGGCGCCGGCAATTCCACCGGCGTGGGCGACGGCATTATGGCCGCGGTTCAAGCCGGCCAATTAGCCCAGATACGAAACAATGTGGCGGTTACTTCGCCAATCTCAAATTTGATAATGGCTTCGGTTTTTCAACTGGTTTTTTATATCATTTTGGCCTTTATGCTTTTTGCCATGGGTTTTGTGATGCTCTACCGCATTGTGAATTTGTGGGTTTTGCTTATTTTGGCGCCGTTGGCCTGGGTCTGTGTGGCTATACCCAACATGAAGAGTTATTACAGCCAGTGGTGGGGCAAATTTTTAAAATGGGCCTTTTATCCGGTGGGTCTGGGGTTTTTTATATATATCGGCACGCTGGCAGGGGCTTCGCTTTTTGGCACCGATCTTAGCAAGAGCGGTTTCGTTAGGGACACTGGCGGCTTGGCCTGGCTACTGCCCGACACCTCAATTTCGTTGATACTGCAGTTTATCGTGGTAATGATGATTTTGATGATGGGCCTGGCTGTTTCGGAAAGTTGGGCCGGCAAAAGCGGCAAAATGGTGATGGACTGGGGCAAAAGCGCCAAGGATTGGGGGTTGGGGAAAATGAAAACAACAGCGACTTTGGCAGGCAGTAAACTAGCTCAAAGAGCGCTCTATAAAGAAGGCGCTGGTGGGCAAAGAACAGACCTTCGCTCGGGCATTGCTGGCGGACTCCAAAAAATCGCGGGAGCGCCGCTTATTGGCGGTCTAGCCGGCCGAGCCGCGGGCGGGGTCTTGGGAGCAACTTCCAAATTAGCCGATCAAAGAAAGAAGGTTGTTGAAAACGAAGAGAAAAAATTAAAAGAAAATTCGTCCCAGACCCTGCGTTTACTCTTTGACGCCCTAAGCAAAGAAGCCCAAACAGCCGCTGTGAAAATACTGGCCGACAGGGGCGATCTGGAGATGATGAGCAAAGACGATCTTATAGCCCAAAGATTAGGCAAGAATGCAAAAACACTAACCGATGACGAAAAGAAATTAGAACTAAATGAGGCAGAAAAGAAACTGCTCGGCACCATGAACCCGCAAAAGAATGGCGGCATTACTCAAGAAAAATTTGAAGCGTCTCTAAGATATGCCGGCACAGCTGGATTAGACAAAGAAATATTAAACGCCGCGCCGCAATTTGCCGAAATAGTCGGTAAAAAAATAAAAGAAGTTATTGAGAAAATGAGCCCGGCCAATGCCGATAAAATACAACGGGGCGCTTTACAGGTGCCAGGAATCCAAGAAGCTATAAAAGAAGCCCTTCTAGGAAACCACTGGGGTGTTGGCCAATTAAGCGCTATTGGACGAAAAAATCCTAAGGCCGAGTCCGATTTGTTGGAATATTTTAGATCAAAACTAACCGCAGACGAAAAAGCAAAATTAAAGAAAGATTCCAAAAGAACCCACAACCACATTTATGGCACTCCAAGTGTAGCTATGGGGGGAGAAGGAGATGAAGAGGAAGAAGAAAGAAGAAGAAAAGAAGAAACGGAAACAACTACTGCTCCAACCAATGAACCAGTCCCTCCGACTGTTTAGATAAAACATATGGCTCAACTGACTCCACAACTAAGAGAAGAAATATTATCCATTCAAAACCCCAGAATAAAGATGCGCTGGCAGAGATTTTTTGCTATTCCAGAAAATCTCCAAGAAGCCATGTTTGATCCGCCGGTGGCGGAAAAAATATGGGATATAATAAGCGAGACCCATGGACTGGATGATGTTGATGTTACTAAAGTAGCCAAAATAATCGGCTTGATATTCTTGGGGGAGTTGCCGATAAATAATTTTATCTTGTCTCTGCGAAATGAACTAAAAATTGACGCGCAGACGGCGCAAATGATTGCCCAGGATATTAACCAGGCGATTTTTCAGCCGGTCAAAGAAAGTTTGATGGCGGTGCATGGACTTAAAAGTAACACCAATACGCGAATGGAAACGAATGACACGAATCAAAGAAACAACGGCAACCGCATGAGTCAACCAAATGTAGTCAGACCACCATCTACACCACCTCAACCACAAATAAATGCCGAAGCGACACAAAGACAAAGAGAAGAACTGTTAAATAAACTTAAAAATCAAAGCCAAAGCTATAATCCACCCCCAGCTCGTCCAGCTACTTGGCAAAATATCCCCAAAAAAAATGTGATTGATTTAAGAAAAATGAAAAGTAAAAATAAGTATAATAATTTTTTTAGCGCGTGAACATGCAATTTCAAGTTCCACAATTTATTGAAAGTGAAGACAAAATAGTCGGTCCGCTGACCTTAAAACAGTTCGGTTATGTGGCCGCGGGCGGCGTGATCGCTTTTATTTCTTTCTCGCTCTTAACCACGGCTTTCGCTATAATTGTTTCGGTGCCAGTGTTAGCATTAACTTTATTTTTGGCTTTTGGAAAAATAAAAGATACGCCCGCGCCTAAATATATCGTGAATATGATCGGCTTTGCCTTAAAACCGCAATTGTATTTGTGGAAAAAAAAGTAATATGGAAGGATCAACCCATCAATTAATAGATATTCAAGATATCAAAGAAAATATCGCCGTGTTAAAGGGCGGTAGTTTAAGGATGGTTTTAATGGTGTCTTCCATTAACTTTGCCTTAAAATCGGCCGACGAACAGCAGGCCGTCATTAACCGTTTTCAGGATTTTATAAATTCGCTGGATTACACCGTGCAGATTGTGATGCAATCGCGGCAATTGGATATTTCCGAATATATATCTTTCCTAAAAGATCAGGCCGAAAAACAAACCAACGAACTTTTAAAAATTCAAACCACCGAATACGCCGGTTTTATAGAAGAATTGATTAAGCTTTCCAATATCATGTCCAAATATTTTTATGTGGTGGTGCCGTTAGGTGTGGCCATGATAGACCTTACCAGCGGCGGAGGTTTTTTTGGAAAACTTTTTTCTAAATCATCAGCCGCCCCAACCAACCAGCGGGACTTGGATTTTGAGGCCAAAAAAAATCAACTATTGCAAAGAGTCAACCAAGTCGGCACGCTATTGGGCGCTATGGGACTTAGAGTGATTCCTTTGGAAAGAGAACAGCTGATAGAACTCTTCTACACCAGTTACAATCCCGGAGTAGTTCTAAAACAAAAAAATCTGGAACAGCTAATCGCCACGGGGGACGAGGCCAAAAAAACAGAGTAGCTAAGACCAATTAGACCTATAGGACTTATGAGCATATTACAAAATCTACAATCAAAATTATCGCCAGCCAAACCGGGAGCAGCCCAAATCAGGACCGAGGGCCAAGGTCTCGCCGATCTTTTGGCGCCGGCGGCGATACAAATAAACCCGAGTTATCTTCAGATCGGCGAAAAATTCGCGCGAACGATTTTTGTGGCCACTTATCCCAGATTTTTAAGCGTGAGCTGGTTTTCTCCGATAATAAATATGGATAAGATTTTTGATATTGCCCTTATCGTTCAGCCCACCCAAACCGGCCCGGTGCTAAAAAAACTTGGCAAAAAAACTGCCCAAATCGGCGCCCAAATTTCCGAAAAAGAAGAGGGCGGCTTCATCCGCGACCCTATGCTGGAAACGGCTTATCAAGACCTGGAATCATTGCGGGACAAACTCCAACAAGGCACCGAGAAATTTTTTCGAGTGGGCCTTTATATAACTTTCTACGGCAAGACATTGCAGGAACTGGACGAAATAGAAAAACAAATCACCACTTTGATGGAGTCCAAATTGGTCTATACCAAAACCGCTGTCTTTCAACAAGAAAAGGGCTTTGCCACCACTTTGCCCATAAACTTGGATAAACTGGCGGTTTATACCAGTTTAAACACCGGCCCGATTTCTTCCATGTTTCCTTTTGTTTCGGCTGATCTGACATCCAACAAAGGTGTTTTGTACGGCATCAATCGCCATAATAATAGTTTGATTTTGTTTGACCGGTTTTCTTTGG
>ORJL011941751.1_pt1 | contig 12281 bp, 9 predicted proteins | sample 1779941 | NCBI WGS metagenome assembly ORJL01 (sample SAMEA104232317, study PRJEB22302) | groundwater metagenome | biome: forest; feature: aquifer; material: groundwater | place: USA | collected 2011-08-07 | depth 5.8 m
GCTCTTTTAAGATTAGGCGATAAGAATTCATCGGTATTCGGACATGAAAATACGCGTTTAAAGGCAAAAGAAGACCGGTTGAAGATATTGAGGAAGACCAACGCCAATCTAAGCCCGATATTTGTTGTCTTAAAAGACGAGAAGCGTGTTATTCAGAGAGTTTTTGACCAGTATATTTCCGGTAGGCCTCCTTTTATCGAGGCTACAGATAAAGAGAAAACCATTCATAAACTTTGGAGCATAGATGACAAAGAGGTCTTAGCCCTTATTCAATCTGGAGTAAAAAAGGAGGATGCATTTATTGCTGATGGCCATCATCGTTATGAAGTTTCCTGTGCTTATAGAGACGAGATTCGTCAGAAACTCGGTGGTAAGCTTCCTGAAGACGCAAGTTTTAATTATACCTTAAGTTATTTTACCAGTGCTGATCAGCGCGGCCTTTCAATATTGCCAATACACCGGTTGTTAAAATTAGATAAAGAGTTAGATTTGAGTGATTTTTTAAAGAGCCTGAAGGAATATTTTGATGTTGAAGAAATCAAAGGTAAAGATCGTTTCTTCTTTTTGATGGAAAAAAGCGGATGTAGCGAGCACGTCCTGGGTATGTATAAAGATAAAAGATTTTGGCTCTTACGCTTAAAAAATATAAAGATTTTAGACAAGATGATGAATGATTGGCCTAAGGAATATAGGTCTTTAGATGTTTCTATTTTAAATCAGCTGATTTTTAAAGGAATTTTAAAATATAATTTAGAGGATAAAGATAATCTTAGCTATAGCGCGCAGCCGGGTGAGTTTATTGAAGCGGTAGATAGCGATCCTTTTGCTATAGCCTTTTTCTTAAATCCAGTTAAGATGTCGCAGATTATAGATGTTGCTTTGGGTGGTAATAAAATGCCGCCCAAATCAACTTATTTTTATCCTAAGGTACTTTCGGGTCTGGTGGTTAATAAGCACGAGGATATATAAGCTATGGCACTTTTTGGAAGGCCAAAATATACAATTGTAAGGTTAAAGAAAAAAGAGATGCCCAATGGGCTATGGACGAAATGCGAGGCATGCTCTGAGACTTTATATAATAAGACTATTGAGGAAAACTTTAAGGTTTGTCCTAAATGCGGTTATCATTTTTCGTTGGGAGCCTATGAAAGAATTAATATGCTTATAGATAAGGATACATTTCAGGAATACGATAAAGAGATGCTTTCGGCTGATCCGTTAGATTTCAGGGGGCCAAAGACTTATAAAGATAAATTAGCCGCAGATCAAGCAAGTACTGGTTTAAGGGATGCTGTTATTTCCGGAGAAGGCCTTTTGGATAATAAGAAAATCAACATAGCGGTTACTGATTCACGTTTCATTATGGGCTCAATGGGATCTGTGGTCGGAGAGAAGATAACTCATGCTATTGAGTCTGCAACAGAAAAGAAGATCCCTATGGTTATCGTATCAGGATCAGGAGGCGGGGCGAGAATGTATGAAGGCATGCTAAGCCTGATGCAGATGTCAAAAACTTGTGCCGCGCTAAGTTATCATCGTAAGGCGAAGTTACCATATATTTCTGTTTTAACTAATCCCACTATGGGAGGGGTTATGGCTTCATTTGCAGGTGTTGGAGATATCATTATGGCTGAGCCTAAGGCTTTGATTGGTTTTGCGGGTCCTCGGGTAATTGAACAGACCATAAGACAGAAGCTTCCTGCGGGTTTTCAGCGCTCCGAATTTTTACTTGAGCATGGGCTTATAGATATGATTGTAGCGCGCAAGAATATGAAATTAGAAATAGGCAAATTACTTGATTATTTGAGTTAGTATAATTAAGCACCTTAAGAGCACAAACAATAAATCTAAAGAGTTAACCACAATGGCACAGGTAAGTTTAAACAAAGTAAGCAAGGTCTACCCCGGGTGTGTAAAAGCGGTAGACGGTATTAATTTGGGAATAGAGAACAAGGAGTTTATGGTTTTGGTTGGTCCTTCAGGATGTGGAAAATCGACCACCCTTAGAATGATTGCGGGATTGGAAGAGGCGAGCTCAGGTGATATCTATATAGGCGATAAAAGAGTTAATGATGTCCCGGCAAAAGATCGTGATATCGCCATGGTTTTTCAGAACTATGCCTTGTATCCTCATATGACTGTCTTTGAGAATATGTCTTTTGGCCTAAGGCTAAGGCATATACCAAAGTCAGAGATTCTCCAGCGAGTAAATGAAGCGGCGGATATATTGGGGATTAAGCGTCTTTTAAATCGTAAACCACGCGAACTTTCTGGCGGGGAGAGGCAGCGCGTGGCAGTAGGTAGGGCTATTGTAAGGAAACCGATGGTATTTTTATTTGATGAGCCATTAAGTAATTTGGATGCTAAGATGCGTGTTCAAATGCGCACCGAAATACATAAGTTGCATATTAGGCTGCAAACAACGATAATTTATGTAACTCATGATCAAATAGAAGCCATGACTATGGGTGATAGGATTGCGGTAATGAAGGATGGTCTCTTGCAGCAGGTCGCTGATCCCATATCCGTATATGATCATCCTAAGAACAAATTCATTGCTGGCTTTATAGGTTCTCCTCCTATGAATTTTATGCGTGGAAAGATTGTTAAAAAGGACAGCCGTTTTTATTTTGATGAGGGCAAGGTCTATGTAAAAATAGTTGATGACATGCGCCAGAAATTATCCACTTACGTAGACAAAGAGATAATCTTTGGTATACGTTCCGAAGATATCTACGATAAACTTTTTGTCTCTGAAGCTCCTCCTGAAAATGTGGTAAAAGTCAATTGCGAAGTCTACGAGCCTATGGGTTCAGAGGTCTACCTTTATTTGAATACCGGTAAGCATACTTTTATTGCTCGTGTAGGCGCGCATAACCGTCCTAAAGTTAATCAGGAGATGGATCTGGTTTTTGATATGAGTAAGGTGCATTTTTTTGATAAGGATAGCGAAGAGACTATCGTATAGCTTTTAAATAAGTATCCTTATATGTCTGCCTTTCTAAGAAAGCCGCCCTTCCTAAGGGCAATCTTTATTACTTTTCTTATCCTCTTAGTATATTTTATTCTACCCGTATATCTAGCTAAAATCCTAAACGTTAAACCCCTTAAATCCCTAGTCCTGTTTTATCTTATTAATATTCTTATTCTTTTTTACTTCACTAGAAAGAGCTTTTCAAGGAGCTATGACCTTCAATTACGGGTACAAGAGTTTCAGGAAAAGATGAATATCCTTAACGCGGAATATTCGAAAGAGGTAAAGAATAGCGTTGCTCTTAAAGAGAAAAGTATACGTTATGATAGTTTAGGTGGAATCCTTGAAGAGATTAATTCAAGCCTCGAATTAGATTCTGTAACCGAAATTTTGGCTTCAAAGGTATTTCTACTTTTAGGTAAAAGCAAAGGTGTCTGTCTGCTTTATCTGATAGATGACCAGACCCAAAAATTAGTTCTTTTTAAGACTAAAAAAGAAGAAAAAGGTTTAGTTATTAAAGCTAAAGAAGGTAATACGCTTGATTTCTGGGTTTTAAGGCACGCAAGTCCACTTTTGGTTGAAGACATAAGAAATGATTTTCGTTTTGACCTAGATAAACTAGCGGCTTTGGATGCAAGGCCGGTAGCATCCTTAATTAGTGCGCCTTTCTTAAGTGAAAATAAACAGTTAGGTATTTTAAGGCTGGATAGTAAAATATCTGGGGCCTATTCGCAGGATGACTTAAGGTTCTTAGCTTCAATTTCAGACCTAGGGGCAGTAGCTATTGAAAATAGTGAACTTTTTAAAAGGGCTCAAGATTTAGCTATACATGATGTCTTAACCGGGCTTTATACAAAAGTATATTTTATGGATCGGTTTAAAGAAGAATGCAAAAGAGCTATTTCTCGAGGGACCCCACTATCCTTATTAATGTTAGATATAGATTTTTTTAAGAATTATAATGATCAATTTGGGCATACTGCCGGTGATATCGTATTGAAGAAGCTAAGTCAAATCTTAACTAAAAAACTGGCAAGTTACCATCCCCTTATCAGTCGTTTTGGAGGAGAGGAATTTTGTATCGCTATAACTGGTGTAGAGAAAAAAGAGGCCCATGGGATTGGTGATTCTTTGCGTAAGGAGATTGAGAATGTAAGAATAATCTTACGTCGCAGCGAGACAAAAATAACTGTTTCAGTTGGGCTCGCCAGTTTGCCTGTTGATACTTTAGATGATGAGGATCTTATTCGTAAGGCAGATAAGGTAATGTACGAGGCTAAGCGGAATGGAAGGAATCAGGTATGTTCTATTTAAGTGCGTTAATTCTCATAACCTTTATTTCATATTTCTTAATTAAGACAGCTATGGCCAAGATTGGCCCTAAGAAAGAAGCGGAGCTCAATTCTTTAAAAACCGAATATAACAATCTTTACCTAAAGAATGAGAAGTTAAAAGCAGAAAACTTTGCTCAAGATGAGAAAGTTACAGAGACATTAAAGCTTTATAATATATCAAAAGATATGTCTAAGGAGCTAGATGAAAATAAAATCTTCCGTATTTTTAAGGAACACATAAATGAGTATCTCAAAATAGGAGATTGCGATTTCCTAGATAAGGAAGCTAGCCTTAATCGATATGAGGGCTATATAAATTTTCCTTTAGTTATAAATAATGAGCTGTCAGGTTATATTATTGCTAGCGATATTGCGGAAAAAGATAAGTATCGATTCCAAATCTTAGCCCAGCAATTTCTGATTATGATTAAAAGGGCATTTCTTTATAAGAATATACAAGAATTAGCGATTATGGATGGATTGACGCAAGTTTTTAGCCGCAGGCATTTATTAGATAGATTTGAAGAAGAGCTTAAACGTTCAAGGAAGTTTAAGCATAATTTCTCCTTTCTCATGGTTGATATAGATAAATTTAAGAACTTTAACGATAAGTATGGGCATTTAGTTGGTGATGCCATATTAAGAGAAGCATCTAAGACAGTGAAAGATAATGTGAGGCAGATAGATTTTGTAGGTAGATATGGCGGCGAAGAGCTTTCTATAGTTTTACCAGAAACAGACAAAGGACAGGCGCTTCTTGCTGCCGAGCGTATACGCCAGGCCATAGAAACAAGAGATATAAAGGTTTACGATGAGAGGCTTAAAGTAACTGTGAGTGTGGGTATCTCTACTTTCCCTGATGATGCCAATGAGTCAGGCCTCCTTATTGAGGCAGCGGATAAAGCTCTTTATTCGGCTAAAAATGCAGGCAGAAACAGGGTTTGTGCTTACCGCCGCAAATAATATCTACTTGTGCCTGTGTATATTTTATGGTAATCTAATTAATTATTTTAAGCATAGCCGCAAAACTTAATAACTTAATATAAGAGAAAAAATAAATGAATAAGAAATACATTATTGCTATTGATTTAGGTGGCACAAATCTAAAAGTAGCTCTACTGGATTTGCAATACAAAATAAAAGATAAGGAAATCATGGATACCCGAAGTTTCTTGGAAAAGGAGGAGCTTATCCTGGGTATCATTCACGCAATAAACAGGGTGATTAAATATAATAATTTGGATAAAACCGATATTCTCGGAGTAGGCCTGGGCCTACCTGGGCCGGTTGATGCTAAATCCGGTATTGTACATTTTTTCCCTAACATACCTGGGTGGAGAGAGGTTCGTTTAAGGGATATACTTAAGGATAAAGTTGGTTTGCCTGTCTTTCTAGACAATGATGCTAAGATTATGGCTTTGGCAGAGCATAGGTTAGGTTCTGCCAAAGGCCTTAGTAATGTTTTATGCATGACCTTGGGAACTGGAATTGGAGGCGGGATTATAATTGGAGGCAAACTTTATCGTGGTTATAATAATGCCGCGGGTGAAGTCGGTCATCTGCCTATTAACGAGAATGGGCTAAGCTGTAATTGCGGAAGGGCAGGTTGCTTGGAGGCATATATAGGTAATAATAAAATTATAAGGGATGCGCGGAAAGAATTTAAGCGCAATATTTCGCTCGAAGATTTAAGTGTGTTAGCTGCCAATGGGAATAAGCGCGCGATAAAGATTTGGCGTAAGGTTGGAAAGCGATTAGGTTTTGCTTTAGCTGGAGTAGTAAATCTTTTGAATTTAGATGCTATAGTCATGGGTGGCGGAGTAGCCAATGCAGGAAAAATATTGTTTGAGAGCACTAAGGAGTCATTGAAGAAACAGGCGATGAGCGTCCATGGTTCTCATGTTAAGATTTTTAAGGCCAAACTTGGTAATAATGCTGGTTTAATTGGGGCAGCAATTGTAGTCAAAGAAGGGCTGATTTCCTAAATAATGATAAAGCTTAGAAACAAAATAATTGTATCTTATCTCCTTTATATCATTCTCCTGCCTGTTTATATCTATGCTGAAGATGGCAACCTCAAGGGTATGGGTTCACAGTCCATTGTTGTTAATGGAGATACAGTAGAGTATTTAACTGAAAGCCAGGAAGTCACCGCTTTAGGAAATGTGGAGATTATTTATGGTGGTTCTAAACTCACCTGTAAAAAACTGACTGTTAATACTAAAACTAAGCAAGGGGTTGCTGAAGGTGACGCACGGCTTGAAGATGAGAATGGAGTTATTGAGGGCGAGAAGATAACTTATGATTTTCAGGCTAAAACCGGGACAATTATTGATGCGGGTTTTAGGGCTAATCCTTATTTTGGCAAGGCGAGAAGCATTGAACGTTTAGGCGAATCAGAGTTTATTGCTCGCTATGGATACATTACTACTTGTAATCTCAATAGGCCGCATTATCGTATTGCTTCAAAGCAGATGAGTATCCTACCTGGAGATAAGATTGAGACTAAGGATGATATTATATATTTAGGTGGTTTTCCGATATTATATCTTTCAAGATTTAATCATACCTTAGAGGATCCAATGATGCACGTAAGGTTAATGCCCGGTAAGAGCAAAGATTGGGGTTACTATATGCTAAGCGCCTGGCGGTACAGCCTTGCAGATCGTGTTAATGGCAGGGTGTATCTTGACTACCGTAGCAAGTTGGGCTGGGCCGAAGGATTTGGATTGAATTATGCAACAACATATTTGGGTAAAGGTGATCTCAAGTTTTATTATACCGATGAAAAACCGGATGATCTTTCTAGCACTGCTACTCGTACTAGCTTTCAAAGGTCTCTTGTGCGTTGGCGGCACCAATGGGCCATAGATGAACAGACAAATTTTATTTCTGAGTTTTATAAAATTAATGATCAGAAAAGGAAATACCTTGATCTCAATAGTAATATTCTTAAAGATTATTTTCTCCGTGAATACGAAAAGGATTTAGAGCCTTTGACCTATGCTTTATTCCATCATAGTTTTAGATATGCTAGCCTAGATATATTAATGCAACAACGCGTTAATAACTGGTTTAATCAAATGGATAAGTTGCCGGAGATAAAATTTACCTTACCTAGTACGCAGATAGCCGATTCTCCGCTGTATTTTGAGAATAATTCTATATTTACCAGTTTTAATGTGAGTCATTCTGCTACTCCGTCTACTTTAACTGATGTTTCGTCTACAAGGCTTGATACTACAAATAAGCTCTCTATGCCGATGAAAGTAGCATTTATCAAGTTTACTCCATTCGTCAAAGATCGTGAGATTGTATATAATAAGGGCACAAACGACCAAAGATTTTTGGTCAATACTGTTTTTTATGCCGGAGCGGATTTGAGCACCAAATTCTATCGTATTTTTGATATTAAAACTAATGTCTTGGGTTTGGGTTCAAATGGTTTAAGGCACGTGATTACTCCTACTATAGGTTATTCTTATAACCACGCGCCTACAGTTAATAACAATAAAATAAGATACGTAGACAGTGTGGATTTACTTACTTCTGGAAATGTTGCTAACCTAGGTTTGTCAAATAAGCTACAAGTGAAGAGAAAAGATATAAATGGCAAGGAGAAGACAGTTGATTTCTTAGATTTTAATGTTACCACTACTTATTCATTTGCGCCGCGTATGATTTATGGAACAACAGCTAGCCCCAATCCTAATCCTGCCTATGCGGATGCCCCTGTTCTTTATGAAACTGACACTGCTAGGTTCTATAAACTTGGCGCTTCTTTTTCAGATATCCTTTTTAAGTGGAAACTTCTTCCTTATTCTTGGTTGAGAATTGAAGGTGACGCTACTTATAAGCATTCTGGGGTTGAAGGCGATCCGGGGTATGAGAATTTCAATCATTTTTCGGATGTTAACTATGATATTAATTTTGATTTTACTCCAGGGCGTTCTGTGGGATTTGGCCAACGGTATCAGAGAAAAGGAGGAAATCAGTTAACGGCAAACCTTAAGTGGCAGCTTAATCCTAAATGGAAGTTCGCTGTTTATCAACGCTATAACTTGAAACAATACGCAGATTCATCGACTTATGCGAATAGTCAATATAGGCAGGGTTTTCTTGAGCAGGAATATACCATTTCTAGGGATTTGCATTGTTGGGAAGCGGACTTGACTTTTAATACTAGCAGGGCTAATGGTTCGGGAATATTCCTTGTCTTTAGGCTCAAGGCCTTCCCAGAGCTGGAACTTAGTATGAACCAGTCTTATAACGAGCCTAAATCAGGAGCACAGTAGAATTATGAAGATTGCTATAGTAGGTTCAGGTTATGTTGGTTTGGTTACTGGGGCTTGCCTTGCTAAACTGGGTAATAGGGTTATCTGTGTTGACAATGATCTTAGGAAAGTAGCTGAATTAAGAAAAGGAATAGTTCCTATATATGAGCCAGGGCTAAAGGAATTGATCAGAGAGAATGTCAAGGCGAAAAGGCTGTCTTTTTCTACAAGCATTAAAGATGCAGTTAGGGTATCTGAGATAATTTTCATTGCCGTAGGAACGCCGGATTCAGGAAGTGGTGAGGCTGATCTTACAGGCATAGAACATGTGGCAGCTGATATTGCTGTTCATTTGAAAGAATACAGGCTTATTGTTGAGAAGTCTACGGTTCCTGTTGAAACCGGAGAATGGGTAAAGCGTACTATAACTACTTATATTAAGGGCAAGGTTGCTTTCGATGTTGCTTCTAATCCGGAATTCTTAAGAGAGGGGTCAGCGATCAATGATTTTATGCATCCGGATAGAATTGTGTTGGGGGTAGAATCTAAAAGAGCCAAAGAGCTATTGCTTAAGCTGTATAAGCCTTTGGATGTGCCTAAGGTAGTAACTAATATAAGGTCCGCAGAATTGATTAAACATGCTTCCAACGCGTTTTTAGCGACTAAAATCTCATTTATTAACGCTGTTTCTCGTGTCTGTGATATCGTTGGTGCGGATGTTATTGAGGTTGCTCGCGGGATGGGTTTAGACAAAAGGATAGGTAGGTCTTTCTTAGATGCAGGTTTAGGCTACGGAGGATCTTGTTTTCCTAAAGATTTGGAAGCTTTTATTAGTATTGCTGATAAACGAGGCTATGATTTTAGGTTGCTTAAGGAAGTAAAAAAGATAAATGAAGGGCAGAGAGATTCAATTATTCACAAGATCAAGGGCTCGCTTTGGATTATTAAGGGAAAGACTATAGGTATCCTGGGTTTAGCTTTTAAGCCGAATACTGATGATATACGCAGCGCTCCAGCAATAGATTTAATCAGGTCTCTTCAGGATGAGGGGGCGAAGATTAAGGTTTACGATCCTAAGGCAATGAAAAAAGCAAGGGCCGTGCTTAGTAAAGTTGAATATTGTCGAGATATTTATAAGCTTTGCAAGGGGTGCGACTGCTTATTTATTGCTACAGAGTGGGATGAATTTAAGAGACTGGACTTTTCGAAGATTAAAAAGATGCTTAAGAGGCCGCTTATTATTGATAGTCGCAATATCTATGCACCTGAAGAGATGCGTAAATTAGGTTTTAGCTATATCAGTGTTGGCAGGAGGAATGTATGACCAGCGATTATTTGAAGCAGTTTGAGTCTAGATTAAAGAAGAAAGAGATCAAGATTGCGGTAGTGGGTTTAGGTTATGTTGGTTTACCCTTAGCCTTGGAGTTCTCACGGAAAGATTTCCTTGTTTTTGGCATAGAGATCGACAGGGATAGGCTGGAGCACCTTAAGAAAAAAGAGACATATATAACTGATATAAGTTCACTAGAGTTAAAAAATGCTTTAAAATCCGGAAAGTTTGTTCCTTGTGGTGATTTCAAAATATTAAAAGAAGCGGATGTGGTTATTGTCTGCGTTCCTACTCCTTTAAAGAGAAAAATTCATCCGGATATATCTTTCATAAAAGAAGCAATTAAATCTATTTCGAAGAATTTAAAGATCGGAAGTTTAGTAATTTTAGAGAGCACTACTTATCCCGGGACTACTGATGAGATTATTTTGCCTCTTTTGGAGTCGGGAGGATTAAGGCAAGGGAGGGATTTTTATCTTTGTTTTTCGCCAGAAAGAATTGACCCGGGAAACGCGCAGTATCCTGTTTCAAAAATTCCTAAGATTATCGGTGGGGTAAATAAGGAGGCTGGTTTACTAGGTAAGGCAGTCTACGAGGTTATTGTAAATAAGGTGGTTATGGTTTCTTCTACTAGAGTCGCGGAGATAACTAAACTTTTAGAGAATACATTTCGTATTGTTAATATTGGGTTGATAGACGAGTTAGCAATGATGGCACATAAGATGAAGATAGATATTTGGGAAGTTGTTGACGCAGCAGCTACCAAGCCTTTTGGTTTTATGCCTTTTTATCCTGGTCCAGGCGTAGGAGGACACTGCATACCAAAAGACCCGCTATATTTATATTGGAAGGCTAAGAAATTTGGGTTTAAATCGCGATTTATTAAACTTGCTTCAGATGTTGTATCATACATGCCTGAATATGTTGTTAGGCGTTTAGAAGAGGCACTTAGATCTAAGGGGTTGAGACTTAGCGGTGCTAAGATATTGCTTATTGGGCTTACTTATAAGAAAGATGTAAAAGATTTGAGGAAATCTCCCTCCTTAGATATATTTGATATTTTAAATAAGGAGCATGCGGTCGTATCCTACCACGATCCATTGATACCTTATCTTAAATTTGACGGTTTAAACTTTAAGTCTTTGCCAATTACTCGAGCAAATCTAAATAAATTTGATTGCGTAGTCATCGCGACAGACCATTCGAAACTAAATTATAAGCTAATTTTGGAAAATGCAAAGATAATATTTGATACGCGTAATGTCTATAAAGGTAAGGCTGAGAATAAAGTCATAAGGTTATAATGGCCATCATAAAGGATTATATTTTAAATGCAAAATAATAAAAGAGTAGTTATAACCGGGGGTGCAGGGTTTATCGGTGCGAATTTTTGTCAAAGGCTGATTAATGAAGGATACTATGTAATTTGCGTGGATAATTTTATGACCAGTAGTTTAAATAATGTAAAAGATTTAATTAAAGATAGAAGATTTGAGCTGGTTGAACATAATGTCTCTAGGCATATTACAATTCGCGGGAAAGTTAATTATGTTTTACATTGTGCCTCGTTGGCTTCTCCGGCAGATTATTTAAATTATCCAATCCAAACACTTAAAGTTGGTTCGTTAGGAACGCATAATGCCTTGGGTTTAGCAAAGGATAAAAAAGCGGTTTTTTTGCTTTTCTCTACATCGGAGGTTTATGGCGATCCAATGGTTCACCCTCAGAAAGAAAACTACTGGGGTAATGTTAATCCCGTAGGCGTCCGTGGCTGTTATGATGAATCTAAGCGTTTTGCTGAGGCTATTACTATGGCTTACCACCGGATGCACAGGATCGACACAAAGATTGTGCGTATTTTCAATACTTATGGCCCGAAGATGAGGGCGAATGATGGTAGGGTAGTCTCTAATTTTATAAATCAGGCTATAAATAATAAACCTTTAACTATCTATGGGGTGGGCAATCAGACGAGAAGTTTTTGCTATATCGATGATTTAATTGAAGGTTTATTTAGGCTGATGCGTTCACCGATAAATGATCCGGTTAATTTAGGTAACCCCGGGGAATTTACAATTATGCAATTAGCTAAATTAGTGTTAAAGCTAACTAACTCAAAGAGTAGCATTTCATTCAAAATTTTACCGCAGGACGACCCCCGCCAGCGCAGGCCCGATATTTCTAGGGCTAAAAAGCTGCTAAAGTGGAACCCAGAGATAAAATTAGAGGACGGGCTCAGTAGAACAATACTCTGGTTTCAAAAGATTAATAAAAAACAATAAAAAATACTTGACAAGCCAGCTGAATTAGTATATATGCTATTGCTTACGTAAATCTCTGGAAATACAATACATTAATCGTAAGAAAAA
>ORJL010040255.1_pt1 | contig 12280 bp, 4 predicted proteins | sample 1779941 | NCBI WGS metagenome assembly ORJL01 (sample SAMEA104232317, study PRJEB22302) | groundwater metagenome | biome: forest; feature: aquifer; material: groundwater | place: USA | collected 2011-08-07 | depth 5.8 m
GCCAACTGGCGCAAGCCGGGCTGGCCGAAATCATCGCGCCGGAAGCCTCCGAGACTGAACTGCAAGAACTCGCCAAGACCCTCTCCGCCCAACTGCCTCCCGGAGCCACTCTCGACCTCGCCGCCCTCCAATCCGCACTCCGCATTCAGCATTCCGCAATCCGCATTCATCCGGGTGTCGCCGAGGCCGCCCGCGCCGCCGCCGACCCAGTCGTGCTGAAAGCGGCGGATATTGAGCTGGGCGATTACTTCATGGCTATGTGGCTACACGGCATCAAAACCGAAATGCAAGGCGGCGGGCGGCTGGTGGCGCAGGGCGCGCGCCGCGCCGCGCCCTACCTCATGCGCGCGGAACGGTGGGAAGAAGCCAGCACCCTGCTGGAAAAAATGATTCAGCACGACCAAAGCCCAACGACGCTGGCGCTGGCGATTCCCCTCCTGCGGCGGATTGTGCAGGCAACACAAGGCACTACCGAAGGACTGGAAAATGCAGGCGTGCTGGCCAGCGCCCTGCTCCATGCGGGCCGCTACGCCGAGGCGGAAGCCGCCTCGCGCGAGTTGATTGATCGTTGTGTGGCGCAGGGCAATTACCGGCTGGCTTCTGCGAGTGCGGCTGATTTGCTCAACCTGTTCAGGGAAACCGGCCGTCTGGAAGAAGCCCTGCAAGCGGCGGCGGCAAAAGCCGAATACACCCGCCGCGCCGGGCTGGGGCCGTGGACGCAACTTTTGGATGAAGGTATGCGCCTGCAAGTGCTGAACGCGATGGGGCATTACGCCGACGCCCTGGCGGCGGTGGAAAAACTGCGCCCGCAGTTGAAAGAACTGCCGGAGCAAAGCGAGGCAAAAGAAACCGCCACCCCGTGGAACGTGCGCGAAACCCTGCTGGACACTGGCCGTCAGGCCGCTCAACAATTGAAACAGCGGGAAACCGCCCTCGCCCTCAATGCTGAAATTCTCGACTACAAACGCCAGCGCGGCGCGGACGAGGCTGAACTGGCGCGGACGGCCTTCAACGACTATGGCCCGCTCCTGCGCCTCAAGCGCTACCGCGAGGCCCGCGCCCTGCTGGAAGGTTGCCGGGCTGTTGATGAACGCGCTGGCGATTTTGTTGGCTTGGGCAAAGATTACAGCGCGCTGGCCGATTTGGAGGACGACGAAGGCAACCGCCCGGCGGCGGTGCGCTTTGAGCAGTTGGCTTTGCGCTATTCCTATCAGGCCGGTCAGCCGGAGGACTGCGCCATCAGCCACAACAATCTGGCGTGGTATCTGGAACGTTCCAACGCCGCGCCGGAAATGGCGCTGGCTCATTGGCTGGCGGCGGGTGTGATTTTCTCGCAAATTGGCTCTGGTAATCTGGGGCAAGTCATTCCAAACCTCGCACGTTCGTCTCTGCCTCCCGCTCCGCCGCCGTTCGAGCAGGTGTGCGCCATCGTGGAGCAAGTCGCCGGCGTGCGCTTCCGCGAGTTGTTCGCCCGCCTGCCCCAGCGCGCCCCCTCCGGCGACGCGGCGATTGCGGCGGTGTGGGAGTTGGTCAATGCGGAACGCGGAATGCGGAATGCGGAATTGCAGGAGACTCTCCGAAAGTTTGAACCGCTCTTGCAGGATATTGCCGCCGTTGCCCGCGGCGACCAGAGCAAGCGGGAGGAAATCGAGACCACTTTGTCGAAACTGGAAGAAAAGGGCTGGCGCATCGCGGAGGCGGCGCGGCGCATCTGGGCCAGCGAGCGCGACCCCGAGGCGTTGACGGCCGGGCTGGACGAGCAAGACTCCGCGCTCGTGCGGCGGGCGTTGGAGTTGCTGAGCGAAGGGTAACTGCCTGACGACCTTTGACGCTGTTTGCCAGAGAGACCTTTAGGGTCTTCGAGACCCTAAAGGTCTGGCGCGGGCAATGCCGCCTTGCCCATGATAGGTCAGCCGCCCGCCTTCTCCACCTTCACCGCGCAAATTTTGTATTCCGGTATCTTCGCCACCGGGTCCAGCGCGGCCAGCGTCAGCTCGTTGGCCGAGGCCTCGGGGAAATGGAAGTTGGCAAACACCATCCCCGGCGGCACACGGTCAGTAAGCCACGCCTCGGCCTCAATGCTGCCCCGCCGCGAAGTCACGCGCACCCGGCGCCCGCCGTCGAGGCCCATGCGCTCGCCATCCTGCGGATTCACTTCGATCAGCGGTTGGCCGTACACCGCCATCAGCCCTTTGGCGCGGCGAGTCATCTCGCCGCCGTGCCAGTGATACAGCACCCGTCCCGTGCTCAGCACCATCGGATAGTCGTCGTCGGGCATCTCTGCCGGGGGAATGTGATCGAGCGGCGCGAACTTGCCCCTGCCCCGTGTGAACTGGCCCACGTGCAAAACGGGCGTGCCCGGATGGTCGAGGCCTTTGACGGGCCACTGCAACAAGTCGCCGCGCTCAAGCCGTTCATGCGTCACTCCGGCATAGCTTGGGGTGAGGGCGGCAATTTCGGCCATGATGTCCCGCGTGCCGGCATAAGCCCAACCGGCGAAAGCGCCGCCCTGCGGCTGGCGGCGGCCCCCGTCCAGAATCCGCTGGGCCACATCGGCAATAATGCGCCAATCTTCCCTCGCTTCGCCCGTCGGCTCAATCGCTTTGTGGCACATCTGCACGCGCCGCTCGGTGTTGGTGAACGTCCCGGTCTTTTCGGCAAACGACACGCCGGGCAACAGCACATCGGCAAAGCGCGCGGTTTCGGTGGGGAAGATTTCCTGCAGCACGATGAATTCGCACGCCTCGAGGCAGCGCCGGATGTGGGCGCTATCGGGGTCGCTCATCACCGGGTCTTCGCCCAAAATGTAGAGCGCCTTCACCGTGCCGTCGAGCGCTGCAGGGATCATCTCGGTCACCGTCATCCCGACTGTTTCAGGAAGGCGGAAGGCGCGCGAAGCGTGCGGAATGCGGAATTCATCATTCACCGTTCCGCGTTCATCATTTGCCACCCCCCACGCCTTCGCAAACTTCTCGCGCACTGCCGGGTCGGTCACCGGCTGGTAGGCCGGGTACACGTTGGGCAGCGCGCCCATGTCGCACGCGCCCTGCACGTTGTTCTGGCCGCGCAGCGGGTTCACGCCGCCGCCGGGCAGGCCCATGTTGCCCAGCAGCATTTGCAGGTTCGCCAAATCCATCACGTTGCGCACGCCCACAATGTGCTGGGTGATGCCCATGGCCCATATCACGGCCATCGGTTTGTGCGTCGCCAGAATCTCCGCCGCGGCGTACAGTTGTTCAACCGGCACGCGCGTCGTCTGCGCCACGCGCTCCGGCGGGTATTGCTCCACCGTGGCGCGGAATTCGTCGAAGCCCTCGGTGCGCTCGGCGATGAACGACTTATCCTCCCAGCCTTTTTCCAGAATGATGTGCATCAGCCCGTTGATCAGGGCCACATCGGTGCCGGGCCTGTGGCGCAGATGCAGGACGGCAAATTCGGCCATGTCGATCTTGCGCGGATCGGCCACCACCAGCGGCACGCCGCGCTGCAACACGGCTTGCCGGATTTTAGCTCCGAACACCGGGTGCTGTTCGGTGGTGTTCGAGCCGATGATGAACAGGGCCGCCGCGTGATCCACCACGTCTTGCATGGAATTGGACATCGCGCCCGAGCCGAAGGAAGTGGCCAGACCGGCCACGGTGCTGCTGTGTCAAAGCCTGGCGCAGTGATCGATGTTGTTTGTTCCGATCACCTGCCGGGCCAGCTTGTTCATCAAATAGTTTTCTTCGTTGAGGCACTTGGCCGAGGCCAGCAGGCCCACACTGTCGGGGCCAAAGTTGTCGCGGGCATCGCGCAGCTTGCGCGCCGTAATGTTCAGCGCCGTGTCCCAATCCACCTCGACCCACTCGCCGCGATCAGGCCCTTCGCGCCGCTTACCCCCGCCTTCGAGCAAGTGCCTGCGCACGCGCGGACGGGTGAGCCGGTCGGGGTGATGCACAAAGTCGTAGCCGTAACGGCCTTTGACGCACAGCGCCAGACCGTTGACGGAGGGGCGTTTGGACGAGGTCACACGGATGATGCGGTTATCTTTTACGTTCAAATCCAACTGGCAGCCCACGCCGCAATAGGTGCAGGTGGTGGTCACCACTTTATCCGGCCGGCCGAGGCCCACCGACATTTTGTTGTCGAGCGCGCCGGTGGGGCACACATCCACGCACGCCCCGCACGATTCGCAGCGGGCCTCGAGCATGGGGCCGGCCACCCCGGCCACCAGTCGGGTATCGTAGCCGCGCCCGTCGGTGCGCCACACAAAGCGCCCCTGCACTTCAGCGCACACGCGCACACAACGGGTGCACAGGATGCATTTGTTCATGTCCACCCACACAAACGGGTTGGGGTCGCTATCCACCGGATGGCGCGGCGCATGTTGCGGCACGGTGACGTCGTAGTAGTTGAGCCAATGCTCGAATTCGGTTTCGCCGCGATCTCCCGAGGCATACCCGGCATCGCTGTAGCGAGCGGCCAGCATTTCCAGCACCGTGCGCCGGTCGCGCGCCAGGGCCGGGGTTTCGGTGCGCACGACCATGCCTTCGCGGACGGGCAACATGCACGCCGCTTGCGGCAGGCGCGCGCCCTCGACCTCCACCATGCACAACCGGCAGCCGCCGTGCGGCGCCAACTGCCAGTGGTAGCACAGGGTGGGGATGGTGATGCCATTGGCCCGCGCCGCTTGCAGCACCGTTTGGCCGGGGCGGGCCTCCACCGGCTGATCGTTGATAGTCATCTGCACGGGTTGCCCCTGCGGATCCATCGTCATTGAATTACTCCTTTCACGCGGCGCAAAATGTGCTTGTTTTTGCCGTCTAATCCGCCCGCACCCGCCGCCTGTTCCCAACCCTTCTCGGCTGGGACACACAGGCAGTAAAAAGCTCGGGGTGAGATGCAGTTTCCGGGCGGATGCGATAAAAGACACTTCCCAGAACTGCGTGAGTAGTACCCCTGTTCAAACCTCGCGGCGCAGCGAACGGCGCTTCTCAACCCTTTCGCCCGGTGGTCGCATGACGCAAATAGACGAACCAGTACACCGCGCCCACCAGCAGCGCCCCGCCGATGATGTTGCCCACGGTGACCGGCAACAAATTCTTCAGAAGGAAGTTGGACCACGTCAGGTTGGGGTAATCGGCGGCAGTCTTGCCAATGGCGGCCCAAAACGAAGCCGGCGCGCCCGCTCTGATAAACAGGCCGATGGGGACGAAATACATATTGGCGATGCTGTGCTCGAACCCGGCGGCCACAAAGGCGGTGATGGGCGGGATGATTGCCAGAATGCGGTCGGTGGTGGTGCGGGCGCTGAAGGTGAGCCATACGGCCAGGCACACCAGCGTATTGCACATGATGCCCAACGCCACCGCCTGCCCGAACCCCAACCCCGATTTGGCGTTGGCCGTCGCCAGCGCCGCCAGGCCCACCGCGCCGTTGCCAAACGTGAATTGCCCGGTGAAGAGCATAAGCACCGCCGTGCCCACCGCGCCGACAAAGTTGCCCAGGTAAACGATGACCCAGTTTTGCAGCACCAGCCCGGTGCTCACTTTGCCGCCCGCCCAGGCCATCACAATCAGGTTGTTGCCGGTGAACAGTTCCGCCCCGCCGACGATAACCAAAATGAGACCCAACGAAAACACCAGTCCGGCCAGCAGCCGGGCGACGCCGTAAGGCAGGGTATCGCCCGCCCCGGCCACCACGGTCGTCGAAAAGACCGCGCCCAACGCAATGAACGCCCCGGCCAGCACCGCCAGTACAAACATGCTCACCATGTTGAGGTGCGCCTTCTTCACGCCAATCTGCTCAGCCTTGGCTGCCATATCGGCAGGCAACAGGGCATCCAGCATGGTAGAATTCCCATTGAGTGGTTGTTCCATTCTAAAAAGCTCCTTCTCTTTGTTGGTTGGCGGAGAACCCGGACGAGTTCAGTCCGCCTTGATTTCGCTCGCCAATGGTATCCGCCAGGTAGTGTGTTGACGAGTGGAGAACATCAAACGAATAGACGCGGTATGTCATCGGCTTTCGCGTGAACAAGTGACAGAGGGCTTCATTCATTGGTGATCTATGACACAGGACAGCAGCGGCACCCCCGGATAGAGTCGTTAGCAATATATTACGCCTATTATTGGAGGTTTTGCATGATTAAGACGCCCACTCGTGGCTCAACCCCTACCACCCGGCGAGCGCACAATAACGGCCGTGGCAAACCCGCGACCCGTGTCGCCAAACGCAAACCTACCACCAAATGGGTATACCGCTTCGACGAAGTGGGCGCCGCCGAGGCTTACGCCGGATTGTCGAAGAATCTCGGCAGAGGGTGGGAAGGCGTGCGCACCCTGCTGGGCGGCAAAGGCTCCGGCCTGGCCGATATGGCCCGCCGTGGCTTGCCTGTGCCCCCCGGCTTTATCGTGACCACCGAGGCCTGCAATGCCTACCTCGCTGCCGGCGAAAAATTCCCCGCCGGCCTGTGGGCGCAGGAGGTGGCCGCCCTCAAAGAGATCGAAAAACAGACGGGCAAGAAATTCGGCGACGCCAAAAAACCGCTGTTCGTCTCTTGCCGTTCAGGCGCCAAGTTCTCCATGCCCGGCATGATGGATACCGTGCTCAACATCGGCCTCAACGACAACACCGCCGCCGGGCTGATCGCGCTCTCCGGCAACCCTCGCTTCGTGTACGACTCCTACCGCCGACTGGTGCAAATGTATGGCTCAGTGGTGATGGGCCTGGCCAAAGATGATTTTGAAAAAGTGTTGGAGGCTTACCGCCACAAGCGTGGCGTGACCAACGACGCCGACCTCGAAACGGAAGACCTGCAAGCCATCACCGCCGAGTTCAAAAAGATCGTGCGCGAGAAGGCCGGTCGCGACTTCCCCGCCGACCCGGTGGAGCAATTGCGGCTGGCGACCGAGGCCGTGTTCAAAAGCTGGAACGGCAAACGCGCCATTGACTATCGCAACGCTTCCAAGATTCCGCACGACCTCGGCACCGCAGTCAACATCGTCACCATGGTGTTTGGCAACATGGGGCAGGATAGCGGTACCGGCGTGCTCACCACTCGCAACGTGTCCGATGGCGCCAACGAGATCGAGGGCGACTTCCTCATCAATGCCCAGGGCGAGGATGTGGTGGCCGGCACCCGGATGCCCAAGCCCATGTCGGATATGAAACTCGAGATGCCCAGGCTGTATGCCCAGCTTGAAAAGTTCTGCCGCAAACTGGAAAAATCATACACCGAAACGCAGGACATTGAGTTCACCATCGAGCGCGGCAAGCTGTGGCTGCTGCAAACCCGCAACGACAAACGCACCGCGCAGGCCGCCATCCGCATCGCCGTGGAACAGGCCGAAGAGAAGCTCATCACCCGGGCCGAGGCCGTGCGGCGCGTGCAACCCGAGCACATTGATTTCTTCCTGCACCCGCAATTTGATCCCAAAGACATGAAGGCGGCAAAAGAACGCGGCGACCAGATCGCCAACGGCCTCAACGTGTCGCCGGGCGCGGCGGTGGGCCAACTGACCTTTGACGCCGACACAGCCGAGCGTTGGGCCAAGGAAGACAAGAAAGACGTGATTATGGTGCGGCCCGAAACCAAGCCGGACGATGTGCACGGCATGTTGGCCGCCAAGGGCATCCTCACCAGCAGGGGCGGGCGCACGAGCCATGCGGCCCTGGTGGCTCGCCAGTTCGGCAAGCCCGCCGTGGTGGGTTGCTCCATGCTGGACGTGGACACCGACCGCTGCGAATTCCGCGTGGGCGGCCGCGTCCTCAAAGAGGGCGACTGGGTATCCATTGACGGCACCACCGGCGTGGTGTTTGCGGGCCGGATCAAAACCATCATCCCCGACTTTAACGACCCCTACGTGCTCAAATTGCTCTCGTGGGCCGACACCATCCGCACACTGGGGGTGTGGGCCAACGCCGACTATCCGCGTGACGCCGAGCGCGCCCGCGCCTACGGCGCGGAGGGCATTGGCCTATGCCGCACCGAGCATATGTTTTTTGAGACGGTGCGCCTGCCCTTCGTGCAGCAGATGATCCTGGCCAAGACCGATGCCGAACGCGCCGAGCCGCTAGCCCGGTTGCTGCCGTTCCAGCGCAGCGACTTCGACGGCCTCTTCCGCGCCATGGACGGCCTGCCCGTCACCATCCGCCTCATCGACCCGCCCCTGCACGAGTTCCTGCCCAGCCACGACGAGTTGCTGAAAGACGTAACCGGGATTGAAATGCACATTGCCGATCAGAAGGACCGGATCTTGTCGGTGAAAGACCGCATTGAAAGCCGGACGAAGATGCTGGATGTGGTGGAAGCCATGCGCCAGCACAAAGGCGACAACTCCGGCCTGCCGAGCCGAGCCGAATTGACGCAGGGCATTACCGACTTGAAGCAGCGCCTGGCGGCCTACGAGGCCGAAGTGGCGACTCTCTCCGCGGAAGTGGAGCTCAAGCGGAAGATGCTCAGCGCGGTCGAGAGCATGCGCGAAGCCAACCCAATGCTCGGCTTGCGCGGCGTGCGGCTGGGCATCCACCTGCCCGCGTTGACCATCATGCAAGTGCGCGCCATCTTCGAAGCCGCGTGCCAGTGCGCCAAAGAGGGCGTGGACGTTCACCCCAAGATCATGATCCCCCTCACCGCCCACGTCAACGAATTGAAAGCGCAACAAACCGTGCTGGAAGAAGAAGCCAGGAAAGTGATGGCCGAACAAGGCTGTGAAGTGGATTATCAATTCGGCACGATGATCGAGATTCCGCGCGCGGCGCTCACTGCCGACCAGATCGCGCAGTACGCCCAGTTCTTCAGCTACGGCACCAACGACCTCACCCAAACTACCTTTGGCATTTCGCGCGATGACGCCGAAACCGGCTTCCTCATGGAATACCTGGAAAGGGGCATCTTGCTGGAGAACCCGTTTGCCAGCGTTGACGAAGAGGGCGTGGGCAAGCTGATGGAAATGGGCGTGGAGCTGGGCCGCCAAACCCGTCCCGATCTCGAAGTGGGTATTTGCGGCGAGCACGGCGGCGATCCCAAGTCCATTGCCTTCTGCCACAAGATCGGCCTCAACTACGTCAGTTGCTCGCCGTTCCGCGTGCCCATTGCCCGGCTGGCAGCGGCCCACGCGGCCCTCGGCGACGGAATCAAAGACCTCTAACCGCGCCCCGCCCACGGTGGCGGCGCAGCGCACCAGACCAATCGCCCTCTGTCGGCACACTGGCAGAGGGCGATTTTGTTGTTGTTGCACAACCCGGTTGCGAATGTTTTGTGCATCGCACCCCGGGGCGCGCCACTTAATGCCCGGCCTCATTCAAAACCGGACACAAGTCATCCAGATCAATGTGATCTGTCACTAGGAATGTGGAGTCTGAAGGACTAGTCTTACCCGAAAGCACGCACACTGATTAAACAGAGGACAATTATGACTAACCGACGCTATGTGACCATCGATGGCAATGAGGCGGCTGCCTATGTTGCCCACAAAGTCAACGAGGTCATTGCCATTTACCCCATCACCCCTTCGTCTGCCATGGGCGAATGGGCCGACCAATGGTCGGTGGAAGGGCGCAAGAACCTCTGGGGCACGGTGCCCCTGGTGGTGGAAATGCAAAGCGAAGGCGGGGCGGCGGGCGCGGTGCATGGCGCGCTGCAGACCGGCTCGCTCACCACCACTTTCACTGCTTCGCAGGGCCTGCTGTTGATGATCCCCAACATGTACAAAATTGCGGGCGAGTTGACGGCCACGGTGTTTCACGTGGCCGCCCGTTCCCTTGCCGCGCAGGGGCTATCCATTTTCGGCGATCATTCGGATGTGATGGCGGCGCGCGCCACCGGCTTTGCCATGCTGGCCTCGAACTCCGTGCAAGAAGTGATGGACCTGGCCTTGATTGCGCAGGCAGCCACACTGGAAGCCCGCGTGCCCTTCATTCACTTCTTCGACGGCTTCCGCACGTCGCACGAGGTCATGAAGATTGAAGAGCTGACCGAAGAGGACATCCGGGCCATGATCGACGATGACCTGGTGCGCGCCCACCGCGCCCGCGGCCTCACCCCGGATCGTCCGGTGATGCGCGGCACGGCCCAAAATCCTGACATGTACTTCCAGGCCCGCGAGAGCGTGAATCCCTATTACCGCGTATGCCCGGCCATTGTGCAGAACGCCATGGACAAATTCGCGGAACTCACGGGGCGGCAGTATCAGCTCTACGAATACGCCGGCGCGCCCGATGCCGAGCGCGTGATTGTGATGATGGGTTCCGGGGCCGAGACCACGCAGGAAGTCGTGTCGCACCTGCTGGCGCAGGGCCAGAAGGTGGGCCTGCTCAAAGTGCACCTGTTCCGCCCGTTCGCAGCCGAATACTTCGTCAAAGCCCTGCCCGCTTCCGTCAAAGCGGTGGCCGTGCTGGATCGCTCCAAGGAACCGGGCAGCGCCGGAGAGCCGCTCTATCAGGATGTGGTGACCGCGTGCGCCGAGGCGGTGAGCAGCGGCCAGATCGCGTCCATGCCGCGCATCATCGGCGGGCGCTACGGGCTGGCGTCCAAAGAGTACACCCCGGCCATGGCGAAAGCTGTTTTCGACGAGTTGGCCAAGGACAAGCCCAAGCCCCACTTCACCGTGGGCATTGAAGACGACGTGACGCGCATGAGCCTGAGCTACGACCCCGGTTTCACCACCGAAGGCAAAGAGACCGTGCGGGCCATGTTCTACGGCCTCGGCTCCGATGGCACCGTGGGGGCCAACAAAAACTCGATCAAGATCATCGGCGAAGACACTGCCAACTATGCCCAGGGCTACTTCGTGTACGACTCGAAGAAATCCGGCCAGGTCACCGTGTCGCACCTGCGCTTCGGGTCCGAGCCAATCCGCTCGGCCTATCTCATTACATCCGCCAATTTTGTGGCCTGCCATCAGTTCAATTTCCTCGAACGGTTCGACATGCTGACGGCGGCCGGACCCGGCTCGGTGTTTTTGCTCAACAGCCCCTACGGCGCGCACGACGTATGGGATCAATTGCCGCGCCCGGTGCAGCAGCAGATCATCGACAAGCATCTCCGTTTCTACGTCATCGACGGCAACCGGGTGGCCCACGACACCGGCATGGGCGCGCGCGTGAATACCATCATGCAAACGTGCTTCTTCGCCATCAGCGGCGTGTTGCCTAAAGACGAAGCCATTGACGCCATCCGGCACTCGATTGAAAAGACCTACGGCAAGCGCGGGGAGGCGGTGGTGCTGCGCAACTTCGACGCGGTCAATCAAACGTTGCAATACCTGAGCGAAGTCGAAGTGCCTTCGCAGGTGACCAGCGCCATTGCGATGCGGCCGGTGGTGCCCGCCGCTGCGCCGGAGTTCGTTCAAAGGGTGACGGCCAAGATGATCGCCGGGCTGGGTGATGAACTGCCGGTGAGCGCCTTCCCCGTGGATGGCACCTACCCCACCGGCACCTCGCAGTGGGAAAAGCGCAACATCTCACTGGAGATTCCGGTGTGGGACCCGGAGGTGTGCATCCAGTGCGGCAAGTGCGTGCTGGTCTGCCCGCACGCCGTCATCCGCGAAAAAGTGTATGACCCCAAATATCTGTTCGGCGCCCCGGCGGCGTTCCAATCGGCCCCGGCCCGCTGGAAGGAATTTTCCCAGTGGAAGTACACCCTGCAGGTCTCGCCGGAAGACTGCACCGGCTGCGCCCTGTGCGTGGAAGCCTGCCCGGCCAAGAACAAAACCGAAACGCGCCTCAAGGCCGTCAACATGGCCGATCAGCTGCCGCTGCGCGAAGCCGAAAACGCCAACTGGCAGTTCTTCCTCGACCTGCCCGAAGTGGATCGGCGCGGGCTGAACCTGACGACGGTGAAAGACACGCAACTGCTGCAGCCGCTATTTGAGTTCTCCGGCGCGTGCGCGGGCTGCGGCGAAACGCCGTACCTCAAACTGCTTTCGCAGTTGTTTGGCGACCGCGCGCTCATCGCCAACGCCACCGGCTGCTCGTCCATTTACGGCGGCAACCTGCCCACCACCCCGTGGGCGCAAAACAAAGCAGGGCGCGGCCCGGCGTGGTCGAATTCGCTCTTCGAGGACAACGCGGAATTTGGCCTGGGCTTCCGGCTGACGCTGGACAAGCAAACCCAGTTTGCGCGTGAACTGCTGGGGCGGCTAGCGCCGCAGGTGGGCGAAGAACTGGCCGGGGAGGTGCTCAATGCCGACCAGTCCACCGAGGCGGCCATAGCGAAGCAGCGCGAGGCGGTGTCCCGGCTGAAGGAAGCCCTGCACACGATCGAGTCGCCGGAGGCGGCTGATCTCCTCAGCCTGGCCGA
>ORJL011887278.1_pt1 | contig 12279 bp, 4 predicted proteins | sample 1779941 | NCBI WGS metagenome assembly ORJL01 (sample SAMEA104232317, study PRJEB22302) | groundwater metagenome | biome: forest; feature: aquifer; material: groundwater | place: USA | collected 2011-08-07 | depth 5.8 m
ACAACTTCGCTCAACTGTGGCAGGTTCTGGCCAAAGCCGCTCACTGTCCGCTCGTCAACAAACAAGTCGCGGTCAAGCACCATGCGCCTGTTGCCTCCAAAGTCGATGGTCCTTGAACCGTCCTGCGAGCGGGGCAGCACGCGGCTGCCTTGGGGCAGTTGCAGCGCCAGCTCGAACGGCAGGGCGCGGCGCTCGAACGGCGCGATTCCGTTGAAGACAGGCATCACGCGCACTGGGGCAAACGGCGGGACAACCAGCTGTTGCGCGCCAACGCCTCCCCCAAAGCGCGCCATGGCACTCGCCCTGGTTCCTGCTGGAAAGACGATTTCGTTGTTTTGCACGAAAATGCTGTAGCTGCCGTCGGGATTGTTGTAAATGCCGCTGTCGGTCTGGGGCGTTGCAGTCCACATTACCGGCAGCGAGAACTCATAGGCGCTTGCGCCGTAGAGCCCGAGTCCGGCGCTGCTTGCCGGCGCGGCGCCATAGCCAAACGGCCTCATCAGGCTCGGGGAGAGAGTGATTTGCGAGAATGCAGGCACGGTGAGCTGGTTTAGCCTCATTTGTTGGCTAAACTGGTTTTGGGCTGCCGCCCCTGCCCCAACCCCGTAGGCTTGCGGATAGAGCTGGTTGCCAAAAAAGCCGTTGCCGTACTGCAGGCCGTAGAGGCTGGCGCCGGTGCCCAGGCCGGTTGGCGTTGTAAAAACGCCGCCCGAGAACTTCGCGCGGCTGTTGCCCGAAAATTCGACAACAACCCCGCCGGGTGCGGTCTCGTCAACAATGGCGTCTGCGGGCACGGTCACCAGCATTTCAAACGGCACGACAATGGGCGCGCCAATCACGTCAAGGCCGAAAGTGCTTACTGAAATGCGGCCGCCCGCGGGCACGCTTGCGATAAAGCCGCGGCTGTCGGAGGCCGGCCTGGCGCTCGTGGGCAGTGTGATTTGGCTGCGTTGCGCCGCAAGCACTGCAACAAGCCCGGCTCGCTGGACAATGCGCGCCTCCTGGGGCAGGATGATGTTGGCGGCAACGGGAAGCGCGAACTGCGTGCCGCCACTGGCGTCCGAAGTGACTGACGCGCGGGGCATCATTGCCGCAGTGCCGCCAGTCCACTTGAGCACGCGCACGCCGCCCGGCCCGGCTTGCGCATCAACAATCCCCGGGAACTGCGCGGTGCTGCCGTCAGGCAGCCGCACTACGGTGCTTGCGCCGCTGGTGAATGCGCGCACGCCGCTTGCAAACAAGAGTTCGGCGTCAACAGGCAGCCGCACTGCCACCAACCCCTCAAGCTGCGAAGCGCCAATGGGGTTGACTTCAATTCGGCTGTTGGCAGCCAAGTCTGCGCGCAGCATGTCCTGCACTTGCGCAAACGAAGTTCCGGCAGGCAGGGCGAGTTCCTGGCGCGAGTTTTCCAAAAGCGCGTAAGTCTGCCTGTCCGCAACAACTTCGGTGTCCGAGGGCACGAGCACTGCAGTTGAGAACGGGATGGCAATGGCGTAACCGCCATCCGGCGAACGCGAGAGCATTTGCGGCGGCAGGGACAATTGCGTGCCGGCCGGCGCGGTTATTGTCCGCGGCACGCTGCCAGCCACCTGGGCGGTCGGGCCAAAGGCAATTGCGGTCTTGCTTGCCAGCCACGCTGCCGGCCCTGCGCCAGTCTCGTCGGCAGTGCTTATTGCGTAAGAGGGCGGCACGAGCACCTCAAGCTGGAAGGGCAGGGTGATTGCGGCATTGTCCTTGGCTGCAAGCGCCAGCCTTTGCCTTGGGGTGAGCGCCGCGTCTGCAGCGTCAATCACGCCGCCCAGTTCGGAGACTGGAATGCCGTTTACCCACGCGATGAAGTTGGTAGTGCTGCCGCCAGGCACCGTCACTTCAGTAATGCCTGCAGCCGTGTTCGAGTGCGCAGTTGGCGGGAATTCCACTACCGTGCCCCGCAGTGCGATTGCGGTTGTGCCGCGCTTGGTGGCAATAGGTTCGCCCGCGCCGGGCGGGAAAGTCAGCGAGTAGGCGATTGGCAGTGTGAGCTTGAAGTCGCGGTTGGACGACAGGCCCGCGTTTCGAAGTGGCGCGACAATGCCGCGGGAAAATACCGACTGGGTGTTTTCAGGCACCCTGACGCTGCCGCCGCCTGCAGTGCTCGCGGCGGCAAAGAGGCCGCGCATTCCCCTTGCCTCGATGTAGAGCCTGCCGTCGGCCCGCTGGCGCACGATGGCGTCAACAGGCAGTTGTAGTGTCAGCTGGGCCGGCAGCGTGACTTCGTCGCCTGCGGCAATCGCGTTTGCGGTTGACGAGAGCGTGATTGTAGTGCCTGCCGGCACGCTTGCCCGCAGGCCGCCTGACTGCGTGTTTTCAACGCGGGTCGCCCCGCCTGCCTCGAGCTTGTAGTCGTCAGAGACAAACGCATTGCCGCCAGGGCCGCGCTGGAGTTGCGTGCCTTGCTCGAATGCCACCGTCACATCAATTGGCAGCGTGAGCAGGGCCGCGCCGTCCGAAGTTGTTTCAACGAGGTAGTCCGGCAGCAGCAGGGCAGCGCCTGCTGGCGCGATTATTGCCGAGCCGTTCTCGCGCGAGAGTCCAGCCGGGTTTGAAAAGCCCATTGTGAGGCCCTCGCGCACGAGCACTGCGATGCCGTCGCTGCGCTGGTTGAGCCGCGCCGAGGCCGGCAGTTGCGCAATCAAGTCGAACGGCAGTGCCACGCGGGCAAGGCCGGCAACTGAAATTTCTGGCGCAGGGCTTGCGCGCGCCTGTGTGCCTGCCGCCAGTTGCTGGGTGAACTGGAGTCCCGAGTCGCTTGACAGCCGCGTGCTTTTCGGCAACCGCAGGTCGTAGTCTGCAAGCAGAACCAGCAGGTCGTTGCCTGACTCGAGTTGCCTCGTGCCTGCGGGGAACCCGAGCGCATGGGGCACTTGGGGCTTGAGGCTAAACCCGCCGCCTGCAATTGGGGGGAAGAAGCTCTTCGGGAGCGACACTTGCGAATAGGCCGGGACAGTTGCGGTGCGGGTGCCGTCAAGCTGGCTTTCGCTTACAATTGCATCATCGGGCATTCCGATTGCATCGCCATTTGCAAGAGTCACTGTCTTTGCGGTTTCACTCTCGTCAAGGCGCGCGCCTGCGGGCAGCACGAGCCGCAGTGCAAACGGCAGGTTGACAAACGCGTTGGATGCAAGCGAAACGCCGGTCACTGACTTGAACGAGACTGCAGCGTTGGCTGCGACAGCCGCGGTCTTTCCGCCCGGGCTTGGCTTGAACACAGTGCCTGCGGGCAGCAGCAGGTCATAATCGGGCAGGAACGCCGCGACCGTAGTGCCGCGTTGCGCTATTTCAACGTCAGCAGGAACTTCAATGGAAAGTGCAGCAGGCACGGCCAGCTCAAAGCCGTTGTTCGAAAGTCCGGTGAAAAACGCGGGCGGGAAAAGCACGCCCGTGCCTGGCGGGACCGTCACCTGCACGCTGCCGTCAGCAGCCTGGGGCAGCCGCTGCGCTTCCCCGCCAAAGCCCATTGCACTGCCTGCAGACTCTACTGAGAACGAGCCGTCGTCGTTCTCGCGGACAATAGAGTTCCTGCCAAAAGCGAAAACGGTTTTTGCCGGCATGACTGCAAGAGTGTTTGACTCGAGGCTCACCTGGGGCAGTGCCGTCAGCTGGATTTGCGTGCCTGGCGGCACGCGCACCGCCCTTCCGCCGGCGTCCTGCGAGAACGAGAGCGTCGCGGGGAAGAGCAGCTGAATCCGTCCAATCACCGCTGCGCTAAACTCGCCTCTTGAGACAACCGGCGCGCCTGAAGGCACGATGATTGTGAGGCCGGTCGGGGCCGTGAGCTTGTAGCCGTCTGGGATTGTCTGCACGCTGTCGCCTTGGGTGAAGAATTCCGTTGACGCAGGCACGATGGCTGCCTGCGCCTGGACAGTAGCGCCGGGAGAAAAGCGCATCATCTTGCCGTCCGAAAATCTTATTGTGGTGCTAGCGTCGTCGTTCTTCCTTGCCTTTGCGTCCGGCGGCAGTTCGAACCGGCTGTCAATCGGCATTACGAGCCTCTGCTCGCCTGCCGGCCTGCACACTCCCTTTGCCAAAAGCGCAACAGTGATTGGCAGTTGCTTGCTGGCGGTCAGTCCCTGGAACGTGGCGTAAAACTTGGCGTTGCCCTTGAGGCTTGTCGCGTCAAAAACGCATTCCGCCGACGCGCCTGCGGCCGACCGCGCAAGCACCTGCATGGCGGTGGTCTGGCCCGGGCCCAGCTGCATTGAAGGCGGGTTGATTGACACTCCGCGCAGCCCGCTCACTTCGGTGTTGATGAGCAGCGGGTGCGGGCCCGTGTTGCGCACGAGAACGTCAACCGCCTTTTCCCTCACTTCGGGCGGGGAAAGCTCGATGCTGAGGCTGCTGGCGTCAATGCCCCAGGCGTCGGAAATCGCCGTGCGGCCGAGCGTCGCCTTTGCAGTGAACGGCACTTCAATCGCCTGCCTTGCCGCACCTAGCTTGCCCACGATGCGCACCCTGCCGCTTACTGATTCCCTAATCGTGTCGCCCTGCTCTGCAAGCCCGAGCACGTAATCCGCAATCGCAGCGCGAAGGAACGCGTTTAGGACGCCCTTGCCCGGTATCCTGGTCCCCTGCGAGGGCTCTGCGCTCAGCGCAAGCAGGTCGGGAATGCCGTCGCGCGTCACCGAGAGCGACACGCTCACTTCGTTGTCAAGCAAATTGCTTACGGTGACTGGCGCGCGGGCTTGCGTGCCCTTTGCAGTAACCTCGACGGACAGGCGCTGCTCGCCGACGCTGATGAAGTCGCGCGCGTTGACCGGAATCGTGCCGCGGGCAACAGCAAAGCCGGCAGCGTCAACGGCATAGCCGATTGTCCCGGCGCGCTCCGCGTTCACCGCCTCGATGCGGTAAGTGCCGGGAGTGCCCGCGGCTTCAGTCCCTTCCTCGATGCGGCCCAACGCGTCGCCGTCAACGCCCCCCAGCGACACGCGAGCGCCCCTCACGGGCACGCCAAGCGAGTCGCGGACAGTAACCACGACCGGCGTGGGCGAGAGTGCGGTGAGCGAGCGCGGGCTTGCGCCAACCGAGAGCGACTGGGTGCCGTCTGCATTCACGCGCAAGAACAGCGTTTTTTCAAAAGCAACTGCCTCCTTGCGGTAGAGCGTGAGCTTGACGAAAGCGTCGCTTGAGACGCGCTGGCCGCGCAGGGTGAACGTGCCCTCGCCCCCGGCGGCAGGCATTCTCACTGCGGCAGTGCCGTCGGACGCGGCGGCCGGGCTGGCTTGCGAACCGCCGCTCGTGCCGCGCAAGAGCCCGACTGCAATCCCGCTGGTCGCAAGCTGGGCTTCAAAAGGCGCGCCGAACGAGGCGGCCTTGAACTTGAGGTAGAACTCCCGGCCAAGCTGCGTCTGGAACCCTGCTGCTACTGCTGCCTGCGCCGTGCTTCCGTCAAGCGCCTCGAGGTACGCCTGCACGCACAAGTCGTCGGTGCAGGTGCCTTGGAAGCCCAGTTCGATGGGCTCGCTTGCAGTCGCCGCCAGCAGGCCGCTCTTGCTCTTGCCCGCCGCATCGTCAACAGGGTTTCTCACAATCGCGTCGCCGGCATGGAATTCCGTCCGGTAGTTAAGCGAGCTCTTTGCCGCTGCAGTGGCTTTGGTGGTGAGCGTGACCGAAACTTCCCTTCCGCCGGAAAACTTGTCAAAAACGAACTCAACCCACTTGAACTCCTTGGCGTTCGGGGTGTGGGCCGCCTGCGCAGCGTCGAAAGTCGAGTTGTCGCCAGCAGAAGGCAGTTGCTGGGCGAGCGCAAAGTCAGTGCCGGTATAAACGCGCTGCGCACCGGCAGCATCGTAGCCAGTGATGGACACGGCCGCGCCTTGAAGGCCGCCGGTCACCTCGCCGGCTGACACGAAAGCGCGCGCCTGCGAGTAGCCAATCTGCGGCGAGCGCATGGTGAACTTGGCCTTGTATGCGCTTGCGGGCGAGAGGGAGGAGACCTTGTTGCCTGCCAAATCGTAAAATCCGTTGAACTCGAGCTTGGTGCTTGCCGAAACCGCGGTTGGGAACAACAGCGCCTCGACTTTGGCTTCAAACCCGGGCCTGATGTCAAACTGCGTTGTCGAGAGCGTCTCGTAACCCGCAGCGGCGACAACCGCCCGGCCGCCTGCAAACTCGGTCGCGTCAACAACGCACTCGCCCTTATCACCCGTGGTGCAGGCATTTTCCTCAAAGCCGCTCACGCGCACTGCAGCTGACTTGACAGGAGTGCCGGAAAACTTGTCTTTTGCCAGGACGCGCACTTTGCCGCTTCCCCGCGGCAGTTGCACTTCAACCGAAGCGTTGCCAATGGAAACCGCGATTGGCGCTTCGCCGAACCTTCCTTGTGACGACGCGGCGGCAATCACTGCCCCAAAGGGCACGTCGTCAAAATACTGCACCCCGTCGGGGCCGGTGACCTTCTCGGCAAGGCCAAGGGGCAGCCGGCCGCTTGACAATAGGGTGACGCTGGCGCCCGAGGCGTCGGCCCCGTCAAAGTTGCTCGCGTGGACGCGCAGCCGGCCGGCCTTTGCCGGCGTTGACTGCACTAAACTGACTGTCTTAGTGCCAGACTCGAGCTTTTGGAAAAACTGCGGCAAAAAGCCCGTTGCATAAGCCGACAGGCTGTACTCGCGGCCCGCCTCGAGCTCGAATTCCGCGACTTCCTTGAACGGCTTCCTCTCTTCAACAACCGCCATGCTGCCGTCGGCCTGGCGGGCGTAAAGCCTCAGCAGCCCGTTGGCAAGCAGCTTGCCGTCGCCGTCAACGAGGCCGACCTCGAGTTTTTGCGGGCCTGTGAGGCTGCGCAGCTCTATCCCGATTTCAGTTTCCTGCACCACCGCCGTTGCGTCGCTGACTTTGGGCGAATAGCCCGGCGCAGTTGCTTTTGCAGTCACAAGAGTTCCAAGCGCAGCGTCCTGCGGCGAGACGGTCCCGTCCTCGCCCGTCGTTCCTGTGAACAACTGCCTTCCCGCAGCGTCCGCGACCCTCTCGTTCACGACAACGGCCGCGCCCTTCACCGGCTTGCCGTCGGAGTCAGTGACGCGGACGTGCACTTTCCCCTTCTTGAGCGTGTCAATTGCCGCGAGCTCGAAAGTGCCGAGAAAATCGTCCTTCCCGCTGGAGTTCTGGTTGAGCACGAGCCTGTCAGAAAAACCTGGTGCGGTAATGCGGCCGTGGAACGGCGTGTTCGCGTCAATGGTGAAAGTCGGTTTGGAGCCGTGCTGTTCCGGCGTGAGCGGGTTCCAGTTCTCGTCGAACAATACCGTCAATATTTGGTCCGGGTCGGACGGCCCGCTGACTTCAAGGCTCACTAAAACCGTTTTCGCCACCGCCGGGCTGGCCGAGAGCGACGCTTCCTGCAGCTTGCCAGCCAAGACGTCCACCCTGGCATCAGCGTTTGCGTAACCCTCCTTTGTCGCAAGCACGCTGACCAGCTCTGCCGGAATGCCGGTGAAAAGCGCCACTCCCTCCTCGTCGGTAGTCTGCGTCTTGACTGCAAACGACGAGTCGCCGGCGCTCGCAACGAGCACGGTCGCACCGCCTAGCGGGTTGCCGTCGGCATCTGCAAGAGTTACTTTCAAATCGCCACTGGCGGATGCCCCAACCAGAGGGAACGCGACGAACGCAATGCCTGCCAGCAATAACAATAGTATGAGCGCAAGGGCCGGCAGGCTTGGCACGCCCCGGCTTTCCAGCCAGTCGGCCGCCGAAGCGATTGGCAGTCCCTTCTCATCGCTCCAGTCCAGGAAGTCTTCCCACTTTTCGCGCATGGCGTCGAAAATAGCCCCTTCCCCCTCCCTAACTCAAACCAGTAGAATATAGTAATGGGGCTTAAAAACCAGTTGCCCGATGGTTTGCCCCGCCCCTCACGAAAAGCCTTTTATGCGTTCTGCGGCACATAAATGCAATCGCGATTTTTCAATAACTTGGTGGGGATAAAATGGACGAACCAAAGCAATCTAGCAATTCTCTTGACCGGACGACCGCGTTTGTCGGCTTTGCAATAGCCTTTGCGCTTTTGCTTGCCTTTGCCGCGTACTTTGTCGTGCAAGTCAACACGCTCAACAACCGCGTTTCGGCCGCCGGAGGCACTGACGCTTCAGACCGGCTTTTGGCAATCGAGAGCCGCCTCACTGCACTAGAGCGGGCGCTGACTCCCGCCCCAATCAAGCTCAAGCTCTTCTACGACTCGGGCGACAATTACACAAAGGGCGTTGTCGAGAGCATTGCGCAACAGCAGGAGAAACTCGCGGGCCAGAACCTGCAAATCACGCTATCCGACAGGAAGAACGACTTGGAAGAATTCCGGAAATCCGGCTTCAAGGAAGTGCCCGCCCTCTTCATCAGCAAGGAGGAAGCCTCCCGCGACAGGAACCTGCTCCAGTCAGTCATGCAGGAGAACGAGGCCTTCGACGGCGATGCCGAAGGCTACCGCATCGAGGCGCTCGGATTTGTCTTTGACCGCAAGCGCCTGATTGAGACCGAGTGCAAGCTGGCTGACGGAAAAATCTCCCTCGACCAGTTCACCAACTTCGAGTGCCCGTTCTGCGCAGGCATGCACGCTCAGGTAATGGACTACGCCTCCACGCACGCCGGCGAAGTTAAGTTCACGCAACGCCACTTCCCGCTCAAGAGCCTGCCCAACGCGTGGAACGCGTCAATCGCCTCCGAATGCGCCCGCGACCAGGGCAAGTTCGGCGAGTTCACCGCAGCCCTCTTCCCGTCGTTCAAGAACCTCTCGACCGCAACCTACCTGCAGGCTGCCAAGCAAGTTGGAGTGGCTGACCTCAAGAAATTCACCGCCTGCCTTTCCGACGAGTCAATTGGCCTGAAAGTCAACCGCGACTTTACCGAAGCTTCCCTAACCTACGGCCTGCGCTCGGCGCCCGTCTTCGTCGCCGACTGCAAGTACGCCTTCATCGCCCTGACCGGACAACAGCTGGCCGACCAGCTCTGCCGCGCCTACCCCGACAAGTGCGGCAAGCTCGCACTCGCAACATCAAGCACGGCTGGCGCAACACCCGCGGCAAGCCCCGCGCCAAGCGGAACTCCGGCAGCCAGCCCGGGTGCAACGGCCGCTCCGTCAGCAAGCCCGAGCGCAACCGTGAGCCCGACGCCCAAGGCGGGCTAAGCCGCAAGCGCCGCACTCCGAAGGCAAGCCCCGGCGCAACGGCAACTCCCGCACCCACCCTCAAGGCTGGCTAGGGGAAGTGGCTCTAGCTTCAATGGGGCCACGGTCTTTCGACCATGGAAACATATGCGGCCCAAGTGGCCGGAGAAAAAGAAGAAAATGCCGCTCTGTTGCATAAATCATAGTAGTGCCTAGATTTGCGTACAGCCTTCACGGAATTGCTTGCGCGTCCCCGCCTTGCGGCAATTTAAGGCTACCGCAAAAAATTCGTGAAACGAAGCATTTACGCAACAAAGCAGTTATTTGTAATATTCTCTCTGTTATGGCGCGTGGAACGCGTTGTAAAGGAAGTTGCGTATGACCGGCCTGCTGCTATAGAAAATGTGCTCTCCTTCGAGTTCCTTGGGGCTTGCCCATCTTATCTCTTCTACTTCATCTAGGCTTTTCGGTCGAGGTGTTCCACTCCACTCTGTTGCAATCAATCCTATTTGGACGTGGTGCATCTTCTGGTCGTGCGTGTTAGCAACGCAAAACACCCTGCATTTCTTGATGCGTACGCCGAGTTCTTCCAGCGCTTCGCGCTTTGCGCATTCTTCGAATTCCTCCCTAAATCGGAGGTGCCCGCCGGGCAGCCCCCAAGTTCCTTCTCCGAATCGGCCCGGGGCGCGCTTGCCCAACAACACCTTGCCATTACGGCTGAACACTACTTGAACGCCGACGTGGATTGGAAACTCGGGCAATTAATCACCATAGGCTCTTGTGCTGGTCAGTTAATATACAGGGGCTCTGTTTTTTGCCGCGGCGCTCTTCACTCTTTCTCCAGCACGAGCATCTCGTGGTCCATCTCAAAGGGCTCGAGGTCAAGCCGCTCAAGCAGCGCAAAGCCGCTCGCAAGGAGCTTCTCTTCCACTTGCGCGAAAATCTTCTTGACATCGCCCGTGCCGCTGATGCTGCGCGCCTTCACAGCAATCATCGCAACCCCGCCCTTTTTCAAAAACCGCGCGTTAGCAATCAAAATCCGCGCCTGCTCGGGGTCGCTCACATCCTCGAACACGACATCAACAGTGCCGCCGCACGCGTCCTTCACCACATCTGCATACTCTTGCGGCAGCCTCGCGTCATTAAGCAGGGGCAGCATGTTGGGCCGCACCTCGCACACCTTCACCAAGTCCCTCATGCTCCTTGGCGCAAACTCGACGCACAACACCACGCCGGCCGCACCGACAAGGTCGCTCACGTGGCTCGCGGTAGTTCCGCTTGCGGCGCCCAAGTAAAGCACATTGCCTCCCGGCCGTATGGGCATTTGCTTGATTCCTTTTGCAATCGCAGCGCCCAATTTGCTTCTGTAGGGATTCCACGCCCGGTACTCACTGGCGCCCTGCCGGATGGTTTCCTCGCCGTAAACCTTGGTGCCCGGCGCGAGGCTGAGGGTCGCGAACTGCCGGTCGCCCAAGGAATAAACTCCGGGGAAAATCTGGTGCATGAAAAAGTATTGGGGGGCAGAGTGCTTTAATTGCCCTGCGTTTTGCAATTGCCCCAAACGCATTAAGGCACCGGGGCTTTGAAGTCCGCCTCTTGCGCTTTCTTTGTTTTCACTCGCGCTCGCGGGCCAATAGCCCGAGGGCAAAGCCAAGTGCGAGCACGCTGGCCAGCACGGCAATGCTCTCCGCAAGCGGCATTTGGTTGAGCAGCGTGGCCGCAGGGCCTTCTGCGGGTGGCGACGGTGGCGTCAGCGCATCAGCAGCTTGGGTCGCCTGATCTTGCGTCGATTGCTTTGCCGCCTGTAGCGGGACGCCGGCGGCTTCTGGAGTCTGGCCGGCATCGGCGGGTAGTTGTTGGCCCGCTGCTTGCCGTCCGCCCTCAATTGCAAACGCGCCTTGCTCGAACATGGGCGCAGCCAGAGTGATGCCAGAGCCGTAAACCGGCAGGCTTAGCCTCGAGTAGAGCCCGCTTCCCGCAACCGTAAGCGCCAGGAGGCTGATTGCGAGCAAAAACCACACTCGCGTGTTGGAAGGCTTGACAATGGCGCTTCCCTTTTGCGTGAGCTCGAAGTACTTCCACTTGCGGCCCTCGTCAATGGTGGTGATGAGCCCGGCTTGCGACAGGCTGCGCACGTGCTCGCTCACTGAAGGCGCGCTAATGCCGATGGATTGCGCGAGCTCGGCTTGCGTCATGCGCCTGGAAGCCAAGTGCTTTAGGATGGAGATGCGCGTGTCGGTCGCCAGTGCTTTCAGCGTTTGCCGGTCAATGGTGATTTCGTCCATATTCCTTAGCGCACCATTCCCTCAATCGCATAGCCACCGTCCGCGTAGTACTGCGGTGCGCTAAACGGCAGGTTCACGCTTGCAAGGCCGTGCAAATCGCCCAAGTCGTTGGCCTTGACGAACTTCTCGGAGACGGTGTAGAGCACGTCACCAATGTAGGCGCTTCGCTGGACTTCAGTTCCGCTGCCCCAGTAGCTCCAGCCCGATTTCTTGAAGTCCCGCGGGTTGGCGTGGCTCACCGTTCCCTTGAGTGTGAAGCCCTTCTCTAGGCTCACGTCAAAGACGTAAGCGCCCTGGAACTTGAAGTCGCCGTAAACGTGGACTTCGGGCTGCGGGTACTTGCTCTTGTCGGTTTCCGCAAGCAGCACGGGAATCACGAGCAGGCCCGTCTTTGCGTTGTAGAGGAACGCGTGGTGGTCCGTCAACGCATAAGACTCGCTGCCCGCGTCGCCAATCGCGTAGTTCGCCATCTCGACTGGGTTGGCGACGTCGCTCACGTCAAACAATGACAATTTGAGGCCAAGGGGGAACGCCGAGTCGCTTTCCTTGAGTGGAATGGCGTCCTTGCCAAGACCAATCAAGTGCGTCTCGTCAACAGGATGCAGGTAATTCGAGTAGCCCGGAATCTTGAGCTTGCCGAGCAACTCTGGCTTTGCCGGGTCGTCAAAGCCTATGACGAAGAGCGGGTCAAGCTGCTTGAAGGTCACGAGGTAGGCGCGCTTGCCCAAAAACCGGACCGAGTAGATGCTCTCTCCCGGCGCCAAGTCCGTCAGGCTGCCGACGACCTTGAGGTCCTTGTCGAGCACGAACACGTGGTTGAGCTGCGGCTTGATTGGCTTTGTGTGCTGCCACCCCCCTCGAATGCCCGTG
>ORJL010272416.1_pt1 | contig 12278 bp, 12 predicted proteins | sample 1779941 | NCBI WGS metagenome assembly ORJL01 (sample SAMEA104232317, study PRJEB22302) | groundwater metagenome | biome: forest; feature: aquifer; material: groundwater | place: USA | collected 2011-08-07 | depth 5.8 m
CGAGCCCTACCGTTCGGTGGGTAGGGCGCGGCGTCCCTGCCGCGCCGTTCTGGCCGTTCGATCTCGTGTGCGGCTCGCTAGGGACAGCGAGCCCTACCGTTCGGTGGGTAGGGCGCGGCGTCCCTGCCGCGCCGTTCTGGCCGTTCGATCTCGTGTGCGGCTCGCTGGGGACAGCGAGCCCTACCAAGGAGCCACCTCCTGAAAACTCTTTTTCTTTCCGTCGAAAGCCCTTAGAATCGGCCTATGATTCAACGTTATTCACGGCCCGAAATGCGGGAAATCTGGAGCGAGCAGCGCAAGCTCGAGATCTGGCTTCAGATCGAGTTGCTGGCCGGAGAGGCCCTGGTCAAGGAAGGGCTCGTGCCCCGGAAGGATTTCGAGGTGATGAAGGCCAAAGCGGGCTTCAACATCGACCGGTGCAAAGAGATCGAGAGGACGATCAACCACGACGTGATCGCCTTCACCACGTGCGTGGCGGAGCAGATCAACGACCCCGCCAGCCGCTGGCTCCACTTCGGACTGACCAGCAGCGACATCCTCGACACCGCGTTCGCGGTTCAGATGACACAATCCGCGGACATCTTGATCGAGGACGTGAAAGCCCTGCGCAAGGTCGTGGCCGCCAAGGCGCGCCATTACCAAGCCACGCCATGCATCGGGCGAAGTCACGGAATCCATGCGGAGCCCACGACCTTCGGTTTCAAGATGGCCCTGATGCACGACGAGTTCGGGAGGTCGCTGCGCCGGCTCGAGTCGGCTCGGTTCACGGCGGCGGTGGGAAAACTCTCGGGAGCCGTGGGCACCAGCGCGCATCTTTCGCCCCGCATCGAGGCTTTTGTTTGTCGGGAGCTTGGCCTGCGCCCGGCTCCGATAGCCACCCAGGTGATTCCGCGAGACGTGCACGCGGAGTTCATGAGCGCCCTCGCCCTGGTGGGGGCGAGCATCGAGCGCTGGGCGACGGAGTTTCGGCATCTCCAGCGCACCGAGGTGCTCGAGGCGGAGGAGTTTTTCGCCAAAGGCCAGAAGGGCTCGAGCGCCATGCCGCACAAGCGCAATCCGATCACGGGCGAGCGTCTTACGGGGCTCGCGCGCGTGCTCCGGGGGAACGCCATCGCCGCTCTCGAGAACGTGGCGCTCTGGCACGAGCGCGACATCAGCCATAGCTCGGTGGAACGGGTCATCTTCCCGGACTCCTGCACGTTGTTGGATTACATGCTCGCGACGCTCACGAAGCTGACCGACGGCCTGATCGTCTATCCCGAGAACATGCGGAAGAACCTGGGTCTGTCCCTGGGCATGTGGAACTCGCAGACGGTCCTCCTGGCCCTTATCCGCAAGGGCCTTTCTCGCGAGCAGGCCTACGAACTGGTCCAACGGAATGCCATGAAGACCTGGACGGCCAAACACGCCGGCGTGCCGGAAGCGGACTTTCTCACGCAGCTTCAAGCCGACCCGGAGGTGTCCCGCCATTTTGCGAAAGGCGAGCTTGAGAAGCTCTGCTCCCTGGACTTTCATTTCAAGGGGATCAAAGCCCGGTTTAAGAAGCTCGGCCTTTGATCGGACGCCCGGAGAGATGAGCTATTTCATTGGAATCGACCTGGGCGGATCGAGCGTGAAGAGCGTTGCGGTTACGGCTCAGGGCCAGTCGATGAGCACGAAGATCGTGCCTTTTGACGCCGCATCGGAATTGGATTGGGCTCGGCGGATTAGCGGGCTTGTGGAGGAGATCCAAGGCGCGAACGGGGAGCGGGCGGACGGAATTGGCCTGTCCGCGCCCGGTCTGGCGTCCGAGAACGGGAGATCCATCGCGTACATGCCTGGAAGACTCCACGGACTTGAAGGATTGGATTGGACCGCGCATCTAGGCCGCTCCCGCCTCGTGCCGGTTTTGAATGACGCCTACGCGGCGTTGGCGGGCGAGGCGTGGTTGGGGGCGGCACGCGGTTTCAAGAACGTCATCCTGCTGACGCTCGGGACGGGGGTGGGAGGGGCCGCGATGGTGGACGGACGGATCTTGCGAGGGCACACCGGGCGCGCCGGCCATCTGGGCCACATCAGCTTGGATATCGACGGGCCGTCGGACATATGCCGCCTCCCTGGCAGCCTGGAAATGGCGATCGGCAACTGCACCGTGTCCGACCGCACCCGGGGACGCTTCTCCTCGACTCACGAGCTGGTGGCCGCGCATCTCGGCGGGGATGGCGAGGCGGGGCGGATCTGGTTAAGATCCGTGCGCGGCTTGGCCTGCGGGGTGGCCTCCCTGATCAACGTGCTCGATCCCGAGGCTGTGATCATCGCTGGGGGGATTTCGGCATGCGGGCCCGCCTTGTTTGGCCCACTCCAATCTTTCTTGGACGAGGTCGAATGGCGTCCCGGCGGGCGTCATGTCACCCTTCTCCCCGCGCAATTGGGTGAGTACGCCGGGGCCTTTGGGGCGGCGCATCACGCGCTACGGCATGACTCTTTATGAACGAATATCCCTTGCGGACGACGGTTATCGGAAGCTATCCCTTGCCGGGCTGGCTGGAGTTTGCCTGCCAGCATCTCGCCGAGTTTGGCGATGCCGACCGCGTCGAGTTGGTGGACGACGCAGTCGCCATCGCCGTGCGTGATCAACTCGAGGCCGGCTTGGATGTGATTACTGATGGGGAACAGACGCGTCTGGACTTCAATCTTTCGTTCTACGGATTCATCGAAGGGATCGAGTTGGAGTCCGCCCCGCCGCGTCGGTTCGGTCCGCCGGCTCATGATCAGCGAGGCAAGCATCGAGTGACAGGCGATCTGCGCGCTCCGCGCGGTTTGGGCGCGGTGGAGGACTTCAAACGGCTCCGGCGGGTTGCGGATTGCGGATTGCGGATTGCGGATTGCGGTCCGGTTCTTAAAGCGAGTGTGCCCGGTCCCTACACCTTGAGCGGGCGCCTGCTCCCCAACGCCCAGTACCCGGATCGCTACGCCCTGACTGAAGCGTTGCTCCCAATGGTGCGTACTGAATTGGAGGCCCTTGTGACCGCGGGGTGCCGGGAGCTAACGGTGGATGAGCCGTCGATGAGCTGTTACGCCCATCGGGAGGACCCACGCCGGTTCGTGGATATCTTCAACCGGACTGTGGAGGCGATTGCCGGACGCTGCCGCCTCTCGACCCATCTCTGCTTCGGCAACTACAAGGGGCGGGCGGTGGGCCCCCGCCGTTACGCGCCCATGTTTCCGGCCTTCCTCGAGATGAACGTGGATGAGATCCACCTGGAGATGGCCAGCCGCGAGTTTGCCGAGTTGGAGTTGGTGAGCCAAATTGCGCGCGCCAAAGACGTGGCAGTGGGAATCATCGACGTAAAGAGCTATTACGTGGAGACCCCCGGAGATATCTCCGAGCGGGTCCGCGCTTGCCTCAAGCAGGCGCCTCCAGAGCGGCTCTCCTTCGCTCCCGATTGCGGTTTAAGCCAGACCGCCCGCTGGGCGGCGAAGCAGAAGCTCAAGAGCATGGTCGAGGGAGTGCGGATGGTGCGCAACGAGCTGGGTTGCCGGTGGTAGAGGCACTGAGGCCGCTTTTACCTCTTACCGCGTGACCCATTTCCGTGCTTCCATTACCCCGAACCCCGTGTCAGGCTGGTCAGCACTTTTCACCAAGATCCGTCGGAACGCCGGCACGACTCTCATGAGTAACGACAATCTATTGATGGTGGCGGATAGCGAGCGCGATGCGAACATGCTCTATGCGGTGGGTATGTTCGTGCCCGACCCATTCATTTACTTTCGGTTTGCTGGACGCGGCCATGTCGTCCTCAGCGACCTTGAAGTGGACCGGGGACGCAAGCAGGCCGCGCATTGTCGGGTCATTTCCCTTTCCCAGTGCGGCAGGAAGCTCAAGCAGCGGCACAACTCCAATGGCCATGCGATAGGCCTCGCCCAAGTGATCCGATTGCTCGCCAGGCAGAATGGAATACGGAAGTTCGTCGTGCCCTCCAGTTTTCCGCATGGGCTGGCCAGGGATCTGCGTGAACTGAAGGTCCGGGTGAAGGTGCGGCCGGGAAGCTTTTTCCCGGAACGAGAGGTCAAGACGTCCGCCGAGGTCAAGAAGATCAGCGCCGCTCTCATGATGGCCGAGGTCGGCATGTCCGAGGGCATCCAGGCGCTCAAGAGTTCGAAGATCGGCCCAGGCGGAAAGTTGCTCTACCACAACGTCCCGCTTACCTCCGAGAAGCTCCGGTCGATCATCGATACCGCCATTCTGCAAGCCGGGGGCATCGCCAGTCACACGATCGTCGCAGGGGGACGGCAGGGCTGCGACCCTCACGAGGTTGGGTTTGGCCCGTTGCGGGCGCACCAACCAATCATCCTGGACGTGTTCCCTCGCTCGCAAAAGACCGGGTACTTTGGCGACATCACTCGCACGGTCGTGAAGGGGCGGGCTACCGAGGAGGTGCGGCGCCTCTACCAGACCGTCAGGCGAGGCCAGGAGTTGGCCTTCTCGATGGTCCGCGCTCGGGAGAGGGGGGCAAGGATCCATTCTGCCGTCCAGGAGTTCTTTCAAAGGGAGGGCTACAAGACGGGAAGGCGCAAGGGACGGTTTGAAGGGTTCTTCCACGGCACCGGCCACGGGTTGGGCCTTGAAATCCACGAGGCGCCACGGCTGGCGGCTTCGTCGGAGAGCGTGCTGCGCGCGGGCCATGTGCTTGCGGTGGAGCCAGGCCTCTACTATCCGTCGATCGGGGGCGTGCGTCTGGAGGACGTGGCCCTGGTCACCGCGGAAGAGCCCAAGAACCTGACGAAGTTCGAGAAAGTCCTCGAGGTTTGAGAAGGATAGAGGCTACTTTTTATCCCACCCATTATCCTTGACGATCTTCTCGATCTCCACTTTCGGGCCGAATGTTCCGGGGAGGGCCTTGAACCTGGCAAGATATTTGAAAGCGCCGTTGACGTGCTTCACTTCGTCTTTCTTTGCTCCAAGCTTGTCGGCGGGCAGGCTCTTGAGACCCGCGACGTACTGCGAGGCCATCTCTTCGACCTTCTGGAGCGTCGCGTCATCCTTCTCGTAGGTCAGCGACTCCATCACCCGCAGCATCTTTTGGACTGGATTGTCGGCGCTCATTTGCGCGGCGTCATCGCGGATTGAGGCCGCGATTTGTTTGCGCTTGGCCATGGTGGCCTCGGTCGTGAGCGGACCATCAGTCCCGCCTTCGACCGCCCGAGGGGGCAGGGGGCGGTACCAAATGTTGCGAAACCGCGTGGGGTTGTTGTGGTCCTGGAGTTGGAGCGGGCCCTTCTCCGGGAAGGGGCCCGGTTTGGTGCGACTCATGTGCCCGGTGCCGCCTTCCAGTGTCGTATGATCCTGGGCAAGAACTCCGTTGACGAAGACGGTCACGTATCCCGGGTCCACGACCTGGTTATCCTTGTAGATGGGACGCCGGAAGACGATGTCATAGACCTGGAACTCACCGGGGGGGCGCAGGGCGTTGGCCATCGGGGGGGCCACGCTGTAGATCGAAGCCGCGTGGCCGTCCGCATAGGTGATGTTGTTGTAAGAATCCAACACCTGGACCTCGACTCGTCCCATCAGAAAGATACCGCTGTTGCCCCGGCCCTGGCCGTCGCCCTCGACAACTTTCGGCGCCGCCCATTCGATGTGCAGTTGACAATCGCCGAACTGCTCTTTGGTCCGGATATCACCGACGTGAGCCGCCTCCATGGCGCCGTCCACGAGGACCCATTTGGGGGCGCTGCCGTCCTTAGCCGATTCCCACTTCGAGAAGTCCGTGCCATCGAACAGGACAATCGCGTCGCTGGGCGGCTTGCCGGGTTGGTCCACCGAGCTGAACGTGCCGGGAGTGACGACCTTTGGTTGAGGGCGGTTTGGGTCGTGGACGGCCCAGGGATGATGATCGTCCGGCGCATCCCCGTAAAACGCGGAGCCCGAGGAAGCGGCGCTACCCGTGAAGGCGGGCAACAGAACCGAAGCGGCGATTGCCAGAGTCGAAAAGAGTTTCATGGCGTTAGCGTGGCACTGCTTCCAAGGCCGCGTCAACTCTGGAGAATTACCGTGATTATTACTTTTTCTTCGCATGGTTGGTTGGAAAAGCAGAAAGAACGATCGTTCCGGGAAAGCTCCTCTTTTGAATGATACACGACACGTTCCGGGAAAGCTCTGTCGCGGGAAAGCTCTTGCTGTGGATTTGCGCCTGGAGTAAGTTGCTTTTGGTTTGAGAGCCGCTCATCTGACTATGAAACACCGTCTCGATTTTTCCAACGGGCCCATAGGAGCCACGAGGGGTCGCCACACCGGGTTTACCCTGATCGAACTCCTGGTGGTCATTGCCATCATCGCGATCCTCGCGGGCATGCTGCTGCCCGCCTTGGCCAAGGCGAAGACAAAGGCGCAGGGAATCTATTGCATGAGCAACGGGAAGCAACTGCAGCTCGCCTGGTCGATGTACGCCGACGATTATCAGGGCAACCTTGCCGGGTGCTCGGGCGGCGGCTTCACCGCCGGACCGGGGACTTGGTGTTCGGGCTGGCTGGATTACACTGGCACCGACAACACGAACATCCTCTACCTGTTGGATGCGAGGTACTCCCAGATTGGGCCTTACGTCAAGACACCGGGCATCTACCGTTGCCCAGCGGATCACAGCATGGCGAAAATCGGTGGCAAGGTTATGCCACGCGTGCGTAGCGTCTCGATGAATTGCTGGATGAACTACTGCCAAAACGCCGACATCGGGCAGAGCAAATACATCATTTTCAGAAAGATGTCCGACATAGTCGAACCGCCGCCCTCCCGTGCGTGGGTCTTTATTGACGAACGGGAGGATAGCATCAACGACGGCCTTTTCCAGACCGACCTCATCGACCGGGGGGCTGCGGCCAAGATCGTCGATTATCCGGCCAGCTACCATAACCGCGCGGGTGGACTCGCTTTCGCCGACGGCCATGCCGAAATCAAGAAGTGGCAGGATTCACGCACCACCCCGCCGGTGAAGACCGGCGGGCTGATCACCTTGAACGTTGCCTCCCCCAACAACCCGGACGTACTGTGGCTCCAGGAACGCTCTAGCGGGCCGAAATAGCCGGGGCGCCCTACGGGGCTGGATGTTCATCTTGGACGTGGGTTCTACAATCATGCCGCTCCTTCGGAGCTTGTCGCCGTTCGATGATGCCGCGGCTATAGACATGGCGCTCCTAGCGGAGCTTGCGCTCGATGAGGAGTAGCTCCGGCAGGAGCGCCATGTTTATAGGAAGCCCGTCCCCCCTGCGTTTTGGTCCAAGCTCCGGAGGAGCGGCATGGAATTTGGCATTCGTCCGGAGGCGTGCTTTCGCCGCCCCCCGTCTGCCCGTTTTCCATGCTTGGCGGCGCCTGTCGGAGGCTCTACAGTCCCCGCCATGACCACTTGTTTTGCGCGTCCCCGTTATTCGTTCTCAGTCAAACTAGGGCAGACTGCTCTCGCCGCCTTCCTCGCCGCCTGGGTGGCCCTGGCGCAAGCGCCCCGGGCTCTGCCACCCGGTGAGGTGCCGCACGATGTCCGGCTCCAGGATCTCAAGGATTTGGACGGTTACTTCCCGTTCACCCCGGCGCCGACTCCGGAGGCGTGGGGGAAACGTGCCGAGCGGGTGCGCCGGCAGTTGCTGGTGACGCTCGGGCTCTGGCCCATGCCGTCCAAGACCCCGCTGAACCCGGTCATTCACGGGAGGATCGACCGCGGGGACTACACGGTCGAGAAGGTCTATTTCGAAAGTCTGCCCGGGTTTTTCGTCACAGGGAACCTCTACCGACCCGCGCGGGCTACCGGAAAGGCCCCCGGCGTTCTCTGCCCGCACGGGCACTGGCAGGATGGCCGTTTCCTTGACAGCGGTGTTGATGCCACGCGCAAGGAGATTGTCGCAGGGGCGGAGCGATTCGAGGACGGGGGCCGCAGCGTGCTGCAGTCCCGCTGTGTGCAACTCGCGCGGATGGGTTGCGTGGTCTTCCACTACGACATGATTGGCTATGCGGATAGCATCCAGATTTCACAGGCCCTGGCGCATGGGTTTGCCAAACAACGACCCGAGATGACGGGAGAGAAGGACTGGGGACTGTTCAGCCCGCAGGCGGAAGCCCATTTGCAGAGCGTCATGGGGCTTCAGACCTGGAATTCGATAAGGTCGCTGGATTTCCTGGCCGGTTTGCCGGACGTGGATGATCAGCGCATCGGCGTGACGGGCGCGAGCGGAGGAGGCACTCAGACGTTCATCCTCTGTGCTCTCGACCCGCGGCCCGCGGTTGCCTTTCCCGCCGTCATGGTCTCGACCGCCATGCAGGGCGGTTGCACCTGTGAGAACGCCTGCGGCTTGCGGGTGGACACCGGCAATGTGGAGTTCGCCGCCCTGTTCGCACCCAAACCGATGGGGATGACGTCCGCGGATGATTGGACTCATGAGATGTCCGTAAAGGGCTTCCCCGAGCTTCAGAAGCATTACGCCATGATGGGGGCGCCGAGTAACGTGATGCTCAAGCGTCTCGAGCATTTTGGCCACAACTACAACTACGTCAGCCGCGCGGCAATGTATGCCTGGTTGAACACGCATCTGCGCCTGGGCCTCAAGGAACCGGTGGTCGAGGAAGACTACAAACGGCTCACGCGGGAGGAGATGAGCGTCTGGGACGATCAGCATCCCAGACCCGCTAGCGGTCCAGACTTCGAGCGCAAGCTTCTTGGGTGGCTTACCGACCAGGCCGCACGCGGGCTTGTTCCAGCGCGCGCCTCTCTTGCCGAGTACCGGCGGGTTGTGGGCGGGGCCGTGGATGTGTTGATCGGACGCAACCTGGCCGAATCCGGAGATGTGGCCTTGGAGAGCAAGGAGAGGCACGATCGAAGCGGCTTCATCGAGATGACGGGCCTGCTGCGAAACACCGCGCATGGGGAAGAAGTGCCGGTGGTGTTTCTGCGGCCCAAGGAGTGGAAGGGGCAGACCGTGGTGTGGGTGGATGGGCTTGGTAAGGCCGGTCTGTTTGAGGGAACCGGTGGCGACCAGGCGTCGCAGCCGAGGCCGGCTGTGAAAAACCTCATCGAGGCGGGCGCTGCGGTCGTGGGAGTGGACCTTTTTCTTCAAGGCGAATTCGTGGCGGATGGAAAGCCGGTCAGCCAGACCCGGCGCGTGAAGAATCCGCGTGAGGCGGCTGCCTTCACCTTCGGCTACAACCGTCCTCTCTTTGCTCAACGCGTGCATGATCTTCTCACCGTGATCAGGTACGTCCGCACGCAGGAGCCTCCCTCGAAGACACTGGATGTCGTGGGCCTGGGTGGGGCGGGTATTTGGGTCGCGGCGGCGCGTGCTCAGGCGGGAGCTTCGGTGGATCGGGCGGCGGTCGATACCGGCGGATTCCGGTTCGGCAAGGTGATGGACATCCAGGATCCCAACTTCCTGCCAGGCGGCGCGAAGTACGGGGACGTCGCCGGTCTGCTAGCGCTGAGCGCACCCGGTGCGCTTTGGGTGGCAGGTGAGGACGAACCCGGGGCCGCCTCGGTCCGCGAGTTCTACCACGTTGCCGCAGCCGAGCAGAGCTTGACCCTCTCCCCGGCTGACCGCGAACACGCTGCAGATGCAGCGGTGCAGTGGCTGACCAGCGGCGCTGGAGCAAAAGCCGACGCGCGGAAGGAATAGTGCGGATGTCCGGTGAGCGTGCCGAAATGGGCTTAGGTGCATGTCTGAAGAACCGCATGAAGAGAGCCTCTGCTATATTATCCCTCACAATGATGGCGACTAAGGCGCATGGTCAGGGCCTTCTAGGCTTCAGAACTGTGGATCCGATTTCTGACGTCGATATTGTCAGCACGGGTTCACGACGATTCGCGACACGACGATTCGCGGCTTGAGCTTTTTGCCGCCCGCTGTTACGAATGAGCTGTGAGCGACGTGACGCGACTGTTGATTGCCGTCGAGCAAGGGGAGCCCAAGGCCGCCGAGGAATTATTGCCGTTGGTGTACGAGGAACTCAGAAGACTCGCCGCCGCCAAAATGGCCCAGCAACCCGACGGGCAGACGCTTCAGGCGACCGCTCTGGTTCACGAGGCATGGCTCCGGCTGGTGGATGGTCCCAACTGCCCGTATGCAAGCCGCCGCCATTTTTTCCCGCCGCGGCGCAGGCGATGCGGCATCTGCTGATCGAACGTGCCCGGCGCAAATTGCGCGAACGCCATGGGGGCGTTCTCCAGCCAGTTGACGTCGATGACGTCCAAATAGCTTCGCGGCAAATGAAGCTCGTCTGGTCCTCCAGATTCACACGTTCTGCGAAGAAACTCGGCGCTCACAACGAGGTTTGCTGAAAGCGTAACCAGCGGGCGCACTCCATCCTATCTTTGTGCCGCAGTCACAAGCCCAACCAGTGCCGAACTCCTGTCTCGACGAGCGCTCGAACTGACCAGGCCGCAAAAACGGGCGGGCTTGACGACCTGCGCCGAGCCGCATACGGTCGGCCCATGCCCGCCGACGTCACGCAGTTGCTGAACGCGATCGAGGAAGGGGATCCACATGTCGCGGAGAAGCTGCTGCCCTTGGTCTATGAGGAGTTGCGCCGCCTGGCTGCTTCAAAAATGTCCATGCAGCCGGCGGGGCAAACGTTGCAGGCCACCGCGTTGGTTCACGAAGCCTGGCTCCGAATTTCCAGGGAAAACCATCGTTGGGAAAACCGCCGGCATTTCTTCACCGCCGCCGCTGAGGCCATGCGCCGGATTCTGGTGGACCAGGCCCGCCGCAAACAGCGGCTCAAACGCGGCGGTCCACAGGAGCGTCTGAGCCTCGATGAGATCGACATGGCCATCGAAACGGAACCCGAGGAACTGCTGCGCGTGCATGACGCCCTGGAAAAACTCGCCGCAGAGGATGCGCTCAAGGCCGAACTCATCAAACTGCGGTTCTTTGTTGGGCTGGGGATTCCCGAGGCCGCTGAGATTCTCGGCATTTCGGCCACGACGGCGAAGCGGCATTGGACGTTTGCGCGGGCATGGCTCTACGACGAGCTGAAGTCGTGACAGATGAAGCCGTCCGCCTTGTCTTAACCGCAAAGAGCAAAGAGCGGGGAGTTGAGGAGTTCGCTTTCTTTGAGTTCTCTTTGCGGTTGATTCCGTTCCGTGACCTGGATAGTTACGAGAAGAAAGCCGCCGCCCGGTGGTCCTTTTTTCGCTCCGATGACGTGTTGTACGGTAGAACATGAAATACCTTTGCCTATGAAACTCTCCGACGCGGAAGCGATCTTCAATCAGGCCCTTGAACTTGATGCCCATGAACAGCGGGCGGAATTCGTTCAAAGCGCCTGCGGTCAGGATGCCGAACTGCGATCCAAAGTGGAGCGGCTATTGCGGGCGCATGAAGAGGCCGGTGGCTTCCTTCAAACCAAAACCATCGAGGTATCGCCTCTTTCCGAAGGTCCCGGCACGCAGATCGGGAAATTCAAGATCCTCGAGCAGATTGGGGAAGGCGGATTCGGGGTGGTCTATATGGCCGAACAAAAGGAGCCTGTGCGCCGTCGTGTGGCCCTCAAGATCATCAAGCTGGGGATGGACACCAAACAAGTCGTGGCACGATTCGAGGCCGAACGCCAGGCGCTGGCCCTGATGGACCATGCCAACGTGGCGCGGGTGTTGGAGGGCGGCTGCACCGAGACGGGCCGGCCTTACTTCGTGATGGAACTCGTCAAGGGGCGTCCGATCACGAAGTTCTGCGACGAAGAGCGGCTTTCCACCGTCCAGCGGCTGGAACTCTTCATCGCCGTCTGTCGTGCGGTCCAACACGCCCACCAAAAGGGTTTGGTGCATCGCGATCTTAAACCCTCCAACGTGCTGGTGAGCTACGTCGATGGCCGGCCCGTGCCCAAGATCATCGACTTTGGCATCGCCAAAGCCATGCAGCATGACCTCACGGACAAGACCGTGTTCACCCGGTTCCACCAGTTCTTGGGCACCCCGGCCTACATGAGTCCGGAGCAAGCCGGGACGGACAGCGCGGACATTGACACGCGCAGCGACATCTACAGTCTCGGCGTTGTGTTGTACGAACTGCTGACCGGGCGGACGCCGATGGATGCCCGCGAGCTCGCCAGCGCCGACTACGATGAAATCCGCCGCCAGATCCGGGAAGTGGAGCCATTGCGCCCTTCGAACCGAATCAGCACCCTTGCGGCCCCGGAACGCACGACGATGGCCCGAAGCCGGAGCGTGGACCCGGGCAAGCTCAGCCGGTTGGTGCGCGGGGATCTCGATTGGATCGTCCTCAAAGCGATGGAAAAGGAGCGCCACCGCCGCTACGAGACG
>ORJL010692644.1_pt1 | contig 12277 bp, 7 predicted proteins | sample 1779941 | NCBI WGS metagenome assembly ORJL01 (sample SAMEA104232317, study PRJEB22302) | groundwater metagenome | biome: forest; feature: aquifer; material: groundwater | place: USA | collected 2011-08-07 | depth 5.8 m
ATGACTCCCTCCATCATGGTGTGCAACCTGCGCCGATCTGTAAACGACTCGCCAAGAACAACGAGAGCCGGAATATTCGACGACGCCCTGACGAGAAACCAACTGCCGTCATCGAAATGGGCGCGAATGCCGTTGATCGTCACGACACGAGTGATGTAGTGCCCAGCAATCGGACGCTTCTCGCGCATATCCTGTTCGTAGTTCAGCCTGAGCTGATCGACAACCCGCAGCTTGACTTCGTCAGCGCACCGAGGTTGCATGTTTGGCGACTGGTACGAATTCGGCAATTGATCGAGCCATTCCGAGAGTGGAATGGACTGCCGGGAGAGCATCGCGGCGAAGATCAGGCCTGACAAGGTAGCGTCGTCGTAGCCTCTACCAAGCGGAGGGGTAAAGAAGAAGTGGCCGCTCCGTTCGAACCCTGCAACCGCATTCTCTCGGGCGACACCCGCCTTAATGTAAGAGTGCCCAGTCTTCTCCCATACGATCCTTGCGCCAAGCGGCTCAAGCAGCATCTCGAAGAGATTGGTGCTCTTTACGTCGACTACAAACGTTGTACCTTTGGCCCCGTCTCTCTCGCTCAGTAGCTCACGGGCCATCAGCAAAGCGGCCTTGTCGCTGAACACTTCGCGGGCGCGATCATCGACCACACCTACGCGGTCCCCATCACCATCGATGCCGATGCCGAGGTCGGCGTTGTGCTCACGAACCGCAGCGCCGATCGAATGCATGAATTCGACATTCTCGGGGTTTGGATTGAAGCTGGGGAAGTTCCAGTCGAGATGAGTTTCAACACCAATGACTTCGTGACCGGCCCGCCGAAAGGCATCTGGTGTAAACCAGCCCGCCGTTCCGTTACCGGTTCCAACGACCACTCTCAGCGGCCGCTGTGGTCGAGCCCTGCGACCAAGATCTTCGATGTAGGCTTCGCGTATTTTCTCGACCCATCGGTACTTACCGGCACCGGTTGAAAATTTCCCAGCATCGACCAACTGGCGAAGCGTGACGATCTGGTTTGGGCCCAGAGTCTGCGAGAGACCGTGCGCTAGTTTTACCCCGGTCCAGCCATTGTCGTTGTGGCTGGCCGTGATCATTGCCCCCCAAGGAACTCCCAGGTGATGCTGAGCGAAGTATAGACCGGGCGATACGACCAACCCTATGTCGATCACGTCGATGCCGGCAGAAAGTAGCCCGACAACGAAAGCGTTCTTGACGTTCTGGGAGTACGAGCGGAAGTCGTGTCCAACCACCATTGGCGGACACGGATTTGTCGGCTGCGCCTCGCGCGCCAAAGTACCGAACGCCTGTCCGACCCGTGTCAATCCGTTGTAGTTGACGTGCACAGGGTTGCTCATCCGCCACCGAACATCGTACTCTCGGAATCCCGTGGGGTGGATCACAACTCCGGTGAAGTACTCGGCGGAGTTCTCCGAGATTGCCTCGCTACGCTTGATGCCTGCTTCAACGTCGTCTGTTTTCCCCATGATTCCCATGCCTCCGTGCCCAAGTTGGACAAGCGATATATTTGAAGAACGACGGCGGAACAACCGCGATCGCCCTTCGGGAAGAATCGGTGGGGCTGCTCGAGTCCCCGACGGCCATTCAGTCACTTCCGTTGGTCCGACCCGGATAGCCGCCTTGAGTTGTCGACGATCGGCCAACTTCGGCCGCGCGGCCAGTGTCACCACATGCTCTCTCCAATTCACAAGTCGAGGACAACGCCGGTACTGTCGGACAGCACCCATGCTCGGAGCCAGGTTGACTAGGCCGACAAGATTGTTGTAGCGGTGCGAACGGAATGGCGAGAAGACCCTCAAAGGCCGGCGCTTGCCGTGTATTTGTCAGCTATTCGCACAAGGACCGGAGGTACCTCGAGGAGCTGGAAAGGTACCTTGCTGACCCGATCAGACACGCCGAAATCGACTTCAAGTACGACGCCAGCATCGGGCCCGGCAAGCGATTCAAACCCGAGATCTTCGAATGGATCGACAGCGCCCACATCGTCCTGCTGTTCGCCAGCCAGAATTTTCTTGCCTCCGAATACTGCCAAGAGGAAATGGAACGCGCGATCACGCGGCTGGAGAAGGGGTCGCTACCTACCGTAATCCGGATTACGATCAAGAGAGTCCCGGCTCAGATACTTGATGGATACACTGCTCTCCCGAGAGACGGCGAGATTGGACGCCTAGGCAATTCCAGGGCGTGGATCGAGGTAGCAGAGGGAGTCATCCACGTTTGCGCGGATCTATGCGACGACGGTGAGTGTCAGCAGACCGAGGCGTTGGACCGATTCGCGACGTTTGCAGCTGCGACCGACGACATCCCGTTGCCGGTGGCTGCCCCCGTGGGCCGAGACGCCGAAGTGGATAGCGTTTGCTCTTCCTTCCGGCGGCGAGCTTCTGTCGTCCTTACTGGCCCCTCTGGCATTGGGAAGAGCACGGTTCTCGCGGCAGCCTTGCGGAAACTGGCGAATCAGAAACGTCATCCATACTCTGGGCTGTTCTTTCACCGGCTGGCGGAGACGGACAGTGCTACGGCCCGTCTGCGCCAATTGCTCGTGAAGCTCATCACGTGTCTGCGGCCGAGCATTGAACCCGACGACACCGAAGACGATCTGTTTGCTCAGGCCAGACGCTTGCTCAGGGGCAGAAATATGCTCATCGTGGTCGACAACGTCGACGACGAGAAGAGTCAGCGTGCCGTTGATTCCCTGTGGGCCAACCTCCCCGGGACCACCATTGGCGTGACAAGCCGACTCCCGAGAGGTTGGGACGTCCTGCGGAGACAGAGGATTGGCGGATTATCGGCGGCAGACGGTTACAAACTGTTTCAAAGAACATGCAAAGGACAGCTTCCTCGCAAGGCCGTCGAAGACTTATGTGCCCAGTTTCACGGCCATCCTATGTTGATCAGGCATGCCGCCATCGAGGCCCAGTCGGGAGTGCACCTTCCCGACATCGAGGTTATCGGGCCCGACCTTGCTGAGCGCTTCGACAGGATGCGCGAGCGGACTCCGGAGGACCGTCACGGCGTCTTTGCACTCGTTGGTCTCCTCGAAGCCGCCTCGATCAGGGCCGATTTAGTGGTGGACGTCTTGTCGGCGACGACACGGTCAGAGGTCAGCCTGCGCGACCTGCAGTCGCTCGATTTTCAGATACCCGACCTTATCGTCCGGCGAGCGCGCCTCACTGCACACCAGGCACTAAGAGAATGGTGCCGCCGCCAGAGGTGGGATGACACCGAAATCATCCGTGTCACGGCAAGATTTTATCTCAAGTTCTTGAAGCAACGGCGAGCCGGCGAGCCCGCAATGCTCCTGGAAATCGACGAGGAGTGGCCAAGCATTCTGGGCCTGCTCGACAAACTGACCACTCCCGGGCGATCTTGCGACCCAGACATGGCGCTTGAGATCGTGCGCGAAGCCACCGGAGACCACTACGATGACCTGACTGGATACATTCCGAAGCGAAAGCAAATCGCCTCGCTTCTGGACGAATTCACACTTCTCGACGAACCCGAACGGAGGACGCGCGCCGACGTGCTGCTGGAGTTGTCTAAACAAGCCGGCACACTGACCGCGGCACACGTCGAGAAGAACCTGGGGCACTTCTACTACTGGCGCGGCGATTTCGACAAGGCTGAGGAGCTCTTTCAGCGAGCGTGCGATCGATTTCGCCAACTCGGATCACGAGAGGGTGAAGTATTTGCGACCTGGCTTATGGGCTACTTGGCAGACGATCGGAACTACTATGCGGAGGCTGAGAGACTTTACCGAGAGGCCACGCATCTGGCCATTGGAATGCCGGACCAAAACCTGCTCGGCGTTGGTCATCACCTCATCGGTTGCACCCTATATCATCAGGGAAGATTCGAAGAGGCTGAGACGGAGTTCCATCTTGCCCAGCGGTTATCATCCGACGTGCATTTGCGGTCTCGCGCCGATCGTCGACTGGCTTCAGTAGCGATCGAGCTGGGACGGCTCGACGAAGCGGCGGCGCGACTTGAACACCTGGAAACCGAAGTCGAGAGACTTGGACGACCGCGAGACGTCGCCCGCATCCAGCGCCGGATAGGCTTGCTCGCCTTGCGCCGTGGCCGTCTTGCCGAGGCGGAGAGTCGACTCAGCGGTGCCCTGGAACAGTTCCGAGAACTTCGCTTCGTGCGCAGTGTGGGCGCAACGTCGCTCGACATGGCGGTGCTGCGAAGTGCTCACCGGCGATTCGCAGATGCCGAAACGCTCGCCGTTGAAGCTCTGGCCATTGCGCGGCAGACCAGCTCACTGTTTGGCGAAGCACGGGCACTTGAGGAGCTGGCCACGATACTGGAGCAACGCCGTCGGTTGTTGCCCGTGGCGCGCCGGTACCGCCAGCGGGCGCGCAACATCTACACGGTGATCGGACATACGAGAGCGATGGGGCTCCCTGCTGCACGGCTGCCGCTCCCCAAACGCGTGCGCGGCGTTCTATTTGACCTGATGGACACTCTGGCGATCCTTGAACCAGGCAAGTACGACCAGCAGCAAGACGCTTGCGCCGCACGGCTGGGAATCTCCACCGATCTGTTCCGATGGGCCTGGCGCACGTCGCGAGATCTCGCGCAGATCGGCGCCCTTGAGAGCACCGCAGCTAGATTTCAGTTCGTCGTCCGCAAGCTCGGCATGGCTATTAGCGATGCAGACCTTGAAGCCGTGACGGATTCAGCCGAAGAGATGTGGCGCCAAGTTACCGTGGAACCTCTAGCACTTCCGCTTCTCACGACTCTCCGACAACGGAGGATTCGTACGGGCATCCTGTGCAACGGGCCGGCTGCAATGACCGGCTTGCGTGAATCTCTTGGCCTGTCCTCGATGGTCGATTGCGCGATTTTCTCTTGCGAGGTGCACGTTGCGAAGCCAGAGAAGCGGATCTACGAGCTTGCCCTGTCGAAACTGCGCCTCAACGCGTCGGAGGTCGTGTTTGTGGGTGACGGCAACGACCGAGAACTCGACGGGGCACGGGATGCAGGCCTTTTCACGGTCAAGATAAAGCGGCCCCGCGCACCGTATGCAGAGATCAAGAGCGTCAGTCTCGACTGGGACCTTGAGGTAGAGGGTCTCCAAGAACTGCAGAACGAATTGGTACGCGCATGCTAACCTAACCTCGCGTTCGATTCCAAGGCCCAGCTAAGGAAACACCCCATCGCTCGTTGCGAATACCACGTGATCGGAGGCAAGCGGTGAGGCGCGTTGGCAGGATCAACGGCTATCATACTGGGCATCGACTTCGGTGCCCAGTATGATTCTACCGCGACTCGACGACCAATCATCCAATCACAGGCACAGCTCGCCGCCGCTGCGTGAGCGGGGCCCCTACCACAACCATGCGATTGCCGGGGTGCTTCGCGCCCGCTCAGGCCACGGTCACCGACTTCGCCAGCGAGCGCGGCTTGTCGACGTTTCGCTTCAGCTTGGTCGCGGTGAAGTAGGCGAACAGCTGGGCGCTCACCAGCGGCAGGAACGGGGCGGTGATGAGCGGGCATTCGGGAAGAACCAGACTGTCGTCGAAGAGATCGTCGTGGCGATCGTAGGTGAAGCCGAAGACGAAGCCGCCGCGCGCTTTCACTTCCTCGACGCTCGACATCGTCATCGGGTACAGGTCGCTGGCCGCGGCCGGCGGTGCGAATACCATCGTGTAGAGCTTGTCGTCGACGAGCGACAGGGTGCCGTGCTTCAGGAACCCCCCGGCCATCCCCTCGGCGTGGATGTAGGTGACCTCCTTCATCTTGAGCGCCGATTCGAGCGCGATTGGATAGTAGATGCCGCGCCCGAGGAACAACCAGTTGGTGACGTGCGCGTGCCGAAACGCCGAGGCGCGGATCAGGCCCGACTTCTCATTCACGATCGCCTCGATCTGTCCGGGCAACGCGGCCAGCGCCGCTTCGTGCTCCTGGCGCCTTTGCGGCGAGAGGACGCCGCGACGCTCGCCGAGCTCCAGCGCCAGACGCGTCAGCAGCACCATCTGGCACAGGGCCGCCTTGGTGCTGACGACGCAAACCTCGGGGCCGGAGCCCTGCAGGACGACGCGATCGACCAGGCGCGCGATCGACGAGCCGACGACGTTGACGATCGCCGCCGTCTTCGCACCCCGCGCCTTGGCGTGGCGCAGGCTCATCACCGTGTCGTAGGTTTCACCCGACTGCGAGACCGCCAGCACCAGCGAGCCGGCGTCGGTCTTGTCGATGTGCCGGAACTCGTCCGAGCTCGCGACCGACACGTCGAGATCGGCGTAGTGCCCCAACGCGTACTGGCCGTACAGGGCGACGTAGTAGGTCGTGCCAACGCCCAGCAAGTAGGTGCGCTGCGCCGCCTCCACCATATCGGCGACGGCGACGATGTCGTCGTGGCCGATGCACAGCGCCGCCTTCACCGCTTGCGGCTGTTCGTGGATCTCCTTGAGCATGTAATGCGGGTAGCCGCCCTTGCGCGATAGCTCGGAGTCCCAAGGAACCACGGTGATCTCCTTCTCGATCACCTCGCCCGTACGCAGGCTCTTCACCGAGTAACTGTCCTTAGAGACAATGCCGTACTCGCCGTCGTCGAGGATGACGGTGTTCTTGGTGTAATCGATGAAGGCGTTGAAGTCGGAGCCGACGTAGTTGGTTTCGCTGCCGACGCCGATGATGAGCGGGCTCTCATGACGCGCGCAGAAAATCTGTTCGGGAGCGTGTGTCGTAATCATCGCCAGGGCATAGCTGCCATCGAGCATCCGCAACGCCGATACCAGGGCGCGTTCGACGTCGCGACTCTCCGCGAACTTCTGTTCGATGAGATGGGCGATGACCTCGGTGTCGGTCTCCGAACGGAACGAATGCCCCGCCTTCGCAAGATCGGCGCGCACGGCTTTGTAGTTCGAGATGATGCCGTTGTGGACCACGGCGAAGTCGCCATTGCAACTCGAGTGCGGGTGGGCGTTGCTCTTCGTCACCTTGCCGTGCGTCGCCCAGCGCGTATGCGCGATGCCGACGTTCGCCACCAGGCGGCGGATGTTCTCCTTGTCGTTGACCTCATCGACCGTGCCGACGTCCTTGCGGATGTGGATGTGGGCGTCGTTCAAGTACGCCACGCCGCAGGAGTCGTAGCCACGGTACTCCAAGTGGTGAATGCCGTCGTAGAGACGGTCGCCAATCTCCTGAAAGCTGACTACGCCGCTGATACCGCACATGGCTATCTCACCGTGCTCACTGTGGTGTGGTGGGGAATCGTCGTCCCCGCCGGCAGGACCGTGCCCGCCGCCACGGTGTTGCCGCCGCCGACCTTCACGTCGTCGCCGACGAAGGCGCCGAGCTTGTGCAGCCCTGAGTCCACCCTCTCGCCGCGTACTTCGACGGCGACGGTGCTCTGATCGAGGTTCTCGTTGAAGGTGACGACGCCGGAGCCAATGTCGGCGTTCTCGCCGATGACGCTGTCACCGACGAAGGACAAGCGACCGACGGTCGCGTTACCAAACAGGACACAGTTCTTCAGCTCGACGCCGTAGCCGATCAGCGACTTGGCGCCGAGGGACGAGTACGAACGGATCAGCGCGTTATTGCCCACGTAGGAGTCGCGGCCGATGTAGCACGGGCCCGACAGGACCGCTCCGGCCTTGATCGTCGAGCCGGCTTCGATGCGCACCGGGCCTTGCAGGGTCACGTTGCCTTCGATCGTGGCATGTCGCGAGATCTCCGATTGTTCCCAGGTATCCATCACCATGCGATTCGCTGCCAGGATATCCCAAGGATACTCCAGATCGAGCCAGCCTTCCTCCCAGATCGATGCGTGCAATGCCGGCGAGCTGATCAGGTGGGCGAACACCTTCTCCATGTCGCCGCCGCATTTCTCGACCAGATCGAGGGTCTCCACCGGCAGGACGAACACGCCGGCGAGGACGTAGTTACCCACCCCCGCCGTGGTCGGCTTCTCGATGATCTTGGTGATGCGCGTGCCGCTCAGGTAGACGTTGCCGTAGCGCTCGGTGGGCGGACCCGGCAAGCAGACGCAGGCGATCGGGCCTTTGAAGGAGTTGAACGACTGCAGGACGTGCGGGAACATGTTTGCGGAGGCAGCGACGTCGCCGTAGACGAGGATGAAGTATTCTCCCGGGTTGAAGCGGCGGCGCGCGCACAGGATTGCGTCGCCGATTCCACGCGGGCGCTCCTGCTCGATGTAGGCAAGATTTACGTCCAGTTCCTGGCCCTCATCGAATGCATCGCGCACCTTCTCCCCGTTCTGGCCGAGCACGGCGGTGACGTCGGTGACCCCGGCTTCGCGCAGATGCGTCAACGTCCGCCGCAACAGCGCCCCGCCGGCCAGAACCGCCATGGCCTTGGGCCGCGTCGTCGAGAAGGGAACCAGATTGCGGCCGGCGCCGCCGGTGAGAACGAGTGCCTTCATGTACTCCCTTTCGGTACCTACCTTACAGCGCCGATCCCCACTTGCTCAAGCGCCACGTGCGATAACCCGGATTCGGAGCGGCAGGGGTCGGTGGTCAGTGGTCGGTGGTCAGTGGTCGGTGGTCAGTTTTTCGGAACTAGGTTCATACTCCGGCTCAACCCGTCGTGGCTGGCGGCGTGGGCCCCGTGCCTGAAGCCTGAGGTCCGAGGCCGAATCAGCAGCTCACCCTACCCGGCCGCGTCTCGCCCGCGTCACCGCTTCGATCGCCAGGCGCAGCGCGGCGATCATGCTGCTGGGGTCGGCCTTTCCCGTGCCGGCGATGTCGAAGGCCGTGCCGTGGTCCGGCGAGGTGCGCACGTACGGGAGACCCAAGGTCACGTTGACCCCGTCGGCGAAGTGCAGCAGCTTGAACGGGCCGAGACCCTGGTCGTGGTACATGCAGATGATCGCATCGTAGGCGCCGGCCGCGGCATGAGCGAAGAGCCCGTCGGCGGCGAGGGGACCGACGATGTCGATGCGCCGGCGGCGTGCGGCGCGTACGGCCGGCGCAATGATGCGAATCTCCTCGTCGCCGAAAAGACCCGCTTCGCCCGCGTGCGGGTTGAGGCCGGCGACCGCCAGGCGCGGGTGACGGATGCCGAACTGACTCTGCAGCGCATGAGCGGTGATCGTGAAGGTTTCGAGCAGACCCTCACGGCTCAGCCGTCGCGGCACATCGGCGAGGCGAATATGGATCGTCGCCAGGACGACGCGCAGCTTCGGTCCCGCCATCATCATGCGCACCGGAACCTTGCCGGCGAGCTCCGCGAGCAGCTCGGTGTGACCGGGAAAGTCATGGCCAGCCGCGGCGAGATGCGCCTTGTTGATCGGCGCCGTTGCCAACGCGTCGGCGTGGGAGGCCCGGATGAGCTGCACCGCCGCGGTGATGGATAGGTACGCGGCCTCGCCGCAGGCGGCACGAGCGGCGGGCGAGCGCGGTGGGCCCGGCGACCGATAGCGCGGGGGCACGCTGCAGGCATCAACAAACTCCGCCCCGGTGGCGGCAAGCCGCTTTGCCAAGCGTAGCCGCCGTGCGCTGTCGGCCAGCAACTCCGGGTCGCCGACCAGGATCGGCGTGAAGGCGGCGGTCGCGGCGCAGGCCACGACGGCCTTCACGGCGACCTCGGGGCCGATGCCGGCCGGATCACCCATGCTGATCGCAACCCGCACGGGGAGGCTCTGGGGCTGGCCGGCTCGTCTCACCGGATCTCGATGTGGTGGCGCTTCTTGAGATCTTCGGAGAGCCACTTCTGAAAGCGTTCTTCGAGGGCCTGGGCGTAGAGCTTCTCCTTGATCTGCTCGGCGACGGCATCTTCGAGCTCGCCGGTCGATTCGCCGCGGCGCGCCTCGAGCTTGACGATGTGCACACCAAGCTTGGTGCGCAGTGGTTTCGAGATCTGCCCGACCTCCAGCTTCGCCACCGTCTGATCCATCTCTTCGAGGAGCTCGCCGGGCTTGAACCACCCGAGCGATCCGCCGTCTTTCGCGGAGGCGTCCTCCGAAATCTGCCGCGCCAGCTCGGCGAAGTCGGTGCCCTGCTGGAGACGGCCGTACACTTCCTCCGCCTTGGCGGTGATGGCGGCGACCTGATCGGCTGGGGCGTCGGGGGGCAGCGTGAAGACGATATGCGCCACTTGGAAGCCGGCCTCCTTGCTCCCATACTCCGACTTGTGCGCGTCGTAGTAACGCCGTACCTCTTCCGGCGTGATGCTCACCTTGCCGCGGATCTCGCGCGCCACCAATTGCTGTCGCTGCAAGTCCTCGCGGATCTGGCCGCGGTAGCTCTGCATCGACAACCCCTGCGCCAGCAGCGCCTGCTCCAGTTGCTCGTCGCTGATATTGTTGCGCGCCTTGACGTTGTCGATGTAGCGCTGCACGTCGTCGTCCTTGACGATGATGCCCTTCTCCGCAACCTCCTTGGAAACGATCTGCTCGGTGATCAGCGCATCGAGGAGAAGCTCGCGATCGCCGCTCTTGAGCTCGCGGCCGCGGATGTTGCGCTCGGTGAAGCGCTTGAGCTGGTACATCGTGACCGGCTCGCCGTCGACGGTAGCGATGATCTTATTGATAACGGCCGCATCCGCCACGCCGGTACAGGCGAGAAGGATCGCGGCGACCAGGCCGAAGAGCAGCGTTCTCATAGATCAGCGCGCTAGCACGCCGGCGGTAAGGCCCGCAAGCTGCAAGGCGATGACGGATGTTCGTGCTGGTGCGGGTGCTCGTAATCGGAGAGTCTTGCGGCGAACGATTACGAGCATCGCTTCGCCCAGCACCAGCACGAGCACCTGCACCAGGCATTTCTGGATGGTCGCCACGTCCCCAAGGTTTCCCTTGCGCGGGTCCGACCCGCGGAAGAACATACCGCGGCCCTCGCGGTTCGCCGTTCAGCGCTGGGCTATGACGAGTCGGTAGCCGAGATCCAGCTCGTCGAGCTCCAGGAGCTCGCGGTGCTGCTCGGTCCACAGACCGCTCTCCAGGTCCCCGGCAAGCTTGCGGAGGCCGCTCTCGAGATCGGCTGGCGACATCAGTGCGTACGTCGAAATGCCGGCTCGCACTCGCGGGTCGAGATATGCCTCAGGCCGTCGCCAGAAGGCTGCGTGGAAGCCGTCGACGCAGTCATGCGGAATGGGAACAGCGACGATGCTTCCACCACCGAGGGCCGAGACAATATCTTGTATTGGGGCGGAGCGTAGCCGATCGAGCCCACGAATGCAGGGTTGGTATTCGCGGATGAGCCAAAACGACTCCCACACCTCCTGATCCCACGTCAACACCACAACTCGGCGTTGGGTCACGCGCCGCATCTCGGCAAGGCCGCGAGCCAAGTCTCGCCAATGATGCACGGTCAACACGGCTAAGGCCGCCACGAACGCTGCGTCGGCAAACGGGAGCGTCTCGGCTGCGGCACAAATCGCCGGCGCCGAACCCTGCGGACGCTGACGGATCATCGTCTGCGATGGTTCGACGGCGACAACGAAGCGATCGGTCGGCTCGTACGATCCGGCTCCAGCTCCAACGTTCACGACCGAACTTGCATCACCGAGCGCCTTGAGGATCCGCGCGGCAATCCGCGGGTCGGGTCGGCGTGTCGCGGCGTAGGTTGCTCCGATCTTATCGTAGATGCTCTTCATCCGTCGATGCTCGCAGTAGTTGCATTGAGTGCGTAGGCAACCCCCGACTTACGTAAGCGAAAGGAACGCTCCAAGAATCGCGTTGGCGGCATTTGAAACGACTTTGCCTCCAAAAAGCAATTCCGAGTCGCCTCGGCGCCGTCCGAGATCCCTGGTTCCTGCAAACGGTCGCTTTGGCGGCGCCGGAGGCGGTGATTTCCTGCATTCGGTGGCTTCGGCGGTGTCGGAGACGGCGATCTCCTGCAATCGGTCGCTTCCACGGCGCCGAAGGCAGCGATTTCCTGCACTCAGTCGCTTCGGCGGCGTCCGGGCCGGCGATTTCCTGCATTCGGTGGCTTCGGCGGCGCGGAGGCGGCGATTTCCGGCATTCGGTCCCTTCGGCGGCGCCGGATGCCGCTCTTCCGCGCATAACTTTCGGCTTACGTGGGTCCGACCTGCGGAAGATCGAACAACAATCTGGACCGACAACGGTGATTTGCCGCAACCGTTTAGCTGGCTGAAGTTGGTCGCGGAGAATGGAAAACCGGGAACCGGGAATGAGAATGGCAAACCGGCCACACTAGTGTCCGGTTTATTTGATGCTGTCGTGCCGCAAAGCCAATGCTGACAGGGGTTCCAAGGGTACCATGGGTGTCCACGATTTGAATTTCGGATGGCTGGTTTGCGATGCTCACGGGTTTGGACAACCCGGGGTGAC
>ORJL010523153.1_pt1 | contig 12276 bp, 15 predicted proteins | sample 1779941 | NCBI WGS metagenome assembly ORJL01 (sample SAMEA104232317, study PRJEB22302) | groundwater metagenome | biome: forest; feature: aquifer; material: groundwater | place: USA | collected 2011-08-07 | depth 5.8 m
GAACAGTCAGCATTGGGTGCTCGACATCGCCTTTCGCGAAGACGAGAGTCGCACGCGGGCGGGTGCGGCTGCGGACCGAAGGTCTCGCCGTCCTTCGGCGCTGGGCGCTCAATCTGCTCCGGCAAGAAAAAACCGCCAAGATAGGCGTCAAAGGGAAACGTCTCAGAGCCGGCTGGGACGAACAGTATCTCCTGCGTGTGCTGCACGCTTAGAACATGCAATCGCCCTGCCACAAGAACGTAGCTTCGAGTTTGCCATTCAGCTTCGTGGTACGCTGGAAAGATCGACAGAGCTGCGTTGTGGTTAGACTCCAACCGCGAGGCCTCTATGGGAGCAGCAGCGTAACCCAGCGGCCTTCTCGTGCAGAGATGAGCGCTGCCTCCGCATGCTCGGTATACGCAACCCCCTCGTGAAATGAGGGATGGCCTTCGTCCAATTCACCACGCAGAAGCCGAATAAAATCAGCTTCCACCTGCCACGTCTCCTCGAGGTCGGGAGGAATAGAGAGACGTCTCAATCCTTCGTCGCCAGCCAGCCCGCCGAAGATTTCGTCGCTCCGGACATGGTAGATTATCGTCCCCTTGTCTCCGTAGATTTCCACCCGACTTTCTCCGAACAGAGCGACTCCACTCTGCGTGATAGTGACTATGGCGCCACTCTCCATCTCGGTTATGACATTGATGGCGTCAGGGACTTCTACTTTCACCAAAGGACCTTCAGACGAGGAACGACGCTCTGAGGTAAAAACCGTGCTTTGAGCCAAGACTCGACGCCCGCGTCCAAACCATGGAATAAACACTTCCCAGAAAGGACTCAGAAACAAGGGATTGATGGCTCCCGACACCTGGACATCTTGTCTCCAGTGCAAGGGGATGACGGGATTAACATATGAGGGGACAAACCAATGGCCGAAGACCTGCCGTGCGGTACCCACGTACCCTTCATCCAGAAGCTTTTTTACAAAGCGCTGTCCCTTGAGACAGAAGCTCGTGCGTACCAACATAGTTTTTAGTCCGCTCTCTCGGGCCACCGCTTCCATCTCCTGCGCTTGCTTAAGGCTGGTAGCCATTCGGCCTTCGCTGAGCACATGTTTGCCGGCGGCCAGTGCGGCCAAGGCGATTTGATGGTGCGCGTATGGAGGTGTGCCGATGAACACGGCGTCCACCTCGGGCAGGGCAACGACATCTCGGTAATCGCTAAATACGCGAGGGATATGAAAGGCTTGCGCAACTTCAAGCGCCGTTTCTCGAGTGCGATTACAGACGGCGACTATTTGAACGCCCGGTATCTCTTGGAACTTGGGGATATGTCGTTGTCTGGTGAAGGCGCCTGCCCCAATGACCCCAATTCCAATAGGCGTGTTCATGGTGGCTCACTAGTCTCGGTCGCTAAACTCTATTCCTGCCTTTTCGCTCAAGGAAATCGGCAAAGCCCACCTGGAAGGAGCCAGGCTGGAACCTCGTTTTGACAGCATCACGCGCTCCGTCATACATAGCGCGCCATTCTCGGCCTATGTGTTCGTGAAGGATCTGCTTGATGCCTTGGACCATGAGCTCGTCGTTTTTTGCAATCATGCGGCCCATTTCAATTACTTCGTCCATCAGGCGTTCTGAAGGAACGATTTTGTTGAGCAGCCCCATGTGTTCGGCCTCTTCGGCATCCACTACCCGCGCCGTGAAAAGGAGTTCCTTGGCACGCGCCCAACCGACTACTATAGGGAGGCTCCACGTATTATTGATCCGGCCGCGGGCGGCCGCAATGAAACGGAAATTAGTCCGCTCGCACCCAATTCGAATATCGAGGGAAGAGGCTAGGACAGCCGCGCCGCCCCAACAAAGACCATTAATCGCCCCAATAGTCGGCTTCTTGAAGGTAGCCCGGCGCCAGCTAGCGTCCGGGCGTGGTGGAGCGGATTGCCTCGCCTCGCCTTCCGCGCGGCGCGCGTTTTCGTGAATGTCTGCCCCAGCCGAGAAGGCCTTCTCTCCGGCCCCTGTAATGACGATCGCTTTAATATCCGGGTCATTCTCAAAGCTGTCTAACGCCTCGTCCATCTCGCGATTCAAGTCAGAGCTGAGGGCATTGAGCACGTCGGGGCGGTTCAGCGTTATCACTCTGACTCCGCCTCCCACTTTTTCAACGAGTATATTTTCGTATGCCATTGATCCTCCTGTGAAGTCCCAGGCGTATACAACACTCCCCAATTCGCTCAATACTATTCTTAGGTGAGTACGCCGTCCGCCTCGAGCTCTTTTATGCGTTCGTCGGATAGTCCAAGCAGCTCGCGACATATCTCAATAGGTGTGCTCGCCCATTAAGGGAGCAACGGATTCAATGCGTCCCGGGGTTTCTGACAATCGTATCGGCAGGCCCTCGACCGCAATTCTCCCGGCTTCCGGCTCTTCTAACAGGGTGTTGAAATTCCCGATTTCACCCCGAAATTCGCATCATGCCAGGCACGGATTCCGGGAGGTTTCGGTCTTCGGTGACCCTTTATCAACAGCCTGCTAAAGTCACTAAAAAGCCGCGAGCAGTATATTGCTTGTCCCGGTGGAACACGTCTTCCACATCTTGGACCGGCACGGACATAACGCCCGCTCTCTGCAGCAATTCCATAATCTCGTACCGGTCATGTTCTTTAGTCCAACTGTCAACCCCGGCGTCCAGAGGAACGTTGTGCCCGTGATGTTCCCGATGTTGGGGCCATAAGTCTTGTCGGCGGCGTGTAGGCCGGTGGAGCCGAGGCCTTTGACCCGCACAAGGATGATGTCGCTCTTCAGCTGCTTCAGCTCGTCGTACGTGAGGCCCCAATGCTCAATCACCCCAAGCGCATAATTCTCAATTAGCACATCACTCTTACTGAGAATCGATTTGACTAGCTCTTTCCCCTGGTCGGTGCTTATGTCTATGGTAACGGATTTCTTATGCCGGTGAAGCTTGATGAAATCGGGACGGCTGTTCCAACGCTTGGGGTCTTGGCCGCGGTGCGCGTCCCCTCGTTTCCGAGTTTCCACATGGAGTACCTCGCTCATTTCCATGAGCTTCCCTGGTGACCGCCGTGGACTATTCACTGCGTCTCGCTTGTCTCCGAGGGCGCTTCCGCGAGGTCGTCCGCCGCCTCTGGACCTTCCCTTGTGTCGTTCGTAGCCGCGCGCAGCAGTAGGTCAATGGCGCGGTGCAGTTTGCCGTCGTCTTCGCTGCAGACAAAGGCCAAGACGACCCGCGCTGGCGGGAAAACCTGTGGTTGTAATCCTCGCGAGGGTTTCATATTGCCAGCGTACCCAAACGCTACCGGTACATAATCGGTGCAATATTATAGCAGCTGATCAACAAACGCTGTATAATACGACAGATCACGCTTAGGCCCTTAGGCAACTCCGTGTCAAGGGGGTTGTGAGGAGAAATGCCAAAAGGATCGAAGATTGCCCCCGCGGTGCGGCGAACATGGCTGGACAAATTCGACGCGGGCAGCCGGTTGGACGAGCTCGCGGATGCGGCACGACGCAGCCCGCGCACGGTCAAGGTGCACATCGACCTCGCCCGCCAGGAACGTGAACAGGAAGCAGCGAGGGTCTCCTTCTATCGAGATACCTACGCCCGCCATCAGGCGGACCTAGGGGAGGCGCTCGGGGTATTGCGGGACGAGGTCCTGGGGAGCAGGGAGGCCACTACCGCCGCACAACGCCACCGGCAACGTTTGCTCCAAGACGCGCTGAAAAGCCACTTGCGGCGAGGCGGCGTCTGGGAGAAGTACACAAAGTGGAAGGCGGCGACTGAAGCACAGGCAAGGGCGGCAGACGCGCTGAAGCAGTGGCTCCAGTCAGAACTCCAGAAGGTCACCAGCGACTCGAAGCTGGCGGAGCAGTGGCTCGGCAGTCTCTATCAGGTGGTGCCTAAAGCACTTGAAGCAGCGCACGAAGTATCGTTGGGATACGAACGGGTTCCCAGCGAGGGCGGGTGGGATCTGTATCGTGGAGGGAGCCTCTTTGCTGGAGACGTAGCCACGCCCGCCTTAGCCGAAACGCTCGAAGCGGTCGATTGTCGGCTGTTGGAGCAGGCGCAAAAATCGGTCTACGGCATGCAGATCCGCGGTGCACTCGCCAGGCGAGCCAAGGCCGAGGATGAGGTGGTGGAGCAGGCGGAGCTGCAGCTGTTGCGGCAGGTCCTGCCAGGTCGCTGCATACTGTGCCCGTAACCCCTCGAAGAGGCATAATAGGGAGTACCAGCAGACAAAGGAAGGGTGACCCCATGGATGATCGACTCGTCACCGACCAACGAGAAGCAACTCGCGCGGCAATCTACGGACGGGTGAGTTCAGAACGCCAGGAGCAGGAGCAGACCATCCGCAGTCAGTTGGAGGCACTACGTCAGTAGGTCCAGAATCGCGGCTACCAGCTGGTGCAGGAGTATGAGGACGCAGGCTAACTCCGGCGCAACCCTCGCCCGTCCCGGCCTGGACCGCCTCCGGGACGCCGTCCGTAACGATGTTTTTGATGTCGTCGTGTTTCACGCGCCCGACCGTGTCGCCCGCCGGGCGGTCTACCTAGCAGGGTGTTGAAATAGCCCTTCCAGGTGCCAAGTAAGGTCGTATTTCGTGCCTAGCGGAACCCCAAAATAGGCCCGAATTCGAGTTTTTCAACAGCCTGCTAGAGCTTCTGCTGGACGCATTCCGCGAGGAAGGCGTCCGGGTGGAGTTCGTGAATGCTCCCGTGGAGGATACCCCGGAAGGCAAGACCCTGCTGGGAATGCAGGGGCCTTTTGATGAGTACCGCCGGGCCAAGATTCTGGAGAGCACCCGGCGGGGAAAACTTTACTGGGCCAAACAGGGCGCGGTGGTGGGTGGCAGAGTACCCTACGGTTACCGGTTGGTGAAGCGCAGCGACCGGCAGCGGGCCAGCCTCGTGCTGGACCCCGAGGCCGCCCTCGTGGTGTCGCAACTTTTTGCCTGGCTGGCCGAGGAGGGCTTGAGCACGCGCGCGATAGCACGCCGGCTCACGGAACGGGGCGTTCCCACGGCGGCCGGTGCCCGCCAGTGGCAGCCCACCGCAGTGCATCGGATGCTCAACAACCCGGGTTACCAAGGGGAATGGCCATACCAACGAACCCAGCGAACCGCACCCGTTCCTCCTGGCCAAAGCGTGATGGGACGGGACGCCAGAAAGACGCGCAAGGCACCGCGACTGGAGGAGGAGTGGATCTCGATTCCGGTGCCGGCCATCGTAGATGTCGAGCAGTGGGAACGGGCCCAGGCGCAATTGCAGACCAACGCCCAGCGCTCCCGACGCAACAACACGCGGAACTTCTATCTCCTTCGCGGCCTCATCCGGTGCTCCCGCTGCAACGGCACCTTTGTGGGGGTGACCCAGCACGGATACCGTCGATACCGCTGTGTCCATACTGATGCCACGGTATCGTCCACCGGAACAACGTGCCGGGCCGGTTCGGTCGGGGCTGACGTCGTGGAGACGGCGGTCTGGGAGGCCGTGGAGGAAGCACTGCGGCAACCCGATGCGCTCATCCAGGAGTACCAGCGAAGGTGTGCCGCCATTGACGAGGCCGCGGACGGAGAGCCCCAGGAGAAACAGGTGGCGCTGGCGCTGAAACGGCTCCGGGTACAAGAGGACCGGCTGACGGACGCCTATCTGAATGAAGTCTTTGATCTGAGTCGGTACAAAGAAGAGATGTTGGGACTTCAAGCCCGACAGCGGCAGCTGGAGAACACGCGTGCCGAGCTTGCCCACCTGCGCCAGCGGACGATGGGCAGCCGCCAGGCGTTGAAAGAACTTGAGACATTCTGCGTACGGGTCGCAGAAGGGCTGGAGCAGCTGACGCTCCTGGGAAGGCGCGAATTGCGGGAACTCGTGGTAGAGCGCATGCACACCGAGGATCAGATGGTGTACGTTGACACTATCATTCCTGTCCATGACACGATGGTAATTTGCGTACACCTCACCCTGAGCTTGTCGAAGGATGAGCGGTGTTATGGTTCGACAGGTCGTTCAGACTCTGAAGAGTCCTCAGACTCGATGAGCTCGATGAACTCGGTGAGCTCACCATGAGCGGGGGAAATTCTCTTCCAAACAAACTGAACCAGTTGCCGACCTGCTCTTACTTGACCCCCACGACTTCTATTTCAAAGGTGAGGGCCTGCCCTGCGAGGGGATGGTTGGCGTCCACTTTAACGATCTCGGCATTCACTTCTGCAATAGTGGCAGGCGCGCCGTTGGCGAGCTGCACCTGATCGCCGGCTTTTATCCCTTCAGGAGCCTGTGCGAGGGGCACTTCAAAGATCATCTTCTCGTCCCGCGGGCCGTAGGCATCGGCCGGTTCCAGGCGAAATTTCTTCTTCTCGCCCACGGCCAGCCCACGCACGGCGGTGTCAAATCCCTTGATGAGCTGGCCGCTGCCCACCACAAAGGTGAGAGGTTCCCCGCCATAGGAGGAGTCGAACTCTTGGCCGCTGTCCAGCGTCCCCCGATAGTTGACCGTCACCGTGTCGCCGTCTTTCACCTTCCCTCCTTGGTCTTGCTGGGTCGACTTCTGGCCCCCGCATGCAACCAGGAACAGCAAGAGGGCTGAGATGATGAACAGAGGGATGAATCGTCCTGGTCTGAGCATGGTCTGCCGAGTCCTTTCATAATGCAACGCGAGCGCGCCGACCTGCCAAAAGAAAAAGGGCGGCAACCGCAGCCGCCCTTTCATTTCAGGCTACGACTGGCCCGCTGGTTTGTCAACGCGTGGCTGTGGGGGAGAGGCTGTTCAAGCAGGTATTGGACATAATTGTCTTGACAGGACGGTAGTTTGGTACCATATTTGGTACCACTACCGCGGGGAGAACAATGACTCAGCAACAGAAGCTGATTGAGAGAATCGTCGCGCGACCGCCTGAAGTAGATTTCAATGATGTCCGGAGGTTTTTGGAGATATTTGGCTGGACGCAAGCCCGCCAAAGAGGCAGTCACGTCACTTTTGTAATGCAGGGACAGTTACCCATAGTTGTGGCGTTATACCAAGGGAGAAAAGTAAAAAGGACCTACTTGGATATGATCTGCGAGCGCCTAGGTCTGGAGAAATAGGATGGCAACTCTTGTCAATCGTAAACCACTGGAGCACTACCTCAGTCGCGCATACCCCTTCAACGTCATTTCAGAACCTGAAGGTGGCTATTCCATTGTCTTTCCGGATTTACCCGGTTGCTTGAGTCAGGTTGAACACCTGAACGAAGTTGCGGAGATCGCTGAAGAGATCAGGGCGCTCTGGATTGAGACCGCCTACGAGCAGGGCCACGACATTCCACTGCCCTCATATCCAGAGGAGTACAGCGGGAAATTCAACGTGAGACTTCCAAAATCCCTGCATCGTTCCCTGGCTGAAGGCGCAAAGCGGGAGGGCGTTAGCCTGAACCAGTATGTGCTGACCTTGCTGGCGCGGGGTGAGTCGGAAGCGAGAAAAAGGTAATCAAAGGCACCCACGCGTAGGGGGCGGGTTGCAAACCCGCCCCCTACGCGTGCTCCTCTACCAGCACTTCTTTGCGGCTGGTCTGGAGCGCCCGCAACAGCCGCCCGAACTGCCGCTGGTAGTCCGCTCCCGGGCTGAAGTCGCCAATGACCCGGCTGAGCACGTCGGCCTTGCGGGGATGTTGCCAGCTTTCGAAGATGTAGTTGTCCAGGCGTATGGGAAAGAGCCGCTCGGTGTCGCCCTCCCGTTCCTCCCGTTCCTCCCGCTGCAGCGCCCGCTCCACCTCCCGCAGCACCGGGCCGCTTTGAAGTGAACGCTCTGAGGAGATGACCAGGGTCTTGTCAAAAGTGCGAATTGCCTCATCAATTTCGCCCATTAGCTTGCGGCCAAAGGTGGCGTCTTCAGGGAAGAGCCAGCAGCGCACCTCCTTCTCCTGGAGGTCGCGGTACAGCCGTTGGGCGAAGTCCTCGTCGTGGTGGGAGTAGCTGATAAAGCAGGAGTAGAATTGCAACGGCCCGAGGGCGCCAATGAGGGACGGGAGATAGGTGATAAGGCTCTCCGGCACCCCCGCGCCCCGCAGGAACGCCTCCGGGATCCGGCCCTTTGACCTGAAGATGGTGTCTACGCCGATGCTGGAGGGGCCTCCGTGCTTGACGCTCTCCAATCCGATGACCTCCGACAGGTCGCAATCCGCCAGGACAGTCCAACCGAGGTCTGCCCCCGCGAGGTTTGCCCGCATGAGGTCTGCCCCCGCGAGGTTTGCCCCCCTGAGGTGTGCCCCCGCGAGGTTTGCCCGCATGAGGTCTGCCCCCGTGAGGTCTGCCCCCGTGCTCATCGCCGCCTCACATCTGCCTTGGTCTTTTGGACGTTGGGGTCGTGCCAGCGGCATAGGTCCTTACCCTCCTGCGTCGGGTGGGAGCAACGATACTCGGGGTTACGGGACATACGATAGCTGCACTCTGCCATGTTTAATCCTTGCTGCTTCGGCTGTCGCCAGTATAGCACCGGCAGGACAGGCGTTTGGTAGGGGCGCAGCATGCTGCGCCCCTACGCGACCCGCACCCACCGTATGGGGGGAACCACATTGAGTTTGTGCTCCGCATTGACTCCCCTTCCCCGCTGCCTCTACAATCGAGCTAGAAACAAAAGAAGACGCGCAGTTCCCGCACATGCTTCGACAGGCCCTTCGAGAGCCTCAGGACACGGCTCAGGACGAGCGGAGGATGTTCGGTGGGCGTGTTTTCTGCCCGGAGACCTGCTCGTGGCCAACCGAGACCCCAAGGCGTTCGCGCAAGCTGCTCCTGCCGAGCACCCGCCCCACCTCTGGTGGAAGGGCGAGGTGATCCCCTGGGAGTCGGCCACGGTGCACCTGACCCAGGTGGGCTGGACCGCGATCTCCGCGGTGTTTGAGGGCATCCGGGCGTACTGGGACCTTCAGCGGGAAGAGCTGAACGTCTTCCGCCTGGACGCCCACCTGAAGCGGTTTGCCCAGTCCATGCGCTTCATGCGCATGGAGCAGACCTACTCCAGCCAGCAGCTCACCGAGGCCGTCACGGCGCTGATGCGAGCCAACGGCTACAGGGAGGACGCCTACTGCCAGCCGCTGGCCTACCTGGGGCGCAGCGTGCCGGGCTACCTGGCCGCGGACAACGTCCCGTCTGAGGTGTTCATCACCACCAGGGCTGCGCCCAGCAACCTGAAGTCGGACCGGGTCAGCAGCGCCGGCGTTTCCTCCTGGACGAGGATTCCGGACAATGTGATGCCGCCGCGGGCCAAGGCCATCACCAACTACCAGAACAGCCGTTATGTCTCCAACGAGGCCCGCATCAACGGCTATGATGTCGGCATCATTCTCAACAGTCAGGGGCAGGTGGCAGAAGGGGCATACGCCTGCATCTTCATCATCCGGGACGGCGTGGCGGCCACACCCTCCAAAACCGCGGGCATCCTGGAGAGCATCACCCGCGACAGCCTCATCGATCTGCTCAAGAAGAGGCGCGCGTCAGTGGAAGAGCGCGATGTTGACCGCACCGAGCTGTACTATGCGGAGGAGGTCTTCCTCTGCGGCACGCTGGCGGAGATCGAGGTCATCGGCTCCGTCGACCGCTATCAGGTGGGCGACGGCGGCATCGGCCCCATCACCCGCGAGCTGGAGGCCCGTTTTGAGCGCGCGGTCCGGGGCCGCGACCCGCGGCGCGCGGGCTGGCTCACGCCGGTCTACGCCAGGGCAGGCGCACGGACTGGGTAAAAGCGTCCCGTTGCCTGAGCTTGTCAAAGGCATCGGGGTGTGTGTACCTTCGAGGGAAAAAGAGTGGGCCGTGTCCTTTCGAGAGCCTCAAGGAACAGGCAATGAGTCTACAGAGACTGTCGCGAAAGAGGTCGAGTTAGGCATAGACATGATCATCGGCATTCCGAAAGAGACCATGGACCAGGAGTACCGGGTGGGCATTACTCCGGCGGTATGTGGCCTGCTGACAAAAACAGGCCATCGAGTCCTGGTGGAGCGCGGCGCAGGGGAGGGGTCCGGCCACTCGGACGCCGCCTACGAAGCACAGGGCGGTCGCATTGTGCCCGATGCCGGGCACGCCTGGGGTGACGCGCAGATGGTGATCAAGGTCAAGCAGCCACTGCCCGACGAGTACCAGTATTTTCGACCCGGCCTGCTGCTCTACTGCTTCCTGCACCTGGCTGCGGAGCCCGTGTTGACCGACGCCCTGCTCAAAGAGCGGGTCGATACCGTGGCGGCGGAAACCGTGCAGACGTCGGACGGCGCGCTGCCGGCGCTGGCCCCCATGAGCGAGATTGCCGGCAAGATGACCCTGCAGATCGGCGCGCACTATCTTTCGAAACCGGCGGGAGGCGTCGGCAAGCTGATGTCCGGCGTGGTCGGGGTGCCGCCGGCCAAGGTTGTGGTTGTGGGCGGCGGCAACGTCGGTGCGGCCGCGGGGCGCATGGCTCTCGGCGTCGGCGCGGAGGTGACGGTGCTGGACCGCTCGCATCGCCGTCTGGTGTATTTGCAGGAGGCGCTCCACGGGAGTCTGGTGACCATGCTCTCCAACGACGCGTCGCTGGCCGATACGCTGCCGGAGGCGGATATTCTCATCGGCGCCGTGCTGGTGCCCGGCGCACGCACCCCGGTGGTGACCAGGAATATGATCGGGCTGATGAAGCCCGGCGCGGTCGTTATCGACGTCTCCATAGACCAGGGCGGATGTATCGAGACCTCCCGACCGACCCACCACAGCGATCCGACATACTCGGTGAATGGGGTGACGCACTACTGTGTGGTGAACATGCCGGGCGCGGTCCCTCGCACGGCAAGCCAGGCGTACGCCTTCGCCAGCTATCCGTACGTTGCCGACCTGGCCGCGCAGGGCATCAAGGAAGCCGCAAAGCATGAGCCAGCCATAGCGTTGGGGGTGAACACCTATCAGGGGCACATCACCTGTCCCGGCGTCGCAGAGGCCCTGGAGCAGCCGCTGGAGCCGCTTCACACGCTGTTCAAGCTGGACGTATGACCATTATGAGCCAACCACAGCAACACTACGACCACTATGAGCGGCAGACCTCTGCCGGCGGCGTGGTCTATCGATTCCAGGACGGCAGCATGGAGATTCTCCTTTGCGGTCGCCGGGAGCCGCTCCTCTGGGCGTTGCCCAAGGGCACGCCTGACCCCGGTGAGGGCATTCGCTTCACCGCGTTGCGGGAGGTTGAAGAGGAAACGGGCGTCAGCGCGCAGATCGTCGGCAAGCTGGGGAGAATCCGCTACTTCTTCACGCGCATTCAAGACAACACCCGCTGCGATAAGACCGTGCACCATTACCTTATGGAGCCCATCGGCGGCGACCCGTCCCTGCACGACCACGAGTTTGACGACGTGCGGTGGTTCTCAATCCCGGAAGCCCTGAAGGTCATGAGCTATGTCAACGAGACAAACATGGTGATGAAGGCGGTGGGCGCCCTTTCCGGCAAAGTCAAGTTCCGGCGCCTGGCCCATCCTATCGCCCGCAGCAAGCATCCTTCCTGTCTGGGGCCGGACCATGGCTAACAACGCTCAAAAAAGGGTCTCCGAGGGGCTTGAGCGCTCCCCGCTGTACGTCAGAGGGGAGAAGGTCATGCTCCGTGAGAAGCGGCTGGAGGATGCCGCAGATGATCACACATGGCGGTCCGACCCTGAGCTGGCAACCTACGATGCTGTGGCGCCCATGCGTCTTTCTTTGACGGATTTCATGATCATCTTCAGGGAAGACCTCAAGTACCCGTCTCCCAGGCAAGTAACCTTCTCGATTGATGACCTGGAGGGCAACCACATCGGCAACTGCATGTACTATGACATCAATGAACGGAGAGGCCAGGCCGAGCTGGGGATCATGATTGGCAACAAGGAGTACTGGAGCCAGGGCTACGGCGCTGATGTGGTGCGCACTCTCCTGCGCCATATCTTTGAGAACACCAGCCTCACCCGGGTCTATCTGCACACCCTGGTCTGGAATATCCGCGCGCAGCGGTCCTTCAAGAAGGCGGGGTTCTCGCCCATCAGCGAGGTGCAGCGCAACGGCCAGCACTTCATCGCGATGGAGATTCATAAAGAACAGTTCTTGAGAGAACAGGCCGCCAACAACCAGCAGGCAACAGCATGACACCCACAATGTGGCAACATTGTGAGGCATTATGAAAATCGGCCTGATATCGGACAGCCACGTGCCTTCGTCCACCCGTCATATACCGGAGCAGGTCTTCCACGCCTTTGAAGGCGTGGACCTCATCCTGCACGCTGGCGATATCTACAGCGAGCGGGCGCTGGATGAGCTGGAGATCATC
>ORJL010919891.1_pt1 | contig 12274 bp, 7 predicted proteins | sample 1779941 | NCBI WGS metagenome assembly ORJL01 (sample SAMEA104232317, study PRJEB22302) | groundwater metagenome | biome: forest; feature: aquifer; material: groundwater | place: USA | collected 2011-08-07 | depth 5.8 m
CGTCCTGAATTCAGCGTGCAGCGGCAGCGCGAGCCCCCACTGCTTCACGAACTTGTAAGTGGGCGACTTCTGTGCCGCACTTATGGTGGTATCCGCGACGCCGTTCGCCTGCGCCGACGCGATGACCTGCGGGTCGAACGGGTCCTGGATGATCGACCGCTGGGCCTCGACCAGCATGGCATCCGGCGCCGAGGCTACCTCCTCGATCCGAGCTGCGTCGTAAAGGAGCACGCCCAAGTAACGTATGCGCCCCACGCAGGAATGGAAGCACGCAGGCGCCTCGCCGCTCTCGAGGCGGGGATAGCACAGGATGCACTTCTCCGACTTTCCTGTCGACCAGTTGTAGTAAGTCTTCTTGTACGGGCAGCCCGAAACGCACATACGCCAGCCCCGGCACTTCTCCTGGCTTATGAGGACAATTCCATCTTCCCCCCGTTTGTAGATGGCGCCCGCGGGGCAGGCCGCCGCGCCCCCAGGGTGGAGGCAGTGGTTGCAAATGCGAGGCAGGTAAAAGAACACCATGCGCTCAAGTTCGTTCATCTGGGCCCGCTCTTCCTCAGAGAGACCGTTCAGATTCGGGTCATTCCCGGCATATAGCTGGGAACCGCCGAGATCGTCGTCCCAGTTCGGCCCCCCTTTCACCTCAATGTGTTTACCGGTGATCATTGACACCGCCCTGGCCGTGGGCTGGTCGTCGCCCTCCGGGGCAGTGAACAACTCGTCGTAGTCGTATGTCCACGGTTCGTAGTAGTCGTCGACCGTAGGAAGGAACGGGTTGAAGAAGATGTTGGCCAGGCCACCCATCCGGCCGTGGAGCTTCAGGCGCAGCGCTTCTCCATTTTTCTCCCAGCCACCCTTGTACTTCTGCTGGTCTTCCCAGAGAGTCGGGTATCCGGTGCCAGGCTTGGTCTCGACGTTGTTCCACCACATGTACTCGGTGCCCTTGCGATCGGTCCAGATGTTCTTACAAGCTATGCTACAGGTGTGGCACCCGATGCACTTGTCCAAGTGGAAGACCATCGAGACCTGGGCCCGAATGTCCATTGCGGCCTTTCCTTCTTTCGCCATCGCTGTCCTCACCACTCCAGCTTCTCGAGCTTGCGCACGACGCAGTAGGTATCCCGGGTGAATACCCCAATTGGTCCCCAGTAGTTGAAGCCGTAGGTGAACTGGGCATAGCCTCCGGCTAGCTCCACAGGATTGATGCGAGTGCGCGTCAAGCTGTTGTTGCTGCCAGCCCGGCGGCCACCCCGTACCTGGGATTTGGGGACGTAGACCGTCCGTTCCGTTGCATGGTAATAAAGGCACGTCCCCAGCTGCACACGAGAGCTTACATTGGCGCGAGTCACAACGACGCCGTTGTCGTTGTAGACCTCCACCCAGTCGTTGTCCTCAACCCCAATCTTCTCGGCGTCCTTGTCGTTCAGCCACACCGGGTCAGACCCTCGTGACAGGGTGAGCATTCGGTGGTTGTCCTTGTAGGTGGAGTGGATGTTCCACTTGCCGTGGGGCGTGATATACGCGAGCGTAATGCTCTTATCGTCCTGCAGGCTCCGAACGATATCGCCAGTCCGCCTGGAGTCCAGTTTCGGTTTGTACGTAGGGAGGTTCTCTCCGAAGTCTATATACCACGGGTGGTCGACATAGAAATGTTGCCGCCCACTGAGGGTCCGCCACGGCACCAGGCGCTCCACGTTCAGGCACCATGCGGCGTAGGCGCGGCCGTCGTTCACGTTGCCGGTCCAGCAGGGACTGATAAGCGTGCGCCTTGGCTGACGGGTGAGATCGGCGAAGGACATCCGCACACTGCGCACTTTCTCAGCGAGGTCTGCCAGGGGAAGCCCTACATTCTTCTCCTCCTCTTTGAAAGCCTCGTACGCGATCTCTCCGTTCGTCTCGGGAGCCAATTGGAGGAGTGCGTTGGCGGCGTCCAGCGAGTCCTCCAAGCTGGGGTACTTCTGCCCACCCCACGAGACGCAGCGCATGTGTCGAGGGTCGGGGGTACCGCCCACCGGGTTCTGCACGAGTTCATCATAGAAGCGTCCGATGGGGATATGAGCGCCGTTTCCACTGACGCCCGTTTCCCTTATCACGGGGCCCAGGGATATGAACCTGTTGTAAAGATTGGCGTAGTCCCTTTCGACTATCCGCAAATGCGGCATGGTCTTGCCGGGGATAAGCTCGCATTCACCTTTCGCCCAGTCTTTCGGCTCCGGCTGTGCGGTCTCGTCCGGCGTGTCGTGCATCAGAGGAGCCGCCACGAGGTCTTTGACCGGCTTGGGAAATACCGAGGGGGCGAGATCACTCACCTTCTTAGCGATGGCTTTGAAGATGTCCCAATCGCTCTTGGCCTCCCATACCGGCGGTATCGCAGCCCCAAGGGGATGCACGAACGAGTGCAGGTCCGTGGTGTTAAGGTCGTTCTTTTCGTACCACATGGCCGTCGGGAGTACTATGTCGGAATAGAGGGCTGAGCTGTCCATCCTGAAATTGATGTCCACGACCAGGTCCATTTTTCCTCGTGGCGCCTGCTCATGCCAGGTCACATCTTTGACCCTATCCTTTGCTCTCTCCTCGGCGACGATGTTGTCGTGGGTGCCCAGGTAATGGCGCAGGAAGAACTCGTGTCCCTTGGCGCTGGCTGAGATGGCGTTACCCCTCCAGATGAACCACACCCTAGGCCAGTTCTCCTTCGCATCAGGGTCTTCGACTGCAAGATGCAGCTTCTTCTCCTTAAGCTGTTCAGCGACGGACTTAGCGATCTCGGCACCGGTCTTGGCGCCGGAGTCCTCCATCTCGCGGACCAGGTCCAGCGGATTGCGGTTGAACTGGGGGAAATAAGGCATCCAGCCCATACGGACTGCCTTGGCCTCGAGGTCGATGGCGTGCCCCCTGGCCCACTTTGCCCCCTTGGGCACCGCTGCATACTCGGTGAAGTCACCCTCATACCGCCACTGGTCGCTGTTTACATAGTGCCAGGTCGGCGATTGCTGTCTTCGTGGCGCCACGCCCCAGTCCTGCCCGAAGGCCATGGAGAGCCACGGAGCGATGAGGGTCAACTTCTCCTGCCCGACGTAGTGGTTCATCCCGCCGCCGTTAACACCGCAGCAGCCACAAAGGAGGAGTGCGGTTATGGGGGCGCGGTACGCGAGGTTGTTGTAGTACCAGTGGTTGATACTAGCCCCGATGATTATCATCGAGCGGCCCTGGGTTGCCTCGGCGTTTCCCGCGAACTCCCTCGCCAGGCGAAGCACGGTCTCTCGCCCGATACCGGTGTACTGCTCCTGCCAGGCAGGGGTATAAGGAATGTTTTCGTCGTAGCTCTTCGGGTAGGCGCCTGGAAGGCCCCGGCCAACGCCGAACTGGGCCATCAGCAAATCGTAGACCGTTGTGACAAGGACTCGACCTTTCGCGGTCTCGACGTACCTGGCCGGCACTCCTCTCACAGAAGCCTCGCCGGAGGTGAAGTCATGAAAGGAGACCTGGGCTACTTCATCGCGGCCGGTCAAGAAAGTGAGTACAGGCTCTATGGGCGAGTTGTCGAGCCCGTCCTCCATCTTCAGGTTCCACTTCCCCTTCTCTTTGCCCCACCTGAACCCGACGGACCCTTTGGGCATGGCAGGGCTGTTGAGGGTCTGGTCCCAAACCAGGAGCTTCCAGTCGCCCAGTTCCACGCCCTGATAGCGCGCCAGCCGGTCGGCCCGAAGGAACTGCCCGGGTTGGTAAGCTCCCCCATCCCCTGCGAGCTCGACCAGTAGCGGCGCATCAGAATAACGTTTCAGGTAGTCGATGAAGTAGGGCACCTGCTTGTCAGCATGGAACTCTTTCAAGATGACGTGGTTGACGGCCATCCACAGCGCAGTGTCCTGTCCAGACTGCACTGGAATCCACCAGTCCGAGTACTTGGCCACCTGGCTGAAGTCAGGGGAGACCACCACGAACTTGGTCCCCTGATGTCTTGCCTCCGATATGAAGTGGACGTCCGGTGTCCGAGTCATGCTGAGGTTGGCGCCCATCGAGACTATGTACTTCGAGTTGTACCAGTCGGCGCTCTCGCAGACGTCCGTCTGGTCGCCCCAGGTCTCGGGGAAGGCGTTCGGGAGATCGGCGTACCAGTCGTAGAAACTCATGTTCACGCCGCCGAAGAGTTGCAGAAAACGGGACCCGGCGGCGTAGGAGAGGTACGACATAGCGGGTATGGGCGAGAACCCGAACACCCGGTCTGGCCCCCATCTCTTTGCGGTGTAAAGAGACGCGGCGGCGATTACCTCCAACACCTCCTCCCAGTTCGAGCGGCGAAACCCCCCTTTGCCCCTTGCCCGCTGGAACCTGGCGCGCTTCTGTTCATCCTCAACGATGGCCCCCCACGCCACGATGGGGTCCTCGTGCTTGGCCTTTGCCTCGCGCCAGAGGTCGAGCAGCGCTCCACGAACGTAAGGGTACTTGACCCGGATAGGGCTGTAGACGTACCAAGAAGCCGAGATGCCACGCTGACAACCCCGAGGCTCGTAAGGCGGCAGTCCTGGCTCGAGCTGAGGGTAGTCCGTCGCCTGCATCTCCCAGGTGACTATCCCCTCTTTGACGTACACCATCCACGAGCAGCCACCCGTGCAGTTGACGCCGTGCGTGCTTCGAATAACGTTGTCATGCTGCCAGCGGTTGCGGTAGAAGTCCTCCCACTGGCGCGACCGGGGGGACACCAGGTCTTGGATCCAGCCCATCTCTTTCGCCTCCTTGCAGGGGCATTGACCCTATTTCTTCGGACGTAGCGACCGGCGAACGCCCAGGAGACGCTGTCGCCAGACCAGGCCCGCAGTTCCGATCCCGACGCCCGCCCCCACCACTCCGAAGAGAGCGAGCCAGCCCACCGACCCGGCGGGTCGTTTCGATGCTGATGCTTCCTTTAGGAACGCCTTCAGGTCTGCTTGCTCCCGAGGGGTGAGGGCAAGCTTGTCGCCGAACAGCGCTTTCATGGCAGGGAAAGGAATGTTTGCCAAAAGCCCCGTGATGCCTGCGTCGCCGCCGAATTTGGTGTACGCCTGTGTCAGGTCCGGGCCCATCGCTCCCCCTCCCAGGGGACCGATGCCCGCTGCCCCGTGGCAGGCGATACAAGGGGTCATGCCGCTCTTGAACCGCACCTGACCCGTGAAAAGGTCCTTCCCGATTACGGGGTCACCGCCTTGGGCAGGGGCAGTTGCCGGAGTTTGCCGCTCTGTTGCGGGAGGCTTGCTCGGGGTTGAGGTGGCCGCCGCCACGATGGGAGAGGCCGACTGGGTGGGTGGAGGTGGCTGGAGAGGTGAAACCGTGGTGGAGGTTGGGGCTGGGGTTGTTACGGTTGCTGAAGGTACTTGCGAGGGTTGAGATGTCGGGAGTGCTGCCGGAGAAGCGGTGGTGTCCAGGTAGGAGAGGATGGCCGCAACCTGTACCTCGGTCAGGCCCAGATTGGGCATCGGGATGTTGTTATACTTCTTGAGAAGAGCTGTGGCGATCGGGTCTTTCTGCGCCAGCACCTTGTCGGGCGCCAGGATGAACTGTGTAAGCCACTGCCGGTCCCGCTGGGCCATTACACCTTTGAGGTCCGGCCCGACTCTGTCTCCCCCGCCGATGCTGTGGCATGCGGCGCACTTCTGTTGGAAAAGGGCCTCGCCGGTCGATGGGTCCGGACCGGCGGCAGATGATTTGGCAAACCCCAGCGCGAGAGTCGATACGAGTGTAATCAGGAATAACCATAGCCACGCCTTGCGCGCATTTGTTGGTATGCCAATTACATTTCCATTACGCATCGCTGGCGCCTCGCTACTCAACGGCCTGCCTCGACTGACCGTCACTTGTCAGTGACGGTGTATTCGTATTACGCGACCCCATTGTGGCACTGTTCACTTACAACTCGCTTACGTCGAGAAGCCAATTTGTTACCCGAACTGGAACATAGACTAGCCAGGGACCGGGATAGGAATTGACCCATGCGTCCGGCCACTAATACCGGACTATCTGGCGGGGTTGCGAATCCGCCGCACCAACTTCTCCACCTCAGGGCCAGGGGTTGTATCGAGTTCACGCTTCAGAAGTTCCCTGTAAGCGCGGTAGTGGCGTAGCGCCTCAGTTGGACGTTCGACTTGCGCGAGGGCCTGGATCAGGCCAAACTGAAGGTCTTCCCGAAGGGGGTCACTTCGAAGGGCAGTGGCATAGAGATCTATGGCGCGTTCCGCCCGACCCTGGTCGTAGTGTAGGGATGCGAGTTTCCCGACCACTTCCACATAGCGCTCTCGAAGGGCCTGGCGTTTTTCTGAGCACCAACTGGCAAACGGCTCTTCCTCGAACAGGTCTCCGGCATAAAGACCCATTGCGACTTCGTAAGCGGCTATAGCTTGCTCCGGATCGTTGTTGCGTTCGAGTTGTTGCGCTACCTTTATCGAGTCGAGGAACTCCTCGAGGTCGAGCCGGTGAGGCGCCTCCAGGTCAAAGAGGTAGCTGTCACCGCTGTTCTTGATGTAGAGCCAGGGTGCCCCCTTGTGCGATGGTTCGAGCACCCGCCTTAACGTATGGACCAGGACTTGCAGCCGGTTTCGGCCCGACTCAGGGTCCGATTCGCCTTGTAAGAGCTCGATTAGCTGCTCAAAAGAGACGGGTCTGCCGCTGTGCATAAGGAGTATCTTCAGAACAGCCAGGGCATCCCTTCTCGGAAACATCTCGGGGGTGACGACCTGCCCTTCCCGTCGAAGCTCGAACACTCCGAGGCACTTCATCTCTAAAACCGGGCCAGCGGCGGCAGCTCCGCGCTTCGCTACTGTCGGGTGCTTGGCAGAGCTTCCCTCTTTCGCCATGTGAGCTGAGCGTTGGACTACAAAAAGCGCCCGTTCGTAGCTGCGGAAGTCTGCCCATGCCCGCCTTATCGTCCAGGCGGACCGCTCTGCCTCGTGGAGCAAGTGTGACATGTACTTCGTTGGGGGGGAGGGTGGACTGCCATCGAAGATTAGCTGAACAACTCCGATCCCACTGCCGGCTGCGACAAGGGGCAGGCAATAGATCATGGAGCCTGCTGGGCGGCCCTGCTGGCAGGCCAGCGGCCATCGCGCCCGCGAGCCCGAGAGTGTCATGGATTGACTGTTGGAAAGTGCTGGGCAGCCGGGATGGTCGGGTCGGCCTGGAACGGAGCATACTCGCAGGCCTGGAGCCGCAGTCGACACCTGGCGCACAACCTTCTTGCTATCGGGGTCATACAACCGGAGTAGACCTCCGGAGGCGTTGGCTGCGGTCCGCAGCCGCTGCAGCTCCATTCGCAACAGGTCATCGATTGCCTGCTCCGGGTTGTGGGAGTGCTCGTTATCGATGCTGACGTTAGGTCGAGGGGCATCAACTTGAGCTGCAAGAACGGCATTCGCGATCGGCCGGCTGGCCCATGTCAACAGACGGAGAACACGGTCCAGGTCGAGGTCGCTACGGCGAGAAGCCACGTTGATTGTACCGAAAACGCCTTGCGGCCCAATGAGTGGAACGCACACATAAGATTGGAACCCCCGGTCCTTGACCCTTGTCCTGAGGTAGCGGCTGTCAGAGGGGAGCTTGTTTGTAACAAGCGGCTCTTGCTTGCTCAGTATCAGCCCTGGGAACCCCTCTCCCCTAGAGAAGCGGGGCTTCTCTAGGAACGCCGCCCTGAACGGCCCCACGTAGCCTGTGAGAAGCATCTCTTTGCCAAACGGGTCCCGGAGGAAAAGTTCGGCCGCCTCAGCATGGGTTGATTTCTGTAGCCAAGTCAGAGTTGTCTCCACAGTCTGATCCAAGCCGTTTGGGCTAAGGGAGTTCAGTGTGGCCAGCGCAGTCATGTCCTCTAACAAGCCTGCGACGGACGTTACTGAGAAACCTTCCGCTGACACTACTTTACCACTCCCTTAAGAGCCATACCTGCGAAATCTTTCAGCCTCAAAGTGGCATCCTGCCGAGTCTGCTCGCCTAACCCAGTAGGCAGTCCTGTTGTAGTCTGCCACATGCAGTAGAGTGTAGCACATGCAAGCAACTGCCAACTAGGTGGCGCTACGTGCCGGAAGTCCCCCACGAATTCAGCATTTGAAACGCGAACTGAGCGGCCTCTAAACTTACGATATGACGACAAACGCCCACCGTCAAGTGCAAAGAGTTGGACTCTTATGCGGACGGCTTCCACCGAGGCCCGAATGTTAACCCTCCCCAATGTCCTTAAGCCTCCTCCCGGCGGACTCCCGGAGCCACTGCAAACCTGAAGGGAAATGCTTGATTGTGTATAATACCCCCAGGACAATATTCCCCTTCTCCCGCTGGGAGAAGGGGACCCAGGGGATGAGGGATGCAATTCCCACCCGACGATGTGGTAGAATCGTGGTGTTTTCGCGCGGCGGCTCGCCGCAGGACTAAGCGGAGCGAGTGAACATGGACTTTTTATTCAAACCGGACGAAGACGCGTTCAGAAAAGAATTAAGGGACTACCTCGATGAGAAGCTGCCCTCCTGGTGGGGCGGCATCTTCGTCGAGGCCAACTGCAAAGAGGCCTGGGGGTGGGCCCACGAGTTCTGCAAGGACCTGGCCAAGAAGGGCTGGCTCACCATGTCCTGGCCCAAGGAGTACGGCGGCCAGGAGGCCAGCCACTGGAAACGTACCATCTTCGGCGAGGAGATGTGGACCCACGAGGAACCTCGCGGCACCGAGTACATGAACGTCAACTGGATCGGCCCCAGCATCATGCTGCACGGCACGCCCGAGCAAAAGAAGAAGTTCCTCCCCCGCATCTCTCGAGGGGAGATCATATGGTGCCAGGGCTTCAGCGAGCCCGACGCCGGCTCCGACCTCGCTTCCCTCAAGACCCGCGCCACCGAGGACGGCGACGAGTTCGTCGTCAACGGCCAGAAGATATGGACCAGCTTCGCCAACGGCGCCGACTACATCTACCTCACCACCCGCACCGACCCGACCTTGCCCAAGCACGCAGGCCTGACCGTGTTCCTCGTGGACATGAAGACGCCCGGAATCACCGTGCGCCCCATCAAGGCGATGCTTGGGCCTTACCACCTCAACGAAGTCTTCTTCGAGAACGCCCGTATCCCGAAATCGTGCATGCTCGGCGAGAAGAATAAGGGGTGGGAGGTCATCACCGCCGCCCTCAACTTCGAGCGCACGGGCGCAGCCAGGTACGCGCGGTCGAAGCTCTACCTCGACCAGCTCGTCGAGTTCTGCAAGACCACCAAGCACAACGGCAAGCCCCTGTCCGAGAACCCTGCCATCCGCCAGAAGCTCGCCCAGGCGCAGATCAACTACGAAGTCGCGAAGCTGCTGGTCTACCGGGTTATCTCGATGCAGGACAAGGGTGTCGCACCCAGGTTCGAAGCATCTCTCGGCAGGATACACGTCGTCCTTCTATGCCGTCAGATAGGCGACCTGGGCGTCGAAATCCTGAACCTCTACGGCCAGCTCAAGCCCGGCGACAAGAACGCCCCGCTCAAAGGTATGATCGAGCACGACTACAACCAGGCGTTTCTGACAACCGTCGCAGTTGGCGCCCTGGAAATCCAGAAGAACATCATCGCCCGTGGCCTGGGCCTGCCCAAAGGCAGCTAGCACAGCCGAGAGGCCTTCGCCTCGAGGCCGGGGGTTTGGGGGAGTCCCCCAAATATATCAAATCCCCTTCTCCCTGAGGGAGAAGGGGACACAGGGGATGAGGGCAAACCAGACCTGCACCCTTCAAGGTACTGAAACGCAGGGCACGACAGGTACCGCACACCGGGGGTGCCTGAACAAGGCGCGTGACAGCCGAGAGGCTTCGCCTCGAGGCCGGGGGTTTGGGGGAGTCCCCCAAACACACAAAATCCCCTTCTCCCTTAGGGAGAAGGGGCCAGGGGATAAGGGCGAGCGCAATCCACCACCCCTGAGGGTGCAATAGAGCCCGGATGCCGGGGGGTCTGGGGGACGTCCCCCAGAATCTGAACAAGTGATGGAGGAATCCGATGGACCTGAACCTCAACGAACAGCAGGAAATGCTCAAGAAGTCAGCCAGGGAGCTGCTTCAGAAGGAATGCCCCAAGAGCCTCGTCAGGGCCATGGAGGCCGACCAGAGGGGCTTCTCCGCCGAGCTGTGGAAGAAAATGGCCAACGCCGGGTGGATGGGCCTCATCCTCCCCGAGAAGTTCGGCGGCTCCGGCCAGGACATCCTTGACATGGTCATCCTGCTCGAAGAGGTCGGAAGGGCGATTGTCCCCGCGCCGTTCACCCACACCGTCGTGCTCAGCGGCTCCGCCATCGCCGAGGCTGGCACACAGGCCCAGAAGTCGGACCTCCTCCCGAGGATCGCCAAGGGCGATCTCATGCTCGCCTATGCCCTAGTCGAGCCCGGCACCACCTACGAGGACGTCAGCGTCTCGACCAAGGCGACAGCCCAGGGTACCAACTACACCCTCAGCGGCACGAAGATGTTTGTCCCTTACGCCAACGTGGTCGACTACCTCCTCGTCGTGGCGAGGACCGGCGGCCGCAAAGGCGACAAAGACGGCGTGACCCTCTTCCTTGTCGACGCCAGCAGCGCCGGGATCAAGAAGACGCTCTTGAACACTCGCGGCATCGACCACCAGTTCGAGGTCAAACTGACCAACGTCCAGGTCCCGGCGAAGAACGTCCTTGGCAAGGTCGGTGGGGGCTGGGCCCTTGTCGATAGGCTCAGGACACTGGGCGCCGTCGCCCAGAGCGCCGAGATCGTCGGGCAGGCGCAGCAGGTCATGGAGTTCACCGTCGAGTACGCCAAAAACCGGGTCCAGTTCGGGCGCCCCATCGGGAGCTTCCAGGCCATCGCGCACCGCTGCTCCGACATGCTGGTCGACGTCGACGGCTGCCGCTACATCACCTACGAGGCCGCGTGGCGCTTGAGCCAGGGCCTTCCTCCCGAGATGGAAGTCGCCATGGCGAAGGCGTACGTCAGCGACGCCTACCGCCGCATCATCACGCATGCCCACCAGGTGCACGGCGCCATCGGCTTCACCGAGGAGCACGACCTGCCCCTCTACTCGCGACGCTCCACCGCCGCCGAGGTCAACTTCGGCGACGCCATGTTCTACCGCGAGATAGTGGCCCAAAAAATGGGATTGTGAATACTGACTGCATAAATCACTGCAGACCTCTAGTCCCCTCTCCCTTGAGGGAGAGGGCTAGAGCCTGCCCCGTGCTTGACACGGGGGTGAGGGTGAGCGACTTCTAGTAGCTACTAAAACAACTTGGTGATAACATAACTGTAGTATCACGAGTCAATTCGGAGGCGAACATTCCAGCGACACAGACCCTTGATTGGGTGACAGGCAAAATAGCCATCTCGGGTTACCCGTCCAGCAAGACGGACCTGACCCAGGTGGACTCCATACTCAACCTGGACAAGTACACACCCTACAGGACGGATGGCCGGTACCAGCAACGGTACCTCATCGACGGCGAGGGCAACGACCCCGCCGCCATCGCCGAAGTGGTGCTTGAACTCGACAAGCTCCTCACCAAGGGGCGGGTGCTCGTCCACTGCGCCTCGGGCGTCAGCCGCTCGCCGTTCGTGATCGCCCTCTACCTGGCCTGGAAGCACGGCCTGGGCTTCGAGGAAGCCCTCGACGTCGTACGGCATCGGAGGAGCACCTCGCTTAACGTCGATGCCGGGCTTCTCGCGATCAAAGACAAGGTCCTGCAGCAGCTCAACGGCAACAACCACTCCTAGGCATTCACCAGGCTCCCTGACTTCTTCGATGTCGACTCCGACTTGTTCAGGCGGGAACTCATATGTTATTATGCCATTGGGCCATTGAAATATTGGGCCAATAATGGAGCACCGATGGGTACATTTGCGAAGCTAACAAGTGGCGGGCAGGTCACGCTTCCTAAAGGCGTGAGGATGAAGACTAATATGCAGCCCGGCGATTTCGTCGAAGTCGAGCTGCAGGACGATGGGCGCATCATATTGACACCGAAGAAGCTCGTGGACGCCAGCCAGGCTTACTTTTGGACTGAAGAATGGCAGATGGGTGAACGCAAAGCGGACGAGGACATAAAACGCGGGCGGGTGAAGCGGTTCAAGTCGGCGAAGGATGCGGTGAAATACCTCGAGGGCAAAGCGTAGCTTTGGAGATAATCTTCACTGAGCAATTCGAACAGGCATATGATAAGCTCACCAGTGCGGAAAAACGCGACGTTCGGAAGGCGCCTTCTTTATTGGGCGGCGACCCAGGGTACCCCGGCCTTCATGTCAAGAAAATGGGAGGCCGGAAGGATGTCTGGGAAGCCC
>ORJL011359671.1_pt1 | contig 12274 bp, 11 predicted proteins | sample 1779941 | NCBI WGS metagenome assembly ORJL01 (sample SAMEA104232317, study PRJEB22302) | groundwater metagenome | biome: forest; feature: aquifer; material: groundwater | place: USA | collected 2011-08-07 | depth 5.8 m
CCTCCCGCCAGGCCATGGAGCGTACACATGAATGGCTGGAGCGTTGCATCCAGGCCCACGATGGCAAAGGGCAATCGCTCTTCGGCATAGTCCAGGGGAGCGTATTTCCTGACCTGCGTAATGAGTCGGCGGCCTTCGTCACCGCGCGAGACCTGCCGGGGTACGCCATCGGCGGCCTGGCGGTAGGAGAGCCCAAGGACATGACCTACTCAACAGCGGCTCGCGTCGCGGCACTGCTGCCCCAGGACAGGCCTCGCTACCTCATGGGCGTGGGTTCGCCGGAGGACCTGGTGCGATGTGTGGCGCTGGGCGTGGATATGTTCGACTGCGCTTTGCCCACCCGTGTGGCGCGCAACGGAGCGCTCTTCACAGCTCACGGGCGGGTGAACATAGACGTGGCCGCGTACCGAGGACAGCGCGGGCCGGTGGACGATGGTTGCGACTGCTACACATGCCGCCACTTCACGGCGGGCTACCTGCACCACCTATTCCGCGCCCGCGAGCTGCTGGGCCTGCGATTAGCCACCATCCACAACCTGCGTTTCATCATGCGGCTGATGGAGCGGATGCGCGCGGCGGTGATGGAAGGCACGTTTCAGGCCTTCGCCAGCGAGTTCCTGGCATCGTATCGCCCCGCCGACGAAGACGCCCGTATGGAGCAGCGTGCTAGGTGGCTGTTGACACAGGGCAAAGAGTGATTAACCCTGATGACGGATGCCGAATATAATCAGATGCTTTTTGGTGTGCCTGTTGGTGGAGGTGTGGTGCGAGCTTTGATGTTCGCAACACGTGCTGCCCGGATATCGGCTATAAGCACAGGGACAAAACACACTGGCCCGGCTGATAAGACGAAGAACGTTAGGAATTCTATCCAGAAGTCCAATCGCGGCAGAACCTGATAGAAATCATGGGCGGCGGCTACTTCCCTGGAAGCAATACGAAACACCGTCAAAGCGGCCATCAGCGCTACAAGTCCTGCATAGGCATATAACCACCATTTGAGGCGAAGCAGAAGACCTGAGTTACTGACAGCACAAATGCGGACAGTAAACAACCCGGCCATTATTGCCGTAGCCAACACCAGAAGAATGAATGGAGGTGCTGCCCCATCCAACGGCGCAATAACCGCCATTATCTGGCCTCTGCTTCTACTACCGTAGACGGGGTGCACACATGAAAGATCTCTTTCCCATTGGCATCTTTTTCCCTGACATCCGCCACCTTGCGGACAGGCCACTTTTCGAAATTCAGAACCTCGTCTTGAAGTTCTGGCAACACAACCCCAAATCCTTCTATGTCCCACACCCTCCGGGTTTGGGCTCCTTCGTCGTGTGCCTCTTCCAAGTAGATGCGTGATCCGTCAGCTTCCACCAGGTGGGGCTGGCGATTCTTAGGTGAGAAATAGAGTTCAAGGACGCCTTCCTTGGCCAAGTCCAAGACCGGATGAGTTCCGTCCGTTCGCATTGTGACTTTCGGGCCACATATCAGCCTAATTCGCACACCTCGCTTGTGGGCACACCTCAATGCGTCGGCAACTTTTTCGTTGTACACGGAGGGCGGAATCTCGCCTCTCACCATGACAATTCCCTGCCGAGCGCCATCGATAACAGCGATGGATGTTTGTCTGTACTTTGGATCCTTATACGGGTTACGCTTTCGCAGTGCGACCCGTGTGTCCTTGGTGGGATTCCTGAAGCACCACGCTGCAATCAGCACCGGCCCGATGAAAACCAGCACAGCCAGAAGACCGACTAGAACTGCCTCGGTCATGGCAGGCTACCTCCACTCCATAGTTAACACGAGCGACACCTCAGGAGAGGTGTCGTGGAGCACCAACTGTATACCAAGCAGGGCATGACGTGTGTATTTAAGAAGCAAACGTACGGCCCGTGCCATACCTGACTCTCAATATACTTTCGATATCCTAGGCAATTGACTACGCTTTTGTCAAGAGCTTTTGCTAGGATTCCACTAACGTTACTATACATTATACAGAATGCGTAAATCCAGGGGCCATAGCTGGCTGGTACCCCTTCTTAATGAGGGTTGCCACCAACCACCCTGAAGGCCATCCCCCAAACATGCGAAAGAAGGCACTGGGCCTTGGCAGCCGGGAGTTTCGTGAGAACGGCTCTGGTGTCCTCCGAGCATAACAATCTTTGGTCTACCCTCTCTCCTAACAACGTAGTTTGAGAGCATTCTGTCAGGACAGGTGAGTAATCCCGGGTAGGTTTCTTTACCCCCTGCTACCGCGAGCACAATACCACCGTGGGCGTCGGTGTGTCTATCCCCCAGCCACCGCGGGCACTATGCTCAGCTCGTCACCGGCCTTGGTGGCCGTATGCAGGCCCTGAAGGAACCGCACATCCTCGCCGTTGAGGTACAGGTTCACAAAGTAGCGGAGGTCGCCGGACTCATCGCATAGGCGCTCTTTGATGCCCGGAAACTTGGAGTCCAGGGCGTCGATGGTCTCCTTGACGTCGGATGCTTCTATCTCTACCTGAGGCTCCCCGTTTGTCACCCGCCGCAGCGGGCCCGGAATTCGCACGGTAACACCCATGAAATGGTCCCTCCAGACTCTCCTGAATGATGATACAGACTTGGCTACAGGTTGAACTCTATTGTACCCCAGCGGACGAGCTTCTTCAGCCCTCTACGACGTCGCCGCTCACCGGGTCGACACGAACCCCGGACTCGCTTACCCACTTCAGGCCGCGTTCGATCTCCTCTTCGTCGCCGGTGAGCTCCAGCACCACCCATCCCATGCCCTCCCGCACGTCGGCGCGCCGGATGTTGGTCACCACCTGGAACTTCTGCGCCAGGAGGTATATCACAGGCTCGGTGATGAGCTTGGACGGGAAGGTGAACCTTACTCGTTTGGTGGCCATTCTGGTCTCCCTGACTGCGAACAGACTTCCTACGCCGTGGGCGGGTCGCTTATCAATACGGCCCTACCTCTTGGCCGTTGCCTGGAGCGCCTCTTCGAAGGCCGCCAAGGTGGGCTCAATGACCAGGGGGTGAACAACGTCGCTCACCGCTTCCTGGGTCTTTAGGCCATTGCCAGTGATGTACGCCACGGTCAACTCGTGCTGTTTGATCTTGCCTTGCTTCACCAGTTGCCGCAGTCCGGATACTACCACGCCTCCCGCTGTTTCGGCAAAGATGCCTTCGGTCTCCGCCAGCAGCTTCATCCCCTCGGCGATCTCCTCCTCCAGGACGGCGACGGCTGATCCCTCGGAGTCCTTGATGGTCTTGAGGGCGAAGAACCCGTCCGCCGGGTTGCCGATGGCCAGCGACTTGGCTATGGTGTTCGGGCGCACGGGCCGCACGTGCATCGTGCCTGCGTTGTACGCCTCCACTATTGGCGAGCACCCTTCCGGCTGGGCCAGGTGCATCTTGGTGCCGACCCTTCCTATCAGTCCCAGGGAAGAGAACTCGTTGTACCCCTTCCATATCTTGGTGAACATGGAGCCTGAAGCCGCGGGCACCACCGCGTGGTCGGGCGTGCGCCAACCCAATTGCTCCGCCACCTCATATCCCAGCGTCTTGCTGCCCTCGGCGTAGTACGGCCGTATGTTGATGTTTACGAACGCCCACTTGTAGTTGTCGCCTACCTCTGAGCAGAGGCGGTTCACCTCGTCGTAGGAGCCGTGCACGGCCACCAGCGTAGGGTTGTAAATGGCTGCGCCTATGACCTTGCCCTGCTCCAGGTCCGACGGAATGAACACCACAGCCTTCATGCCTGCTCGGGCGGCGTGCGCGGCAACGCTGCATGCCAGGTTCCCCGTCGATGCGCAGGCCAGCGTGGTGAAGCCAAACTCCAGCGCTTTGGTCGCCGCCACGGTCACCACGCGGTCCTTGAACGAGTACGACGGGTTGACCGCGTCGTTCTTGATGTACAGGTTGTCCAGCCCCAGCAGCTTGCCCAGGTTGCGGCAGCGTATCAGGGGTGTGAAACCGGCGTTGATGTCCACCGCGTTCGCCGCGTCTATCGGCAGCAGGTCTGCATAGCGCAACATGGAGAGAGGGCCTTTGGCTATGCGCTCTTTGCTGATGACTTTGGCTATGGCATCATAGTCGTACACGACTTCCAGCGGCCCAAAACAGAAGTCGCAAACGTTCAGAGGTTCCACCGGGTACTCCCGGCTACAAGAGCGGCATCGTAGTGCCGTTACATAGGCCAATCCAGATACTCCTTATTCATGAACGCTCGGCAAAAGCGGCCTTTCAGATAACAGAGGAACAAGAACGCGCTTCACGCCTGGCGGAATGAATCCATTTTACTGGACATATGGTAATAATGGTAGCAACAGGTGTCAAGGAAAACATTGCACCCTTGGCTCCATGCGCGACGCCTGTTACAATCACGTCGCTTTCCTACTCACCCGGCGCGAGGGTTGCACCATGCCCTTGAACAAGGTATTCCCTTCCTTTGCCCAGGCCGTCGCCGACATCCCCAACGGCGCGGTCATCATGATGGACAGCTTCGGCGGCCCGGGCGGCATGGCCCAGAACCTCATCCAGGCGCTCAAAGACCACGGCGCCAGGGATCTGACCATCATCAGCAACACCGCAGGCATGTCCGGCTTCGGCTCACTGCCGGGGCAGGTGGTTATAAGCCATGACGTCTTGGTGGCCAACGGCCAGGTCAAGAAGGTCATCGCCTCCTTCCCCGTGCCCGGCTCTCCCTCGCATCCCAACTCCTTCGAGTTGCTTTACCGCCAGCGCAAGGTGGAGCTGGAGATGGTGCCCCAGGGCACCCTGGCCGAGCGCATCCGCGCAGGTGGCGCAGGCATCCCGGCCTTCTACACGCCCACAGGTGTCGGCACGGTGGTGGCCCAGGGCAAGGAGGCACGCGTATTCGATGGCCGCGAATGCCTGCTGGAGTACGCCCTGAAGGCCGACTACGCCTTCCTGAGGGCATACAAGGCCGATACCCTGGGCAACCTGACGTATCACGGAAGCTCTCGGACATTCAACGTGATCATGGCTACGGCGGCCCGCATCGCCATCGCCGAGGTGGACGATATCCTGGAGCCCGGCGGCATCGACCCCGAGGACGTGGTCACGCCGGGCATCTACGTGAAGCGAATCGTGAAACGGTGAATCCAAAATCTTGATTGAGGCGAGACATAATGCTCTATGAAATGCGTACTTACAATTTGAAGCCGGGGACGGTTGCCGAATACGAGGAGCGCTTCGCTAAGACGCTGCCTAACCGGGAGAAGCACTCCAAGCTGGGTGCTTTCTGGCATACCGACTTCGGGCCGCTGAACCAGGTTATCCACATCTGGCCCTATGAAGACATGGCCGAGCGAGCCCGGGTAAGGGCCGCTGCCGCCCAGGAACCCGACTGGCCGCCCAAGGGCCAGGATCTTATTGTGAGCCAGGAGTCGGAGATACTGCTCCCCGCCCCGTTCATGCGGCCTCTGGAACGCAAGCATATGGGTAACGTCTACGAGATGCGCATCTATACCTACCAGCCCGGCACCATACCGGAGGTGCTGAAGCGGTGGAGCGATCTCATCGCCGGAAGGGAGCGGTTCTCTCCTCTGGCGGCGTGCTTGTACACCGATGTGGGCGCTCTGAACCGTTTCATCCACATCTGGCCTTACAGAGACCTTGCGGAGCGAGAGAAGGCGCGCAACTCGGCCCGCGAGGATGGACACTGGCCGCCGCCCACGCGCGAGTTCATATTGCGGCAGGAGAACAAGGTGCTCATCCCCGCAGCCTTCTCGCCACTGAAATAAGCGCATGCGAAGCTATCTTCTTCCGTTCATGGTGAGCCTGTCGAACCAAGTGAACGGAAGAAGGAGGCCTTTGTGGGCCGCATTGTGAAGAGGTGATTGCATGACCGCATCACGCCTTGACCGCGATACCATCGCCATGCGGGTGGCGCAAGAGCTACCCGACGGCGCATACGTCAACCTGGGCATCGGCATCCCGACCCTGGTCTCGCAGTACGTGCCGGAAGGTCGCACCATCGTCTACCACAGCGAGAACGGCGTCCTGAACTACGGCCCCCTGGCAGGGCCGGGTCAGCAGGACATAGACCTAATCAACGCAGGCGGCCAGTTCCTGCTCCCCGTGCCCGGCATGGCCTTCTTCCACTCCGCCGACGCCTTCGCCATGATCCGCGGTGGCCACATAGACGTCGCGGTGCTGGGCGCGCTTCAGGTCTCCGAGAAGGGCGACCTGGCCAACTGGATGATCCCGTCGCGAGGTGTGGGCAACATAGGTGGCGCTATGGACCTGGCTGCAGGAGCCAAGCGAGTCATCGTGGCCATGGAGCACACCGACCCTCAGGGCCACCCCAAGCTGGTGCCGGAGTGTACCTTTCCGCTCACAGGGACGCGCTGCGTCAGCCTTGTCGTTACCGACGTTGCGGTGATAGAGGTCACGCCTGAAGGGCTGCTGCTGAAAGAAGTGGCCCCTGGCTGGTCTGCGGAAGATGTCCAGGCCGTCACCGCCGCCCACCTTATCATCTCCCCAGACCTCAAAGAGATGCGCTTGTAGGCCTAGCTGCTCCGTTCGTGGTGAGCCTGTCGAACCATCGAAGGAAATGAGCGGGGACATGCACCCGTTTGCGGCGACCTCAATCCGTCGTTGCGAGTGAGTCCCGATTCATCGGGACGAGCGTGGCAATCTGGAGGGGTGGGTGGTAATCGTAGGGTGGGTGAAACCCACCTTCCGGCTCGCGTGCGTTTCATGGTGGGTTTCGCTACGCTACACCCACCCTACAAACTTGCAAGACATTTCCTGAAGTAGCCCTTGCGAAGCGGTAAATGATGTGATATTACTCTCGTGGTTGTGGGGAGGAGTCTTCCGCGAGGGGGTGTCCCATGCAGACGACCTCACCTTCTACGAAGGGTTACTCGCTACCTCTTCTGCCGCTGGTGGCAATCTTTGCATCTTTGGGGCTACTTCTCCTGTGGGTTGAGCATTTACCCCTCTCTGGCGGCATGGCTGCGACTTCTAACGTAGCTTCTTCCGTTAGTCCCGTCCAACTGTATGGCAGTTTGCCCCTTAGCTTTGAGCCCAACCATGGCCAGGTTGACGCACGGGCCCAGTTCCTGTCCCGTGGAGACGGCTACACACTGTTCCTGATGCCGGCGGAAGCGGTGCTAACCCTGCGCCAGCCAAGTGGCGTCTCTCCATCCGAAGGCGAACAGGCTACAGCCGTCGTGCGAATGGGCCTGGTAGGGGCAAATCCCAACCCTGATATCGTAGGTCGGCAGGAGATGCCAGGCAGAAGCAACTACTTCATTGGCAACGACCCTGCCAAGTGGCGCACCAATGTCCCCAACTACGGCAAGGTGGTCTATAGCCAGGTGTACCCTGGCATTGACCTGGTCTATTACGGCTCTAGCCAGCGCCAGTTGGAGTACGACTTTGTAATCGCTCCGGGTGCTGATCCAAAGGACATCGCTTTGAATTTTGACGGAGTGGATACCCTGCATTTGGACGCCCAGGGCAACCTTTTGCTACATGTGGCTGGTGGGGATGTGGTCCAGCACAAACCTAAGGCTTACCAGGAGGTAAATGGCGTCCGGCATCCTGTTGAGGGCGGCTACGTGCTAAATGGTGATCGGCAGGTGGGTTTCCAGGTGGACGCATACGACGATGCCCTCCCGCTAGTGATAGACCCGGTACTGGTCTATTCGACGTTTCTGGGTGGCAGCGGCAAGGACTATGGGGCTGGCATCTCGGTGGATTCTTCAGGCAACGCCTATGTCACGGGCTACACTTGGGGCAACGACTTTCCTTCCGTCAGCGCCTACGACTCCTCTTACAACGGCGGTGAGTGGGATGCCTTTGTGGCCAAGCTAGACCCCGCTGGCTCGGTCTTGGTCTATTCTACCTATCTGGGAGGGGCCGGTGATGATCGGGGTCTTGGCATAGCACTGGATTTTTCTGGCAATGCCTACGTGACTGGCTTCACCTCGAGCACGGATTTTCCCACGGCCAGCGCCTACGACTCCTCGTTCAACGGCTTCAGGGACGGCTTCGTGACAAAGTTGAGCAGTACAGGCAGTGCATTGATCTACTCCACCTACCTGGGAGGAACCAGCTATGACTCAGGAGATGGCATCTCAGTGGATTCTTCAGGCAACGCCTATGTTACTGGCTCCACCGTGAGCACCGATTTTCCCACAGCCAGCGCCTATGACTCCTCCTTCAATGGTGGCAATGCAGATGCCTTCGTGACCAAGCTGAATAGTACAGGGAGTGTCCTGATTTACTCCACCTTTCTGGGTGGGGGTGGCGCTGACTCTGGCTCTGGGGTAGCGGTGGACTCTTCGGGAAATGCCTACGTTACAGGGTACGCAGGGAGCTATGGCTACATCACAGGGTACATAGATAGTAGTGATTTTCCCGCAGTAAATGCCTACGACTCCTCTTACAACGGTGGTAACAGTGATGCCTTTGTGGCCAAACTAGACCCTGCTGGCTTGGCCTTGGTCTACGCTACCTTCCTGGGTGGAAGTGACTATGACCATGGTAGTGGCATCGCGGTGGATGGTTCAGGCAACGCCTACGTGACAGGTCGAACCGATAGCGCCGATTTTCCTACCGCCAGCGCCTACGATTCCTCCTTCAACGGTGGCAATTGGGGCGACGCCTTCGTGGCCAAGTTGAACAGTACAGGCAGCGCCCTGACCTACTCCACCTATCTGGGTGGAAGCGACGATGACTATGGTAATGGCATCGCGGTGGACGGCTTGGGCAACGCCTATGTTACAGGCCAAACACGGAGCACCAATTTTCCTACAGCCAACGCCTATGACTCCTCCTACGGCGGCAATGGCAACTTTGACGCCTTTGTAACTAAGCTAAGCACTACAGGGAGTGCCTTGACCTACTCCACCTACTTGGGAAGCAACAACGATGACTCTGGCTCTGGCATCGCAGTGGACTCTTCAGGCAATGCCTACGTGACGGGCCAGACTGGCAGCTTCTCCGGCTTCCCAACGGTCAACGCTTACGACTCCTCCTACGGCGGTTCTGGTGATGCCTTCGTGGCCAAGCTTTACGTGGAGCCCCCTCCCACTCCGACGCCTACTCCTGTGCCTCCTACGCCTACATCTACTGCCACGCCAACGCCAACGGCAACTCCTACGCCTACGCCGGTGCCACCTACAGCAACGCCCACACCCATACCTGTTCCTGGCGTGTCCATTCCTGGGTTGGCGCTCATGGTGTTGCTTTTCGCGGGGCTAGCGTATCTTCGCCTGCGGCGCAGATGGACGCGCTCTTTGTAGTAAGAATCATGCCTTTCACGGCAAGCGTAGGGGCGCAAGGTTTTGCGCCCTCTCTGGGAGCTATTCCTTCCATGTCGACAGGCCTCCTGCCAGCCGCCTCTTCCACAACACCCATGCTCGGCGCGTATCATATCCCCATGAAGCCATGTGTCAATACGCACTCCGCCTGCCGGCCTGCTGGCAAATCCTCACGCCCTTCTGGAGTCTTGGGGTTGTTTCTTCAAAAAAATTCTTCGCTCAGATATGACCCAGCTTCAAACAGTGGACATAACGTCAGAAACGAATTGTCGCGTGAGTGTTCTCTGCCCCTCCTCCTCTTGCCAACGAACCAGAAATAGAGTACTAATACTCCGTAATGCTAGCGTGAGGAGGTATGCATGACCACCAAGGCCCCTGCTGTTGACCCGTCTATTCGCGTTGCTGACTATATCCTGTCGCGGTTGACTTCCTGGCTGGGGAACCGGCCCGACCACTTCAGTTCCTTCATCGATGCCGGCGTCCGCGCTGAAGGATGGCTTCCCGCCGAGGCTTGCCACGCCCTCAGCACCCCCACGGCCCGCCAGACCGTGAAGGTCGTCGCTGTCCGAGGCAAGTCCCAGGGTAGCGCCAAGTTCGACCCCGACCTGGAGATCGACATCAACCGTGAGTACCACCAGTTGGCGGTGGTGCCTGCGCTGACCACTGCCGATCGCCCTCTAACGAGCCAGTTGGACAAGGAGCTTGCTCCGGCTTTTGAGTGGGCGGCCAAGCTGAAGGCCCGTTCCATGATCTATCTGGTGGCCTTCCCCAATAGCCTCTCGGACCAGACGTGGAAAGACGCCGTGGCCCACGCGGCACAGAAGTACCACGTCAAGCCTCTGGGTCAGATGGAGTTCATGATCCCCAGGGCGCCGCGCCAGATGGTCAGGGCTGCAGCGGCCTTATTCATGGACGAGGCCCGCGTCCCCGAACCCGTCAAGCCTGCCGAGTAATAACTCACCGTTGAGCGTGCATAAATGCCAGGGCACCCGGTTGAAGGGTGCCCTGGTGGTTCATTCACACTGGCGGTTCGCTCATGCAGCCGCCGTCACGTCATGGCAAACGTAGAGCCGTCGGGCGTCTTCTGCACCTCGATGCGCACCGGGAAAGCGTCCTTCACCTCGTCCATGTGCGTGATCACCAGGATGCGCTGGAAGTCGCCGGCGATCGACTGGATCACGTCCAGCACTCGCTCCCTGCCCGCGGTGTCCTGCGTGCCGAACCCCTCGTCTATGAACAGCGTTGGCAGCGGCGCCCCCGCGCGGTGTGCCAGCAGCTTCGACAATGCGATGCGGAGCGCCAGGTTGATGCGAAACGCCTCGCCGCCGCTGAAGGTCTCATAGCTGCGGGTGCCCAGGGTATCGGACACCTTGATCTCCAGCGTCTCCACCTGCTCCCCGCGCTGGCTCTCCCGCTGGGTCTCCAGCTTCAGGTGCGTAGTGTTGTCCGTCATGCGGCCCAGTAGCTCGTTGGCCCTGGCCTCCAGTTCGGGAACGGCGGCCTCCACCAGCAGCGCCTGCACTCCGGTCCTGCCCAGGGCGGCGGCCAGTTGGTCAAAGACGTCCCGCTCCCTGGCCAGCGTATCCAGAGCGGCTTCGGCTTCCGCCTTCTTGGCCGCGGTGTCCTTGTACTCCTTCAGCCGTGCCTGCAGGAACCCGTGGCGGGCAAGCAGCTCCTGGTGCCGCTGCTGAATGGATCGCTGTCTGTTCTCCGCCTCCGCCAGTCGCTGCGTCATGCCCGGCAATGCCTTCACCTCTTCGTCCATGGCCACGGCACGTTCTCTCGCCACCGCAATGGCCTCTTCCCGCCGCTTGGCAAGGCCAGCGACGCCCGTTAGAGCGTCTCGCTCGCGGGGCAGGTCGCGGTGGGCCTGCTGCAGGAGGCGGTGCTCGTCTTCCGCCTGGGCCAGCCCCTGGATCGCCTCCTTCACTTGCTGGTGAGTCACCGGAGTGTATCCCAGCCGTTCCAGGTCCGTTGCCAGAGCCTCCAGTTCCCTGGGCGCTGTCCTGGCCTCCTCAAGCTGATGGCTCAGCGAGGCGATGCGGCCATGCCAGAGGCGTCGGCCTTCCGCCAACTCCTTTTCCTCTTTCTCGACTGTTGCAAGCAACCGCTGGCCTGCGGGTTCCAGTTCCTTCAGCGCGGTGCTGTTCTGTCTGTACTGCTTGGCTAGCAGTTTTCCTTGGGCCTCGTACTCACCTTTGATGTGTTCCCTACCGCCTTCGCCAAGCTCCGTGCCGCACAGCGGGCAGCGGGCGTCTCCTTGAGCCAGCATGTCCACCTTGCTGCGGAGTCCGTCCATGTCCTGACGGAGCCGCTGACGGCGGCGATGCGGAGGGGCCTCTTCCCAGCGGAAACGGCCATGGTGGATGCGCGGACCCCGCCCCGCCGGATGCGCTGGACCGCGGATGGGCGCCTGCTCATCAGCGGCGGCGACACCAGGACTGTGGCCGAGAAGGCCCGCGAGGCGGGCTGCATCCACAACACCAACGAGCTGATGTACGAATCGCTCCTGATGTACCCGTCGATCTTCGGCCTCAAGCCGGAGTTCGGGTGGTCCTCCGCTTACGGCGACACCATCGACGGGCTGCCCTGCATCGGGCCGCACCGCTTCTTCCCGCATCACCTGCTGGCGCTCGGCAGCTCCGGCGATTCGCTCACGGATGCGTTCCTCTCGGCGCGCATCCTGCTCAGGGCCGTGAAGGGGAAGCCCGAGAAGGCCGACGCCGCCTTCTCCTGGAAGCGGCTGGGATAGGGAAGATCCCAGGTGGAGTACGCCGTGCGGGAAGGCCTCCAATCATGGTCGGCACGGCCTCAGTACTCGACGACAGCGCCGAGCTTCATCAAACGCGGACCGAGAATGGCACTTGGCCTGAGCCAGTTGCTGCCGAAAACGCCACTGGCCCCGAGAACCGTGTTCGCGTTGAACAGGTTGTAGACGTCGAACTGCCCCTGCGCACGAAGGCCAAGGAATCTCACTGTCTTGGTGAAGCGGA
>ORJL011476353.1_pt1 | contig 12274 bp, 10 predicted proteins | sample 1779941 | NCBI WGS metagenome assembly ORJL01 (sample SAMEA104232317, study PRJEB22302) | groundwater metagenome | biome: forest; feature: aquifer; material: groundwater | place: USA | collected 2011-08-07 | depth 5.8 m
GAAAGCGTGGCGGCGCCTGCGGCGGCGAAGTAAAAGCCGGCCATGGCAGACTGAAGTCTGCCCCACAATGGAAGTGCTATTTCGCAAGCACTGCATTAGGCTTGGCGGAGTCACAGAGTTGGCTTGTCGCGAGGGGCGCGTGCCTTGGAATGAGGCGATTCATTCGGGTGGCGCGTTCTTTGCGGCCGTGTTGCATGTGTTCTGCTTAGCTAATTCGAGATTTCCAGGATGACGCCAACCTCCGCTTCGCGCCGGTGTGCTCCGTGAGGATGGGTCTGCCGACCTTTCGTCGCGCCCGCATCTGGCGTGTGCTGGTCAGTGCCCTGGGCGGAGTCGTATGCAGCGGTGCGACCTGGGCGGCAGACACGCTGCCGCGGATCACCGCGGCACAAGGGCTGAGCGACCCGCCACCCGGCCTGCGTTTGTCGTCACGGCTTGGCGAACGGCGCCGGGCGGAACGGCGCAAGCCGGCGCGTGATGCATGGCGTTCGGCTACGGCAGAGGCGCCGTTGAATCTGTCGCTGACAGGCGTGCTGCGGTCGTCGGCAACCGGGCCGACCACAGGCACCCCGTCGCGCACGGTCCGTGCCGCGTCCGGTACGACGGGGAGAGGCGCCACTTCCCCCTCCGAGCGCGGTAAGCGTGGCGATTCGGGAGGCGAGCCGGACCAACCCGACGCGCCCGTGCCCTTCGATCCGACACCCGCGGCGTCTGGTTCTCGGCGCGCACCCGCGGCGGGGGAGCGGCCTGTGAGCGGCACGGCAAAGCCGGTGGATGCTGGAATTCCGGATTTGAGCGGCGAAACTTGGGTGATAGCGCCAATTCGCTGGGCGGGCAATACCGGCACCACTGGCAATTACTTCAGTTCCAGTGATGGCGGGAAAAGCGTCAGCATTGGCAACACCCTGAGCGTACAAGCCAACAGTTTCATCGGAGCACCTTATATTGCTCAATGGGCGGGTTCGTTCGGGATGAATTCCACCAGTACCACGTTCGCCCAGACGACGGGTTCTTCCGTGAAGAGCGAAAGCAGCGGACTCAATTTCGGCGGGAGCGTCAACGTTTTCCCGATCAGCGCTTTTCCCTTCAACGCAAATTTCAGTCATGGAACATCCGAATCCCGGGCGGGGGAGAACCGGGCTCCCGTCACCAATAGCTCACTCGGGCTGCGTCAGCAATATCGGACGCAGGGCGGAGACAACTACTCTGCAAGCTACGGCCGCAACAGCTTTGGCAGTGGCACCAGCACCAATGTGAATTCTGTCGTAAGCGCCAGTTTTTCCGGCAAACGCGTTTTCAATGAAGATCACTATCTCGAGGGTAGTCACGCCCTGGGTGCCAGTTTCTCGATGACGCCGCCCAGCAGCGATCTGAGCGGGCAGAACTCGAGGCAGATGAGCGCCAGCGCCAGCCACAACTGGTCGGTTCACGAAGATCTCAGCGTGGGCAATATCGTCTCCCTGGCCAGCACCCGGCGCGACCAGTTCGTCGGTGCGACCCTGGCGCGCAACGACTCGCAAGTGCTGCTCGCGGCGACCAATTTTGTCTGGCGGCCGGTTGAGGATCTGCCTCTAACGCTGACGGGTGGTGGAAATTTCTCGCAAACGCAGATCGTTGTGGCGAGCGAACAGATCCGGCAGCAGACCATGGCTGCAAACCTGTCTACCAGCTATCGCTTCACCAACAATCTGTCGGCATCGGGAAATGCATCCCTGGCGTCGACCAGCTCAGGCGTTAACCGGGTTACCTCGGGCGCCGCCGGCGCCAATGCGTCTTATACCGGTGACCCGTTGAAGTTCGGCGACTATGGCTACGGCTGGAACCTTGGCGGAGGCTTGAATGGCAACGTCGCCACACAGGGCGAAAACACCTTTGGCGCAAGTACCTCGGCAGGTCACAACCTGACGCGCACGCTGGTGATCGACCAGTTCCAGGCGCTGAATCTGAATGCCGGTCAGACGGCGTCTTACAACCAGAGCCAGCAGGGGTCGGCGACAGGGCTGTCGCACACCCTTGGTGCGGCCTGGCGTGCCGCCTACGGTGACGCACTGACTGTCAGCCTGAGCGCCAATCTCGCCGACACCCTCAGTAGCGGGCAATCCGGGAACAATCATTATCGGAACATGACCATTTTTGGAAATGGCATGTACCAGGTCAGCTCCCGGGCCGCCCTGACGGCCAATGCCAACCTGAACTGGAGTCAGAACATGATCGGCACCAGTTCGCCGCAGCAAGTGGTGAATGGCTTGGTCGGCAATGACACGCAACGCCAGATCAGTGGCAGTTTCAGCCTTGGCTATGCGCACAGCAGCCCGTTCTCGATCCGCAATCTGAATTACAACGGCAGCGTGCTCTGGGTCAACAGCCAGTCCGGCAACCGCTTGGCCGGTTCCGACCCGCTTGCCACGCTGGCGCAGACGAGCATGTCGATCCAGCAACTACTTGACTACCGGGTAGGCCGCCTGACGTTCCGCCTGAATCACGCCATGATCGACCAGGCTGGCAAGAAAAGTGCTTCTATCTTCGGCTCCGTTAACCGCGAATTCGACGGTTTTTTCGACGGGCGCTGGTAAGCGATGTTCTCTGGGCTAAACTTCGGCCCTGGGTTTGCAAAGAGGAAAACCATGTCAGAAAAATCTCTCTGGCGGCGATTGCTGCTGGTCTTGTTGGCACTGGTCGCGGTGCTGACGGTCGACGTCGATGAGGCGCGTGCCGAGTACGGCGATATCGTGATCAACAACTATTCGGATGGGGCTGGCATGCGGCCGGCGATCTTCCCCCACTGGTTCCATCGGGTGCGCTTTCGCTGCAAGGTGTGTCATGCCGACCTTGGCTTCAAGTTCAAGGCGGGTGGCAACGAGATCAACATGGTGAAGATAATCGACGGCCAGTTCTGCGGTGCCTGTCACAACGGCGACCTCGCCTGGTCCGTCGAGAACTGCAATCTGTGCCATTCGGCCAAGCCGGGTACCCCGACCCAGGTACACGAAAGCACGATCCAGAAGCTTGCCCCTACGGCGCTGCAAAAGAAATAAGGGACACGCGATCATGAAAATCGAACGAATTGTTTTCACGGTGCTGACCGCATTGGGTCTTGCCGCACCCGCGATTGCCGCCGATGCCGGCAAGGATCTTTACTCCAAGACTTGCGCGGTCTGTCATGCGGCGGGAATCGCCGGTGCGCCACGCTATGGCAACGCCGCCGACTGGCAGCCGCGCATAGCCGGCGGCACCGCGCGTTTGTACACCAGCGCCCTGAAAGGCACGCCCAAGGGCATGCCGGCCAAGGGTGGCAATACCGCTGCGTCGGACGGCGACGTCAAGGCGGCGGTGGATTACATACTGGCGTCAGTTAAGGGTGGTGCCGCCAAGCCGGCGCCCGCGACAGCCGCCGCGGCTCCGGCTCCGGCTGCGGCCAAGCCCGTGGCACCGGTCCCGGCGCCGGCAGTTGCTCCCATCGCAGCCGCGGCTTCCGCCCCCACGGCCCCAGCCGCCCCCGTCGATGTCTCGTCAAACACCTCGGGTGCTTCGGCGGCCGACATCAACTCCTTCAATCGCCTGTTGCGACCGATCGGCAAGCGCAATCCCCCGCCGGCGGAAGACGGAATTCACGATCCGGCCAACGATGGAACCATCGCGCTGATGGCGCCGCTGGCGGCCTATGGCCCCCTGCCCAAGAGCCTGGCCGGCAATCGTGTGAACTGGGTCAAGGCCATCGAGGAGGGAAAGATCAATCCGCGCTGGGACCGGCAGGACCCCAGTGCCGTACCGGTGATCATCGATCTGAATATCGTGCGTGAGGTAAAGGGGTCGATGCCCGACGTGGTCTACCCGCACAAACAGCACACCGAGTGGCTCGACTGCTCGAATTGCCATCCGGCGATCTTCAATCCGCAGAAGGGCTCCAATGCGATCAGCATGGCCGCGATCCTCCTCGGAGAAAAGTGCGGCGTCTGTCACGGCAAGGTGGCCTTCCCGGTATCGGAATGCCGTCTGTGCCATTCGAAGAAGAAGGACATCCGTCCCGCGCAGGCCGCTGCGGCGCCGGCGAAATAAAGAGGCCTAGCCATGAACAAGTCCGTTTTCCTGCTGATTTCCTTTCTGGTCTCCGCTCCCGTGCTGGCGCAGGCCAATGCCCCGGCAAACGCAACCGAAACGGCGGCGTCGCGGCTGGCCGGCAACAAGGTCGACAAGCCGCAGTTAGTGTCCAATCTTGATTCCGTGGGCAAGTTGCTGGAAAGTTCCTCGGCTGCACGCCAGATTGAGTCGAGCAAGGCACCGGAGGCCATGCTAAGACGCGATCGTGCACGCGAATTGCACCGTGCCGCGAGGGCCGCGCTGGAACAGGACAAGCTCGAAAAAGCCGCGGCCTTGCTGGCCGAGTCGCGTGCGGCTTTCTTCGATGCCGTGCGCTTTGCCGCGCCGGAAGAAGTCACCGCGAAAAAGCTCGAGAACGACTACCTGCTGCGTCTCGAAAGCGTCCAGGCTCTGCTCGGCGCCTACAAACGGGTGTCTGGCGAGAAATCGGCCAAGGGCGTTGCCGAAACGGTGGCGCAGATCGAAAAATCGGTGGCTGCCGGTGCGGGTCTGGCGAAGGATCGCAAGTTCAAGGAGGCTCACGCCGAGATCGACCGTGGTTATCTCGTCGCAAAGGCAGGGCTGACCAGCTTGCGTAGCGGCGATACCCTGACGCGTTCCCTGAACTTCGCCAACAAGGAAGAGGAATACCACTACGAAATCGACCGGAACAATACGCACCAGATGCTGATCAAAGTGCTGGTCGATGACAAGAAGGCGAGCGGTGACATGATTCAGGCCTACCTTTCCAAGGCACAGGAAAAGCGCATCAAGGCGGACGATGCGGCATCGCGCAAGGCCTACGACGAAGCGGTGCAGTTGTTGGAGGAGGCTACCGCGGAGTTGGTGCGCGCGATTCGCAATGCGGGCATATATATCCCTGGATAAAGTCATTTGCCTGGGGTTCGCCGCCGCACTCGCGGTATCGGCGAGCCTTTCCGTCCGGGCGCAGGCTTGGGATTCGCTGCGCAAGGATGGCATTCACGATTCCCGGGCTCCTTCCGTAAGGGAACTGCAGGAGCCCCAGGACGCACTCTCCAAGCTCACGCGGGACACCGCCGGAAACATGGTGCGTTGGGTTCAGGCCCTGGAAAAAGGCGAGATCAATCCCCGCGCCAGCCTGCGACCCGACACCAAGATCCGGGTTTACGACTCCGATGTGCTGCTCAACCTGAAGGGCGGCATGCCCATCGTCAGGTTTCCGCATCGCCAGCATACTCAGTGGCTGGATTGCTCCAATTGCCACGATCATTTGTTCAAGGCCGAGGCCGGCGCCAACCGTCTGTCCATGCTGGCCATTCTCAACGGCGAGCAGTGCGGCGTATGCCACGGAGCGGTGGCCTTTCCATTGACCGAGTGCTTTCGTTGCCATAGCGTGGCGAGGCCCGGGAATGTGCTGAGGCCAACATTGCCGATAGCCATTCCGCCAGGCGCGGTGCCACCGCGGTGATGGGCGCAGGCCAGGCCCGAATCCTGCTGCTGTTGCTGGTGGCCTTTGCTGGTGAGGTGCCGCCGGCGTCGGCCGAATACGCGGACGTGGTGCTGAACCGCCGCGCGGAAAAGGAGGGCGTGCGGCCGGTGGTATTTCCCCATTGGTTCCACCGCATACGCTTCCGTTGCAAGGTTTGCCATGCCGAACTGGGATTCAAGATGCGCGTTGGCAGTAATGACTTCAAGATGGCGGATATTGTCGAGGGGCGGTTTTGCGGCGCCTGTCACAATGGCGACATTGCCTGGGCGCCCGATAAATGCGATTTGTGTCACTCCGGCAGGCGCGGTTTGCCTACAGGAATCTATGGTAGTCATGAAACCCTTGGGCCCGGACGCTGGTAGTCGCCGTAGCTTTCTTCTGCGCGGCGCTGCTCTCGCCGGATCAATGGCAATGGTCGGCTGCGGCGGCACGGCGACTGCGCGGGCAGCGGACGAGCATTGGCTGGAGCCGGTATTCGGCATTTCCGGCGCGCCCCTGACCGACAGGGTCGATGCCACCGGCCATCCGCTGGCGGGTGGCAACGAGACCTTTCTTCCCTTCATGTTCCCGGTGGCCGTGGTCGCCAGCCTGGGCGCGATCTACATTGCCGATGCCGGCCACCGCCGGCTGTTTCGCTACGAGCGCAGCAACGGCTTGATGCACGCCGTGCCGGGGGTGAGCATTTCGGCCGGCAGCCTGCTGCGCAGTTCGGTCGACGGCACGCTGTATGTACTCGACGCCATGCGCGGCGAAATCCAGCGCTACGGCCTGGGCGGCCGTCCGCTGCCGGCCCTGCATCCGCGGGTGCCGAGCAGCCGCTATCTCGATTTCGCAGTCGAACCCGCGACCGGGCGCGTGTTCGCCGTCGATGCCATGTGGCGTGTGGTGGACCAGATCGAGCCGCTGGGCCGCGTCGCCCTGGCGTATCTCGATATTCCCGCTGCCGGCCCGATGGCGATTGCCGGCGACAGCTTGCTGATTGCCGATACCAAGTGCAAATGCGTCGGCGAGTGGCGTGCCGGGCGTCTGGTGCGGCAACTGGCGGCGGGGCAGATACGGCTGCCGAAGGCTCTGGTCGCCGACGGCGAGGAAGTCTATGTGCTCGACGGCTTCGACCGAAGCATCTCGCGGGTGTTCCAGGGCGGGCTGGAAACCATCCCGGCAAAGGAACTCAATCTGCTTGCGCCCGATCAAATTTCGGTTTCCGGTGGCATGATGTACGTCGCGGACGGAGCCAGTCGCACCGTTGCCGTCTTCAGGATTCGGCGGCATCGAAAATGATCAAGCATGAGGTGATCGGAAGCGCGAATGCGAAGCTTCTTCAATGACACTTTCAGCGTCGAACACATGAGATTGCTCCTCTTGGCTGTGCTGTTCCTTGGCCTCGGCGGCTGTTCCAGTCTGCGCGAGAAGCAGGTGTTTTCCATGGGTCTGGATGCCACCACGGAGACCCGGCGCCTGATGTTTCCGCCCGAAAGTGACGGCGAAGTGCCGCGCTATGTGTACCTCGGCGAACTCCGGGGGGAAACCAACATCAGCCGGCCCGAGAAATTCGGCCAGGGCGTGGTCAACAGCATCTTCCGGGTGCTCGACATCATCGCCGGTCCGGCGCCGCCGATGGTTCTCGACCGCCCGCAATCCGGCGCAGTGGACAACAAGGGGCGCGTCTTCGTCACCGACATTGGCCGTGGCGCCGTGTTCATGTTCGATGAAACCGTACCCGAGGTGAAGGTCTGGTCCAAGGCCGAGGGCCTGGTCGACTTCGTTAGTCCGGTCGGGATCGCCATCGGACCGGATGGACAGATGTTCGTCGCCGATGCCGACCTGGGGCTGGTGGCCCGTCTCGGTCCGGATGGGCAGACGATGCCCAGCATCGGCAAGGACCATCTTGATCGCCCCAACGGGGTGGCCTACGATCCGGTCGCGCGCAAGCTGTATGTGGCCGATACGTCGACGCACCAGGTCAAGATTTTCAATCTGGAGGGAATTTTGCTTGCGGAAATGGGTGTGCGCGGCGATGGGCCGGGCGAATTCAATTTTCCGACGCATATCGCGGTCGCCAATGAAAAACTCTTCGTTACCGACACGATGAACGCGCGAGTCCAGGTGTTTTCGACCACCAGCGGCAGCTATCTTGGCACCATCGGCAAGCGCGGCATGTTTATCGGCGATCTATCCCGTCCCAAGGGCGTTGCTGTGGACAGCGAGGACAATGTCTACGTGGTCGAATCCTATTTCGATTATTTGCTGATCTACAATCGTCGCGGACAATTCCTGATGCCGCTGGGAGGCGTCGGATTCGGTGCCGGCCAGTTCCATCTTCCGTCCGGCGTCTGGATCGATGCGCGCAACCGGGTCTATGTGGCGGACATGATGAACAGCCGGATCGCCGTGTTTCAGTTTCTCGGGGGAGGCAGCGAGAATGAGTAACCGGCATATGCCGACAGTCTTGACAGCGTGCATCCTGCTGCTGGCGGGACTGGTCGGCCCTGCCCAGGCGACGCGCACTTCCGACGTGCGCAGCACCCTGCACAACCTGTCATCCACCGGGCCCGGCACGGTCAAGGCCGCTGGAGAAAGTGAAGTCTGCGTCTTCTGTCACACGCCGCACGGGGCCGATACATCGCAGACGCCGTTGTGGAACAAGACGCTCGCCGCCAAGACCTATACGCCCTATACCTCGAATTCGCTGGACGCGGAAACGATCAAGAACGCTTCGCTCGATCAGCCGATGGGCAGCTCCAAGCTGTGCCTGTCCTGCCACGATGGCGCGATGGCGCTGGGCAGCGTGCGCGTGCTGCGCGGCGTGGCCAATCCGGCCACCATCGGCGTGGCGAATACCGGCGCCGGTGGCGTGATGCCCGGCGGTAGCGGCACGACCACCGGCTACACGCGCAACATTGGTGCCGGCGTGCTGGGGCAGACGACAGGCTTCGACCTGACCAACGACCATCCTATTTCCGTGACCTACGACGCCGCGCTGGCCGGCCGCGACGGCGAGTTGCGTTCGATGGATGCCAGCCAGCAGTCCCCGATATTGATCAATTCGACCCATCCCCTGTTCGGCAAGCGGGCCGTCGGTCAGTCCTCCGCCAGCCGCCCGGTGCTGCCGCTGGAACCTACCGGGGCGTTCGGCGCGGGCCAGGTGCAATGCACGACCTGCCACGATCCCCACCTCAAGGGCGATGCGAGCGATCTGGCCAACGAGGGCAACATCAAGTTCTTGCGCCGGCCGCGCGTGCAGACCGTGCAGCCCACCTACGTCGATGGCGGGGCGGTCTATGGCGACAGCGGCAATATCGTCTGCCTGGCCTGCCATGACAAGGGCCTGCAGGGTGCGGGCGGCAATTCGTGGAACTATTCGGCGCATGCCAACAGCCAGGTGGCGACCCAGACCTATCGCGCGGCGGCGGCAACGACGCGCAACTTTCCCGCCAGCATCCAAGTCTGGCAGGCTTCCTGCTTGAACTGCCATGACACCCACACGGTCACCGGCTCGCGCCGCCTGCTGCGCGAGGGCACCGACGCCACGCCGGGTACCGCCCTGTACTTGGGCGGCTTCAAGGCCGGCGGTAGTTCGGCGCTGGAGGAAACCTGCTACCAGTGCCATCGCGATGCGGCCAACAGCATCCTTTCGAGCTCGACCTCGGTGCCCGACATCCGCACCGACTTCAACACCACCAACGGCTACTACATGCCGATCACCTCGGCCAACCAGGATGCCGGCGGCGTGGAAATGCACGACCCCGGTAGCGGCAGGTCAGGTTTCAACGACGGTTATGCCGGTGGCGTGGTCAATGGCCTGACCACCAGCGGCTCGAACTGTTCAGCCGCCAGCAATGACAAGTGCGGTGCCGACCTGGTCGAAAGCCGTGCGCTGCTGGGAACCACCGCCACCAACCGCCATGTCGAGTGCACCGACTGCCACAATCCGCACCGGGTGGTGAAGTTCAAGCTGTTCTTCGGCAATAGCGGAAATTTAAGCGGCGCGGGCGATACGCAGGGCGGTACGCACGAGCACACCGACACGGCGATGACCCATACCAATGTGGCATCGGGTGTGCTGCGCGGCACCTGGGGCGTCGAACCAACTTACGGCAGCAACTCCTTTCATTCCTCGGCCAGCAATTACACGGTGCGACGCGGCGATCCGGGCAGTGAGACGGTGGCCACCACGATGCCGCTCAACAATGCCGGCGGCACGGTGGGCGGCACCGCCTTCAATGCCATGGATACCAAGGGCTTTGTCACCCGCGAGTACCAGGTCTGCCTGAAGTGCCACTCCACCTATGGCTACACCACGCCGCCGAACTTGCGGGCGGCTGCCAGTCGCCGCGGACTGACGCCGGCGGGTACGGTGGCAACGCCCGGCGTCGGCAATGCCCTGACCCAATACACCGACCAGGCCAAGGAATTCCAGGCGCCCGACAGCCATGCCGATGAATCGACATCGACCACCGCCGTGAATCTCGGCAACGATGCCGGGGCCATTGGCTACAACAACAACAATCATCGCTCCTGGCATCCGGTAATGCGCTCCACCGGGCGCACGGCCTCCAAACGCGGCGTTACCGCCACCAGCGCCTTCCGCACTCCGTTTAGCGCTGCCGTGGGCAGCCAGACAATGTATTGCAGCGATTGCCATGGCAGCAATGTCACCAGCAATACGTCGGTGATTCCCGACGGTACCAATACCACGACCGGTGCCGGGAGTCCCTGGGGTCCGCATGGTTCGGCGAACCCTTTCATCCTCAAAGGCGTATGGACCAAGGACAGTTCCGCCAGCACTGCAACCCTGCTGTGCCTCAAGTGCCACAATCCGACCAGTTCCAGTGCCTTCGAAGGCGGTGGCAAAGGCAATCTGCATCAATACCACAATGACAAGACCGGGCCGATCCAATGCACCTGGTGTCATATCGCGGTGCCCCACGGCTGGAAAAACAAGTCGTTGGTGGTCAACCTGAACGACGTCGGCGAGGAAGCCGGCTTCGCCGCTGGCAGCAGCAATCAGGTCGGCATCAATGGCAGTTCCAACTTCTACACACAACCGCCGTATTACCTCGAAGCCAAGAACAAGATCCGGACTTTCCAGCGGCCGGGACAATGGGCGGATACCTCCTGCGGTTCGTCGACGCTCGGCGTTCCGATCATTGCCAACAGCCAGGGCAGTACCTCCAACCTGACGGGAAGTGGCAAGAACTGGATGACCGACATGTGCCAGAACCCTCCCTGATTCAAGTGGCGATCAGGGTGTGGCTTCGCGCTTGGTCCTAGCCAGTCGCCTGAGTGACAGGAACAACAGCAAGCCGGTTATCGTCACGCCGACCACCGGTCCCCAGTGACCAATCTCGCGCAAGCCGATAAGTGTTGCGCTGGCGCCGGCCAGAAGCGGCAGTTCCCGGCGCTGACGACCCCCGTCGCGCATGTCGGCCCACAGCCAGGCGATGGCCGGCACCAGCAGCATCAGGTCATAGAGATAGACCATGGGTACCGCCAGCAGCGTCGCCAGACACAGAATCGCGGCTTCCAGGCCAGGCCGTGCCGGGCGCTCGGGATGCCACCACCAGGCCCAGCCGACCGCGCCCGCCGCCAGGCAGGTCATCAGCAACTGGCCGCGCCCGGCCCAGCTCAGGTCGAGTCCGGCCTGATGCAGGGCGCCGAGCACCGAGGGCATCACGTGCCACTTGTAGATGTCGTGCTCGAAGCCGCGCAGGTTGGAGAGCAGGGTGCCGATGAAGCCGAACCAGACATCGGCGCCGAACAGCAGGATGCTTGCAACGGCCATCGCAATCACGGTCGCCACGGCGGCCCAGAAGGCCTTCCAGTGCGCGCCGCAAATCAGCGCGATCGGGATCAGCAGGCCGAAGTGGGGCTTGACGCTGGCGAGCCCGAGACAGACGCCGGCCAGCACCGGCCGCGCGCGCAGCCAGACCAGGCCGAGGCCGATCAGGCCGGCGCTGAGGAAGCCTGTCTGGCCATACATGATGTTGAAGAAGACGGGCGGTGCGCCGAGGGCGATCAGCCAGAAACTGCCGTCCTTGAGGATGCCGCGCATCGCCAGCAGATAGGGAATCGCGGTCGCCACCAGCCAGGCCAGCCAGGCGTAGAGGTAGGGCAGGTAGGCCAGCGGCGCCGCCAGCGCGATGAAGGGCGGCGGATACATCCAGGGATGTAAGCCTATCGCCCGCACCTGCTTTTCGTTAAGATTTCCGTCGTAGGCTGCCTGCGCCGCCTGCCGGCTGGCCTGGTACATTTCCTGCGGGCGGTAGAGGTCGGCAGCCGTTCCTTCGCGCAGCAGCAGGGAAGCGGCATACAGTGAGGTGAAGTCCGTCAACAAGGGAGTTTCACCGCGTTCCGCCGCCTGGCGGCCATCGATGTGAATCAATGCAACCGTTATCAGGTAGCCGATGAAAATCGTCAGACCCAGGACGCCGGGAAGCGTCCGCGATCCGCGCAGCAAATGCTTGGCGTTCATGGCGCCGCATCCTACCGCATGGATAGTGCGACCGCCATCGAGCCGCACCACACAAAAGTCAGCGCTGGCGGCACGGCGCACCCGCATCCATGACGTATGAATTCGTGGGCGTGGCGGGGATAACCGGGTGAGCACCCAGGCCATGCGTTGGCTGGACCGCTGGCTGGGGGTTCCGCTGTGCTTCCTGTTGTCGCTCGGCACCGGCTGGCGCGGCGGGTGGGCGCTGCCTCAGGTCGCGCGCGCGCGGCCGC
>ORJL010467749.1_pt1 | contig 12269 bp, 8 predicted proteins | sample 1779941 | NCBI WGS metagenome assembly ORJL01 (sample SAMEA104232317, study PRJEB22302) | groundwater metagenome | biome: forest; feature: aquifer; material: groundwater | place: USA | collected 2011-08-07 | depth 5.8 m
ATTGCCCAATCCGTTTTCCAGAGACAGTCCCAGCCTGGATATGCGCAGGCGAGTTAAAGCGAAGAGCCCGGTGCGGGAAAACTGCCCGCCGGGATCTGTGAGGGAGGCGCCGGGCAACCGGTGCCTCTACTCGACATTTGAAAGATGTGGGGTGCCGCAAATTTAATGCGACAATAGCGTCGACTCATCGCCGAAAAGTTTTTCGGCCGGCATTGGATCTTTCATTTGGATCATCAACTGGCGGAGCTCGCCGTCCAATCGCGCAACCACGCTGCGGCACTTTGGATCTGCCGCCAGGTTGTGCATTTCCCATGGATCCTCCCGAATGTCGAACAGTTGAACCTGGTGCTCTGAGGGAGTGCGGATGAGTTTCCATCTTTTGGTGCGGATGGCGCGCTGCCGGTCCAGAAACGCGGCGTAGAGCGCTTGGTGCAGTTCTTTTTTTTCGCCCGTGAGTAACGGCACAATGCTGGGGAATTGCACCGATGAAGGGGCAGGCAAGCCGGCCATTTCGCATGTGGTCGCGAACAGGCTTTGCATGTTGAAGAGAGCGTCATTGCGTTTGCCTTTCGGAATGCCAGGGCCCGCCAGGATAAAGGGCATTCGGATCGAGTGCTCGTAAAGGTTTTGTTTCCCGAGCAACCCATGCTGGCCGACGGCCAAACCTTGGTCGGACGTAAAAATCACGATTGTGTTTCCCTCCAGACCTGTCGCCGTAAGCGTGTCGAGGATCCGGCCGATCTGCGCGTCAAGGTGCGTGATGATGGCGTAATACTCCTGCAAGTGAACCTGGATGATTTCCTTCGTGCGTGGATAGGGCGCGAGGATTTCATCACGCCCGTGGTAGGTGCGCTCGATCGGGAAAGGGTGCATCGGCCGAAAATTCGGCGGCACTTTTAACTGCGCGGCGCGATAAAGGCCGAGGAATTCTTGCGGTGACTGCCGGGGATCGTGCGGAGCGTTGAAAGCGACATACATGAAAAACGGCTTGTCGCTGGGCGAGCCGCGGCTTTTTAGATAATCAATCGCGGCCTCGGCGATCCGCACGCTGCTATGAACCGTTTGGCCGTTTGCTTTCAGCCAATGACCTTTCCAGACCGGATCGTCCGCAGTCCAGGGATTGCCAAGGGCAGGGCGATGATACGCAGCGCCGTTCTCCGGCGTCGACGGCAGAAACCCGCCTGTTAAAGGTCCAATCTTTTGGAAACTCCGTTCGAGCGCCTTAGCTGGCAGATGCCACTTGCCGGCCATGAAGGTGTCGTAGCCGGATCGCCCGAGTGTTTCGCCCCAAAGCGCAGCACCGTCGGCGATATCTTGGCCAGTGGCATTGCGACACTGCCAGAGCGTCCGGCCTGTGTTCAACATGGTCCTGCTGGGAATGCAAACTGCGCCGCTGTATCCGCCCTGATTGAAGCAATGAGTGAACAGCAGCCCGCGTTTGGCTAATCGATCGAGGTTTGGGGTTTTCACTTCCAGTTCACGGAGCAGGCCGAGCGCGCGATAGGTTTGGTCGTCGGACAATAGCAACAGGAAATTTGGACGGGTATGGCCTGGGCCCGCGAAGCGGTTCGTCACCGCGGCCGAATCAAAAATTAAGGGCAGCGTCAGCCCCAGCACGAGAATCGCGAAACGAAGGTGCATGCGCGCTATTTAGGCAACTGCAAAGTCGAACAGCGAGACGAATTGTCTGCGCCACGCAGCTCGGGTTTCCATCCGCTCCTACAAAGAATCATCGAGCGCGCGCATTGGGAACACCGCCGACGGCGTATGTTGCTCGCGCATCATCGCGCCTAATTTCGTCACGATGTCCGGGTGTTCCGCGGCCACATCGATTTGTTCCGATGGATCGCTCGCGAGGTTGTAAAGCTCGACTGGTCCGGGATTGAGTTTCGCCCTCGGACCGGGATTCAGCCGCTGTCGCACCGCTTTCCAATCGGCCACGCGGAGACTTTGCTGGCCGCCGTAGCCTGGCGTCTCGCGATACAAAAACGGCCGCGGGTCTTGGTGTTTTCCGAGCAGTGTCGGGGCGAAGCTAATTCCGTCAATGCGGCGCGGAGTTTGGTCTTTCGCTCCCGCCAGTTCGAGGAGAGTTGGAAGCCAATCTTCAAACCCGGTCACGCGCGATGATTCGGTTCCAGGCTTGATTTTGTTGGGCCAGCGAATCAGGCAGGGGACGCGCACGCCGCCTTCATAAAGCGAACCTTTGCGCCCGCGAAACAGGCCCGCGCTCTTGAAAAACTCGGTGTCAGTTCCTCCGAGCCGATTGTAAAGCGGCCCATTGTCGGACGTGAAGACGACGATCGTATTCTCGTCCAGGCGCAATTCATGGAGCAGATCCAGCACGCGGCCGACCTCCCGATCCATTCGCGTGATCATGGCCGCGTAAGCGGCCTGCGGAGTTCGCTGCGGCAAATAGGACCGGTCGCCCAGATACGGTTCTTCCGGAAATTTTCCGGCAAATGGATTGATCGAGTCGGCCGGCGCCTGCAAGGCCAGGTGAGGAACGGTGGTCGGATAATAAAGAAAGAACGGGCCATTTCTGTTCTCGCGAAGAAAGCGCAGCGCTTGCTCTGCAATCAAATCCGGCGCGTATTCATTTCCGATGAACTGGCGGTAGCTCTCGGGGGAATTCGGATCCGCATCCGCGGGCAACTTTTGATGAGCTGAGAACGGTGGGTTTTTCAAAGGCAACCGTCGGGCGTTATCCCAAAGCGAAGTCGGATAATAATTGTGAGCCACGGCCTGGCAATTGTATCCGAAGAATCGATCGATCCCTTGTCGCAGCGGTTCGCCCGTGCTGTCCGGCGCGCCGAGTCCCCATTTACCAAAGGCGCCCGTCCTGTAGCCGAGTTGCTGCAAAATGATCGGCAGCTTCAATTCGCCCGCGGGGACTGGCCATTGGCCTTCCTGCGGTGGGTGGAACTGCCGATTCTCACGGATGAAACCGTGCCCTGGGTGTTTGCCGGTCATGAGCGCACAACGCGAAGGCGCGCACACGGCTGAGCCGGCATAATGCACGGTCAGCTTTATTCCTTGGCCGGCGAGACGATCGATGTTCGGCGTCTCGAATTTGGTTTGGCCATAGCAGCTGAGGTCACCGAAGCCGAGATCATCCGCGAGGATGAAGACAATGTTCGGTCGCGGCGAGCGGTTGGGTGCGCGCTCTGCGAGCTGAGCAAGCGGCAAAAAACTATCCGTTGCCCCCGCGCAGATAATCGCGAAAAAAATCGGCGCCAGCGCGGCGATCCGGGGAATGAAGTGGTGCGCGGGGCGGGGCCCGATGAGTTTGGTTCGTTGTCTGTCAGGTCGTGCAAGGTTCATGGCTTTGTCTGAGTTCTCTGCGTTCCTTGCGGCCAATCCTCGGAATTTTAGCCGGAGAGATCGCGAAGAACATTCCGAACTTGACCCAAAATCTGCGGAAGCGTAGCACGGCGTTAATTATTTCCTATGCGCTTCTATTCCGCCGGACTGGTTTTGTCGATGCTCTGGAAAGATTTTCTAGCTGGAGCATTCGCGCTGGTTCTACTACATGACGCGCTCGCCATTCCCCCTGGCTGCAAGCCCCCTGAGTTGACGATTTCCCGCGAGCACCCGCTCATTATCCTTTACGGGCCCGGCAGCGCCGAATTGACGGTGAAATGCTGGCGCAATTTGCAGGCTGACATCAAACCGTTCTGCGTCGTCACCATGGATCCGACGGCGTTGGATGTCTCGGACCGGCTCGAATCATGGCGGCGCATGCTGCAAATCGTCGAGAAAGAAGGAATCCCAATCGCGCTGCAAGTGGCGGGAGATTCCGCGGAATGGACCACGCCGCTCTGGGCGATCGAAACCTTGCTGCGCGAGTTTTCGTGCATAAAGATTTTGCAGATCGTCGAGGTGCGCTGCGGCTATTACAGCAGGTTCGGCGGCGACCTCGAGATGACGATTCCGCCGAACCTTCGATACTTGGCAGAGGTGCTGAAGGTTTGCGGGCGGCACGGGAAACATCTTTCCTTGCAAATTCAAGGCGACATGGTGCACCTCGGCACAGATGCGTTGGCTGGTCCGCTCCGTGAAACATTTCGGGCCTACCGCGAATATTTTCTTCCACAAAATGAATGCATCGGTCCGCAATTCTACTCGACGCAGATGGCTGCTTGCGGGCTTTGGCTGGCGGGTTACTGCGAACATTGGGGCATGGAGCCGCAATGGTGGTGGTGGACTCGTGGGGAATCTTACTTCATCAAACCTGGCGTGTTTGGCGTCGAACCGGACATCGCCGCTGATGATGCTGTGCTCGACGCCCAAGCGCGGCTTTATCGTGCGTTTATTATTGAAGGCGCATTAATGGGCGCGACCGTGTTTTCCATCGAGCCGCCCCAGGACGTTTGGCATGGCGAAACGACGGATCCGCGCCATTTCAATCGCGTGATCTATCCCACGCTCCGCCAGTTGATCGACCAAAAGCTGATCGCGGGCAAAGACGACGTGTTCGAGCGCTGCAAGGTTGCCTATCAATTAGCCGAATGCAAAACGCTCCACGAATTCGACTCACTCGAGCAGGACCTCGATCTCGAAGTGGGGCAGGGGAATTTGGAGCGGGCCGCTTATGGAGCGCGCTTTCCTCATTTGATGAAAGAACTGATTCCGGATACTGGCGGCCGCTATCAGTTCATCCCGCTGCTTCCGGTGGGCACCCTGGCAGATGTGACGGCGCGGTTCCAAAAAGTGATTCAGCCCCGAGAATGCAACTCGCCCGAAGCGTATCGCGCCTTGCTCGATCGCTATTATCCAGCCACCGAAAATACCGCGGCCCGAACGAACCGGGCGTTTGTTCTTAAGAGCGGCCGGGCCATTGCTGTCATGCAGTCGCGGGAAAATCTCTACGAAAAACAAACCTTTGCGGTGGAAGTCCCGCGCTGGGTCACCGCGCTGCAAGCCCGCCCTGAAGCCGGCGGCTTGCGTCTCTCCTGGAGCATGGACCCCCAAGCGGACAGCTATCGAATCTGGAAGAGAATCGAAGGAGCGAACGTTTACCCCGAATGGGAGCTGCTGTTCGACCAGATAAAAGAAAATCGATGCTTCATTCCCCAAACGGTGCGGGGCCGTTTCGCGGTGACTGCGCGAACTACAGCGAAACAGCTGCTCGAAGGAACGCTTAACTATTCTGAATATCTGCTCTTCCCGGCGGACGAGAGCCCAATTGTCGAACAAGTGATTGTCAGCCAAGAAGGAAACAGGACGGAAAAGATTTCTTTTAGCGATGAGTCACTGCCGGACGCGCAAGAAGTGTGGAAAATTTTCAATGGAGTCGCGGCTGGCCACCAGCGTGATGCCGAGGCGGTGCTGGCGGCATTTCAAGGACTGATTGAAGCATTCGAAAGGAAGGATCTCGATGCGCTGATGAAATTCTACGCGCCGGATTATCGGGACGCGAATGGCTATAGCAATGAATATGTGCGGCGCGCTTGGCAGTGGTGGCGCCAGCGAACCGTCATTCCGTACGTGGTGGCCCAAGTTCGGACCTGGGACACGTCTCGGGCTCAGGACGGACTCATTAGCTTCACCGCATGGAATCGATTCCGCGGCACGATTGTATGGGACGAGCCATTCGGATTTCATGGGCGCGTCCGAATTCCGCGGCACGACGGCGAACGCGTCGCCTGGACTTGGAGACGTGATCCTGCCGGTGAATGGAAATTGATTCGGACCTCGCCCGCGTTGCCCAACTTTGGCGAGATGCTTTGGATTGGCCGCGGGCATGATGTGAAACACACCATGGAAGAATTTTCTGACACCCGCGCGACCAATGGGCCTGGGCGCAGCCGCATCAATTCGCCGTAAGCCTGGCCAAAGGATTGCCAATGGCGCCTCTCCGCGCCCGCGCTCCCTCTTCATCATCTCGTCTTGTAATTTTCGAGAGGCCGAGCAAACTTCGACCGTGAAACCAGCGCCCAGTCTGGTCACGAACTCACCATGAACTCGAAATTCCTTTTCTTCCGTTCGGCGCGATCGAAGCTGGCGTTTACTTTGATAGAGCTATTAGTGGTCATCGCGATTATCGCCATTCTGGCGAGTTTGTTGCTGCCAGCATTGGCGAGCGCGAAAGCACGAGCGCAGCGAATCAAATGCACCGCGCAGATGAAGCAGCTCGGGATCGCGTTTAATCTTTTTACTCTCGACCACAACGACATGTATCCACCCACGGCTTACGCCACGGGCGATTATCAATATCAACTGTCGTGGGACGATTACCTCCACCGTTACATCGGTGGCAGCGCGCCGGATGCGGACTTGCAGGTCGGAATATCCGGCGGGATCGCGGACCGCAGCAGCATCCCCAAAATCCTGAAATGTCCCGCGGATAAAATTGAGATTAGCATCAGTTGGGCGACCTACGGGCAGCGGAGAACATATGCGATGAATTATGCCGGCCCCAATTTCGTGCTGAGTTCGGCGACAGCCGCGTTGCCTGCGGCCACTCATGGGGTTGGGCTTTATTACAATCTCCGCAGCAGCGCTCCGGGTTCGCTGCCGAACTGGGAGCCACGGGGATTCAAGACCGGCGTCGTGGGGGATCCGTCCGGGAGCCTGCTGCTGGTGGAGCAACCGGAGGGAGGAAACATCGCGGGCAATGATTGGCCTTCGTTTTCGCAGGGCCCGACCGGACCTTCCAATGGAGATCAAACCCCTTACCAGATTGCGACGGGCGGACGCCAACAATGGGGGGCAAAGGCCTATGGCCTGCACGGCAAGCGATTCAATTACCTGTTCTTCGATGGCCACGCGGCCATTCTCAGGATCACTGACACGGTCGGAACCGGCACGACCAACGCCCCTCGAGGCATGTGGACGATGACAGCGGGGGATTAGTTTGCTCCGGTCGGAGGCGAGGAATCGCTTGATCTCGCGCAACACGTGTTCCAAACCGGCCGCGTCTTTGCGGATGATGTGACTGACGTGGCCGTTCAGGCGCCACGGTGCAATAACTCTTGAGGTTCACGGAATCTGATGGCGGCGCTTTTCCGTCGCTTCTCGCACTTTACGAACCCACCCCTGAAAAATGTCGCGGGCCAAGTCCACCGTTTCATCCGGCCCAACATGTTCTCGAACCGTCTCCCGTTTGGGAAGCCAGTCCGCCGTAAAATGCTGTTCTTTGGTCAGAAGGCTCGTGCTGCGCAGGAACGCATCGACTTTAACTACTAAACAATGTTCCTTCTCGATGTAACTGGCGTCAGCCGCGGCCACGATCTCACGTTCGCCATCTTGAGTTTTGACCACCGCCAAGACCTCGTTCGTGTCCATGACCCGTTTCATTCTGAACGCAACCTCGATCCAGATGCTCTTCGCCCAAAACGAACCTGTCCAACGCTGAACCTTGTCCACCCGAGGCCAAGCAGTCCTGCTTCAGCTTTGCGACGATATTTCGTTAGTCACGAATTTTCGAAGCTCCTGCGTTGGGGGTTTGTTTCGCGAAACCCTTGCTATTGCCTGTTCTGGCCGAGGCGAATCGATGGCACGCTCGCTGATCTGTCTGACATTCCGGTGTAAATAAAAGTCTCAAATCGATGATCACTCGAAAGATCGCTTACTTCTCGATGGAGATTGCCCTGGACACGGCCATGCCGACTTACGCGGGGGGTTTGGGCGTCTTGGCGGGCGATACGATCCGGTCAGCCGCAGATCTGGCCGTGCCGATGATTGCAGTGACATTGCTCCACCGAAAAGGCTATCTCGCGCAAGAATTCGACCTGAGCGGCTGGCAACAAGAGGCACTGGTAGAGTGGCCGGTCGAGGCGTTCCTCGAGGAACTGCCGGCCAGGATTTCGGTGACGATCGAAGGCCGCGCCGTTTGGCTGAGGAGTTGGAAGCACGAGGTCAAGGGAATATCAGAAGCAGTGGTCCCTGTGCTTTTCCTGGATGCTGACCTGCCGGAGAATTCCAAATGGGACCGGACCCTCACGCACTATCTTTATGGCGATGACGTGTCATATCGCATTTGCCAAGAAGTGATCTTAGGCATTGGCGGCGTGCGAATGTTGCGGGCGCTTGGGGTCAAGGGCCTGACGCGGTTTCACATGAACGAGGGACACGCCGCGTTGTTAGGTTTGGAATTGCTCGATGAAAGAGCCCATCAAGCCGGCCGGGCGATGTTCACTCACGAAGATGTCGAGGCCGTGCGCGAACAATGCGTCTTCACTACCCACACTCCAGTAGCGACTGGACATGATCAATTCCAGCAAGATCTAGTGAACCACGTGCTGGGTCGGCCGGAGTTATTCGCGATGAAGGAGGTCCTTTGTTGTGATGGCCTTTTGAATATGACGTTCCTGGCCCTGAACCTGAGTCACTATATTAATGGCGTGGCGAAGAAACATGCCGAAACGTCGCACCTTATGTTTGCGCGGCACAAAATCGACGCCATTACCAATGGGGTTCATGCCGCCACGTGGACATCCCCTTCCTTTCAACAGCTCTTCGACAGATACATTCCAGGCTGGCGGGCGGACAATTTCAGCTTGCGTTTTGCGCACAGCATTCCCCGTGAGGAAATTTGGGCGGCGCATCTGGAGGCAAAAAAGCGGTTGATTGACGTTGTCAACATGCGAACGGGCGTTGGGTTGGAAAACCAACCTTTGACCTTGGGTTTCGCGCGGCGCGCCACGCCCTATAAAAGGGCCATGCTTTTGTTTCAGGATGTGGCGCGGCTTAAAAGGATAGGACAGGCAGCTGGAGGACTGCAGATCATTTACGGGGGAAAGGCCCACCCGAACGACCGGGAGGGGAAAGAAATCATCCAACAAATCCTGCAGACAGCGCACGGGCTCCTCCCGGAAGTGAAGCTCGTTTATCTCAAGAATTATGATCTCGAGTTGGCGAAACTCCTCACCTCTGGCGTTGATGTTTGGCTGAATACGCCGCTGCCGCCACTCGAAGCCTCGGGAACGAGCGGGATGAAGGCCGCTTTAAACGGCGTGCCCAGCCTCAGCATTCTGGACGGATGGTGGATCGAAGGATGGATCGAAGGCCAAACCGGCTGGGCGATTGGCGAACACTGCCAAGCCGACGCGGCGCATCCCGACCGCTCCGCGTGCGATGCCGAATCTCTTTATGAGAAGCTCGAGCACGTGATCGTGCCTATGTTCTGCGGTGAATCAGATCGGTTTCGGTTTGTCATGCGCCACTGCATTTCGCTGAACGGTTCGTTCTTTAATACCCAACGCATGGTGCAGCAGTACGTGCTGAAAGCGTACTACGAATAAGCTGACACACTGGGCGTGCGCTCGCAACGCGCGGCTATGCTTGAGCGGCCGGCCTGCCTTTCAATTCGCTTTCTGGTTTGGGATTCTTCTCAATCCACGCGTAGAGCACCGGCAGCAACACCAGCGTCAGAAAGGTGGAACTGAGCACGCCGCCAATAACGACCGTCGCCAGTGGGCGCTGCACTTCCGCACCCGCGCCAGTCGCAATCGCCATTGGCACGAAGCCGAGGCTGGCGACGAACGCAGTGACAATGACGGGACGAAGCCGCGTCAACGAACCCTCGATGACCGAATCGCGGACGGACTTTCCTTGTTCGCCGAGTTGGTTGAAGTAGGCAATCATCACGAGGCCATTGAGCACAGCCACGCCGCTTAACGCGATGAAGCCCACCGCAGCCGTGATGCTGAAAGGCATTGCACGCAACCAGAGCGCAAAGACACCGCCCGTGACCGCGAGTGGGATTCCCGAATAAACGATCAGCGCCTGTCTCAGCGAACCGAGGGCGAGGAAGATGAGGACGAAGATGAGCGCCAGCGCGGTCGGCACAACGATGGCGAGCCGCGCGCGGGCTTGCTGCAAGTTCTCGAATTGTCCGCCGAACTGGACGATGTAATTCTCCGGCAACTTTACTTGCTCCTTGATGCGCCGTTCGGCTTCGCGAACAAAGCCTTCGATGTCGCGCGAGCCCAGGTTCACCATGAGCGCGGCGCGGCGCAGGCCGTCGTCATGCTGAATTGGTTCAACTGTTTTCAGCGTCTCGAACTCGACCAGCTTTCCGAGCGGGACGAGTCCGGTTTCACCGACGCGCACGGGAAGTTTTTTGATTTCTTCATCGTCCGCGCGGAGTTCCTCCGGCATCCGCACCACGATGTCGTTTCGCTTACTGCCGCTGACGATTGTGCCGACGACTTTCCCGGCGAGCGCGGCGTTGACAGCCTTGTTCACTTCGCCCGCCTGCAATCCGTAACGCTGGAGCACTTCGCGCTTCGCGTTGATTTGCAGTTGCGGCGTGCGGCCCTCAGTCTCAAATTCCACCTGCGCCGCGCCGGGCGTCTTCTCCAGCACGCCCTTGATTTGTTCGGCCAGCTTTTCCAGCACGTCGTAATCATTGCCGAAAATCTTGACCGACAATTCCGCTTTCGTGCCTTCGAGCATTTCGTTGAAGCGCATCTCAATCGGCTGCGCGGTGAGGATGTCATAGTCGGGGTTAATCTTGTGAAGCATCGCGCCAATCTGCTCGTTCAATGACCGACCCAATCACGACCAGCCAGCGCAGTCGCAGTGCGATGTCGAGCGTTGGCACGTAGGCGCGCTTGATGAGACGAATGAGCTGGTTATCCCCTTCGTGAATGTGGCCGCGCAGCAGAAATGCACACAGCACCGGCATGAGGGTGAGCGCCAGCGCAAGCGCACCACCCAGCGCGAGCATTACCGTGAGCGCCATCGGATGAAACATTTTTCCCTCGATGCCCGTCAGCGCGAGAATCGGGATATAGACTACGGTGATGATCAGGACGCCAAAGAACATGGGCGAGCCAACCTGCTTGCCCGCGGCGAGCACGGTTCGCATTCGTTCCTCGGCGTTGAGCGCGCGGCCAAGCTGGCGCTGCCGCGCGCCGAGTTGCCGGACGATGTTCTCCACGATGACCACTGCGCCATCGATGATGAGGCCGAAATCAATCGCACCCAGGCTCATCAGGTTGCCGGAGATGCCGAAACGCGCCATGCCCGTGAGCGCGAACAAAAACGAGAGCGGAATCGCCGTGGCGACGATGAGCGCCGCACGCCAGTTGCCGAGGGACGCCAGCAACACGACGACAACGAGCACCGCGCCCTCGAACAGATTGTTCTTCACGGTGCGGATGGTCCGGTCAATGAGTTGCGAGCGGTCGTATTGAATTTGGATTTCCACGCCGTCGGGGAGCTTGGTCTGAATCTCGGCGATTCGCGCCTTCACGCGCCCGGCGACTTCGCGGCTGTTCTGGCCCGCGAGCATCATCGTCGTGCCGATGACGGTTTCGTGGCCGTTGAGCGTCGCCGCGCCGGTGCGGAACTTCGTTCCTACACGCACTTCCGCCACGTCTTTGACCAGCAGCGGTTTCACGCCCGAGCCAAACTTGAGCGGCAGATTCGCAATGTCCTCGACGCTAGTGACACGGCTGACAGCACGGATGGTGAGTTGTTCCCCACGCCGGCTGATGATGCCGCCGCCTGTGTTCTCGACATTTTGCGCAACGAGACTCGCCAGCTCGCTGAATGTCATGCCCACATCCGTGAGCGCGTCCGGTTTGGGCTGGATAACGAATTGTTTTTCGTAGCCGCCGCTCTCGTTGATTTCGGCGATGCCCGGCACAGTGCGAAGCAGCGGCTTAATGGTGTACTCCTGGATTTCGCTCAGTTCGATGAGTTGGTCCAGTTCGGTCGCGGGTTTATTTGTCGCGTTAGAGCGATACTGGACGTTGTAATAAAAAATCTCACCGAGTCCGGTGCTAATGGGTGCGAGTTTCGAGGACGCGCCGGCCGGCAACCGCTCCGTTACACCCTGTAGGCGCTCGGCAACAAGTTGGCGTGCGCGGTAAATGTCCGTGCCGTCCTTGAACTGAAGCGTCACTTGCGAGAGACCAAACTTCGTGATGGAACGCATCTCCTCCACACCAGGCAAGCCGGCAAGTTCGCGTTCGATAGGTTGCGTTACGAGTTTTTCCGACTCTTCGGCAGCAAGCGCAGGAACTTCGGTATTCACTTGGACTTGAATACCGGTGATGTCAGGCACGGCATCAATCGGCAAATGGAACGCCGACCACAATCCCGCGCCAAGCAGGGCGGCAGCACCAAGCAGCACGAACGCGCGTTGGCGGAGAGAGAATTCGAGGACGCGATGAATCGTAAGCGTCAAAGGGAGCACGTCTAGCGGTCGGGCGGCGGCATCGGCTAGGCTGACGGCATGAATCGATCATCAATCGGGCGCGCTCAATATTCTTCCGAGCAACGCGTGGCCTTGGTAAGAGAGTTCCGTTCGAGCG
>ORJL010557870.1_pt1 | contig 12269 bp, 9 predicted proteins | sample 1779941 | NCBI WGS metagenome assembly ORJL01 (sample SAMEA104232317, study PRJEB22302) | groundwater metagenome | biome: forest; feature: aquifer; material: groundwater | place: USA | collected 2011-08-07 | depth 5.8 m
AGATGCCCAGATGCCGCTTGTTTTTGTGGATGTCGGCAATTTTAAGGAACTGGGCATTGAGGACATCCAGCATCCCGGCGGATTTATGACCGGCGTGGTTGCGGATAATGTAGCCACCGCTCCCAAACGGATGGAAATTTTAAAAACCCTTCTTCCCGATTTGAAAAGGATCGCGGTTTTGCTGAACCCGAAGCACATCAGCTATGGTGCAATTTTGCAGGTGCACAAAGAAGGCGCGAAGAAGCTTGGGGTCGAGGTGGTTTTCTACGAAGTTACCAAGAAAGAGGATTTGCCGAAAGTGATGGAGAAAGTCGCCAGGGATCGTCCCGGCGCGTTTATGATAACCTCTGAAGCGATAATTTCAGGCAATGCGGATTTAATTACGCCGATACTGAAAAAAGCCAACATTCCTTCAATTGATTTCAATGTGGAGCGGGGCGTTTCCTCCGGCTACTTGATGGTCTATGGAATTTCGCGTTTTAATGTCGGCAAGCAGTCCGCCCGCATGATTGATAAAGTTATGCAGGGCAAAAAACCCGGCGATATTCCCATTGAGTTTGCTTCGGCTTTGACTTTTGAAATCAACGCCGCGCTGGCCAAGACGATAGGCGTCACGATTCCGGATTCTTTACTTCTGCAGGCGAACAAAGTCTATAACGAATAAATTTATTATGAGAATTCCTTTGCGTCAGACGGTTGTTGCGGTCCTGGCTCTCATGGTGGTGTCCCTCGCGGCGGCGTTTATTTATTTTTTGCAGAAGGGTTCGTTTTTTGAACAGGCGCGCAAATACAAGGTGGGATTATTTATTCACAACCCGCCGGTGCATAAAGCCAATATTGAAGGATTTAAGGCCGGGTTGCGTGAATTGGGCTACGAAGAAGGGGAAAATATAGAATATATCTTAAAAGACGCCAATGCCAACCTTGATATTGTTGATAAATTGGTGGACGAACTTCTTGCCGAAAAGCCGGATTTAATAGCCGTGCCTTCTACGCCGGGCGCGTTCGCGTTAAAAAAGAATACATCTATTCCGGTCGTTTTTATTGATGTCGGGACAATTTCCGGCTTGGTGGAAAATATTAACGCTCCAGAAGCCAATATCACGGGCGTTATTGGAGGAACGTCTGAATTCGCCGGGAAACGTTTAGAGGTTCTTAAAGAAATTATCCCCACGATTAAAAAGGTAATAGTTTCCCCGGACAAAAAGTTTCCCAGCTACGACCTTTTCATTAGTTCTTTAAAAGAAGGCGCCGCGAAGCTCGGTGTTGAAGTAGCGGAATTTCCCACAAAGGACGCCAAAGATTTTATTTCTAAATTGCCAGCGATCATCAACAAGAAAAACGGAGACGCTTTTATTTATTTCCCCGGCCCCAATAATTTTCCATTGGAGAACAAAGACCAGAAGCTTATAGTAGCCCAGCTGATAAAAGAGAAATTGCCCTCCATTGACCACAATATGGAGCTTGGCGCCAATACGGGAATTTTAGCCAGTTACGGAAATTATCGCTTTGATATTGGGAAGAAGGCGGCCCTGCTGGCTGATAAAATTTTAAAAGGCGCTCAAGTTAAGGATGCGCCGGTTCTTTTCATTAAAGACCTGACTCTGGAAATTAACCTTAATACCGCCAAGGCCTTGGGGATTAAAATCCCGGACTCGATTTTGCTTCGAGCCAATAAAGTTTATAGAGAATAAAAAATATGAAATTAACTTTGAGACAGTCAATCTATGCCGTTCTTGCCCTCATCATTATCGCGGGGATATGGAGCTATCTATACTATTTGAAAGGCAGGCCCCCGCCGGAATCCGTCCAAGTTTGGAAGATCGGGCTTTTACTCACGGATAAAGATGTGCAGAGCGATAATATCAGAGGTTTTAAAGATGGGATGAAAGAGCTCGGCTATGAAGATGGCAAAAATGTAGCGTATATTGAGAAAAACGCAGGAGGAGACCGCAAAATCCTGCCGCAATACGCGGAAGAATTAAATTCGTCCGATTTTGATTTGATTATTGTCGGCGCGAGCTCTGCCGCTGAGGCGTTCAAAAATCTTGACGGCCTTAAAACCCGCGTATTTTTTTTGGCAGCCGGAAGGCCCAGGAATCTCGTTAAAAATCTTCAAGCGCCGGAAGGATTTATTACTGGAATAGGCGAAGGCACAATAGAATTTGTTGGAAAGAGATTGGAACTTTTAAAAAAGGTCTCGTCCTCAATCAGGCGGGTTATGGTCATTGTTGAATCACGCCATCCAAACGCGCCTTTATTTAAGGAAAAAGCAGAAGCGGCCGCCAAAGTGCTTGGCTTGCAAATGGTTTATATTGAAATAGAAAAAACAGATGATTTGCCGGGGAAGCTCTATATGGTTAACCGCGCCAACGGAGACGCTTATATAGGCGGTCAGTGGCCAAGCAACCAAAAATATGCCAAGGAGATGGCCAGCCAGTTTTTGAAAGCCAAGATTCCTTCCATAAACGACGAAACTTCCGTAGGGGCCAACATGGGCTTTCTAATGACTTATAGCGATGATCGTTATAAAACCGGCTTATATGCCGCCGAGCGCGTCGACCGCATTCTAAAGGGCGCGTCGCTTTCGCAGATATCGGTTGAATTTGCCAAAGATGTTATTTTGGAGTTAAATCTCAAGACCGCCGCAGCCATTGGTGTCACAATTCCCGAAGAGGTTCGTTTGCGCGCCAGTAAAGTTTATTAAGAATTAATGCCTCCCAATTCTGCTGGGTTTTCCTCCGGGCGTCGCTACCAATTGTGGCTCCTGGGCCTCATCGCTGTTTTTGCTTTGGTAGCGGCAAATTTAGCTTGGCTTTCTCCTACTCTGGATGAGCTTGTTTTGGATGTTTATGAGTTACACCGTACCATCGCGCTTGATGTTAGAAATCAACTCTCTGATTTTCTCCAGAGACACGAGCGCGCCTTAAGGGACGGCGTCGATATTTTAAATGGGCAAAAAGGAGTCGAGCGCGAGCTTTTAGCGCGGCTTTTGAAGGAGAATCCGCCCATTGAATCTTTGGCTCTTTTAGGGCCGGACGGCGAAGAGGTTATCAAGAACCACCGTTTTTTGCTCATAACCCCATCTGACCTCCGCGATCGTTCCCGGGACGAACTTTTCCGCGTCGTCAAAGAAAAAACTATTTATCGCTCGCCCGTTCTCATCTCGGGAGTGTCCGAGCCCATTTTCACTCTGGCCTTGCCGCTTCGCCCGGAGAGCGGTTTTTCGGTTCTCGTCGCGGAAATTAACCTGAAGTTTCTTTTGGATGTGGTCAGGAATGTAAAAGTGGGGGAGCTCGGCGTGGCGTATGTTGTAGATCGTGACGGATACGTAATCGCTCATCCCAATTCTTCCTTGGTGTTCGGGCGGACCAATGTGCTTCCCAGAAAATTGGTGGCTCGCGCCCTTGAAGGTAGCGAGGCCGACACGCGCGATACGGCGCTTATCTATAAAAACGAAAACAACGCGGAGGTATTTGCGGTAGCCCTGCCGTTTGAACCCAACAGTTGGGCGGTAGTGGTGGAAAATTCCAGATCCCAGGCACTCGCTTCCAGAGAGCGCATTTTGAATGTGGCTTTTGTGTCGTTCGGCCTTGAAATCTTGCTCGTAGGACTCCTGATTTGGAATTATCTTAATTTGCAGAAGACCGCGCTTCTGTTTTACAACGAGAAGAACGAGCGCGAAGCCATTTTGGCTTCCCTCTATGACGGGGTTATTGAATATGACGAGAAATCGCAAATTGTTTTAATGAATCCAAAAGCCCAGGAACTTTTGGGAGTTAAGTTCGGCAGCGTCGCTTCTCTAGCCATTACTCCGGAGATTTTGAAATCGCGGCCGGAACTTAAAGCACTCGCCGAAATTATGTATCCTGCGCTTGCTCCTTACGCTTCGCAGATCAAGGAGCTTCCCGGCTCCAAGGCCAAGACCATGGAGATTCACACCTCCGAGCCGCCGCTGAAACTTATCGTTACCCTTGCGCAGGTTTTAGGCAGCGACGGGACGGCGCGCGGCTTTTTGAAGATTTTGCACGATGTCTCCCGCGAGGAATTAATCCAGCGGATTAAGTCGGAATTCGTTTCGATTGCCGCTCACCAGCTGCGAACTCCTCTTTCCGCCATTAAGTGGACTTTAAAACTTCTTTTGGACGGGGATGCCGGGCGGCTTAATCCGGAACAAGAAAGTTTTATCGCCAAGGGCTATGTTACGAACGAGCGCATGATTAAGCTTGTTAACGACCTTCTATCCGCGGCGCGGATTGAGGAAGGCCGCTTTGGTTATGAATTCGAGGATTTGGATTTGGTAACTTTTCTCGATAACATTGTGGCTAGTTTTGCGGTGGAGGTCCGCACAAAAAAGATAAATTTTAAATTTGAAAAACCGTCCGGCCCCCTCCCGCCTTTATATGCCGATCCGGAAAAACTAACGCTCGCCGTATCAAATCTTTTTGACAATGCCGTTAAATATACCTTGGAAGGAGGCAGTATAAAGTTAGCGGCCAAGAGGGAAGGCGATTTTGCCCGCGTAGAGATTTCCGACACCGGGGTTGGAATTCCGCCCTCGGATCAGAAACGCGTGTTTTCAAAATTCTTCCGTGCTTCTAACGTGATGCGGATGGAAACAGAGGGAACGGGTCTTGGACTTTTCATCGTGCGAAACATCATCAAGCGGCACGGCGGCGATATTTCGTTCACCTCCCGAGAAGGCCAGGGGGCAACCTTTGTCTTTACCCTGCCGCTTCACAAGGAACTTGTGCCCAAGGAAGAGCGGCAAGACCTTGCTGAGTTTTTGGAGACGATTTAGAACGAATTGCAAAAAATGAAATATATCGGCAACAATTAATCAGAACTGATCCAGTACATGAATTTGCGCGAATAATTAAAACGAGCTAATATAAATTTATGGCAAGGGTTCTAATAATAGAAGATGAGCCGGTGCATCTGGGGGTGATGAAAGCCAAGCTAGAACACGAAGGTTATGATGTTTTGTCGGCGGTTGACGGCGAGTCTGGCTTTCAAATAATACAAAAAGAAAAGCCGGATTTGGTCCTCTTGGACATAGTTTTGCCCAAGCTTGACGGTTTCGGGGTTTTAAAAAGAATGCGCGAGGAAAAATTGACTATGCCCGTGATTGTCGTTTCCAACTCCGGCCAGCCGGTGGAGGTGGATAGGGCTTTGGAACTAGGAGCGAAAGATTATTTGGTGAAAGCCGAGTTTAATCCGGCTGACGTGATTGACAAAGTCGCGAAAATCTTGGGCAATGCTCCCGCCTCTCTTCAAAGAGAGTCAACAGCTGCCGGCACCGTCAGGAAGAAAAACGCTTCTCAAGAGAGTGGTGGAGTTCAGGAAGCTGGAAATAAAATAAATATTTTAATCGTAGAAGATGATAAGTTCTTGCGCGATTTGATGGTGCAGAAATTGAAGCGCGAAGGATTTAAAACGCTCGAGGCGGTGGACGGGGAGGCGGGCATAAAACTTGCCAAGGACGAGCATCCCGATATAATCTTGCTGGATTTGATTCTGCCTGGCCTCGACGGGTTTGAAATTCTGCGCAGATTAAAATCCGATGCCGCGATTTCTCCCATCCCGGTAATAGTGCTTTCAAACCTCGGCCAGAAAGAAGATATGGAGCGGGCGCTTTCCGCGGGTGCCGAGGATTTTATGGTAAAAGCCCACTTTACCCCGGGCGAGATTGTTGCTAAGATAAAGTCAATCCTCCAAAAAAAGTATTTTTGATTGTGGATAAAAAATTAGCTTAAATTTTGAAAAGGGATAAAATAAAAATATGAAACGTTTTCTTGCACCGCTCCGGATAGCAGCTTTTGGCGCTTTCTTTTTGGCGTTTCTGGGAATTAATGTTTCAGCGCCAGTCCAGAATAATGCCAAGGTCTTGACCGTTGACGAAAAATGTGCCGTGGGCGGTCAGGACGTAATTCAATCCGCAGCTTTTCAAAACGAAAAAGACGACTTTCTTGTCGTGGGGTGTGGAGGATTTTTGTAAGAATGTTATCAAAAACCCACGAGCAGGTTTTTGCCCAGCGGTGGGCGTTTTTTATTTTTTATTTTATGATGTGAGAAGGATGAGCCCGGATGAATTCAAAAATCTAAAAACGCTGTTTAAGTTTGTGCTTGATAATGCTTTTTCCGATTTTTACCGCGAAAAATATAGGTTGGCGGGATTTTCTTCTTTTGAGGCCACGGTTTCTCCAGAAGTTTTTTTAAAATTACCTTATCTTGCGAAAGAAGAGCTTGTTGCAGTCCCGCCGGAGCAGCGTCTTTATTTTAGCTCGGAAGGATTTTGGCAGCTTGCTTCTACCTCCGGCACTAGCCGCCAAAAACCGGCTTTTTTCTATATTCGACCAGAATACTCTTCCCACCCGGGGATTGAACTCCTCTCGGGGCGAGGGGTGAAACGGGCGATGTTTCTAAATAATCCGGCGCGCTTCCCAAATACATATCATCATTGCGAGCGACTGGGATTGACTTTAATTTATGGAGACCCGTTGAACCTTCGCGGAGCAGCTTACCAGGCGAAAGTCGCCAGAATCGAGGGTTTAATAACTTCGCCGACTCTGGCGCTCGACTTCGCGCCCCATCTCAAAGAAATGCTGAATCCTAGTGAAATTCGGTTGATAAAGTTGAGCGGAGAACTTGTAACGCCGCTTCGTTTTAGCTCTCTGCGGGACAATTATCCCGCCGCATTCATTGAAAGTTCTTATGGTTTGCTGGAAACAGGAACTCTGGGATTTCAATGCGAAGTTTTGGCAAGAGAAGGAGGATTAAAACATCATTTTAATCCTCAAAACTATTATGAAATTACGGACGAGGGAGAACTTGTGGTGACCCACTTGAAGCTGAACCCTCGTTTTGGCACCCCTCTGATTCGCTATCGCACCGGGGATTTTGTCTCTTTGATGGAAGAAAATTGTCGTTGCGGTCGCCCGGAAAAATTGTTTATTTTGCAGGGGCGCGGTGGGGGAGACTTAGTCAAGGTGGGGGGAGGGCTTATCATGGCGGATGAGGTAGAGAAAGTGATTGGTCATTTTCCCGGGGTTAAAGATTGGTTGTTGCATGTCTGGGAAGTTAAGGCAGACGAAAAGATAAAAGTAAGACTTTTCCTCGAGGTGACGGAGGATAATGTGGGGTTACCCTCGCCCCAGAGAATCGCCGAACAGTTTTCTAAAATTTTTTATGTGGGAGGGCATACTACTTTGGAGGAGGCGGTCTCGCGCGGACTGTTTTTGCCTCTCGAGGTAAAAATTGTTTCAACTATCGCGAGGCCCGGTTTTAAAGCCGGGCACCTGGAGTCTCACTTGTAGAAAGAAACAAGACATAGTATCTTTCCCTAAAGAGAACGACGCTGAGTTTAAGGAGGCGACTATGTTATTTTACAGAAAGAGAAGTTTTGCGTTTCTGGTTCTGGGGGCATTCTTTTTTGTTGCGAGCTCCTTTTCCGAGAGCTTCGCGCTGATGTTATGCACCAGTTTGAGGCCGTCGGAATCCGAATCTCTCCGCCAAGTTTTTGAACGCGAAAACCCGGATGTAAAAATCGCGGCAGTTCGTCTGCATGCGCAAGACCTCGTGAAAAAAATTGTGGCGGAAGCGCGGGAGGGGAAAAAGGACTGCGATGTTATCATCTCCGGCCTTGTTGCTACTGGGACTTATCTTCAGGAACTTAAAAACGGCTATCTAGCGCGCTACTATCCTCTAGCCGGGAAGGTAATTCCGGAAGAACTTCGGGACCCGGAGGGTTATTGGACGGCTGTATATCAACATCGCTTTGGGATTGTTTATAGCCCAGAGATTTTTCCAATAGCGCCTTCTTTCCAAGATCTTGCGCGCGAGCGAGAACAAAAGTTGCTTATTGATTCCAGAAATCCGATCTGGTATTTGGGGTTGCGGCAGTATTTCGGCGCTACAAAAGCGCGGGAATTTCTGAAAGGACTTACGGAGGGGAAAGCGGTCGGAGCTATCAACAATATCATACCGATGGTTATTGCCTCCAAACGCGCCTCCGCCGGCATCGCCTCGGAACGCATGGTTAAAGATTTGAAAGGCAAGGGCGCTTTGATTGAATGGTCAGAGAAAACTCGCCCCATAATTAGCTCTACCGGCGCTGTCTTTTTGAGCCGAGGTTCGAATCTGGAGCAAGCAAAGCGATTTGCCGATTTTGTTCTATCGTCGGGAGGACAAGGCATTTTGGAACGTTCCGGTTACTTCCCAGTCAGAAGCGATATGCAAAAGATGTCACCTGGGGCGCATTACGTTCGCCAGGTTTCTCTCAAAGAACATCAAGAGGCCTCGGCGGAGTATGTCGGAATCGTGAATCAGCGCTAACTTCTTGGGCACTTGAGCTTGAGGAGGAGACTTTTCCGGGTCTCCTCCTCTTTTATTTTCCGAATGGGAAAAAATATTTATTTTCTTTTTCCAGGGCGGCTTTCATAATCTCAGTTTGAGGTATTGCCTCCAAGGCCATGGCTTTAAGATTTTCATCGCTCATGCCTTTTGCCAAAAGGCCTCGGTGGGTTTCAAACCCCCGGTCTAAGGGAATATTTTCCTTTATGAAATATTGCGGTGTTTTTTCGATTCGCCAAACTGTTTTGGCGTATGGCAAAAATAAAAGCGAATAATCCGTCCGGCTGGAGAGGATATAAAGATTATCTGAGCTAGTTTTAAGCAATTTCTGATCTAGGGTCAGAAATTCAAGAGTTGAGGCAACCCGCTCAATCAAGTAGGGAAGGCCCCAGAGAATAGTGCGGTGGTAAGCCGCAGCGTAAAGGCGTGGGAGATAAGTAAGGTCGGGACAACGGTAGTCGTTGGTGGCGCTTTGTTCTTGGAAACGGACGTGGCGCTCGAGAAACAACTCGGCGGTTTTCCAGCTTGCTTCCAGCGCTTTATAGTCAATATAAAAAATTTCCGTGGCGAGTTTTGGGGTGATTTTGCCGTTTTTTTCAAACAAGTAAAAAGCTTGGATTTTCGGTTCCAGCTTGCCGATTTTATCTTGCTCCCAGCCCCAACATCCGGATTTAAGAAAATACGGCCCCAAGATTTTTCCATATCCGTAGGGCGGGCGCAACAGATCCACGGAAAGAAGCGCCTGATTTGTTTCATCCAATGTCTGGACAAATTCCTTCTCCGGCGGATTGTTTATCGTTTCGGCGCATTCTTCGCTATAAAGACATTTTTCTCGCGCGGCGATTTCAGTTTCTAGGGCCGCAGTGTTTTCTAGTATAAGCTCAAGGTCGCTTTTAACAACTTCCAAAGAAGTGGCCGACCCGAGGAAATGAATCTTACGTTTTAAAATAGAGGGATTCGCTTTTATGAGGTTGGAGATGGCCATGAGTTGGAGTTCGGCGTTTTTCTTATAAGAAGTCGTGCTTCTTTTATAGGCCTGAAGAAGACCTGATGCTTTAAAAAAAGTCGGTTCTTTTAGAAATTTATCGGTCTTTTTTATAGTTGTAGAAAGCTCTTTCAAGAAATCTATGGGGAAGAGCTCCCAATCTCTGGAGAAAATTTTTTCGTCTTTTGTTTCTAAATACTTTTGATACGTATTTCGAAAGTTTTTTTCCGAAATCGATAAATCTGTGACAGCATTGTCAAATTTATCCAGTTCGATAGACGGGTCATAAAAAAGCGGGTCGGCTTTGGTAATCTCGTAAAATCTCTTTAGCCCGATTTCTTTTCTCGGAGTGGTTGTTAAATAAACAGCCATAAAGACCATCAAAATGAATAAGGCGGGAAGAATAGCTCTCGGTTTCATTAGCCCTACTTTAATGTGGATAATGCTCTCTTGGCAATGTTATGGGACGGGAGTATGATTGAATTGATGGTAAGGCGTTTCGGACAATTTGTTTCGGTGTTTCTTTTTCTTTCCTCGCCGCTTCTTGTTTTGGCTCAAGCAACGCCGGCTCCCAGTGCCCAAAGCTGTTTCGACTACTATAAATTCCAAAGCGTTGAAATAGACCTCCACGGAGAGAAGAATATATACAAAGCAGGCGAGGGCGCTAAATTTTTAGGGTCTATCACCAACAAAAACAGCTACCCATTGGTGGGCGGCTCTTTGGTTTTAAGAATCAGCAAATTGGATCCTAGATCGCAATTAGGCAACGATATTATTGATGAATGGACGGCCAAAGAAAATATAAATCTCATAGCAGGGGAGAAACAGCTCATCTCGCTTCCTTATCAGCTGGCCAGCGGACTTCCCACCGGCACATACACGCTAACTTCATACTTTCTAACTCAAAATAAATTCAATATCTCCGGCCTTTCTTTCACGGATGATATTTATGGAGGATACGCGATTTTTTCTGTGGAAGGAAAGAGCGAAAAAACAATAAAATTTGACAGAACCGGAGTGAAAGCGGACAGCAAACCATATCGCATTTTCGGGTTAACCCCCAAAATTTTCCCGGAGGACGCGAAATCCATCTCCGTGAGCGTTCCCTTAAAAAACGAAACCGCTAAAACCTTAATAACTTCTGTAACCTATTCGCTTTACGCCTGGGACGGGGCAGACAAGGAAAATTTAATTAAATCCTGGTCGGAGACTCAAAACCTCGCGGCCAATTCCTCAAAAACTCTTTCCTTTGACGCCGCCGTCGCCGACCGACCAGTTTATTTTCTTAAAATCAAAGCCCAAGCCAGCGATCAGCAGTCGGAAATTCATATTCGTTTCGTAAAAAATGGTTTTAGGCCAAGATTGAATTATGTCGGGGTAACCAAATTTCCCTTAACTTCTGGCGAGAAAGCCACTCTTTTTGCCTGCTACCATAACACAACCGAAATCGAACCGCTTCCGAGAGCGGATTTTAGAGGCCAGCCGCGCCCCCAGCCGTCCGATCTCGAACCGTCGCGCGACGGCACGCTGGAGCTTTCTTTAAAGAATATGCAAGGCAGAGTTTTGGCGGATACGGTCTACAAAGGTCCAATTACGGGAGCCATAGAAGTGCTTACAAAGGCAATTTCTAGTCGCAATTTAGATAAATTCGTTCTTTCCGCCAAGCTTTATGACGACAAAAACAATTTGGTGGACGAATCCAATATTTCTTACGATTGCTCCAAATTCAGCGGGGACTTGTGCCTCAAGCGCAGTTTCAATGTTTATTTCTTCGTTGCCGGATTTATTTTAATCATCATCGCCTTGTATTTTATCAAGAAACATTTTAAGAAAGAAGAAACACAAATTTAAATATGCAAATTTTTAAAGAACATCATCATACACTGCTTGTAACCCTGTTTTTAATCGGCGCGCTTTTTGTCGCCGGTTCTTTTGAAGCGCGCCTTCCCGATTCCGCGATTGCCGCGACTACTTATGGCGAAAAAAGCGTGAACTTAAGCGGGGCATGGGAGCCGCCGCCAGGTGGTATTTGGCTGTCCATATATACAATCAATAGCGGTTCAACTTTAGTAAACTATACAGGGCAGGTCAGAAGGCAAGCAACGGGCGCCCTGCTTCAGCCGACAGACGCTTTAATCCCCGGAGAAATCGTTTCTTTGTCTTTGATTGAGAACGCTTCCTATCTCTTTATGGGCTATCAAACCGACAGCCCTCCGGCTCCCTGGGTGGATGATAATTTTGCGAGCATTATGAAGCCCGGCTCGGTTTGGAATTATGATGGTTTTACTAATGCAATCCCTACTTACTACCCATGGCAATCATCACCTTTCTCGATTGGCTATTACCATAGTTTCTCGTTTCCTCCCTCGCTTAGCTACGAGCAAATTATTAATACTCTTTTGAATAATTGTCTGCCGTATCACCAGGTGGGGGGTTATTACGAAAATTCTTGCGCCAGGTCAGGAGTGCGCCAGCCGGTTGTAAATATCAATACAAACGGCGCAGAGTGCAATACCTTTTCAAAAACAGAAATTATGGAAGGGGTTCGCGAGCTTAAAACAATATGCGTCATCACTTCAACCGGCTCCCCGGCCTCCATATCGCTTGATATAAATTCCACCGACTTTTATTATCCAGTAAAGACTTCTGACATAGATGAGTCTGCCATGGCTTATGGCGCTGGACACTATATGTATCAGCGTTCTCTAGGAGCCGCAACCCTCTCCTGGAACATTGATGTCGCGCCGGAAGTAATTCCCGCTCCCACCCTCACTTTCACCGGCGCTCCGACAACAATCACGGCAGGACAATCCTCAACTCTTAACTGGACTCTCAGCGGAGGGCCGGTTAATTCTTGCAATGCTTCCGGAGGATGGAACGAGTCAAAATCAAAATCAGGTGGTTCGGAATCCGTCTCCCCGAACGTGACAAC
>ORJL011317887.1_pt1 | contig 12269 bp, 11 predicted proteins | sample 1779941 | NCBI WGS metagenome assembly ORJL01 (sample SAMEA104232317, study PRJEB22302) | groundwater metagenome | biome: forest; feature: aquifer; material: groundwater | place: USA | collected 2011-08-07 | depth 5.8 m
AGCCATGGTTCAAGAGGACTGGTTTCTATGTCCTTGTGGCCTATCTGGTGGTTACTGTAGTTGGAACCTTCTTTGTCCTGTCAGGGGCGACGAGCAAGGGCCCGGCTAATGCTAGTATTTTCAGGGACCCTGACCCGGCTTGGATCGTTGTCGGAGGTTATTTCTGGCTGGTGCTGGGGATACTCTCTGCCTGTTGGTGGGTGGGAAGAGACCAGCCCGCTTTGGGACGTACGAATCGGGAGGCGCTGCTGGTTACCGCTGTCATAGGCTTGGTCGCCGTTCTGCTGCCCATCAAGCTGTTCATGGGAGGCGTCATAGGCGACATGTACTTCAAGAAGGGTCTGAATGCGAGTACGTCCCAGCGTCCGGACCTGGCCATAACGCCCTACTTGACTGCAATAAGCTGGTCCCCGGAGGAAGATTTCTTTCTTCTCTATCTTGGGCAGGCGTATCTGGACCTGGCGAGGAACACCCAGATAGAGAAGCCTCCTCAGAACATTCAAAAGGTCAGCGATCTGGCGAAGCTCGGGAACGTAACCCAGGCGGGCAAGGAGAACCTCGTCAGGGCGGCTCTGGTTGCGCTGAAACGGGCTCAGGAACTGAACCCGCTCAACACGGACCATTCCGCAAATCTGGCTCGGCTCTACCGGCTCTGGGGAGAGATGTCTGTTGATGCTGCGGTCAAACAGGATAAGTTCACCCAGTCGATCGATTTCTACAGACAGGCGGTTTCCCTGAGCCCCAATGCCGCACATCTCAGGGCAGAATGGGGTCTGGTCTATTTCCTGAAGGGAAACAACGACGGCGCTACTCAGCAGTATATGGAGTCTCTAGGGTTAGACTCCCTCTATGCGCCTACCTATGCCTATCTAGGGGACCTTTACCGGAGCGTTGGCGATGATGATAAGGCGATTGAGAACTACCAGATTGCGCTGAGCATTCATGGTCAGGGAGTGGCTCTGACATCCCCCATGGACACGGCGGTTCACGCGGGTCTGGGTGAAGAGTACTTCCGGAAGGGTCTGTATAAGGAGTCATTAGCCGAAGCTCAGAAGGTCTCGCAGTCGCAGCCGAAGGATTTCAACGCGCGGAGGAACCTTGCCCTTATCTACCGCGCCCTGGGTGACGGCGCTAACGCCCTGGAGGAAGCTCGTCAGGCTCTCGCGCTGGCCCCCAATGACCAGAAAGCGGCGCTGCAGGCCTTCGTGGCCGACCTCCAGGCGTCTACTTCCCAGAAATGACAACGTATCTACTGATCTTTGCCGCCGCTCTGGTAATCACGGTGATAGCTACCCCTATTGCGCGCCGCGTTGCTCCATCGGTTGGGATGTTGGACCAACCGGAAGCCAGGAAGTTGCATGCAGCCCCGGTACCTTTGCTTGGCGGAGTGTGCATGTACGCGGCTTTCCTGGTGTCTCTCATCGTCTTCAGCGATCGCCTCAATCTCCCGGAGTTCTTCGGGATCTTAATCGGAGCTACAGCGGTCAGCGTGCTGGGAGTCTGGGACGACAGGCAACGCCTGCGCCCGATGGTGAAGCTAGGTGGCCAGGTGCTGGCTGCTGTCTTTCTAGCGAGCTCGGGAACACAGGTGTTGCTCTTCAGTACCCCGTTGCCAAACTACGTCATAACCGTGATCTGGGTCGTGGCCATCACTAACTCACTCAACTTGCTCGACAACATGGATGGGCTTTCCGGGGGTGTGGCCGCCGTGGCCTCTTCATTCTTTCTGTTGCTGGCAATCTCGAACGGACAGTATCTGGTGGCTAGCCTCTCGGCAGCTCTTCTCGGAGCCTGTCTGGGGTTCCTTCGCTATAACTTCAATCCCGCCAGTATCTTCATGGGGGATGGAGGCAGCCTCTTCATAGGTTTCATACTGGCGGCAGTTGGGGTTCGCCTTCGGTTTCCCGATCAACTTACGATTGTCACATGGATGGCGCCGGTATTCGTGCTTGGCGTGCCGTTGTTCGATACTTTCCTGGTAGTAGTGTCGCGCCTTCGGCGGGGCCTCAATCCCCTGACGACTCCTGGAAAAGACCATCTCTCTCACCGGCTGGTGGCCTCGGGACTGAGTCAGCGCCAGTCGGTGCTCCTGATCTACGCGCTCTGCTGCGTCTTGGGTTTGACCGCGGCCGCCATCACGTTTTCCGGCCCCATCGTAGCCTATGGAGCCCTCGGGGTCGCCATTGTCCTCTCGGCCTTGGCCGTAGTCAAACTGGAGAAGGTCAACTATGGCCAGCTTCCCCCTCCGCTGGCCCGCTGACACCGACAACCACCGCTCACAGCGACCCTCACCCCCCTTCCCTCTTTTCCCTGAAAGGCAGCAGAGGGAAGGGGGAGGCCGATTCAGCCTGGAATCAGAGCTTGGTAATGGTCAGGCGGGCTACCGCGCCAAGCTGGCTCTGATAGTACTCCATGCGGACGAAGTGAACCCCTGCGGTGAGTGGGACGATAGACTCAAACTGTTGCGACTGGTCGCGCCACTCATTTAGCCCCTGGAACTCATCTATCCAGAGACGAACCCCGTCGTCCGCAAACGCAGTGAATGAGTATGTTCCTGCATCGAGGAGCAAGACGCCTGTCCACCGGGCGGAGAACCCGGTCTGAGGAATAGCGCCGTCTGGTGAGGATCCTGACCAATCGAAGTTTATGCTGGGTTCGGCGCGGGTGATTGGCGGAACTCCGGTCAGAGTCGTATTGGTGAAGTACTCTCCCCTCCAATTGGGGAAGGCCGTGCTGTTATGCCACCAGAAGCGGGCAGTAGCGTCGCCGGTGCTGTCGTAGTACTCCACTCGAAAGAAGTGCACACCACTCCCCAAGGGCAGGAACGAAAAGAACAGGGTCGGAGGCTGGTTTTGCCATGCGTCGATCACCAGCGCGCCGTCAACATAGACCCTGACCCCATCGTCAGCGTAAACGAAGAAGTCGTAATCGCCGGCATCCAGAGTGAGGCTCGTCGTCCAGCGAACCGAGAAGTTGTCGACGGGAATCGTGGCATCGGGCGCCCCGCCTAGGAAGTCAAACGCTATGTTGGAATCCTGCCTCACCAGCTTGGGGTCACCGCTCAGGCTAGCATTGTCGAAGTACTCGCCTCTCCAGGTACCCCACTGCCCCACCTGCGGATAAGCACTGGTGTTTATCATCCCGAGGCGGGCTGCTGCTCGTGCGGTGTCGTCGAAGTACTCCATTACTATGGTGTGCTGACCAGCAGCCAGGGGCAGCGAAGAGCGGTACTGCCGGCCGCCGCCGCCGTTCCATTCATTGATGACGAGGCTTCCGTCGACATACAGCCGAACCCCGTCGTCCGCGTAGGTGAAGAAGTTGTAGTCGCCAGCGGTGAGATTCAAGGTGCGGGTCCAACGTACAGAGAAATGATCGCTCGGTATCGAGGGGGCCGGAGAATTATCGCCAAAGTCGAAGTCCAACTCCCTATCCACCCTGGTCAAGGTTGGCGAACCGCTGAGTTCCTGGTTAGAGAAATACTGACCTACCCACCCAACAGGGATTGGCGTCGCCGTAGGGGTGGGAGTCGGCGTTGGCGTCCCATCGTGAGGGAGCCAGGGCAGATAGCTCCGCACCGGAGTAGGGGTCGGAGTAACATCCATGTTGACGACCGGACTACCGGAGGTCTCCGGTCCCGCCCACGTGGACCCGGCCATGATCAAGAGACCCATGGCGACGGCCAATCCTGAAGCCAAAACCGCCCGCCTCATCGGTCCAATTCCATTTCTGCGCCACGATACTCGTTCAATTCGCGCCTCTCAAATCTGATGTCTCTCGTCTGGATAGGGACGCTGGCGGGACACTGCCAAATGCCCATAGCACCTATACCAGTACACGGGTGGAGCATAAGGTATCACGTGTGAGAAGTCAACAAGTCGGACACAGGGCGCAAGTTCGGACACGACGCAAGTCCAACGCCCCAGGGCATTCCTGATGCCGTCCACACCAGAACCCTGAGCGGGCAAAGTTGCCAGTGACTCAAATAGGTATGGTATACTTCAAAACATCGGGAGGGCGCAGCCTGCGCTTCTCCTCTGACGATGGGTCATGGAGGAACAATCGCTTGATTCGATTCATCAAAAGACATGGCGGCGTGGCCGGCAAGCGCATTCTCCGCGATGCCTGAAGTAAGTCCTGTCAAGGGCGTTCTCTTCGATGTCCATGATACCCTTGTGATCAAGGATTACCGTGCCTCTGCCCGGGGGCTTTCTGAGTCCGTGTCTGCGCTCAAGTCTGCCGGCTATGCGGTGACGGTTGAGGAATATCAAGTAGCGTGGAAACACGCCTCCCACCTGGCGCGTATGGACGCGCAGGATCTAGGCGAGGTCACGGTTCAAGGTTGGTATGACGCTATCCTGAAAGGGTTGGGAATTGAGGAGTACGACCCTGAATTGGTGTGGCTGATCAACCAGGCATGGAACGATGCTTTCGCCTCCGGTACCCGGGCGTTGCCTCACACCAAGAGGGTCTTGAGACGCCTCCGACCGTCCTACCGGTTAGGTATCGTATCGAACAGCCTGGCGCCCAATACGCTCAGCGACCTGAGGGTAGCCGGCATCTTTGAATTCTTCGAAACCATCGTTATCTCATCCGACTTCGGAAAGCGCAAGCCTCACCCTGCGATCTTCCTGAGCGCCTTGGACCGGCTGGGATTGAACCCGGCGGAGGCCGTCTTCGTTGGTGACAACCATTATGAGGACATCTTCGGAGCCAAAGAAGTGGGCATGAAGGCGGTCCTGATGGACCATCCCCTCGTGGCGAGATCTCGCCTCAGGCGAGGTAACCAATCTCCCCTGCGGCAGGTGGAGCTTTGTGTCAAGCCGGACGCTGTCATAGCACAGCTTGGGGAACTAGAGCAAGTATTGGAAGGGTGGAATCTACTTCAGGAGGGGATGACCATGCCCAAAGAAGTAACTCTAACAGGCAGGGTCGTGACCGGCCTTGGACAGGGGACCGCGTTCACGCAGCTTCCCTGGGCCAGGGCTGAGTTTGCCGAAGGGCTGGGGGTGGACCCGTACCCGGGCACCTTGAATCTCAAGCTAGAGGACCCGGACCAACTGGCATCCTGGCGGGGGATCTGGCAGCAGGATGGTATCTGCATAGCGCCCCCCAGCGCGGACTTCTGCGCCGCCAAGGGCTTCAAAGTGCTGGTGGCAGACCGGTTCGAGGGAGCCATCGTCTTCCCACTGGTACCGGGTTACCCGGATGATACCGTTGAGATCATTGCGCCGGTTCATTTGAAGAGGTCTCTGGGGATCGATGATGGCGCGGTCATCTCGGTCAAGGTCTTCCTGTGAGCGCCCCAGCCGTCCCCGGTGGCTACATGGGCCGGGTCCTCTGGGTTGACCTTACCACAGGGGCCATAGAGGCCGAGACCCCTCCCGCGGACACGCTGCGGGGCTATCTTGGGGGCTACGGCCTGGGCGTCAGACTGATGTACCCGCTACTGAAGCCGCGCTGCGATCCGTTGGGGCCGGAGAACATACTGGGCATGGCCACCGGGCCTCTCACTGGCACGCCGGCCATCATCGGCTCCCGCTTCATGGTCATGGCCAAGTCACCGCTCACCGATACCTGGGGCGACGCCAATTGCGGGGGCCAATTCGGCCCGGCTCTAAAGGGGTCAGGCTACGACGCGGTCTTCTTCACCGGCCAGTCCGAGCGGCCGGTCTATCTGCTCTTGGATAGCGGGCGCGCGGAGTTGCGTGAAGCTTCGTCCCTTTGGGGAAAGGACACCACCACAACGGAGCAACTGCTGCAGGATGCTCTGGGCGAGAAGACGCAGGTGGCATCCATCGGCCCGGCCGGGGAGAGGCTCTCTTTGTTGGCCTGCGTAATGAACGATAAAGGCCGAGCGGCGGGACGCTCCGGTCTTGGGGCGGTCATGGGGTCCAAGAGCCTCAAGGCCGTCGCGGTAATCGGAGACGCCAAGACCCGGCTGGCCAACGGGGATCGAGCGCGTCAGCTCCGGCAGGAGTATTTGAAGACGCTAGAGGGACCGGCGGCTGAATCTCTCCGTCGCTACGGCACTTGCGCGGATATGTCCCGCTCTGTGAGCAAAGGCGATGCTCCGGTGAAGAACTGGGCAGTAGCAGGGGTAGACCAGTTCCCCGGCGCCGACCGGATTGGCGGAGACGCCGTGATAGCCTACCAGACCCGCCGTTACGGCTGCTGGCACTGTCCCATATCCTGCGGTGGCCTGGTTAACGTGCCAGAGGGTCCCTATGCCGGAGAAGGACATAAGCCCGAATATGAGACCCTCGCGGCCTTCGGGTCGAATTGCCTCAACGACAACCTTGAGTCGATTGTAAGGCTGAACGACATATGCAACCGGTATGGTATGGATACTATCTCGGCCGGCAGTTCCATCGCCTTCGCCATGGAGTGCTACGAGAAGGGCTTGATATCCCAGAAGGATACGGATGGCATCGACCTCCGCTGGGGGGATGCCGGGGCCATCGTGGCCATGACCGAGAGAATAGCTCGACGCGAGGGCTTCGGCGAGGTCCTGGCGGACGGGGTGAAGCGGGCATCCGAGCGTATCGGAGACGCTTCGTCGGAGTACGCGGTGCATTTGCAGGGTCAGGAGCTGGCCATGCACGACCCCCGCTACACACCCGGCTTTGCCACAACGTACGTCCTGGATGCCACCCCTGGGCGGCACACCCAGGGCGGGTCAGCTTACGGACGACTACCGGGCGCCCAAGTCCCGGTGCCGAGGAGAATGGAGTACAGGGGTAAGGCGGAGGTCCAGCGTTTTCTGGGGAATCTCTTTCACGTGGTCAACTCCGCCGGACTGTGCACTTTTGGGACAATGTGCGTTGATGTCAATTCCGTACCTCAGTTCCTCTCCTCCGTGACGGGGTGGGATATCACCATGGAGGAATGCCAAGAGACCGGCGAGCGAATCGGCACGCTTCGCCACCTCTTCAACCTCCGTGAAGGACTCAATCCGCTCGAGTACAGGCTCCCCGGGCGGATGGTGGGTCGCCCGCCTATGGCTGATGGCGTTCTCGCTGGAGTCTCGGTTGACCTTGACACCATGGTACGGGAGTACCTGGACCTGATGGGCTGGGACCTGCGTACGGCCCGGCCAGGGCGGGCGCGCTTGGAGGCTCTCGGCCTGGGCTTTGCCCTGGCTGGCCTGGACGCGCGCTAAGAGAGTGAGGATGGTTGATGGCTTTTAAGGTGTTCTTTCAGAAGCATCCGCTGATATCCGGGTGGATTGGGTTGGCCATCGGCATGGTGGCGATCCTGCTTTTTACGTCCAAGGATGTGGGGCTTCTTCCGGGCCAGTTGGGCGTTCTGGTGGTGACTACTATTGCCCTGGCCGGACTGTGCGTATGGATAATTAGCTGGGAATAGCTGACATCGCCTGTAGCATGGGCTATAATGGGTCTATAGATGTTCAGGCTGGTCTCCCTCGGTCTACTTGTTCTCCTGGTGCTTGGTGGATGGCTCAGCCTGGGATTGGTGGTGGTTTGGACCGGACCGGAGCCGCTTCTCAGCCGGGTGCTGTTCTTCGTTCTTCTTTTTGTGACGACGCTGGCTACGGCCTCCCTGGTCTCCTACTGGCTGGGGAGCCGGGTTTTCGCTTTGAAGCGCGACCGGGGACGGATAGGGCTTTCGCTGGCCCAGGGACTCCCCGTCTCCTTCGCGGTTACGTTTGCTGCCTGGCTCCAGAGTCTGCGTCTTCTGGGTTGGGCAAATGCCGTGATACTGGTGAGTCTCTTGGGCGTGTTGGAATACGTACTCATGCCCAAAGGCAGCAGATAGGACGGCAACAGCGATGGATCTAGACAATAGTGCAATCGGACAACATTCATTCGACTTTGCCTGGACCTCAGTCCTCGCGGAAGCTGAACGGGCAGTCGAGGACACGGTCGAGGCTTTGGCCGTGATAGCCATCGATGTGATTACTGGCCGAAGCCCGGTCGGGCGCATCACGGCGGACTTCAGGGAGGGCCACCTTGCTTAAGATCGGTATACCGAGAGCGCTGCTCTATTATCAATACTACCCGCTTTGGAGCACTTTCTTTCAAGAGATGGGAATGGAGGTGGTGGTCTCTGATCCTACTTCCAAGTCCATCATGGCGGCAGGCTCCGGAAGAATGGTTGCAGAGACCTGCCTCCCGGTGAAGGTCTACTGCGGCCACGTCTTGGAACTGGTGGATAAGTGCGACTTCATCTTCATTCCGGCGATCAGGAGCATTGAAAAGAACGTCTACAACTGCTCCAAGTTTCTAGGGTTGCCGGACCTGATCAAGGCGGTGGCGCCCAGTTGCCCTCCCATCATCGACGTGGACATCGATGTCAACAAAAGTAAGGTCAGCCTTCATCCAGAGACCTACGATATTGGGCGTTGGATCCATCCCAGGCCCAAGAAGGAGAAGGAGGCGGCCGCCGCGGCATGGCAGGCCCACCTGGACTATATGGAGGCTATGGCCACTCGGGGCATCAACGCGTTGGAGTATTTGCAGGACCATGACGCTGTCGAGCCCGACCGGAGCGATTGTGGACTGACCGTCGCTCTGATCGGTCACCCTTACAACATCTACGACGAGTTCATCACCCACCGTATCCTCCATCGCCTTAACGGACTGGGAGCTCGTGTCGTGACCCCCGAGATGATCGGGAGGCGCGCCCTCGCCGCCGGTGTGGAGAAGGTGGTTGGACGCCCGTACTGGACCTATGAGGACGAGATCGTCGGCGCGGCCGGGCATTACTTGCACAGCAACGTGGATGGAGTTATCGCAGTGGTGTCTTTCGGCTGCGGTCCGGACTCCACCATGGTGGACGTTATGCAGCGCTACGCCAGGCATCCCGGTCTAAGGCCTTTATTGACACTTACCATCGACGAGCATACCGGAGAGGCTGGTCTGATCACCCGTATCGAGGCATTCCTGGATATGGTGGTCCGGAGGGCGAAGCGGGCATCGTGAAGATAACCATCCCCCATATCGGGAATATGCACGTGGCCTTCCGCGCGATGTTCGAGGGGGTGGGTGTTGAGATGATAGTCCCGCCTCCTACGACCAAGCACACGCTGACGCTGGGTGTACAGCACTCGCCGGAGTTCGTTTGTCTCCCATTCAAGCTGACGCTGGGGAACTTCATCGAGGCCCTCGACTTGGGCGCCGATCTGCTAATCCAGGCTGGCGGACCGGGTTTGTGCAGGTACGGCTACTACGCCAGAGACCAGGCCAAGATCCTCCAGGACCTGGGCTACAGTTTCGAGATGGTCACAACCGAGCTCTTCGAGAGCAAGATCGTGGGTGTAGCCAACCTGGCCAGGCGCCTTTCAGACAACGCACCATTCACGCGCATTGCGTCGGCGATCCGCTTTGGGATGTCCAAGATCAGCGCCATGGACGACCTGGAGAGGATTGTGCATCAGGTGCGTGCTCGGGAGCTTCAGAAGGGGGCATCCACCCGCATTTTTCGAGACGCCGTCGAGTCGATAGACAGGGCACAGGACCGCAAGCAGGTGAAGGCCGTTACCAGGGAATATACAGAGCGGCTGCGGGCGTTGCCGATCGACCCGGAATTCGAACCTCTCGTGGTCGGGATGATGGGTGAGTTCTTTATTGTGCTGGACCCCTTCAGCAATATGGACGTGGAGATCGAGCTAGGGAGGCTGGGGGTGGAAGTGAGGCGGAGCGCGTTTGTTTCCAGTTGGCTCAAGTTCAGCCTCTTTCTGAACGCTGTCGGCATCAGCGAGAAGGATCGAATCCACCAGGCCGCGTTGCCCTATCTGAAGCGGGACGTCGGAGGTGACGGCTGGGAGTCTGTGGGGGAGCCGATCTTGCACCGGAACGAATATGATGGCATGGTGCACTTGGCGCCTTTTACCTGCATGCCGGAGATCATAGCCCAGAACATCATGCCTACTATCAAGGACCGTCTTCCCGTTCTGACGATCACCTGCGACGAACAGATGGGGCGCGCCGGCATGATCACGCGCCTGGAGGCGTTCGTGGACCTGCTTCGTAAGAGGCAGGAGTCCCGAGGGAAGAGGCCGGGCGGCGAACGGCGCGCCATGGCTTGGACCTAGGATGAGAATAGAGGAACTGCTTGAGCGCGCCACTGCAGCGTCCCAGGGGGGGAGGCGCGAGGAGGCCAGGGACCTGTTGGTCGATGTGCTGGCCGTGTACCCGAACAATCTCGAAGCCTGGCTGAGGTTGGCGGAGCTTGCCTCCTCCCCTGACCGGGCCTCGTTGTACTACAAACGGGCCTCCGAGATAGACCCTCGCAGCCTTCGGGCGCAGAAGGGGCTCGATGAGACACTAGCCATATTGGGCCCGGCGGGGGAGCCGGAGAAACCAAGCCAGGGGAGGCCGCGTGCGATCCTTCCTCTCGCGGATGAATCGCCGGCCTCGCCGAAGGGCACCAGGCCTGAGGTTCCGCAGGCTCCCGCGGTTTCGCCCATATTCGTGGACAATGAATCCGCTCCGCTCACCGTTAGTCTTGGGTCCCGCTCGAACGCTCCCGGCAGGGGTGCGCCCCAAGACCACAGGGAAGGCGACAAGGAGGGGCATGGCAGAGCTCAGGAGTAGCCTCCCACTATTGACGGAGACCTGGCCGGCCGGACCCGTTGGCCTGACTCCAAGCGCCATTGGCGGAACGCATGACACCTGGTTTCTTGAGTAACTTAGGAGGATAGATGGAAGCCTATCTGGGTATTGACGTGGGGTCGGTGACCACCAAGTTCGCCGTCCTGGATGAGCATGACGAGTTGGTGACGAGCCTTTACACCCGCACCCAGGGGAGGCCCGTGGATGCTATTCAAAGCTCCATGAAGGAGATAGCTGACAGGTTGTCCCCTGACGTACAGATCAGGGGGGTGGGTACCACGGGCAGCGCCCGCTATCTGGCAGGGGTGGTTGTGGGAGCGGACGTGGTAAAGAATGAGGTTACAGCCCACGCGGTGGGCGCATCCCATTACATCCCGGATGTTCAGACCATAATTGAGATCGGCGGGCAGGATAGCAAGATCATCATCATGCGTGACAGCATCGTGACCGATTTTGGTATGAACACCGTGTGCGCGGCAGGGACGGGCAGTTTCCTGGATCAGCAGGCGTCCCGGCTAAACATCAAGATCGAGGACTTCGGACCGATGGCCCTTCTCAGTAAGACAGCCGTTCGCATAGCCGGGCGCTGCACCGTATTTGCCGAGTCTGATATGATCCATAAGCAACAGATGGGGTATCGGGTCGAGGATATCCTTTACGGCCTCTGCGAGGCCCTAGCCCGCAACTACCTGAACAACATCGGCCTGGGGAAGGATATCTTGCCTCCTGTTGCGTTCCAGGGAGGAGTGGCGAGCAATGCGGGCATTGTGCGCGCTTTCGAGGAGGCGCTTCACAACCCCATCATGGTGCCTCCACATCATCACGTCATGGGGGCAATCGGAGTCGCTCTCCTGGCTCATGAGCAAGCTGAAGCCCGGGGCGGTGACACCAAGTTCAACGGGTTCGGCATCAGTCAGATGGAGTACGGGACTTCATCTTTCGAATGCAAGGCATGCTCGAACATCTGCGAGATCATTCAAATCAAGGTTGACCGGCGCCTGGTGGCGCGGTGGGGCGGGCGCTGCGACAAATGGGACGATATCAACGGTTGAGTTCATCGTACGTTTCTGAGGGCCGGTGAGAATCGCACTGGACGCCATGGGGGGAGATTTCGCCCCTCTGGAGGTGGTGAAGGGAGCTTTAGATGCCCTCCGTGAGTTCGACCTTGAGGTTGTGCTGGTCGGTCAGGAGGAGCGCATCCGGAAGTTCTTGCCACACGGGGACATCCGGGGCTTGTATGTCCAGGATGCCCGCGAGGTCATTGAGATGGGCGATTCCCCGGCCATGGCGGTCCGTGCCAAGAAGGATTCGTCCCTGGTGGTGGGGATGGGATTGGTGAAGCAAGGGGACTGCCAGGCGTTTCTCTCGGCCGGCAACACCGGAGCGGTCATGGCGTCAGCGCTCTTCGTTCTCGGACGGATCCGCCGGGTCGAGCGCCCCGCCATCGGGGGCGTTTTCCCTACCCTCCAGGGGCGATCCATGGTCATAGATATGGGCGCCAACGTCGATTGCCGTCCGGTCCACCTGGTCCAGTTCGCTCACATGGGCAGCGTCTATATGGAGAAGGTCTTCGGCATGCCGAATCCACGTGTGGGTCTCCTGAGCAACGGGGAAGAGAAGTCCAAAGGCAACCAGGTTACAGTTCAGACTCACGGTCTCCTTGAGAGCTCCGGGTTGAACTTTATCGGCAACATC
>ORJL011383647.1_pt1 | contig 12269 bp, 8 predicted proteins | sample 1779941 | NCBI WGS metagenome assembly ORJL01 (sample SAMEA104232317, study PRJEB22302) | groundwater metagenome | biome: forest; feature: aquifer; material: groundwater | place: USA | collected 2011-08-07 | depth 5.8 m
CCGCAAGGCCTCCTCGCCGAGTGCCAGTTCGTTGTAACAGGAAACGCCGAGGATGCGCTTCGGCCCGAGGGCTTCGCGCGCGGCAAGCAGCGAGCCGCCGGGCGCATCGTCGCGACCGAGGTGGGCGCCGTCGGCACCGATCTCCACCGCCAGCCAGACGTCGTCATTGACGATCAGCCTGGCCCCCGCACCCCTGCAGATGCGCAGCATCTCGGCGGCCTGGGCGCGCCGCAGCGCACGCGGCGCCATCTTGTTGCGGTACTGTACGAATGGCGCACCGCCGTCGAGCGCCGCCCGCACCAGCGCCGACAACCGCGGCAGCAGCGGATCATCGACGGTAACGGCACACAAGCCCCTCAGCATCATCCGCAATCCTTGTCGGCGGGCGGTTCAAGCATCGTCGGCAACATCTTCCTCGTCGCGCGACCAGAATAGACGATCCGGGATCAATTGTCCCATGCCCGGGCGAAATCCCGCGGCCAGCGTGCGCCAAGTATATTCCTGGGCCCCGTGCACCGCCTCGGCCACATTCACGCCGCCGGCCAGGTGGGCAGCAATCGCCGAGGCGAGGGTGCAGCCCGAGCCATGGTAGCTGCCCGGCAGGCGATCCCAGCGGTCGGTGCGCACCACGCCGTGGCTGCCATAGAGCGTGTTGATCACCTGCGGCGTGCCCTCGTGGGTGCCCGTGACCAGCACGTACTCGCAGCCGGCATCGACCAGCCCGCGGGCGCAGTCGGCCAGCCCGGCAAAACCCGCGCCTCCCTCCCGCTCGCCGAGTTGCTGCGCCAGGCGCCGCGCCTCCAGGCTGTTGGGAGTGAGCAAGGTGGTCTGCGGCAGCAGCAGGCCGATCATGGCCTCGATCATTTCCTCGTCGGCGAACTGATCGCCCCGTCCCGAGGCCAGCACCGGATCGAGGACGACCGGGATGTCCGGATAATCGGCAATAACCTCGGCGATCGCGGCGATGGCTTCGACGCTGCCGACCATGCCCAGCTTGAAGGCGGCCACGGGCATGTCCTCGAGCAAGGCTCGCGCCTGGTCGGCGATCCAGTCGGCATCGAGCGGCAACACTCCCTCGACGCCGGTGGTGTCCTGCACGGTGATCGCCGTCACCACCGACAGTGGATGGCAGCCGAGGCTGGCCAGGGTCAGAATGTCGGCCTGCAGCCCGGCGCCGCCGGTGGGGTCGGATGCGGCAAAGCACAGCACCACGGGCGGCGTCGGATTGGCAGTAATGGCAAGGCTCATGGGACTCGGATGCGGCTTGGGTTAATATCGCCGGATTCTATCCGAAGGAAATGCGCGGTCCGCTCAAGGGCGCGGGCGCCAGCCACACGCGGGAAATGACAGCCGAAACACCGTATTGCAAATGGATGTGCCTGGTCTGCGGTTTCATCTACGACGAAGCAGAAGGGCTGCCGGAGGAAGGCCTGCCCGCCGGCACGCGCTGGGCCGCGGTGCCGCCCAACTGGACCTGTCCGGAATGCGGCGCGCGCAAGGAAGACTTTGAAATGCAGAAAATCTAAGTATTATTGCGCCCGACAGGCTTTGACCTCTATAAAATGAGCCACGACGGAGGAGCAAGAAGGAGGGAGCGTTCGAGCGGAGAAATCGGGCGCTGGCGATCTTGCCCTTCCCGCGCGAGCCGCCATGATTGAAAAAATAATCCGGCATGGAGTAACGTGAGCGAGACACCCCGGCTTTCGGGCATCAAGGTGATGGTGATCGACGATTCGAACACCATTCGCAAGACTGCGGAAATTTTCCTGCTGCAGGCTGGCGCGCAGGTCGTGCTGGCCGAGGACGGCTTCGATGCGCTGGCCAAGATCAACGATCACATGCCGCAGGTGGTCTTCTGCGACATCCTGATGCCGCGCCTCGACGGCTACCAGACCTGCGCCCTGATCAAGAAAAATCCGAAGTTCGCCGCGACTCCGGTGATCATGCTTTCATCCAAAGACGGCCTGTTCGACCGTGCCCGAGGGCGCATGGTCGGTTCCGACGAATACCTGACCAAGCCCTTCACCAAGGACAGTCTCCTGAAAACCGTTGCCGAACACGCGGCGCACGGCTGATAACAGTCATGATTGCGAGGTAACCACCATGTCCATCAAACACATCCTTATCGTCGATGATTCTCCTACCGAACGCCATATCCTGACCGAACTGCTAAGCGGAGCCGGTTACCAGGTCAGCACCGCCGAAAGCGGTGACGAAGGCATCGAGCGTGCCAAGCAGTTGAAGCCCGACCTGGTCCTCATGGACGTAGTGATGCCAGGCACCAATGGCTTCCAGGCGACCCGCGCCCTGTCGCGCGACGAGATCACCAAGGACATTCCGGTCATCATGTGCACCACCAAGAGCCAGGAAACCGACAAGCTCTGGGGCATGCGCCAGGGCGCCCATGACTACGTCACCAAACCCATCGACGCGCCGGCCTTGCTGGCCAAGATCGCGGCGCTCGCCTGAACAAGTCACATGGCCAAACGCATCAGCCTGCGCGAGTTCCAGCAAAACCTGTCCGAGCGACTGGTGTCCGCGCGGCGCGGCGAAGGCGGACAGGCCCTGCTCGGCATCGAATCCGGCAGCGACGACCTGCCCGGTGGCAGCCGCTGGCTGATCGATCTGGCCGATTCCGGCGAAGTCTCTCCACTGCCGGAATTGACGCCGGCGCCGCTGACCAAACCGTGGTTTACCGGCATCGCCAACATCCGCGGCGTGCTCTACAGCGTGGTGGATTTTGCCGCCTGGCGCGGCGGCGCGCCGACACCGATCAATGCCCAGGCGCGCCTGCTGTTGATCGGCGCCCGGCAAGGCGTCAATAGCGCCTTGCTGGTGCGGCGCGCGCTCGGCCTGCGGCCGCAGTTGGGAATGCGAGCCACCGGCGAAGTGAGAATCGGCGCCGGCGAGACGGCGCCCTGGCTCGGTGGCCGCTTCAAGGACGCCGAAGAAACCACTTGGACGCAACTGCGCATTCCTGCGCTGCTGGCGGATCCGCATTACCTAGACATCGCGCTCTGAGCGCTCAGGAAAGGACAGACCATGGCCTTCAATCTCCCCTTCAAACTGCCGACCTTCGACCGCCGCGCGGGCGGAGGCGCGCCGGCCGCAGCGGGCGCGCCAATCGTCGATCGGCGCGGCAAGGGCAAGATTCCCCTGATCGGTCATCTGGGCATCGAAACCCAGTTCCGCATTCTTGGCAGTATCTTCCTGATCTCGCTTCTGATTTCGGTGGCCTCGATCTTCATGCAGGTCCAGGCCACGGCGCGCGGCACCACTTTCCTTACAGTCGCCAGCCACATCGCCCCGCTGACCCAGCAGATTCCCAAGGCAGCACAAGCCGCCTTGCAGGGCCAGAAAGACGGCATCAACGAACTGCGCGACGCGCGCGAAAGCTTCGGCAAGCTGCTTGAAAGCCTGCTCGAAGGCGGCGAAGTCAAGGGCATCAAGGTGTCCGCGACCGGCATCGAGTCGCGCCCCGCACTCGACGCCTTGCGCGAAGCCTGGGTCAAGCAAAGCGATGGCATCACCCTGCTGCTGGGACAGGAAAATCGCCTGATCGCCATCAACCGGCTGGCCCTCGAAGCCACCCAGCGCGGCGCGGCGATGACCGAGGCAGCCGAGGCGGCCGGCGGCAAGCTGCCACTGCTGCTCGAGCGCATCCAGGGCGCGGCGAACCAACTGGCCTGGGCGCCCGGCTTCGATGAAGCCGCGGCCACGCAACTGGTGAAGGATCTCGCCGCCGCGCAGGACCTGGCGGCGGCCGACTCGCCGCTGGCACAAGGCCTCAAAGCGATGCAGCCGCTGGCCACCACCGCTTTTGCCGGCGATCTCAAGGGCCTGGTGCAGGCGCGCAAGGCCGGTTCCGCCCTGATGGCCGGCTTGCGCAACATGTCCGGCACCGCCGACGCGTTGGTCGATGCCTACAACAAGGAAATCAGCGACCAGGATGTCTCGTCGGTCGCCGCCACCATCTTCGGCTCGCTGGCGCTGCTGATGCTGGTGCTGATGGTCAAGGCCTTCAACGACGAGGGTGTGCGCCGCAGCGGCGAGGCCGAACACCAGCGGCGCGTCGCCGAGGCCGACAAGGACGCGACGCAGGGCGCCATTCTGCGCTTGATGAACGAAATGGGTGACCTCGCCGACGGCGACTTGACGGTGCGCGCCACGGTATCGGAAGACATTACCGGCGCCATTGCCGACTCGGTGAACTACACGATTGAAGAGCTCGCGGTGCTGGTGCGAGGCATCAACAACGCCGCGGAACGCGTGACCAGCGCCTCGAACGCCGCGCAAAGCACTTCCAACGAACTGCTCGCGGCGACCAAGGTGCAGGCGGATGAAATCACCGACGCCAACACCCGGGTGCTGGCCATGGCGACATCGATGAAATCCGTGTCGGCCTCGGCCCTGGAATCGGCCCGAGTCGCCAATGCCTCGCTGGAAGCCGCGCAGAAAGGCGCGGCGGCCGTGTCGAACTCGATTACCGGCATGAACGAAATTCGCACCCAGATCCAGGAAACCTCGAAGCGGATCAAGCGCCTCGGCGAATCCTCGCAGGAGATCGGTGAAATCGTGGAACTGATCTCGGACATTACCGAACAGACCAACGTGCTGGCTCTGAACGCCGCGATCCAGGCAGCGTCAGCGGGTGAAGCCGGGCGCGGCTTCTCGGTGGTTGCCGAGGAAGTGCAGCGACTGGCCGAACGCTCCGGCGAGGCGACCAAGCAGATTGCCGCCATCGTCAAGACGATTCAAACCGACACCCATGACGCCGTGGCCGCCATGGAATATTCGACGCAGGGCGTGGTCGAAGGGGCCAAGCTGTCAGACGCCGCCGGTCAGGCCCTCTCCGAAATCTCCAGCGTGTCGCAGGATCTGGCGCGCCTGATTCAGACGATTTCGAGCGATACCCAGGCCCAGGCCGACATCGCCACCAAGGTGGCGACGCTGATGCAGGACATTCTGCGAATTACCGGCCAGACCACCACCAGTACGCAGCAGACTGCCGTGTCGATTGGCGAGCTGACGGAACTCGCTGTCGAACTCAAGGGTTCGGTTTCGGGCTTCAAGGTCTGAAAAGAACATTCATGACGCAGCGTCGGGTGTATAGACCTTCATGAGCGTGGATCTCGATATCGGCCCGCTGTCCTGGGTCAAGGGAGAAATCGACCTTGCCCTCGAGCGTGCCGGCGCAAGCCTCGCCGCCGACCCGACTGGCGACGGACTGGTCAAGGCGCGCGCCGCCATGCACCAGGCCCATGGCGCGCTGGCCATCGTCGGCGTCGAAGGCATTACCGAGTTCGCCGAAGCGATCGAGCAGATACTGACGGCCTTGGGCGACGGCGCGGTGCCGGATGCCGGCGCCGCGACCGCCGCGGCGCAAGGCGGATTCACCGCCTTGCGCGCTTATCTCGACGACCTGATGGCGGGCCACCCCAACCAGCCGCTGAAACTGCTCGCACCCTATGCCGCGATGGCGGTGGCGCGCGGTCAGGCGGCTCCGGGCCCGGCCGCGCTGTTCTTTCCCGACCTGACCCAGCGCCCGCCCAAGCGCGAGAAAGAGCCGCCAGCGCTGGCGCCCGAGGCCTTCCTGGCGCGGCTCAAGGCGGCCCGCATGGGCTTCGAGCGCGGGCTGCTGAAGTGGCTCAAGGGTGATGCCAAGGGTATCGCCGAGATGAAAGTCGCGACGGCGATGATCGAACTGACCTGCGGCACGCCGGCGGCGCGGGCCTACTGGTGGATCGCGCTGGGCGTGCTCGACGCGCTGGCAGCCGGCGGCCTGGCCGATGCCAATGACGCCAAGCGCTTTGCCATGCGCCTGGGGGCGCAGATCAAGAAGCTCACCGAAGGCCAGGCCATTCCCGACGAGCAGCTCATGCGCGAGGCGCTGTACCTGGCAGCCAGCGCCGGCGCGGGTGGCGAAACACTGGCCGTGGTGCGCGCCGCCTACCGCCTCGACGGCATGGTGCCGACCGCGACGCCTTCGGAAACCGAACGCTTGCTGCCCCACATCCGCCGCCTGCGCGAATTGCTGGCGGCCGCCAAGGACGACTGGAACCGCCTGTGCGCCGGCACCGCCGCCGCGCTGCCGCCGTTTCACGAACACACGGCAAAGATCGCCGAAGAAGGCACTGCCACCGGGCAAGCGGATTACCTGCGGCTGACCGCGGCCATCCTGGAACTGGCCGATCAGTTGCGCCGCGATCCGTCGCGACACAACGAAATCATGGCGATCGAGATCGCCACGGCCTTGCTGCTGGCCGAGTCCGCGCTGGAAAATTTCCAGTCGCTGGATGCCGAATTCGCGCATTCGACCGACACGGTGGTCGAACGCCTGGCGGCGGTCGGGCGTGGCGAAGAGCTCGGTATGCTCGACCTGCCGCATCTGGATGCCATGTCGCGCCGGGCGCAGGAGCGACTACTGCTGGAATCGGTCGCGCGCGAAATCCGCAGCAACCTCGGCGCCATCGAAACCACGCTGGATGCCTTCTTCCGCGATCCCACGCGTCAATCCACGCTGGCGCCACTTCAGCAGCCGATTCGGCAGATCCAGGGCGCGCTGCTGGTACTCGGCCAGGACCGCGCCAACGCGGTCCTTACGGAATGCGCGAGCGCCATCGAACGCTTCGCCCTGCCCGGCTTCGCCGCACAGCCAGGCGAATTCGAGGACGTGGCGAAGAAACTTTCCGCGCTGGGTTTCTTCGTCGCCCAGTTGCAGGGTGGCGCCGCGGACATCGACGCGATACTCGCACCGCCGCCGCCAATCGTTCGCCAGGCGCCGCCGGAAGTCGCCGTCGCGGCCCCGCAGGCCGAATCTCCCGCGCCGACACCGGTAACGGCCCCGCAACCCACACTTGTACCTGTAGCTGAATTCGCGCCGACCCCGGCAGCACCGGCGCCACCTCCGGAAGCCGCGCCGGCAGCGGAGGAAGCCCTGCCCGATTTCGAAGTGGAAGGTTTCGAGGTGCCGGCCGAAGTACCGCCCGCGCCGCTTCCCGCCCCCATCCAAGCGCCACCGCCCTCGGCCGAGGCAACGCGGCTCAAGGATGCCAGCGAAGAAGATCTCGACGCGGAACTGCTCGGCATCTTCCTCGAGGAAGCCAACGAAGTGATGGGCACCATCGGCCAGCAGTTGCCGCTGTTACAGGCGGCGCCGAGCGACCATGAAGCCCTGGTCACCCTGCGCCGCAGTTTCCACACGCTGAAAGGCAGCGGCCGCATGGTCGGCCTTGGCGAACTGGGCGAAGCGGGCTGGGCCGTGGAGCAATCGCTCAATGGCTGGCTGCACGAAGCGAAGCCGGCGACACCCGCCTTGCTCGACATGCTGAATCTCGCCGCCGAAGTATTCAAAGCCTGGGTGGCCCAGCTCGATTCCGGCGGCAGCCAGCATTTCGACTACGCCGAACTGACCCGCTGCTGTCAGCAATTGAGCGGCGAGGAAGAGCCCGAAGTCGCCGCAGCGCCGACGCCGACTCCCGCTCCCGAAGTTTCCGTGCCGGTGATCTCGCCTGCGGAAGCTCCCGCAGTGGAAGCCGTCGCCCCCGAGATTCCGTCGCAGGAGGTAGCTGCAGCGGAGCTTCCGTCACTCGAAGTCCCCGCGCTGGATCTTCCCGCACTGGAAACTCCGGCAGTCGAGATTGCAGACGCCACCGCAGCGGTGCAGGAATCGGCCGAAGTGGTGGCCTTTCCCTCGCCACCGCCGGTACGCGTCGGCGAGGTGGAGGTGGCGCCCACGCTCTACAAGCTGTACCTCGATGAAACCGGCGAGCACGTGGCGACGCTGCAGGCGAATCTCGGCCTGGAAGAAGTGCCTGGCAACGAGGTGGTCCGCGCCGCCCATACCGCCGCCAGCATATCCGCCGCGACCGGCATCATGCCGATCTCGGCGCTGGCCCGTGCCCTGGAAGACGCCCTGGGCCGCCTTGCCCTGATCGGGGCAACACCCACTGAAGCGCAACGCTACATCTTCGCCCGTTGCGCCGGCGCCCTCGAAGGCATGCTCGGTGCCGTCGCCGAACGGCGCATGCCGGGCGAGGAAATCGATCTCACCGAAGAACTCAAACAGTTGATGCCGGCGCTCGAGGCGGTACCGGAACCGGCGGCAGAACCCAGCGTCGAGCCATTGACCGAAGCCCCCGTCGCGCCGCCAACCGACGCTTTGCCCGAAGCTGCGGTTGCGCCCCTGCTCGAAACTGCCACCCAGCCCGCGGTGCCGGAAGTGACCATCAGCGCCGCGGAACGTCGCGCGGCGCGGATGGAAGACGAGATCGATCAGCAGATCCTGCCGCTGTTCCTTGAGGAAAGCGTCGAGCTGATGCGCGAGATCGGTGAAACCCTCCGCGAATGGCGGGGGGGGGCGGCCAACGCCGATATCGCACGATCGCTCCAGCGCGCGCTGCACACGCTCAAGGGCAGTGCCCGCATGGCCGGCGCCATGGGCTGCGGCGAACTGCTGCATTCGATGGAAGACCGCATCGATCAGGCCACCCGCATGAAGTCGGTGCAACCGGCCACCATCGACGGCCTGGAAACTTCCTACGATCGTGCGGCAATGCTGATCGAACATCTGCGCAACCCCTTTGCGCCGCGGCCGGAGCGCGAAGAACAGCCCGTTCAGATGGCCAGCGTCTCGGTCGAGGAACAAGAGCCCGAACATGCTTCGGCCGACGGCGAAACATCGCCGACGGCCACGGCAACCCAGGCGCCAGCCAGGCCCGACGGCAAGCCGGCACCCTACGTTCCGGCGGCACAGGTGCATTTGCGCGTACGCGCCGACCTGGTCGACCAACTGGTCAACGAGGCCGGCGAAGTCGCCATTGCACGCGGCCGCATCGAGGGCGAGTTGCTGGCGCTGAAGACCTCCATGCTCGACCTGACGGAAAACGTGATCCGCCTGCGCAAGCAACTGCGCGAAGTCGAAATTCAGGCCGAATCGCAAATGCAATCGCAGCAGGCCTTGGCCAGCGAAAAAGGGCAGGAATTCGACCCGTTGGAATTCGACCGTTTCACCCGCTTCCAGGAAGTGACGCGGATGATGGCGGAAAGCGTCAACGACGTTGCCACGGTGCAACAGAACCTGATGCGCAACCTCGACCACGCCAATGCCGCCCTGACCGCGCAGGCGCGGCTCAGCCGCGAACTGTCGCAACGCCTGATGGGCGTGCGCATGGTGCCGTTCGAAAGCCTCGCCGAACGCCTGCATCGCGTGGTGCGGCAGGCGGCCAAGGATACCGGCAAGCGCGCCAACCTCGACATCCGTCACGGCCAGACCGAACTCGACCGCTCCGTGCTGGACAAGATGGCCGGCCCGCTCGAGCACATGCTGCGCAACAGCGTCGCCCACGGCCTCGAATCGACTGCGGCGCGCATCGCCGCGGGCAAGGACCCGATCGGCCAGATCACGCTGTCGCTGGCGCAGGAAGGCAACGAAATCGTCGTCTCGATCAGCGACGATGGCGCCGGCCTGAACTTCGACCGCATCCGCCAGCGCGCCATTGAACGCGGCCTGCTTGCGCCCGATGCGCTTCCCGACGACAACGCGCTGACGCAGATGATTTTGCAGTCGGGATTTTCCACCGCCGAGGAAGTCACCACCCTGGCCGGCCGTGGCGTCGGCATGGACGTGGTGCGCAACGAAACCGCCAGTCTCGGCGGTCGCATCGAGGTCTCCTCGGTCACCGGCCGCGGTGCCACCTTCCGCGTCTACCTGCCGCTCACGCTGGCGGTGACGCAGACCGTGCTGGTTACCATCGGCAGTCGCCACTACGCGATCCCGTCCTCGATGATCGAGCAGGCCGCGGAGCACCGGCCCGAGGTTGCGGCGCAAATTCGTGGCGCCGGCAGCACCGAGTGGCTGGGCAATCGCTATCCCTATCACTACCTGGCCGAATTGCTCGGCGATGCCGGCGCGGTGCCACCACAGGAACGGCGCCACTGGATGCTGCTGATCAAGGGCGGAACCGAGCGCGTCGCCATCGAGGTGGATAGTCTGTCGGGCAACCAGGAAGTCGTGGTCAAGGCCGTGGGACCGCAGTTGGCGCGCGTTCCAGGATTGGCCGGGGCCACCGTGCTGGCCAACGGCGAGGTGGCACTGATCATCAATCCGATCGCGCTGGCCGCGCGAGCGGCCGACCGCGTCGCCGCGGCGGCACCGGTCGCCGTGGCGGCGGATGCGACACCTGTCAGCGCGGTACCGGCCATCGCGGTCGCGACACCTGCAGCCCATGCCCCCGCCGCCGCGGCCGCGGCCGTGATGGTGGTCGACGACTCGCTCACCGTGCGCAAGATCAGCGGCCGCCTGCTGGCACGCCACGGCTACCACGTGCTCACCGCCAAGGATGGCGTGGACGCCCTGGAGCAGTTGGCCGACGTGATTCCCGACGTCATGCTGCTGGACATCGAAATGCCACGCATGGACGGCTTCGACCTGGCGCGCAACATCCGCGGCGACAAGCGCCTGAAGAACATTCCGCTGATCATGATCACCTCGCGCACCGCGGATAAGCACCGCCAGTTGGCGGTGGAAATCGGCGTCAACCACTACCTCGGCAAACCCTACGACGAGGACGACCTGCTCGCCTGCATCCGCGATTGCGTCGGCCAGAAGAATTGAATCCGGGGCCGCCCGCCGGTAGACAAGGATAGCTCGATGACGCAGCAGGCACGCCCCTTCAAGGTACTCGGCATCCAGCAGATCGCCATCGGCGGACCCTCCAAGGAGCGCTTGAAGAAGCTCTGGGTCGACATGTTCGGCCTCGCCGTGACCGGCAATTACGTCAGCGAACGCGAAAACGTCGACGAGGACATCACCGCCATGGGCAGCGGCCCGTTCAAGGTCGAGGTCGACCTGATGCAGCCACTCGATCCGACCAAGAAACCCGCGGTGAACGAGCCGCCGCTGAACCACGTCGGACTCTGGATCGACGATCTGCCGGTGGCCGTCGAATGGCTCACGGCACAGGGCGTGCGCTTCGCGCCGGGCGGCATCCGCAAGGGCGCCGCCGGCTTCGACATCACCTTCCTCCACCCCAAGGCCAACGAGCAGTTCCCGATCGGCGGCGAAGGCGTGCTGATCGAACTGGTGCAGGCGCCGCCCGGGGTGATCGAGGCTTACGCCCGACTCGCCTAGGAATACATCCGGTAGCAGGCGCGGCCCGCATCCTTCGCCGCGTACAGCGCCGCATCGGCGCGTCGCAGCAGGTCCGCCGGCGACAAGTCGCCTCCGGAGAACAGCGCAATGCCGATGCTGGCGCTGATTTCGAGCGGGACGCCGAGCACGCGCATCGGCTCGGCGACGGTAACCACGATCTTTTCCGCCATGCGTTCCGCATCGGCGGCACCGCCGATGCCGGTCAACACGAAGACGAATTCATCGCCGCCGAGCCGCGCCACGGTATCGACTTCGCGCACCGCGGCGCGGAAGCGCTCGGCGGCGCAACGCAGCACCTCGTCGCCGATGGCGTGGCCATAGCCGTCATTGACCGGCTTGAAATGATCGAGATCCGCCAGCAGCACGGCAATCTGCCCGTGGCTGCGACGCGCGAGCTGCATCGACTGTTCCAGTCGCGCATCGAACAGCAGGCGGTTGGCCAGCCCGGTCAAGGTGTCGGTATGCGCCAGTGCCTGCAACTGCCGCTCGTTCTCGCGCAGGCGGGCGTTGAGGCTCTCCAGCTCCTCGGTGCGTTCGTGGACGCGCCGCTCCAGATTTGCCTCCGAACGCTGCAGTGCCATTACCAGTTGCTGCTTGGTGGCCAGCGCCTCGCCTTGCGCCGCGTCCTTTTCGCGCCGCAGGCCGTTGATCCGGTCGGCCAGGGCGAACGACAGCAGCAGCATCTCCAGCGCCGAGCCCATCTGCATGGCATAGAAACTGAGGAAGGTGGTGGGCAGGAGGTTGAGGTTGCGCAGGCCGACCACCGCGACACCCAGCAGCAGCACGGTCCACGCCAGGAGGAAAATGCTCGCCCCCGGTAGTCCGGCGCGCCAGCAGCGCAGGCCCGCCAGCACCGCGACCACGGAAAAGGTCACCCCGGTAAGCGAGGTAAGGATCGCCGCCAGGCGGTAGGGCGCGACCAGGGGTGCCACCGCGCATACGGCGAACAAGGTAGCCAGACCGATCACCGCGCCGTCGAGGCGCGGCAGATTGCGCCGGGTGCCGAGAAAGCCGCGGGTGAACAATGCACCGAACAGGCCCGCCGCAGCGAAGCCCGTGGAGAAGGCCAGATTGCCCCACACTGGCCAGTCGGGCCAGAGGAACTGGTTGCCCAGGC
>ORJL010761640.1_pt1 | contig 12266 bp, 9 predicted proteins | sample 1779941 | NCBI WGS metagenome assembly ORJL01 (sample SAMEA104232317, study PRJEB22302) | groundwater metagenome | biome: forest; feature: aquifer; material: groundwater | place: USA | collected 2011-08-07 | depth 5.8 m
GGGAGCGGCGGCGCCGGCCCCGGGCGCCGCGGCGGTCACGCCAAACTCCGTCTCCAGGGCCTTCACCAGGTCGGCCAGTTCCACCACAGTCATGCCCTTGATAGCCTCGATCAACTGTTCCTTGGTCATACCTTTCCCCTCCGAACTAGACTTGGCGGCGGATTTCGCTCGCGCCGGCTTCTCATCTGTCGCCGTCCCCGCAGACTCTGCCTTGACTTCAACGTTCTCAGACACCATGGCCTACCCTCCCTGTTCCATTTGCTTCATTCTGGACTGCAGTACCCACGACAAGCCTCTGATCTGGGATCCAAGAACATAGACCAGGTTGCGCATGGGGCTCTGCAGCCCGCCGATGACCTGCGACAAGAGCACATTCCTGGGAGGCAGCGTCGCCAGGGCAGCCGCATCCCGCGCCTTGAGGACATGGCCGTCCAAGAGAGCGCCTGCCAGGGTCAAGGGCGCTCCCGAGGACTGTACGTAGCTCAGGATAGCCTTCGTCAGTTCCGCCGGGTCGCCGGACGAAAAGGCTATCGCCGTGGGGCCGGTAACGATGTCGCCCACCCCCACCCGTCCGGACCGCTCCCCGGCCAGAGACACCAGCGTGTTCTTGACCACGTGGTACTCGGCGCCGATCTTGCGCAGCCGCTGGCGAAGCTCGGTCATCTGGACCATGGTCATTCCGCGATAGCTGGTGGCGATGACCACCGGGCTCTGCGCCAGGAGTTGCGCCAGTTGGTCTACCGTCTGAGTCTTCTTCTCCGAAGGCATATTGCCATCTCCCAACAAAAAGTCCCTGCGCCTCGAGGCGCAGGGACTCAGCTTACAGCCAGGTTAGATGAGCTAGCATCCCACCGCCTCGGCAGGCCGCGTGATTAAGCCCCCGGAGGGGCGCCTGCTGTCTCCGGCTATTTTTTTTCCGGGGTAGCCTTGCCGCCTCTACCCCCATCCGTTCCCAGCACCGGACAGCTTTGAAGTTAACACACTCGTCGAGGGTATGTCAAGCTGGATACGGCATCCAAAGACAGCGCTTCAGCGAGACGGGCTGTGCTTGTTGTCATTCTGAATACTTCTCACGAGAATGCCATTCCCGCGAACGCGGGAATCCAGGCTACGTACGGAGACGCTCGCACCTGTCCCTGGATTCCGGCTCCGGGGCCGGAATGGCATTTTCATCCTTAATGGCGTCTATGGCAATAGACATGAACGATTCCGCAGAAGGATGAAGAACATTAGGACTCTTCGTGCATGAACGCGGGGCCTAAGATCCTTCACTCCGTTCAGGATGACGGCGACACACGCCATCGCCCACAGTGCGGACTTGCGTGTCGTTGAATCGCCCTTCGCGGAGGAACCTGAAAACAACAAGGTCACTCACCGTGCGACGGGCAGCCCCTTCCGCCTACCCAGCCGCCAGGCAGCGAACAGCACAGCGCCGACCAGCAGCCCGGCCATCACTCCCAGCCCGGTGCCAGAAACGCCGGGTACGGGGACGGGAGTTGGAAGAGGGGTTGGAGTCGGCGTCCGCGTGGGCGTGGGGGTTGGGGTAAGTGATGGCGTGGGTATGGGTGTGATCGTTGGAGTGGGAGCAACTGAGGGTGTTGATGTCGCCGTCGGAGTGGGGGTGACTCCCACCTCTGCACTTCCTGGCGCAACGTACTTGCGCACAAATACATCATAGAAGCCTACATTGGCGTACCCAGAGAAGTACCCACTTGTTAAGCCTGTCACGTAGATGGCCCCATCTGCGCCCACACTAATGCCCCTGATTTCGTCAATGGCCACCCCACCGACAGGTTGGCTTGTCAACCCGTCTTTCCACAGTTCAAGGCCGTTCTTGTCATAGACACGGAGCATTCCGTCCCGTTCGGGGTACGGACCGATATAGCCAGATGTGTATACATCTCCCGAGCCGTCAACGGTCACTGCCAAAGAGGCGTCGGCAGTGTCTGTGCCAAACTCACGAGTCCATGCCTCTTGTCCAGAAGGATCATACTTGCGTACGTAGGCATCGCTTTGCGCCCCGGCAAATACTTGGCCGGGCAAGGCAACGCCACTAGCCCCCCCGACATAGACGTTGCCCTGCATATCGACGGCAACGCTGGGGGCTTTGTCTGCAGGCCACCCCGCCCCAAATGAACGGACCCACGCCTCGGTTCCCTGACTGTCAAACTTGCGCACGTAGGAAGGAGGACCCGATACGTAAACATTCGCCATGCTGTCTACGGCGACCCCCATAAGCGCCTCGTTTACCGGCCCCGAGAATTTCTTTGTCCATACCTCGCTCCCGGAACCAGCGTACATTCGCACGAAAGCGTCAAATGAATTGCGCATCACCCCCGCGACGTATGCGTTGCCCATCGAGTCTGTCGCGATGGCAAGCCCTCTGTCGCTGTCAGAGGTGCCGAATTGGCGTGTCCAGATTTCTGTCCCTGTATTGTCGTACTTCTGGATGAAGGCATCCTCCCCGCCAAGTGATACCTGGTTCGACAGTGCACCCCATGTTGCCCCAGTCACGTAGATGTTTCCGCCGGAATCTAACGCGACCCCAGAAACCGAATCCGGGCCAGACGTCCCGAGTTGCCGTGTCCAAACTTCGTTCCCTGCCTTGTCGTACTTGCGCAGAAACCCGTCGGATATACCCAAGTAGACTTGGCCAGGCAACGGCCCACTAACCGCCCCTCCCACATAGATATTCCCTTGCCCGTCCACAGCAATGCCAGTGCCTGAATCACTCAAGCTACTGCCGAACTGCCGCGTCCAAGCCACATATGAAGCTTCAGGAACGACAACGGTCGACTGGGCTGATGCCGGGCCTGTGCCAGCGGCGTTGGTCGCCGTCACGGTGAAGGTGTAGCTGGTCCCGTTGGTCAGACCGGTCACCGTGGCCATGGTCACGGTCCCGGACACCGCTTTGCTTTGCCCCCCGGCGCTGGCAAGAGCAGTGTACCCGGTGATGGCGCTGCCGCCGTCGAACGAGGGCGCGGTCCAGCTCACCGTCGCTTGCCCATCGCCCTTCACAGCGGCGACGTTGGTAGGCGCGCCGGGCGGCAGAGAAGGCAGCTGGGCGAAGCCGAAGCCCCAGGTGTTGTTAGGCACGGATGAGCCACGGGGTGAAGCGTTGTTCTTGAGGTAGGTGGCAACCTGCGCAGGTGTGTACGAGGGATAGCGCTGCAGCACCAGGGCTGCCAGCCCGGCCACGTGGGGCGCCGCCTGGCTGGTGCCGGCGAAAGCCCCCGTCCCGTAGGTGACGGAGTCGCCCCGATCAGCGCCCACGATGTCCGGCTTCACACGGTTGTCCGTAGTCGGGCCCTGGCTGCTGAAATACTCGATGGTGTCGGTGGTGTTCCACCGGGCTGCGCCGACCGCCAGCATCCCGGGGTTGGCGCTCTCCGCCGGGTTGGCGATGCTTCCGGCAGCCGTGGCGTACTGCAGCGGCTGCTGAGTGAAGGCCTGCACCTGCACCCAAGCCGGGACCGATCCCGAATTCCGGGCGATAACGATGTAATACGTCCCGTCGGCGGGAGGCGTGAAGGCGAGGACCTCCCGCGGGAACGGGTAGGCGCCCGCACTCTGCACGTTGGCGCTCGCCGCAGCAATATTGCCTGCCCCGTCCAGCAGGACAAGGTCCAGGTCCTTTGCTGCGCTGCCCCATGAGTCGTCCCAGCGCAACTGGGCGACGAAATCCTTGTCCTTGATCAAGAATACGTCGTTCCTCTCGTCATCGCCCGAGAAGTTGAGGAAGCCGTTCCCATCGGGGTCGGAGAAGCTTCCCCGCCACGTACTCCTCGCGTCGTTCCCTGCGGCGTTCACCCAGAGCGCTCCACCAGATACGGCCGCACTTACGCTGCTCAGTGCGCTGTTAGTGAAAGGAGAGTTGCCATCGCCCGGCCCCTGCCATATCCAGCCCACCGAGTGGTTGATCACCCTGACCCCCTGGGATGCCATCCACGTGGCCGTAGCCTGAAGGTCCGAGTAGGACTTTGGGTTTGCGATGTAGAGTGTGGCTCCCGGCGCCATGTCCATCACCGCTTCAGCCACCCCTGTCCCATGCTTCTCGTCCCCGGCTTCACAGTCGGAGAGGTTAGACGTAGGGTTGTTCCCCACTAGCACGTAGCACTGGGCCACCACCGTGGCCGGTAGGTCGCTGCCCATGAGCGAGGAGAACCCCTTGAAGCCCATGTCTATGATGCCCACCTTCACGCCGGCCCCGGTCAAGCCACCCGAGTTCCAGACATCGGCACGGTGGACGGACCTACCCTGGCTGGTCGCCGCGGGCTGTGGCGGCAGGATGGACTCCACACCGAGCACGTCGGGACGATTCCCCACAGCAGGCAGGAACTGGAGAGGAACGAAGGCCTCGATGTACCCTGGCCCGGAACTGGCAACGGTGGCGCCTCCCTGCCCGAGGAACTTCTCCACACCTGCGCCGTCATCGGCCACATGAATGGTTACCGCCAGAGAGTAGCCAATGGTGAATGGGGTGAACTCCATAGCGCGCCCGCCTGGGTTGGCCTCGAACTCGGCGACCATCTGATTGAGCCGTGAGTCGAGCTTGGGGTGTGTGGGCTTCGGTGGCAAGGGGAAACCGGGACCCAGAGCAATCTCGGGGGCCGTGGCCGGCGGGGCCTCTTGGGCGACGGCCTGATAGCCTCCGACCACCAGGGCCAGAAGCAACAGCGCGCCCATGAGAATCCGTCTGCGCCAGGCCATACAAAGTCCACTTTCCGTCATCGCCCACCCTTTTGTCAAGTTGGAAGGGTCATGACGTGGAATGCCCACACGGATTCCTTACCCGCCCGCCCAAGAACTGGTTCCCATGTGGGATTGAGCTTTCAATGAAGCGTCGACGTGGTCCGCTGGGTACGACCCCCATTAGATAACCATCAAGGAAATGGGATGACACTGTGCAGGAGAAGAGCCAGAACTACTCCCTTTGGAAAAGGGAGATTGAGAGGGATTGCCCCTCACAGCAGAAACAAGATCTCCTTTGGCAAAGGGCGAGAATCCAACGCCCGAGCTCACCCCAAGCATCTGCGTCCTATCAACACAAATAATTGATGACCATTCAAGGGGGACCAGAGGGGGTCGTGGTGTAGGGTGGGTGTAGCCCCGATGACGGACGCCAACTCCGCTATCCAAACACGCGCCCTTTCAATATCATCGCGGACAGCACAAAGTACCGCTGGTCGGGGCGCAACCCACCGCGCGTCCTACGCAAGGGCGGCTGCTCGTCACCGTGCGGAAACGGTGGGTTCCGCTACGCTACTGTCCCCCGCGCGAGACCAGGCGACGGAGAGTGCTCCGCTTCACCCACCCTACCCGCTGAATGTGAACGCGTTACCCCCGCTAGAGCTCGATTTCCTTCAGACCGGGGCTGACGATGAGCCTGGGCTCGGTCACGGCCTGGATGTCCCGGGCGCTCCAGCCCGGCGCCACTTCTTTCAGCACCATCCCCCGGGGCGTCACCTCGAACACCGCCAGGTCAGTGACCACCAGGTCCACACATTCCTTGCCGGTGAGCGGATAGCTGCACCGTTCCACTATCTTGGGCTTGCCATCTTTGGTGGTGTGCTCCATGGCCACGATCACCTTCCTGGCCCCCGCGGCCAGGTCCATGCCGCCGCCGATGTTGCCCACGCCCCGCTCCGGCGAGAACCAGTTGGCCAGGTCCCCTTTGCCCGAGACCTGGAAGCCGCCCAGCACGGCGATGTCAATGTGGCCACCCCGGATCATGGCAAAGGAGTCCGCGTGGTGAAAGAAGCACATGCCCGGAAGGGGGGTGATGAACTGGCCGCCCGCGTTGACGAGGTCAATGTCGCCCCTGACGGCAACTTCGTCGGCGTCCAGCACCGGGCCGAAGCCCAGGGCGCCATTCTCCGTGTGAAAGATGATCGTCCGCCCCTCGGGCGCCAGGTTAGCGCATAGAGTGGGGATGCCTATGCCCAGGTTGACCACGTCGCCGTCCTGGAACTCCCGGGCTACCCTCAGGGCAATGGTGTTGCGGTCGAGGCGCTGTCTCATGGTGCATCCTTCTTGGGACGCCTGACGATGCGCTGGACGAAGATGCCGGGCGTGACGATGCACTCCGGGTCCAGTCCCCCGGCCGGCACTATCTCGTCCACCTCGACGATGGTGGTCCGCGCTGCCATGGCCATGATGGGGCTGAAGCTGCGAGATGTGCCGCGGTACACCACGTTGCCCAGCGTATCGGCCTTGTGGGCGCGGATGAGGGCGTAGTCGGCTCCCAAGGCAGTCTCCAGCACCATCTCCCTGCCGCCGATGACCCGTTTCTCTTTGCCTTCCTCCACTACAGTGCCCACACCCACCGGCGTGAAGAAGGCGCCAATGCCGGCCCCGGCGGCGCGGATGCGCTCGGCCAGGGTCCCCTGGGGCACCATCTCCAACTCTACCTTGCCCGCCAGATAGAGCTTCTCGAAAGCCGTGGGCCGCGACGGCGATGGCGATACCGGAAAGGAGGCGATGGCCTTCCTGACCTGGCCACTCTCCGACAGGATACTGGCATCCACGTAGCTCTTGCCCGGCTGTACCCCGAAGGTGGCGCCCAGCCCGGCGGTGTTAGCGATGATAGTGAGTTGTGTGGCGCCCTGGTCGCGCAGGGCCAAGAGCAGGTTCTCGGGCATGCCTCCTGCGCCCCCGAACCCGCCGATCATGATGCTGGCGCCGTCGGCGATATCGGCCACAGCTTCGGCAAAGCCAGGGTATACCTTGTTCTTGCTCATGCAACCTCTGCTGGGATAGTAGACCTCCGTTTCTTGGCCGTCAAGCCCGCCGAGCGTTCCTTGGAATAGCGATTCAGGTGCGGCAAGCCACACCCAATGGGTGGAACGCGGTAGGTCTTCATGTCATTCTGACGCGAAGCGGAAGAATCTTAGGACTGGCCTTGGTGCAGGGTCAGCTCTAAGGTTCTTCATCCCTGCTCCGAAAATGCTGACCTAACCCCTGGCCCCTTCCCGAAGCGGGAAGGGGAACCACCTGAGTGTTCCCTCTCCCCGACACGGGGAGAGGGCCAGGGAGAGAGGTCCGTCGCCCCGCCCAATCGCTGCTCTTGGGAGCGTTCCCCACCTTTGCCGTTAGCGCTATACTGAGCTGAGAACGGAGAAGGAGGCTGAACGATGAACGCTGAATGGGTCATAGGACTGGCTGCTCTGGCGCTCCGCATCGGGCTGGGCGTTGAGATGATGGCCCACGGTTGGCCCAAGCTCAAAGACCCGAAGCCCGTTTCGGGGTTCATCGGCCAAATGGGTCTCAAACCTGCCCTCTTCTGGACGTGGGTAGTGGCGCTGCAGGAGCTCTTCGGGGGACTCCTCCTCGTCTTGGGCCTGCTCACCAGGCTGGCGGCCCTGGGCTTCGCCATCGAGTTCCTGGTGATCATCCTTTACGTCAAGCGCGTCAAGATGAAGCAGACCTTCTCCACGCCGACCGGGCAGGCGGGCTGGGAATGGGACTGGCTCATCCTGGCCATGGCCCTGGGGTTGCTCTTCCTGGGGTCCGGCACCTTCGGCGTGGACAGGGCCCTCGGCGAGCTGGCAACCTGGCCGTTCCCCAAGTAGCGAAACGCTAGGCTTTCCCGCGCGTCAGCCGCGTCACTTCCTCATTTAGGGAGCGGATGCGTTGCGACATCTTCTGGAGTATGTTGAAAGCCAGAGACGGGTCCTCGTGTACCCGGCGGAGAAATGCCCGCCTGTCGAGCGTCAGAATCCTCGCTTTTCCCTTGGCACGGACCGTGGCTGATCGCGGCTGCTTGTCGAAGACGGCCATCTCGCCGAACACATCGCCGACCTTCAGGTGGCCGACCAGCACCTCGGCCCCACCCTCTTCGCGCACGACTTCCACTTGCCCGGACTGGACGACAAACATACGGTCGCCCGGCTCACCCTGGCGGCAGATGACTTCTTGGTCTGCGTATTCCTTGCCCAGAAAGCCCGTTTCCATTATTCTGCTCCTCCGGCTAACCTGCCACGGACCTCGCGGCGTCAAACATGAGTTTCGTCCAGAAGCGGGGGTCCAGGGTGCGATAGAAGACGTCCTTGTAGGGGGCGCTGCCGGTAAACATGTCCCATAGCACCATGCTCATGCGCCTGGCGCCTCCGGCGCGCCGTTGCTCAGAGGCGCTCATGCGCATGGTCCCTCGGAGGAAAGGACCTATCGCCTTGATCTGGTGCACCACTCCGAAGATCAGCAGCCCATAGCGGTTGTCACTGGAGATGGAGCGATAGGTCGGCAGGAAGTGACGTTCGAAGTCTGCCGCCGAAACGCCGGTTAGCATTGCCGTCCTGGCAGCCGCCTTGCCCGTGCGGTATGCTGCCCCGATCCCGTCTTTGTACAGCCGTGTCGCCCCACAATCGCCAACCAGGACCACACGGTCCAGGAACGGAGTCTCTGCTTCCTTGATGTTGATCTTCGGCGAGCAGTGGCAGACGCCGCTCTCGTGGTCCCACCCCTCAGGGAAACACCTTCTGACCGCCGGGCTTTCCAAGAACTTGGAAACCAGGTCCTTATCTATGTCCTTTCCCAAGAGACACACCGTCACATAGTCGCCCTTGGGGATGATAGCCGCGCAATCGAGATGAGGGATGTTGAGCAGGAACATGTGCATGGAGTTGCCAAAGTACTTGGCTATGGTTTCCTCGCCCAGTTTGACCTCCGTGATGTACGTCTTGGTGGTGCTTGGTTCCTTGCAACGGAACCCCAGCTTCTCAAACAGTTGCCAGCCCGCGGTATTCACGCCCACGGCGCCCACCAGGAGATCGTAGGTCTGAGCAGTATCCTTGACCCGCACCTGTGGCCGCCCGTTGTCCCAACCAACGTCTGTTACCCGGGTCGGCACTACGCGCGCACCGAGGTCCTTGGCCAGTGACAGCAGGTAGCCGTCCAACCCGCCCCATTTGACCTGCTCCACATCCCTGGGGCCTCCACCCCGGTGAAGCGCGGCTATCCTTTTTTCGTGAAGAGGTGTATCTATCCTCAGGCTCTGCTTGTCTGTATGTAGAACATAGGAATCAATGCCACGCTGCACGACGCTGGGTGGCAGGTTGATGCCTTCCACCGCCAATGCCTGGATAAGCGACTCAGAAACAATGCCACCGCACATGTTACAGCCGGCCGGTCCGGGCTTGGTGAAGTCGCGCGGCTCGTAGATGTCAACGTCCAGCCGCATGTCCATGAGTCGAGCGAACTCCAACAGGAAATAGGCAGTAAAGGACCCCGCCGGCCCGCCGCCGACAACCGCTACTCTGGAACCGTCTTCAAGCCAGGTGCTCACAGTCGCCTTTCCTCCCTTCCTCACTTCATGCCTCAGAGCGTCACCTCGCGGCCCTCGAAGGCAATCCCAATGGGTATCCTCAACCGGGCTGATACCCGAGCTACCTCTCCCTCGATTTCCGCCTGAAGCCCGGGACTGAGGTGAGTCACCACCACATCTGGCAGGTATCCTTTCAGAGCACGGAAATCGCCCAATTCGCTCTCCAGCATCCCCGGGCAGAGATGGCGCGACTGCCCGGCCACCTCCGATAACCTGTCTGGGAAAGTGACCTCCGCAATAAGGAGATGAGGACTGACTTGCGCCCACGCTGACGCCAGCCCGGGGCCCGTGTCGCCCGTATAGAACACCCTGCGGCCTCTTGGCGAGACGATCTCCAGGCCCAGGGACGACGCAATGTGATTGACCGGCGTCGGCACTACCGTGTAACCCTCGATCTGGAGAGGGTTGAGCGGCTCCAGAGCCACGAGGTCCAGGGCGGCCCGACCGAGGAAAGACGTGTGCTCGGCAAACTTGGGGTAGATCACGCCATCCAGCAAATGTGATGACAGGATCGCCAGGGTGTCTGTACTGCCCAATACTTTGGTCTTACGACTGGAGTTGGCAAAGGCAAAGGCCGGAACCCCTCGAATGTGGTCGTAGTGCCCGTGCGAAAGCACAATGGCTCTTATCTGCTCTTGCTCGGCAAAGGACAGCTCGGAGCCGAGGCTCCCTGCGTCCAGCGCCAGTACTCCGTCTATCAGTATGGACGCCAGCTTGGTGGTCGCGGACTCGGCATTGTGGGCGCCGAGGAACTTGATTCTCACTCTTACTCCCCAGCTTTGAGATTGAATGTGGTCACCTTGCGGCCATTATATCACGACTAGCGGCCTCGTCTCAGCGCACCCGTGATCCGTGAGTCTGGCTTCAGGCCATACACGGATCGCCTTGTCATCGCGACCCCGCCGCAGCGGGGGAAGCAATCTCGACTGCGCCGTGTGGGATTGCTTCGTCGCTGCGCTCCTTTCAATGAACCGTCACTCTGGCCCGACGGGTACGACCCCCTCAAGTCCCCCTTAGAAAGGGGGACGATACAGTATCGCCGCCAGCGTACCTTCAGCGTCCCCCTTATCTTAGGGGGACCACAGGGGGTCGCTCCCTTGGCAGCTTGGTGCAAACACGTCGCCCGTTCATTGCTTCCCGTCGGGCCACCCCCACGGCCTATTACACTTTCAATGACATGGGGGGCTACCCTCGGCCTGCACAATCCACGGATTACGGGCGCACCCCGCGGCCTGTCCCAGGGTGCTATACTAGCTGCGGAGGTAACCTTGGAGCTAAGCATCATTGGGCTGGCGCGAGGCGGCAAGACTACCGTCTTCAAAGCACTGACGGGAGGTCGCGCCGAGGCGACGGCCTCGGCCCGTACGGCCGTGGGAGTCGTCAAGGTCCCCGACCAGCGAGTGGACGAGTTGGTCAGCATGTTCCGCCCCCGGAAGGTGGTGCCGGCCGAGGTCCGCTTTGTGGACATGGGGCCGGCGCCCTCGGACCTGGGCAAGGGTCAGGGCCTGGCAGGGCCCCTGGCGGCGGTGCTGAGCAAGGCAGATGCCTTTATCCACGTGGTGCGAGCGTTCGATGAGCCATCCGTCCCTCACCCGCTGAGCACGCTGGACCCCGACCGCGACGTGGCCACCTTCGACCTGGAGATGGCCTTCGCTGACCTGATCATCCTGGAACGGCGACTGGACAGGCTGACTGCCTCTCTGAGAGCGGCGCGCGCCATGGAGAAAGACGCCTTGCTGCGCGAGCAAAAGCTGCTCGCCAAGATCAAGGCCGCTCTGGAGACCGAGGTGCCTTTGCGCGCCCAGACCTTTGATCCTGAAGAGGTGAAGTCGCTATCCAACTTCCAATTCCTCACTTCCAAACCGCTGCTCTTGCTGTTCAACCTCGGTGAGGAGAAAGCCGGGCAAGCCGACGCGCTCGAGGCTGCCTGGCGGCAGCGACATCAGCGGCCGGCCGGCGCCGTGGCCACGCTCTTCGGCAAGGTGGAAGACGAGCTGACCCAGATGACGCCTCAAGAGGCGGCAGAGTTCCGGACTGCCCTCGGTCTGCCCGCCGCCGGTGCGGCCGAGGTTACTCGCCTGGCGTACCAACTGCTGGGTCTGCTCACTTTCTACACGGTGGGGGAGGATGAGGTGCGCGCCTGGCCGGTGCCCCAGGGCACCACGGCGGTGAAGGCGGCGGGCAGGATCCACTCCGACCTGGAGAAGGGGTTCATCCGCGCCGAGGTCGTGAGCTACGTGGACCTGATGGCCTGCGGTAGCCTGGCCGAGGCCCGGCGTCGCGGGCAACTCCGAGCCGAGGGGCGGGAATACCGCATCCAGGACGGCGACATAGTCACCATCCTGTTCCACTAGCGCATTTCTCTGCCCGGAAGCAACGGGGGCTACGGGAGCATCGTAGGGGCGAAGCATCCGTGCATGGACAAGGCCCTGCCATTGAATACAATGGGGTAGAGCGGGCCTAAGACGCGAAGTCTCAGCGCTGGACGGACTCGATGCGGTAGCGGAACCTGCCCGCGGGGGCCTTGACTTCCACTATGTCGCCGGGACCCTTGTCCATGAGCGCCTTGCCCAAAGGGGACGTTATGGAGAGCTTGCCACCTTGTAGAGAAGCCTCGTGGGGGGAAACCAGGGTGCAGCGCATCTCCGCTCCCTTGTCCAGTTCTCGAAAGACAACCAACGTCCCCAAGTCCGCCTTGGAGTTTCCGGTAGACGATGCGGCTGGCGTGGTCGCCAGAGAGCTGGAGTGCAGCAGGCTCTCCAGTTCCCGGATACGCCCCTCGACATGCCCCTGGCGCTCTTTGGCTGCGTCCAGAGGAGAGTTCTCACGAAAATCCTTGTCGGCCGCGGCGTGTCGGATGGCTTCGGTTATCTGGGGCCTCTCAGCCTTGAGGGAGGTCAACTCTGACTCTAGCTGGGAGAACCCCTCGGGAGTCAAATTGACC
>ORJL010830034.1_pt1 | contig 12266 bp, 9 predicted proteins | sample 1779941 | NCBI WGS metagenome assembly ORJL01 (sample SAMEA104232317, study PRJEB22302) | groundwater metagenome | biome: forest; feature: aquifer; material: groundwater | place: USA | collected 2011-08-07 | depth 5.8 m
CGTAGCGGCGGTGATGATTGATTCAACATTGGGCATAACGCAGGGCGACGTCAAGCTTGTGCAGACGGCCATCGATGCGGGCGTGGGCGTCGTCATGGTTATGAACAAGTGGGATATTATCGAAAAAGATGAAAAAATGGCTGAGAAACTGCAGGAAGACTGGAAGCGTCGAGCGCCGCAATTGGCTTGGGCGCCGATGTTATACGTATCGGCGGCGTCGGGTCGCAACGCCATTTCGGTGGTGGAAGAAGCGCTGGCGATCAGGGAGCTGCGCGGCAGGCGGATTTCCACTTCCGAAATAAATAACGAGATTGTTCCGTTGCTGCAACGAACGGCTCCTCCGGCGGTGAAGGGGAGGTTTGTCAAAGTCAAATATGGCGCTCAAGTATCGGTCAATCCGCCTAAATTCGCCTTTTTTGCCAGTTACGCGAATCTGATCCCTGAACAATACCGAAGGTTCACCGAACGGTTACTCAGAGAACATTATAAATTTCGCGGCGTTCCGATAACGATTGAATTCAGACCAAAATAGGGTTAGCAGAATGAGCGAGCATTAAGTCGAAAACTCGGTAGAACGGGCGTCTCGCCCGTTGAAACAGAAAGAATATTGAGAAAACGGGCGGGACGCCCGTTCTACCCAAACGCTCATCGCAGAAAACTTTAGCTGATCCCTACCTCGATTATGCCCATGTTGGCAATTATTTTGCAAAAAATGGCGCATCTCAGCGGATCTAATTAAAAAAATTCACGAATCACTTGACAACCAGAAATCGACTCTATATCTTTAGTGGTGAAAAGGGACAGTTTCCCCCAAAATAGGACATTTCACTTGGGAAACAGAACGTCATGCGGTTCATAGCTGCGGCTACATACACTTTAGACAGCAAGGCAAGGATAGCTCTCCCTGCCGTCTATAGAAACGAATGCTATGAGGGCGCTCAAGGCAAATTTGTGCTGACTGTTGGCGACGAATGTCTCCTCGTCTATTCGGTCACAGAGTGGGAAAGAATTTTGGAAGAAGAAACTTCTCCCGCGCTTCTGGGAATGGACGAAATGATGTTTGCGCGCTACGAACGCTTCCTGGACAAATATACCGAAACTGTCAACACCGACCCTCAGGGTCGCATTCATATCCCGCAAGTGCTGCTTGAGTTCGCTAAGCTTGGCAGAGAAGTTCTGATCACCTCAAAAAGGAACGGACTAGAGATCTGGAACCAAGCCGAGCACGACAAATTTATCGGCCCGGTCGAAGATTTCAAGGCGGCCTACAGGCGAAGGCTGTTCAATAAGAGGCCTCGGCCAAGCGATGACAAACCGACTGTCACTCAAGATACTTCAGACAGTTCGGCAAACAGAGTTGATGAGGATTAAGTTTGAGTGTTCACGTTCCGGTCATGGCAGAAGAGGTAGTCAGCTACCTTCTTGGAAATAATGGAGTAAAGTATCTCGATTGCACGCTGGGCGCCGGTGGACATATTGCCCTTCTATTGGAAAAGGCGCGGCGTCCTATCGAAATACTCGGAATGGACGTCGATAAGGACGCTGTAGAGTTTGCCAAAGAACGGTTTAAGGGCTTTAAGAATGTTCGGATTCAGCAGGGCGATTATGGGAACATCGATAAATATGCACAGATCTATGGACTTGGCGATCTCGACGGTATTCTAACTGATTTCGGACAGTCGTCCGATCAAATAGCCTCCGATTCGACTGGAATGTCCTATTTACGGGACGCAAGGCTTGATATGAGATACGATAGAACCAGCGGAATTACTGCTGAAGATTACCTGAATTCAGTCAGTTACGGTGAATTGAAAAGAGTATTGAAGGATGTTGGCCAGGAGAGCAACGCGGTAAGAATTGCCCGCGCGATAGTCCGGGCAAAACCTCTGACCACAACCGGCGACCTTCTGAAGGCAATCAGGTCGGTGACGTTCCCTCGTGAACAGAATAAAGTTCTTTCCCGCGTTTTTATGGTCGTTAGAGTCGTTGTGAATGATGAGCTTGGCGCGATCGATCGTTTTCTGGATCATGCGCCAAAGCTGCTGAAGTCGGGAGGAAGAATACTATGTATTTCATTCGACTCAAATCAAGATCGTCGTGTAAAAAACGCTTTTCGTTTGCTTGCAAATCCTTGCACCTGTCCGCCAAATCTCCCGCTGTGCGTCTGTAATCGTGTTCCGACGATGAAAGTGCTGACTCCTCACGCCTTGAAACCGACCGCCTCTGAAATTGCCTCGAACAAACGCAGCCGCAGCGCTAGGTTAAGGATTGCTGAAAAAATATAGTGTTGTGTCAAGGGAATTCTGATAGGGGAGGGGCGACATTCTTGTCGCCCACCTTAAGGACGGCGATAAATATATCGCCGCTCCCCGAGGACAGCGATAAATATATCGCCGCTCCCCGAACTATGCAACACTATAGCTGTGACAAGACATTAGCTTAATTCTGGCTGACCACCTCATCGAACGATGAAGCTGCCCACCTGATATTCCGGCAGATGTTGCTCGAAAATATTGTCCGGTTTTAACCACCCATTCACCGCTCGACGGTGAAAACTCCGGAGCCAATCAATGACTAAGGCATCCATCTCCAATCATCGCCGCAGGCACAACCGCATGGCGGCTCCGTCACTTTCGCGTACGGTTAAGAGTCTGTTCTGGGCATTTCTGGTGACGACGATCGCGATCGGCTGGGTCGCGAAGGGAGCATGGGCCGAACGAGTGTCGCATCGTCAACTGACTCTCGAAAAGCAGTTGAAAGAGTTGGTCATCGAGGCGAATAATCTGAAGCAGCAACTTCTCCAGCTCTCTGAATTTGCTCGAGTTGAGACTTCGGCGCGACGCAGACTCGGCATGGAATTTCCGGAAAGTCCCGCGGACAAAATTTGGACTGAAACCCCTGTCGAACAGCCTCTGTTAGGGACAATGGCATTTTTCTCAACGCTAAAGCGAGAATCGCCATCATCCCGCCGACCTTAAACGGGCCTGGCGAGGCTGGACGCCGACGGCTGTCGCTCCTTACCGCGCTTGTGTTAGCAGGAGCTTGCGCCGTCTTTTTCAGGCTGGTCTGGCTGCAGGTCGTAGTGAGCGATGATCTGGCCCAGATCGCTGACGATCAACACCACGCGAAAATGGTCATCGAGCCACGTCGGGGCACTATTTTCGATCGGAACGGCAGACCTTTGACCACCGATCTGGGAGATTTCGTGACGCTGGGCGTCAATCCGTCCCGCGTATTGAAACGCAAGGAACTGGCCTCGGATCTCGCCCGCGAAACCGGTCGTCAGCCGAGCTACTACCTGTCGCGATTGAATCGCAAAGCTCAGTTTATCATACTCGACCGGAAGGTTTCGCTTCAATCGGCCGACAAGCTGGATCGGAAAGGCTGGAATCTCGTCCGCCAACCCGACACAAAGCGCTATTATCCACATCATCAGGTTGCCGGGCAAATCGTTGGATTTACCGATATTGATCAGAATGGACTGTCCGGAATTGAGCTTTCGTGCGATCCTATCCTGCGCGGTGAACCGGGCTGGCGGGTCGTTCAGCTTGACGTTCAGGGGCGCCCGCATCTCGATGGCAGCCTCCCCGCCAAAGCTGCTATCGACGGCGTCGATGTAGCCTTAACCATCGATCTGGCAATCCAGACGATAACTGAGGAGGAGCTGGCTGCCGCCTTAACCGAGTCGAAGTCTGAGACGGCCTCGGCTGTCGTTCTCGATGTGGAGACGGGTGAAATACTGGCCATGGCGACCGTTCCCTGTTACGATCCCAACGAACCGGCTGAATCGCCGCCGGAGCGGCAGAAAGTCCGCTCGGTCGTTGATCTTTTTGAGCCTGGGAGCACCTTCAAACTGATCGGATCGGCGCTTCTCCTCGAGAGAGGCTGGGCAAAGCCGGCGACAAGGGTTGACGTCAGCGCGGGAAAGATCACCGTTGCCAATCACGTTATTAGCGACGCCCATAATCTTTGCGACGCCCATAATCGTGGGTTGATCGATTTTCGTCAGGTCGTGTCGCTTTCGTCGAATGTCGGCATGATCAAGTTGACTCAGAACATCGCTCCCCAAGAACTCTACGACATGGTGGCCAGGTTTGGATTTTTAGTCAAGACTGATGTCGAGCTTGAGGGCGAGGCTTCGGGAATATTACCCAAGCCAAAAAAGTGGAATGGCTTGACAAAAGCGAATCTTGTTATTGGGCAAGGAATTGCCGTAACCGGGCTGCAGATGGCTCTGGCTTACGGCGCGGTTGCCAATGATGGAGTATTGATGCAGCCGACGCTGCTCAAAGGCCGATACGCGGTCGATGGGACGCTGGTCGAGGAGCCGCCGCTGCCGGTCAGAAGAGTGATTTCCAGCGAAACTGCTCACACATTGACCAGTTTTTTCATTGACGTCGTCGATAAAGGAACAGCCATGCGAGCCAAAATCGAGGGGGTCAAGGCAGCCGGTAAAACCGGCACCGCACAGAAAATCAAACCGGAAGGAGGATACTACAAGGATCGATTTGTCAGCAGTTTCATCGGGTACATTCCGGCTGATAGTCCAAAGTTTCTGATCGAGGTCGTATTGGATGATCCCAAAGGAGACAGCCACCAAGGGGGCCAGGTAGCGGCGCCGGTTTTTAGGAACATCGCCGACAGGATCATCGGGCTCAATCCGGAACTCAGGAGCATCGGGAAAAGGCCGGATAAGGCTAAAGCTCTTCGCGATTATGTAGTGGTCCCGGAAGTGCGGGACGCATCGTTGGAACGTGCGCTCACAGTCTTGACCAAGCTCGGGCTGGCAGCGGGGAAACATGGCAGCGGTGACTTCGTCGTCGATCAATCACCCGCCGGCGGAGTTCAGGCGAAGAAGGGCGAAATCATCGAATTGACGTTAGGTCCGGGCAGGAGAAGCGGTGGCAATCAGGTGGTTGTTCCTTTCTTAACCGGATTGTCACTCAGGGAAGCGCTGCGTAAGGGCAGCGCGGCCGGTTTGAACGTTCAGTTCAAAGGTTCGGGGCGTGTGGTCAGACAGGCTCCGGCTTCCGGGGCACGTGCCGCTGTGGGCGACGTCCTGATACTGACGCTTGAGGGGTGATCAGAATTGTCAGGAATATCGACCCACGAATTGCTGGAAATACTCAAACCGTTATCGGTTATTGGCGATTTACCGGCAATTGTGAAAGGCATAACGCAAGATTCGCGGCGCGTGCAGGAAGGTTTTATCTTTGCCACCCGGCTCGGTGGAAAAACAGCCGGGATAGAATACCTCCGGCAGGCAAGGCTTAATGGCGCAGCCCTGTTGCTGGTGGAAGGAGAAGCGCCATCAGACGCCAACCTCCCGTGGATAAAGGTCGAGAGGTTCCGCCCGGCGCTAAGCATCGCGTCGCGGGCGATTTATGGCGATCCGAGCAAAAAACTTGGGCTTTTTGGAGTGACCGGAACCAACGGAAAAACCTCTACGGTTCATTTGCTCAGGTCGATATTCGAGACTGCCGGAGCAAAATGCGCGATGCTCTCGACAATCGGATACTGGACGGGGAAAGAAATGATCGAAGCGTCGCTTACCACGCCTGACATCGACCAGTCAAGCTCGCTTCTCGACGACGCCGTGAGCGGCGGGGCGACGTTCGCCGCGATGGAGGTCTCCTCGCACGCTCTCGATCAGGGCCGGGTTTGGGGGCTGAACTTTGCGGGAGCCGGCTTTACCAATCTTAGCGTCGATCATCTTGATTATCATGGAGATCTGATCGAATATTCGATCGCCAAAGAGCGTCTCTTCAGATCGCTGCCGCTCAGTTCGACCGCAGCGGTCAATGTGAACGGCAGTTGGGGCAGCAGAATTATCAGGGCATGCTGGAGTCCGGTAATCACGGTGGGAGGGGAGAATTCGGGCGCAGATTTGCGCATGACATTGGTGGAGCATACCGTGACCGGAGGGCGCCATCTCCTCGAATGGAAAGATAGAAAAATCGAAGTGAGAACGCCTCTGGTCGGCGTCTATCAGGGAGAAAATATCGCGCTGGCAGCGGCTCTGGCATTCAGCCAAGATATCGACGTTGCGACAGTCGTCAAAGGTGTGGTAAACCTCAAGGCGGTTCCGGGCCGAATGGAAGCTGTCATTTGCGGGCAGCCGTTCTCGCTCTTTGTCGATTACGCCCACACACCCGACGCTCTGCGCCGAGCGCTCAAGTCGCTGCGACCATTGACCAGCGGGAAGATATTGGTTTTGTTTGGCTGCGGCGGAGACCGGGATCGCTCCAAGCGGCCGCAGATGGGGCAGTTAGCCGCCAATGAGGCTGACCGGGTCTTCATAACCAGCGATAATCCTCGCAGCGAAGATCCGGTCGCAATTACTACGGAAATTTTTGACGGTATCGATCAGCAGACGGCGGCCAAAGCCAAAGTGATAGTCGATCGCCAGGAGGCAACCTGGGCGGCCATAAAAGCGGCCGCGCCGGGAGACATTGTCCTCCTCGCCGGAAAGGGATCGGAGTGGTATCAGGAGGTGAACGGCGTGCGTCATCCCTACGATGACCGATTGAGAGCGGTAGAAATTCTGCGCGAACTCGGCCATAAAAGTGGAGCAAATCACTGATGTTGTATCATCTGCTATTCCCGCTCAGTGATCTGATATCCGGCTTCAATTTATTTCGTTATATCACATTTCGCGCCGGGTCGGCGGCGCTCACAGCGTTGTTGATATCCTTTTTCATTGGTCCGTGGATCTTAAGGAAGCTTACCCTGCTGGGGGCGGTCGAAGAGATTCGCAGCGACGGCCCCCCGACGCATCTTGCCAAAGCCGGAATTCCGACCATGGGGGGAATAATCATCCTGACGTCGCTGCTGACCGGGACGCTGCTTTTTGCCCGCTGGGATAACCCGCACATCTGGGTCGTTGTGGGGGCGACTGTTTGGATGGGAATTGTAGGATTTATCGATGATTGGCTCAAATCACGCACCAATAAGAAAGGACTCGTTCCCCGCTATAAACTCGCCGGTCAATTGACTCTGGGGCTGATTATCGGGAGTCTGTTACTCTATTATCCGGAGATATTTTCTGAAGCAATGGTTGCGCATAAGACCGAATCGACTCTGCCATTTTTGAAAAACAGTCATCTTGAATGGGCGTTTTTCGGCGTAGGACTGTTCTTCGTCGTGATGGTGACGCTGATGGTGACCGGGTTCAGTAATGCCGTCAATTTGACCGACGGCCTCGATGGTCTGGCGATCGGTATCGTGGGAATTATATCTGTTGGTATGGGTGTAATAGCCTACGTAACAGGTCATTTGATATTCAGCGAGTATCTCAACATCATCTATCTGCCCGGATCGGGTGAAATTGCCGTCTACTGCGCAGCCTTGGTTGGCGCGGCGCTTGGATTTTTGTGGGTTAACGCCTATCCGGCGCAAGTGATTATGGGCGATACCGGTGCGCTGGCGCTGGGAGCGGGGCTTGCCACCGTGGCGATACTCATAAAGAAGGAACTGTTTCTCTTGATGTTAGGAGGTATTCCTGTTGCCGAAGTGGCCTCAGTAATGATCCAGAGATACTACTTCAAATTTACAAGGCAAAGATTCGGTGAAGGCAGGCGGGTATTTCGGATGGCTCCGCTGCATCATCATTTCGAGTTAAAAGGCTGGCCGGAGTCGCAGGTCGTCGTCAGGTTCTGGATCATCGGCATCCTGCTGTTGTTTCTCACCATGACAACCTTCAAGATCCGCTGATGACGCCGCGCCGGGCGCATGTTTTCGGGTTGGGGGTAACCGGTCGGGCGGTTGTCGATTGGCTGCTAAAAAATGGCTGGATGGTGATTGTTTCCGACGATATGGTCTCGGAAAGTTTGGAAGCGATGGCTGCAGAACTCAAAGGCTCGGGAGCAGAAGTCCTGCTGGGAGGACATCGCGGCGCCCTTGGCAGAACAGTGGATCTGGTGGTTTTAAGCCCGGGTATTCCACCCGCAACTCCGGCGGTTCAGGAGCGCATCAGGCAGGGCGCCGAAGTGATCGGCGAAATTGAGTTGGGCTGGAGAAGCTCACAGGGGACGTTCGCAGCGGTTACCGGCGCTAATGGAAAATCAACGACAACCGCACTGTTAGGTGAGATTTTTCGACTGAGTAGAAGGAAAACCTTCACTGTCGGCAACATTGGTGTGCCGCTGATAGAAATTGCCGACGCCACCGATAATAATAGTTTGATTTCCTTGGAAGTATCAAGTTACCAGCTCGAGACAATCGTCAATTTCAGACCTTATGTTGCCGCCCTTCTGAACATTACACCCGATCATCTGGAACGGCACGGCAGCCTTGAAGGATATGGCCGCGCCAAAGCTAAGATCTGGCAGAATCAAACCGACTCTGACTGGCTGGTGTTCAATGCCGACGACCCTATGGTCGTCAATCTTATCCAGACGGCAAAATCGACGAAAGTTCCCTTCTCGCTGGCCGGACCGCTGACAATGGGCGGCTGGATCGAGCCAGTAGGGCGGACAACTGTCCGCCCTACCGACACCCCCTCTGAGTTTGTCTTCAAATTGCCGAACCATGACGATTTCACCATCCCGCGGGGACTCTCCTCCCTGCCCGGCCGACACAATGAAGCCAATATCCTCGCCGCAGTATTGATGGCGAAATTGTGCGGCATTTCGAATGAGGCGGTTAATCAGGGCGTTTCGTCTTTCAAAGGCCTTTCCCACCGTCTGGAGATGATCCGAGAGTTTGAGGGCGTGACTTACATCAATGACAGCAAGGCGACTAATATCGACGCCGGCAGATGGGCGCTCGAAGCTGTTAAGGCTCCGGTGATCCTGCTTGCGGGTGGACGGCCGAAAAAGGGCGGCTTTCAGGGCATTCGTCATTCCATTCTTAAGAAAGTTAAAATAATCGTGACATTCGGTGAAGGAGCCTCCGAAATCGAACGCGACCTTGGCGATCTGGTTGAAACCGTGCACGTCGCAGATCTTGCCGCGGCGTTGACTGTTGCCCGTCGACTGGCTGTTGCGGGCGATACGATTTTGTTGTCGCCACTGTGCGCCTCTTTCGATCAGTTCCAGAGCTTTGAGCAGCGCGGCGACGTCTTCCGGCAACTGGTCAGGGATTTGAAATGAGGTTGTTCTTCAAGCGAAACAATGAAATCACGCCGCTAAGCGGCTGGAAAGGAAACCCCCGCCCCACCGCGGTTCCCGGGGATTCCATGCTTTGGCTGCTGCCCATCTTTCTGACGCTTTTCGGATTGGTGATGGTTTATTCGGCGACGTTTTATGTTTCGGCGGAGAGGCATGCTTCGGATTGGTATTACCTTGTCCGGCAGGCCGGCCTTTTGGCGCTGGGCTTGACCGCATTGTTCGGCGGAATGATGATCGACGTCTCCAACTATCGCAAATATGCCAAGATAGCGATCCTTGGCGTTATCGTCCTGATGCTTCTCCAGTTGGCGTTTGCACCTCTGGTCAAGGCGACGAAAAGGTGGATACCGCTGTTGGGGCTGACGTTGCAAACATCAGAATTGGCGCGGATCATCGTCGTCATTTTCATGGCGAGACTGCTCTCCGATGACGCCACTTTAGGGCTCAAGATCAATCGCCGTCTGTTGAAAACCCTCATTCCGGTCGGGATGGTAATCGCTGTGACATTTCTCCAGCGAGACCTTTCCGGCGCGGTGATGATCGCGGCTTTGGCGGCGCTGGCGCTCTTTCTCGCCGGGCTTGATAAGAAACAGTTCTGGGCTATAACGGGCGGAGTCACCGTGGTGACGCTGGCTGCGGCGCTGGCGCTTAGTTACACCCGGAGACGAATTTTTGGCTTTGTCAACTTTTTCCTCAACTACGACGCATCCTCGATATCAGATGAGAATTACCAGTCTTTCCAATCGATGATTGGATTTGGGCGGGGCGGGATATTCGGAGCCGGACTTGGGCAGGGAAAGCAAAAGATGGCGTTCCTGCCTGAGTTGCATACCGATTTCATTTTCTCAAACGTCGGCGAAGAGTTAGGGCTTTGGGGAGCGGCAGCGGTGCTGATTGCGTTTGTGATACTTTACTTGAAATCACTGAAAATATTGAAACTGCAGACGGATAGATTTTCATTCTTGTTTGGAAGCGGCTTGATCGCGTCGCTTCTGATGTTTGCGCTGGTTCACATGGCTGTGACCGTAGGGATTCTCCCGGTGACTGGGCTGCCGCTGCCCTTCATCAGCAACGGCGGATCGTCGCTGATCGTTTCATTATGGAGCATGGGAGTCTTGTGGCAGCTATCGAGGCGTGTAACATCCTTTGACTGAAGAACTTACCGTCGCGCTCTGCGGAGGGGGAACAGGCGGCCATGTCATGCCGGCGTTAGCGGTGGGCGAGGAAATATTGAGACAGGCTCCTGGAACAAGGCTCATCTTTATCGGGAACAGGAATAGTCTTGAAGAACGGTTGGCAAAGGCCGCCTCGATCGACTTTTATCCAGTTTCGATCAAACCACTTCGCCGGGGCGTCATTCTTCCCAATCTCGGAGTGCCCTTCAAGGCGGGTTTATCTGTTCTTGAAGCCTTTAGAATTCTGAAAAAGAACAACGCAAAAATGGTATTTGGCAGCGGCGGTTTTTCAGCCTGGCCGGCTTGTGCAGCGGCAAGGTTTGGCCGAGTTCCTTATTTTCTGTGCGATGGGAACGCCTACCCGGGGCTGGTTACAAGGCTTTTAGGCCGAAACGCCGCCCGGATTTACGCGACTTTTGAAATAACCAAAACCTGCTTCAAGAAAAATGCCGGCAACGTCATTCTGACCGGTTTTCCCGTGTCTGACTCATTGGGAAGACTCACCAAAAAAGAGGCGCGAATTTCACTCGGCCTCAACGCCGAAAGCATGACGATCCTGGCAACGGGCGGCAGCGGAGGAGCCCGCACGATCAACCGGACTCTTGCCGAGATAAAAAAAACTCTCCTTGATAAAGGCTATAATCTGATCTGGCAGACCGGGAAACTGTGGGACTCTGAAAAGGAAGCAATAGCGGAAATGTCGTCGAATTCGCTGGTCGAAAAGTTTCTGGAACCGGCGCGCATGGCGGCTGCTATCAGAGCAGCCGATTTAGCCGTCACCCGGTGCGGCATTATGACGCTTTCCGAATTCGCCGTCGCCGGTCTGCCGGCGATCCTTGTCCCCTTCCCTCATTCGGCCGAAGGACATCAGGAGGCAAATGCCGTTGCCGTCCAAGCGGCTGGAGGCGGCGTGATGATCAAAGACCATGAATTAACTCCTAAGAAATTGCTGCAGACGATCGATGAGTTGTTCACTCCTTTGCGCTTGAATTCCATGGCCGAAGGCATCAGAAAATTCGCCAAGCCCGACGCGGCAAACAGGATTGTCCGTGATATGCTCGAGACGATAAATGCTTGATGTGCTGTTGAAACGATTTCGTCGCATCCACATGGTAGGCATTGGCGGATCGGGGATGTCGGGCATTGCGGAAGTATTGATGGGCACGGGTTTTCGAGTCACCGGCAGCGATTTGACAGAATCTGATGTGACCCGCCGCCTGCTGACGCTTGGCGCAGAAGTGCATATTGGTCATGATGGCTCTTATGTAGGAGACGCCGAGGCGGTTGTCTATTCCAGCGCGGTCAGCCGGGATCATGTCGAACTTGTTGTTGCGAGAATGAATAATATCCCCTTGATTCCCCGCGCCGAGATGCTCGCCGAACTGATGCGGATGAAGGCTGGCGTGGCGATTTCCGGGACGCACGGCAAAACGACCACGACGTCACTCACCGGAGCAGTGCTGACGGCCGGGAATCTTGACCCGACGGTGATCGTAGGGGGGAAAATCAAACGCATCGAGGGCGGTGTAAGACGAGGCGCAGGCGAACTACTGGTCGCCGAAGCCGATGAGTTTGACCAGTCTTTCCTTAAGCTTGCACCGACATTGGTGGTAATCACGAATATCGACGAAGATCATATCGAGTGCTACGGCAGCTTTCAGGCTTTGGAAGAGGCGTTTATCCGCTTTGCGAATTCTGTCCCATTTTACGGCCGGACAATCGTCTGTCTCGATGAACCTTCCATTCAAAAGGTTATCCCGCTGATTAATCGTTCAGTCCTGACCTACGGATTGTCTCCGCAAGCCGACGTCCGGGGCAGCGACGTCAGGTATAACCAAATGGAGACATGCTTTAATTTGTCGAATGTGAGTGGGACTTTGGGCGATATTGCGCTTCCGCTGCCCGGTCGGCACAATGTTCTGAACGCCCTCGCGGCGGCGGCGGTCGGACTTGAGTTAGGCGTCTCATTCCGACAGATCAA
>ORJL011854942.1_pt1 | contig 12262 bp, 10 predicted proteins | sample 1779941 | NCBI WGS metagenome assembly ORJL01 (sample SAMEA104232317, study PRJEB22302) | groundwater metagenome | biome: forest; feature: aquifer; material: groundwater | place: USA | collected 2011-08-07 | depth 5.8 m
AATTCACGTCGAAGGAGCAGACTCGTGGAAGACAGGAGTCCGAATAGCCTCTTGCTGGTATTTACCAACTGCAAGGGTCCCGCCGAGGAGGAAGCACTGGCCCAGTGGTATAATCTGGAGTACGTGCCCGCCGTAGCCGCCACCGGCCTCTTCGCCTCTGCATCACGCTGGCTGAACACAGACTACCCTGCTATCGCCGAGCACAAGGGCCTCACCATATTCGAGGACGGGGCCGACCCGGTCGTCACACACACCAAGCTCCTCAAACGGAGCAGCTTCAAGTGGCTGGACCACGGGGGACGAAAGCACCCTTCCCTCACCGACGCTAAGCCAATGCTCTTCACGAAAATCGCGACGGTCAACCGCCCGGGAACATCAATGGCAGGCAAGAAGTCCCAGGGGTTCATGCTGGTCTTCTCCGACTGCACGGACCGCGCCGGTGAGGCCGAGTTCAACAAGTGGTACACGGAAGAACACCTGCCAGGCGTCATCTCGAGGTGGGGGTTCTACACAGCAAGCAGGTGGCTCAACGTAAAGCCGCAGCCAGGCGACCGCAAGTACCTCGCTCTCTACGAGTACGAGAACGACCCAACCGAGATGTTCAAGGCGATGCACGAGCGGCTCAGCGGCCTATCCAAGGGCGTAAGGACCGTCAAGACCCCTTCGGGCCTGGCGAACACGATCCACTGGCTTTTCAGGCGCGTAGGATAGTAATCCCCAAAGGAGAAAATCTCGAATGGAATTCGCGCTGGGCCTCACTCCATACTCGCGATTCCCGGACCTGCCATCGCTACAAAAGACCGTCAGGCTCGCGGAAAAGCTGGGGTTCTACGCCGTCAGTATTGGGGACCACGTCATCATTCCCTATTCCCACACCTCCACCCTGAACCCGGTATGGTACGACCCTCTAGTCCTGGGCACTGCAATCGCGGTCTCGACGGAACGCCTGCGAATCCTCTTCAACACCCTCATCGTGCCGTACCACCACCCAATGGAACTGGCCAAGGGCCTCTCAAGCCTCGACGTGCTCTCGGGCGGTCGAGTCATCGCAGGCCTTGGGGTGGGCTGGATTAAGGAAGAGTTCGATGCACTGGGAATCCCCTTCAACGAGCGGGGCGCCCGCACTGACGAGTACATCCGGGCGATGAAGGAACTCTGGACAAACCCACAGCCATCGTTCAAAGGCCGTTTTGTATCGTTCCACGATATAGCCTTCGAGCCGCGTCCGCTGCAGAAACCCCACCTGCCAATTTGGATCGGCGGGGGCGTCCACCGCTCACTCGAGCGCGCGGCCGAGCTCGGAAACGGCTGGCATCCTCTGGGCCGACCTTGGGACAAGCTCGAGGGTGAGGTGGCGGAGTTGAAGCGTCTGCTCGCCGAGCAGGGGCGCTCCATGGAGGGGTTCGACCTGTCGTATACCCTCTATTACGCTAGTGTGGCCAAGCAGACCCAGCGTCACGCCACAACCGCGGGCGCTGACGAGGCCACGGTGCTGGCCGGCACACCTAAAGACGCCCTCGACCAGATAGACAAGTACGCCAAGCTAGGGTTTACACACATAACAATCAGGCTAAGGGGACTGCGCGTAGACGAGCTTTCGGAAGCAATGCAGCGCTTCCAGCAGGACATCATCCTGCCGCATGCGGCCCGGAAGAAACCTGCCTAGGGCAACGGCGTTGTGCTCCTGACATACTGATCGAAGAAAGCGACGACGCGCCGGGTGTATTCTTCCTTCGCGACCTTGACACCCTGCGCGTGGCCGCTACCCGGGACCAGCCACAACTCCTTCGGCTCCCTGGCTGCCGCATACAGGGCCCGGCCATCGTCGGGCGAGATGGTCTTGTCATTCAAACCGTGGATGATGAAGATGGGCCTCGGGCTTATCTTGCCGACAACGTTTTCCGGCACGATGTCGCCGGGGCTGATTCCCAGCCGCAGTCTGATAATCTGGACCGTTATGGGAGCGTACGGGAAGCTCGGCAGACTGACGAAGTGAGTGAAGGCCTGTTTGATACTGCTGTCGGCGCTCCGAAACGCCGACTCAGATACGACGGCCTTCAACTCCGGAGTTTGCGCTGCCGCCATGATGGCGGTAGCACCACCCATGGAGACTCCCAGAGCACCAAGGCGGTCTGCATCCACATCCGAGCGGGTCTTCAGGTAGTCGATGGCACCAAGGACATCCTGCTGTTCATAGTACCCGAGGGAGACCGCGCTACCCTCGCTCTGGCCTCGATTCCGGAAGTCGAAGAGGAATACCGAATATCCGGCTGCATGCAAGAAGTCCGCGTGGGGAAGCATTTCGCGCTTGTCGCAGTTGTAACCGTGCAAGAGCAGTATCGTGGCCTTGTCCTTGCCTGGAACGAACCAGCCTGCACGCTTTGTACCTTCCCTGCTCAAAAAGGTGACGTCCTGCAACTGCAACTGCGGGTAGTCTCTTACCTGCGGCAGGTCCGAGCACTGGCCCGGGTGAATTCCGCGCTCGGAGCCGATCCATCCAACTCCACCCAACACGACACCTGCCAGCACGGTCGAGACCACCAGGTACGATGTGGCGAGCGTCCGGCGCAGTCTGCTTGAGTCGTGGGAGAGGCTTCGCCAAAGGAACACGAGAGGCACTGGGGTAAGGAGCCACAGGACACCAAGGAAGATAATCGAACTGGCTGCGGTGGCCGTTACACTATAAAGAGCAGCTACCGCCAGAAAGAATACAGTCCCAACGGCAACGCCAGCAGTCTTTAGCATCGCCCATCTCTCCGTGTGACCGGGGCTTTGTTAGCAACCAAAACGGGGGCATCTGTATTACGGCGCCTGAGGTTGTATTGTACTGCCTCGATGTTGGCTTCTCCAAGCGGATTGAAACACAGCCCCCGGCTATCTCAAAATCGGCTGGTTCGCGAGTATGCCCTGGAAGTATGGAGTTTGCCCGAGAATCTGGGCCACTGTCACAAGCTTGTAGCCCTGGCCTGAAGACCCTCGATAAAGGTACACCTACCCCTTTGGTTGACCACACCACCCAGTGAGGCCGCCAGCCATGTAGCTGTGCGTTGGGTTCGCGCTAGAATACACTGGGTTCGACATGGCCTTGAGCAATGATATAATGGCGGCCATGGCAAACCACGTGGGCCAGATTGCCTGGGGATGGCAACCCTCAACCGGGTTGTCTCGACTACTGAGATGTGCAAAGGGAGCGACACCCAGCGAGGTGATTTCAACTAGCGAATATGTGGTCTAAGATTGGGAGCACCCTTCTAGGGACCAGGCTTCCATCGAGTCGGGCACCGAAAGAGCGCCTGTCAAACATCGCCGCTATGGCGATCCTTTCGTCCGATGTTCTTTCTTCTGTCGCTTACGCCACCGAGGAGCTACTTGTCGTTTTGGTGCTGGGGGGCACTATTGCCCTCCAGTATGCAATGCCCATAAGCATTGTCATCGTTGCGCTCCTGGCAGTGCTTGTGACTTCCTACCAGCAACTAGTCCGAGCTTACCCGGGCGGTGGGGGAGCATACACTGTTGCCAAAGAGAATCTCGGAGAGCGCGCTGGCCTCGTTGCCGCCTCGGGCTTGCTCATCGACTACATATTGACGGTCTCAGTGAGCATCGCGGCCGGCGTGGACGCACTGTCCTCAGCCTTCCCAAAACTGGCTCCATACAGTATCGAGTTGGCCCTCCTGTTCCTTGCAGCCCTGATGCTCGGAAACCTTCGGGGCGTCAGGGAAGCAGGTCGATTCTTCACCCTCCCGACATTGCTATTCATCGCCAGCATGTTCCTTCTGATCGCCGTGGGAATAGTCAAGTACGCACTCGGCCAAGTTGCCCCTGCCTCAGTACAGGCAAGCACTACTAGCATCACCGGAAACGTCAGCATCTTCCTCCTTCTTAGAGCATTCGCCTCTGGCTGCACTGCCCTGACCGGCACTGAAGCAATCTCCAACGGGGTGCGGGTGTTCAAATCACCCGAGCCCGACAACGCCCGGAAAACCATGCTGTATATGGGCGTTATTCTGGGCATCATGTTCCTGGGAATAACTTTCCTTTCCAGTGCCTATAACATCCTTCCCTCCGAGAATCAAACTGTTGTGTCGCAACTCGCACATCTGGTGGTAGGCAACGGTTTCCTTTACTATCTGGTGCAGTTCTCAACCCTACTCATTCTCATCATGGCAGCCAACACCAGCTTCTCCGACTTCCCCCGGGTGGCTTCCATGCTCGGCCGCGACGGGTATCTGCCTCGGATGTTCTCTGACGTAGGCAGCCGGCTGGTCTATTCCAATGGCATAATTATCCTCGCCCTCCTGAGCGCCGCGTTGATTGCGGTATTCGAGGGAAACCTCAACAGGCTCATCCCACTTTACGCCGTGGGTGTCTTCATGTCATTCACGCTGTCGCAGGCTGGCATGGTCCAGCACTGGCGAAAGCACCGCGGTCCTGCCTGGGCCCGTTCCATCCTGATTAACGCAGTCGGCGCGGCAGCCACTGCACTCGCCCTCGCCGTCATCGTCGCGACAAAGTTCACCCACGGCGCGTGGTTCGTCACCCTCCTCGTCCTAGGCTTCTTGTACCTGTTCTCGAGCATTCACCGCCACTACCAAATGGTCGCGGACGAGCTATCGCTGCAGGGTTACACACCCCCACCGGTACCCCGCAAACACACGATTGTTATCCCAGTTTCCGGCGTCCACAGGGCAGTCTTGAAGGCCATCGCCTACGCCAAGGTCATTTCCACGGATGTGCGAGCCGTCTACATCGGCTCCGACCCTGCCGCATCTGAAGCACTTCGACGCAAGTGGCAGCAGTACGTTCCAGATGTGCCCCTCGATATCATCAACTCCCCTTACAGGATAGTCATCTCCGAGTTCACAAAGTACCTTGACCGCATCCAGGAACAGGAGCAAACCGTCATCAGCGTGGTCATCCCCGAGTTCGTTCCAATGCACTGGTGGGAGTTCATGTTACACAGGCAAACAGCCCTGATGCTCAAGGCAACTCTCCTATTCCGTAAAGGTATTCCCGTCATCAGCATACCCCACCACTTGCGGCGGTGAAATTCTTCCACACGCTCAGGAGCTGGGGTATCGCCAGACCCGAAGTCACCCCGGCCATTTGGCGTTTCTCAACCCGACACTGTTCATCCGTTCTCGACCATATGATAATATTGTCCGTGGTAGCGTCTAGCCATCACGGAGGGGTCATACATGCTGCCTGATTTTGCCAGAGGCTCCATACTCTGGGAGTCGATATTCGCTGCTGGGATTCTTCTTGCTTCCCTAGTTGCCGCCTGGCTCGTGAACTTCACCATGAGCACGGTTGTTAAACAGCTCACGAAGAAGACGAAGACCACTCTAGATGATCGCCTATTGGACGCATTTCACAGGCCCCTATTCATCTTCATCCTCGCCCACGGCTTCTTCCTGGCATTGACATCTACTACATTCCTGGACAAATGGCAGATTTACGTCAACAAAGCATGGGTCGTTTGCGTACTTATAGTCGTCATTTACGGAGTCCAGCGCGTAGCAACCGCGCTAATCCGCTGGTACGGCGACGAGATCGCCGTCAAGACCAAGAGCAATCTGGACGAGAAGCTCCTACCCCTCGTGCGGCGCTTCTCTACCGTGTTGATCTATGTCATCGGTGGGCTCGTCATCCTGGACAATGTCGGCATCAAGCTAAGCCCCCTCCTGGCAGGACTGGGCATCGGCGGCATCGCCGTGGCCTTAGCTCTTCAGCCGACATTGAGCAGTCTCATGGCAGGCGCGTTCGTGGCCGCCGACGGCACCCTGGGGGCCGGAGATTTCATAGAACTCCTCAACGGCCCCAACGGTAAGGTGTTGGAAATTGGCTGGAGGACAACAAGGATATTGACTCCCACCGGCAACCTTGTGGTCGTTCCCAACTCCAAGCTCGTCGATAGCATTGTCACCAACTACTATTCCCCTACACCGGAGATGAGCGTCGTCATCCCCTGTGGTGTGTCATACGAAAGCGACCTCAATCAGGTGGAACGGGTATGTATCGAAGTCGCAAGACAGGTCATGAACGATCTTCCCGAATCCGTCATCGTCAAAACTGCTGAGCCCATCGTCCGCTTCCGCGAGTTCGGCGACTCCAATATCAACTTCAACATCATTCTGAGGGCGCGGGACTGGGGCAACACCATCGTGGTCACCCATGAGTACATGAAGCGGCTTCACGCTCGCTTCGGACAAGAAAGAATCGAAATGAACTACCCTGTGCGGAAGCTGGTCTACGTTCGTGAACGCAACTCAAAAAAGCCCGTCCCCATGGAGAAATCCCACAGACAGGAAGGATAGTCCCCGTTTTCCACGCCGCGTTGCCATCAGACTTTGGGAGTAGGTATCCGTTCGGTGCGTGATTCGGGCGACATTTCCATTGTCGGTCTCAATTTGGGTGGCGTGGCGAGCATGATAAGGACCCCGCTCAGGCCAAGCAGCACCACCAAGGCGTACAGGGCAATCTCGTAGCTCTTTGTGGCATCAAAAATGGCGGCTGCCAGAATCGGCCCAGCCACCTGTCCCAGAGTCATTATTGATGCCTGGAAGCCACCAATGGTGGCAAAGTGCTTCCGCCCAAAATAGTCGCCTCTGAGTGCCATCATCACCCCTCCCACACCAATCGACGGCCCGTATAGAACCGCAAAGGCGAACACCATCACAGGGTTACGGGCGAACAGCAGAACCACCATGCTAACTAAGGTCACTGTGTTCACAATCGCCAACAGGTGGCGCTTGCTGACCGCGTCTCCTAGCCAACCAACAAGAACCCTGCCGACGGTACCGCTGATGCCAATGGCACCTACCACAGAGGCCCCCAGGGCTGTTGAATAGCCCTTATCCGTAAGCAGAGGGATGATGTGAACGGCCACAACACTGCTTGCCAGCGTCCGGAATACGAAAGCCCCTGTCAGAAACCAGAATGCCCTGGTGCGGAGGGCTTCAGCCACTCGAAAGTCGCTATGCTGGATTTCGGTGCCTGGAGTTAGGGAGTGAGTTGAAGGGTCCGGCGTTCGCTCACCGTCCGGAGTGAGTCCGAGCTGCTCGGGACGCTGTTTTAACACCAGGGCTGCTGGAATCCCGACGCCCAAACAGACAACCCCCGCAATCATGGAAGTCTCTCTCCACCCATAACGCCCTATCAACAACGCCACCAGCGGAACCATTACCCCACCCACTCCAAACCCGGCCATAGCAATACCCAAGGCAAGGGAGCGTCGGCGGACGAACCAATTCGCAATGGCCGTTGTAAAAGGGGTCCCAAAGCCCAGCGAGCTACCCAGTGAAACCATGAGGATGAACACCACGTAGAAGCTCACGAGGGAGCTCACCTTGCTCAGTACAAAGAATCCCGAGCCCAGTAGCAGCACGCCGAGGATCGCTACCTTCTTGGGGCCAAGCTTATCTATGGCATATCCTTCGACCGGTCCCAGAAAGCTACTTTCGAGCCTGGCAAACGACACCGCCCCTGTTATGGCGGTGCGGTTGACGTTGAATTCCTGGGCGAGAGGTAGAAAGAAGGCCCCAAACCCGTAGTAAAGGAACCCTGCACTTAGAGCTTGGGTGATGGCACCTGAGGCGACGATCCTCCAGCCGTAGAATACGGTTCGCGTGCTGGTCTTGGCATGGCTCCTGGCAAACACGCAGCCATGTTACATCACGGTGCCGAGAACTGCAATTCACGGATGGGGCAACATAATGAGTCTTGCATTGGTCCTAAACCGTTCCTGGTGAGCCTGTCGAACCACAGGCCCGAGCAACTTAGCGACCAACACAAGGCTCCGTAAGTCAGTTGCAGATCCAAGGCCATCCGAGCCAAGAAGCTAGGCTGCCGACAGTCTTCTTTGGTGATCGCCGAGAATACGAGGGTATTGGGAAAAGCGTGTGTCCTGGAAGCAGACATGTTGCTAGCCAGTACTACCCATTGGCACCACATGGATCTTCCCGTTCTTGAATGCCCGTAGCAGCATGGCCTCGATACAGTCTACATGTTCGAAGAAGATCAGGCTCCTGGCAAAGTCGGTCCGTGGCCGGGCGATGTCTATCTTCACCTCGGCGATCACCCTGCAAGGGTGGGCGGACATCACAAGCACCCGGTCCGCCATGAACACAGCTTCCTAGACAAGGTGCGTGACCAGGTCTGGCCGGCACCCGTCTTCGATGCTCATGTACAGCGGGGTTGTATAATTGAGGATAGGGCTTTAGAGGGTCGGGAGTCAGGGGGTGGACGCATGCAAGCATCGAGCCCGCTGCATATCGACGGCATAGACTACCTGGAGTTTTACTCCGGCAACGCCCGTCAGGCCGCCTATCATTACCAACGCGCCTTCGGATTCAAGCCTCTTGCCTACGCCGGCCTCGAGACCGGAGTGAGGGACCGGGCTTCGTATGTTCTCGGGCAGGGCAGCATCCGCCTGGTCTTAACGTCTCCCCTATCAGGCACGCATGCTATCGCAAAGCACGTTTGCCAGCACGGCGACGGCGTCCACGACATCGCCTTCACTGTCCCTGATGTCGAGGCATGCTATCACGAGGCACTTCGTCGGGGCGCATGGCCTGCCCAGGAACCCAAGACCTTCGAGGACGACAACGGAATAGTTCGCCGAGCGGCAGTCTCGACCTACGGCGACACTATTCATAGCTTCGTCGAACGCCACGGATACCGCGGCCGCTTTCTACCGGGCTATGTACCGATCAACGGCCATTCGGTCTCCGATGGCATAGGCCTCGAGCACATCGACCACGTGGTGGGGAACGTCGAGGCAGGCAAGCTGGACCAGTGGGTCGAATTCTATGAGCAAGTGTTTGGCTTCTCCCAGTTCGTTAGCTTCGACGACAAGGACATAAGCACCGAGTACTCGGCCCTTCGATCTGTAGTCATCCGAGATTCGAGCGGCACGGTGACCCTTCCCATCAATGAGCCAGCCCGGGGCCGAAGCAAGTCACAGATACAGGAATACCTGGACTACTACGGCAGCCCTGGAGTCCAGCATGTAGCTCTGCGCACAGAAGGAATAATTCCTGCCGTCCGCACTATGCGACGTCGCGGCGTCGAGTTCCTCGGCGTACCTCCAGTTTACTACGAGAATCTTGCCGAGCGAGTCGGACGCATAGACGAGTCTTATAATGACCTCCGGCGGCTTCACATCCTGGCTGACCGCGATGACAAAGGATACCTCCTCCAAATCTTCACCCGCCCAATGCAAGACCGCCCGACCCTGTTCTTCGAGGTAATACAGCGGGCAGGGAGTGAGTCCTTTGGCAAGGGCAACTTCAAGGCCCTTTTTGAAGCCATCGAGAGAGAGCAGGCCCTACGCGGAAACCTCTGAAACGCATGTTACTGGAGAACTCCGGTGAAACTCGTGACGTTCGCTCCACCGCATCAGGAGTCCAGAGCCCGAGCCGGCATCATTGCCGGTGAGGTTGTAATAGACATCGGCATTGCGTTAGAGGCGGCCCGGAGACATCACGACATTCCCATGCCTCATTCGCTGGAACCACTGCAATCCGTTCCGCTCACCATGGGGCAACTCCTCGAGCTTGGCCAGGACATGATGAATGACCTCGACCTGATTGTCCAAGCCCTCCTGAAGATATGGCACGGGCAACTCGCCGAGACAACCTGGGCGTTCCCGGCTCAGCGTGTGTTGCTAAAGGCCCCTCTTACAGAGCCTCGCACGCTACGGGACTTCTACGCCTTCGAGGCGCACGTACGCACCATTCGCGAGCGCAAAGGCCAACGCGTGCCCCAGGAATGGTACGAGTTCCCGGCGTTCTACTTCTCGAACACGAGTTGCATCTATGGCCCCTCTGAAGTGGTTCCTTACCCTTCCTATTCGAGCGCTCTGGACTTCGAACTGGAGATCGCCTGCGTCATCGGGAAGAAGGGCATCGACATACGGGTCGACGACGCGGAGGAGTACATGGCTGGCTACACCATAATGAATGACTGGAGCTCTCGAGACATCCAGGAAAAGGAAGTGCGCATCGGGTTGGGCCCCGCAAAAGCCAAGGATTTCGCCACCTCCCTCGGGCCGTACCTTGTCACGCCAAACGAGCTAGCTACGCGGAAGATCTCGCCGGGGCGCTATGACCTGCCCATGTCCGCACAGGTCAACGGCATCCCTCTCTCCCAGGGGAACCTGAAGGACATCCACTGGTCTTTCTGCCAGATGATCGCTCGCGCCTCGCAGGACGCATACCTTTACCCTGGCGCAGTTATCGGCTCGGGGACCGTGGGCACTGGGTGCATCCTGGAACTAGGGACGGAGCGACACCGCTGGCTTCAACCAGGAGACCGGGTAGACCTCACGGTCGATGGGCTCGGCACCCTTTCGAACACGGTGGGGCCACCCAGGAGAGGCAGGTAGGGCGATGGCCTTCTATCACAAGTTGGGGAAGGTTGCTCCAAAGCGCCACACCCAATTCCGCAAACCCGATGGCGGTCTGTACTATGAAGAGCTGTTCGGCACGAGGGGCTTCTCGGGGCCGTACTCCCTGCTTTACCACCTCCGCCAACCGACCGGCGTGACCAGGCTCGCTCGCCTGGAGGGGCCACCGGTGCAGCCTTGGGAACTCGGCGAGCGGAGGCATCATCACCTTCGCACCAAGGGCATCGAGCCGTCCGGCGACCCGATGACCGGACGCAGGCCTCTTCTCTATAACGACGACGTTGTGCTGTCGGTGTCGCGCCCGACCGACTCATCGTATACGTTCTTCCGCAACAGCGAAGCGGATGAGATCCACTTCGTCCACGAAGGCTCGGGCGAACTCCACACGATCTTCGGCACCCTCGACTTCAGGCCAGGCGACTATCTCGTTATACCCCGGGGCACCATCTGGCAAATGGCCCTGCACGACAAATCGTGCCGCTTCCTGGTCATTGAAGGGTACGGCGGCGGCATCGAGACACCAGCGCGTTACCGGAACGAGTTCGGCCAACTGCTCGAGCAGGCCCCTTACTCACAGCGGGATATCCGTCTGCCAGAAGCACTCGATACACACGACGAAGAAGGGGATTTCGAGGTTGTGACCAAGCTCAGGGACGGGCTGATGTCTTACCAATACGCGGGTCATCCGTTCGACGTCGCTGGTTGGGATGGTTACGTTTACCCCTGGGCGCTCAACATAGCGGACATCGACCCTATCACAGGGCGTGTCCACCAGCCACCACCCACACACCAAACCTTCCAGGGGCCGAACTTCGTGGTTTGCACGTTCCTCCCGAGGAAGCTGGACTACCATCCCCTGGCAATACCATCGCCGTATAACCACATCAACGTCGACTACGACGAGGTGCTCTACTACGCCAACAACCTGTACTCAAGCCGCACCAATGTGGAGATGGGATCAGTCACTTTGCACCGGAGGAATTTGCCGCACGGGCCTCAGCCAGGCGCTATCGAGGCAAGCATAGGCAAGACGGAGACGAAGGAACTCGCGGTCATGCTCGACACTCTCCACCCTCTTCGACTTACCACCTACGCGCAGGAACTCGACGACCCGGACTACCCGTATAGCTGGGTCAAACGAAAATAGGGACCTCACCCCGCGATTGCGGGACGAATTTCCTTCTGAAAGAACTCGAATGCCTCTAGATAGCCCTTAGCGTCGGGCACCTTCGCAAGTCGCACGAGCATGTGTTCTACGCCTACCGCCTTGTAAGCGCGAAAATCGGCGATGATCTCCTCGGTCGTGCCGTTGGTCGGGACGCGGACGCCACCCCGGAAAGCCGGTTTTTGACCCCTGGGCACGCCTGTAAAGCGGACCCACTGCCCCTGGGTGGAGAACAGAACCTTGTCCTTCCTACCTGCGGCCTGGGCCTGCTCACGGACATCTGCCATACCCTTGGCCAAATCCTGAGGCGAGAGACCCACCGGGTGCCATGCGTTTCCCATAAGGGCTGCCCGGCGGATGGCGGACGGGGTATTTCCGCCGACAAAGATCGGCGGGTGCGGCCTCTGCAGCGGCTTTGGTTCGACGGTGACCTCCGAGAACTTCACGAACTTGCCCTCGAAGCTTGCAGGCGAAGTCGCCCAGAGGGCTTTCATCGCCGCGATGTACTCGTTGGTCCGCGCTCCTCGGGTCTCGAAGGGAACGTTCAGGGCTGCGAACTCGCTTTTGAGGTACCCTGGTCCTACACCCATCAGGAACCGGCCGCCAGAAAGCTGGTCGAGTGTCGCCACCATTTTGGCAGTGAGGGCAGGATTCCGGTACGGCACAACCACCACTGCTATGCCAATCTTGAT
>ORJL010274614.1_pt1 | contig 12260 bp, 12 predicted proteins | sample 1779941 | NCBI WGS metagenome assembly ORJL01 (sample SAMEA104232317, study PRJEB22302) | groundwater metagenome | biome: forest; feature: aquifer; material: groundwater | place: USA | collected 2011-08-07 | depth 5.8 m
AACAATATTAGACCCCATCAAGCCCTGAATTATATGACTCCGAATGAGTACTTAGAGAAGTGGCAAACTAGTCGATTGCCGACAAGAGATATTATTACTTTACAAGCCTAGGGTGGCGGATATCTATCTGAACCTAGACAGTATTATCGTAATTTATAGGTACACGTGTTTTAAAATATGAAGTAATCAAAATTTTTAAAATATTTCTATTACATAACCCCACAACTTGGTCAATCATGTGTCGCACAACCACAAAATATTTTGCAACAGAGACAAGATTTGTATCTGTCGCAAAATATTTTTTTATATTATTATTAAACATATGAACGAAATAGATTCCCTCTTAAAACAATACTTAGACTATCTAGAACTTGAAAAGAATCGCTCTATAAAAACTAGGGATAATTATGAGCGCTATTTAAAGGTTTTCATTGATTTTGGAAAAATTCAGAAACCACAGGATATTACCCTGGATAAAGTAATGCAATTTAGACTCCATCTAGCTAGAGAACGAAAGAGTCTTAAAGACTTAAAAAGAATTACGCAATCATATTATATTATTGCTTTAAGAAATTTTTTAAAATACTTAATAAAGCATGATCATGAAGTCCTGTCACCCGACAAAATAGAATTGCCAAAAATTGCCAGACGGCAAATAGAAATTATTGAATATAAAGAACTGGAAAGATTATTAAACGCTCCCAACCTAAACTCGTTTAGAGGATTGCGCGATAAAGCTATTCTTGAAACTTTCTTTTCAACTGGTCTGCGTGTTTCTGAATTATGTAATCTCGATAGATATATCAATTTAGAGCGTGGCGAGCTAGCCGTACGCGGAAAAGGAGAAAAAATAAGAGTTGTTTTCATATCCGACGATGCCAAAAAAGCTATAAAAAATTATTTGGATAAAAGAAGCGATACTATAGACAAACTATTTATTAGTCTTACCAAAGAAAATACCAAAGAAGGCGCCAAACCGCCAAAAGCTATAGGCAAAATAACTTCCAGGGCCGTGCAACGAATGATAGATCTTTATAAAAGAAAGGCTGGTATCACTAAAAAAATAACTCCCCACCAGATCCGCCACCAATTTGCCACCGACCTCTTAATGAACGGAGCTGATCTTCGTTCTGTCCAAGAACTTCTAGGCCATAGCAATATTTCTACTACCCAAGTTTATACACACATTACAAATAAACAACTTAAGGAAGTCCATGAAGCTTTTCATGGCAAGCGAAGAAAATAGGCAACTAAAACAATTCCTAATTACTAATTCCTAATTTCTAAATAATGACTCAATCTCCAAAACCCAAAAAAGAAGCAAAGAGCGACTCTTGGGATTTGTAATTTGGGATTTGTTTAGGTCAATTAGAGCAATTAGGTCAATTAGAAATTTCGATAATTTAATTTTGTAATTTAAGAAAAATAATATAGTATACTAGCAATATATAATTGCCAAAAAATAATATTGCTGGGGTGGCGAAATGGCAGACGCACTAGCCTTAGGAGCTAGCGCCGCAAGGCATGCGGGTTCGACTCCCGCCCCCAGCACATAAAACCAAAACCCCCTTACACTACTATAGTGCGAGGGGGTTAATTAAACCTCAATATTCTATTATTAGCCTAAGAAATTCCTAACAATAGTTTTCATTGAAAAAGCCAGTAAAGCAACGGCAATGGCAATTATTGAGTATAATAGCTGATTCTTAGCTGTTGTTACTTTTTCTGTATCCCCACCTGAGGTCAGAAAAAGAAAAGCGGCATAAATAATATATACGATAGCAACCACAAAGAATAAACCACTTATCCAGTTTACAATTTTACCAATAAGCGCCTCAACGCCACCAACGGTGCTTATGGTTGTTTCTTGACCGGTAAGGCCGAAATTAGGAGCGGCAAGGGTTAAGGTTGGCATTAAAGTTATTATCCCCGCCAAAGTCTTTTTAATTAAATTTTTCATTTTTTTGTTTACCCCGCACCTTTTAAGGATTGGGTATTTTTATTTTTAATTATTATTTGGTTTGTTTATTTAAACTACACTTTGCACTTTTCAATATAACTTAAAGCAATTTACAGACTAGTTATCCTTAAAAGGTGCGGGGTTTATTGCAATAATCATTCGACCATTTCAATAGTGAACTTGTCTTAATAATAATTCTTGATGCGCTCCTTGTCAATTTCATTAAGAACAAGGAGTGAGGAAGAAATCGTCTTCGTATTTTATGCGCGGCTATGACCTTGAACTAAAAAGCAGCTTGCTTTTAACAGTGGTTACTTAGCGCCCAAAAATTCTGCCACGATCATCGTAATACCCCTAGACATCCAAATTAATATATAACCGATAATAGCGTAGGTAATAGTCTTTCTGGCCGCTGTTACTTTTTCCATATCTCCGCCAGTGCTTAAAAATTGAAAAGCCCCATAAATAATTATGAGTGGAAAAATGATGGTTGCAATACCAATGACGTATTTTACTATTCTATCAATTAAATCTGGTATGCTTTTTGTTTTTAGGGGATTTGGTATCTCAACACCACCGGAAGAGTTGCTGCCACCTGCCAAATTACTAACAGTACCGGTACAACACAATCTAGTGGCGGCTCCAGTACACAAACCCGATTGAGGAGAGACAGAACATTTTTGTTTTGTTGTATCTATACAAGTACCCGTACAACCACTGTCATTGGTAACTGCCGCCATAGTAACACTGCTTGAAATTGGCAAGATTAGTATTGATAAGATCGCAAGACTTAATAATTTTAGTTTCATAATTCTATTATAATATAGATCCATTTAAATTTATAATTGTGGGTTTACAGTCTCGAGCGGAGACGAAACATCAAAACACTCTTGACCAGACGGACAAGTCCCGAGACCAACTTTATATCTAGCACCCAACGAACCACTCATGCACTTATTATTTTTAACCTTCTCACATGTATAAGAAGATTTACTTGGCACACAACAAATTTTTTTATTCTTTTTACTGGCGGGTGAATTACATCCAGATGTTTTAGTTCCCTCACATGCTATCACGGAACTATCCCGGCAATAGCCGCCCTTATTCGTACATTCGTAATCATTACCGGTTGGAACTGGGGCAAGAATCAAAGGAGCCGAGGAGCATTCAATTTTATTCCAAGGAAGTATTGAAGAGGAATTTGTAAGGACCTGTAAGACGGTTCCTATAATCAGCCACCCGCTCAAAGTAATAACAATTCCAAAAATCGCAGTTGTTATTTTTTCTTTCCCTTTTTCAAGGCCGCCCTCATTTGCACCTGCTGTCATTATTTCAACGGCACCCCAAACAATAAAGCCACCAGCCAATGCGAATACCAATTCTATAAGTAGGTTAATAACATTTTTTATTAATGTAAAAAAACTGCATAGAGAACAATCAAAACCCTCACAAGGAACAAGCGGGGAAGACTGTGCTGAACCTAAATTTTGATCATCACTTCCGCCTGGAAATATATCGGATCCGGTGTCCCTTGGTAAAATAACTTCACTACCACTGGTATTGGCCCCCGGGATGGTCCCCTGAGCAACACAACAAATTTTAGGAGGAGTGCAATCACTAGTATAAGTACCAACAATGCCGTAATTACATGATCCGGAAGACTGACAAACACCAACACCTAAATTTGAAGAAGCGCAGTAAGTTCGAACACAACATGATGGTTCCGACGGCAAACAGGTATTTTGACCTGAACCGGATATAGAGCTAATCGGTTCCTCAAATGGATCACAGTCCGGCTTACACAATCCCTGACCAGAAATACCACAACTAGCACCGGAAAAATTCTTTTGAACAGCTTTATCAATATCAGTATTGCCAAAATCAGCCTGGGCCAAAACAGAATTACTAATAAAAATAGATGGTAGGGCTATCGAAAGAAATATTAACCCCCCGTATATAATTTTTAAAAAATTATTTTTGAACATATTTTTACTGCGCTGTATTAATTTGCCCGATTAAATCACTCACTGCTCTTTCAGCCTGACCCAAAGCTTCGTAGGTTGTTAGCTTCCTAGAAACTACGGCTTGTATCATTTGGGAAAAAATATCTCTAACTTTTTCAGGGTCTGGTTTTAACCAGGATCTTGCAGTCAGAGCTTGCTTTGCAAAAACCCCAATATTGGGATCATCGGCATATTTCTCTATCAGAGTCCTTAGAGCTGGCGGATGTTTAGAAATTGTAAGATAATTTTCAGCGGTAATTTCATCTGTGGTCAAGTATATAATTAAATCCCAGACCCATTCCGGATATTTCGTATATTTAGAAACAGCTAACCCATAATAGTTGGCATAGTTGATCGCCTCTTCCTTATCACTTGGCTGAAGCATTGGAGAAATTTTTACTTTCAAAAACGGGTTTTTAATCTTTAAAATATCTACCTGAGAAGCATATTCAAAAATCATCGCTGTCTTACTCTGGCTAAAAGCATCTAAAGAATAGGGCATATTTTCATTCCAGGTGTAATACAAATCATTTGGATTAGCAAAATTAGTATAAAAATCTAAAGATTCTATACCTGTTGCTCCGCTTTTTATTGAATAAGTAAAGTTAGCTGCTGTAAAATCCTTATCGGTCATTTCTGATCCGGCCTGCAACATTAACAAACTTAAAATATCTGAAGCATTATGAACATTTTTCTCAGATCCGCCCATAGCAGCGGCTGCTCTCTGTAAATTTCCCCCAGAATCTATTCTTCTAAGTTTTGGAATTAGATTTTTAAATTGGAGCCAATCAGTAGGCGGAAGAGCAATTGCATAATTATCAAAAAGATCCTGATTGTAAAATAAGGCCAATGTATCCACATATAACGGAAGCGCATAAATGGATTCCTGCCAAGAAAAGTCTTTTTCAACTACTTCCGGAAACAGTAATCTTAACTGATTAATACTCATTTTTTCTTTTGGCATGGCTGATACTTTATCAAAATGTTTTGGTAGCCAAGAATTATTTAACATAAAAATGTCCGGTCCTTTTCCGGCTGCTAAAGCATTTACCAACTCCTGTTCATAGGTTGCTTCGTCTATTTTTTTGTAAGTAGCTTTAATATTCGGATAAAGTTTAGAGTATCCCAAAAGACTATCGCTAAAAGCATCGCTTTCATCTCCAACACCCCAAATTACCAAATCCATTTGCGGGGGAGGGATTTTTTGAGTTTTTAGACCCGGAAGAATTCCGGTAAAAATACCTATAAAAACTAAAAGCACGACAATAATAATACCCATCACTATAAGCTGCGGTTTAGAAAAATTCTGAAGCAAATTTTTATTTTCTTCCATTAATATAAATTATACAGCAAACCAAAATCTATTACAAAATAAAAATCTACATCTGCCGCTGGCTCGCTCATCTATAGTTCCGCGAACAGTGGCGCGCGGAAAGCGCGACAATCACTTCATTAAATCGCGCAAACAAGGAGCGCACCTCCAGAGCGAAACACACATCTGAGCGATCAGGCGGCAGACTTAAAAATATCCAAATTATACGATCTAATAATTGATACTAAGCCTGCATTAATCCAAATATAAATAAAAATATAAAAAATACAAATGGAATAAGGATGACAATTCCAAGAATATTTATAGAGCGTGAAACTTTATTAGTAGAATGCGAAGCTTTCTTATTAAATATCAAATTTACTATTAAGATAATAAATATAGTTATAATTGTAAGAAATACAGATCCAAAAAAATAGAAAAATGATTCACCCTCCAAACTTATATTAGGAACAACATACCTGAAAGAACGGCAAAAGATATTACAAGACTCTCCTGCTTGTCCTCCTGCTAAATAAAGAAATATAAAAATCGCAATAATTCCAATAATTACAAATCTAAGAAATTTCCTAAACCGTATATCAGATACTGATGCTTCTGGTGATTTTACAATGTTTTCCGATTGTTCCGTTTTATTCAAATCTAATTCTGACATTTGATTGCTTTCAATTTTCTGAAATTTTGGCGGTTTTGGAACCGGGATTTGATTATTTATATTTTGATCCATATATTTATTTTTATTTAAACCCACAACTACTAGCCAAAGTATCTTTTGTGCAACTAATTGGACTTATACACACTCCGTTTGCATCTAATACTTTTTTATCATAATGATATATGCAATTTTTGTCTTTGGTAACACAATAAATTATCGGCATACCTTCGGAAGCTATATCAAAGCTTCCTACTAATTCAAAGGTTGAGACATCCACACTCTCAACGATATTTGATCCAGTATAAACATGGCTTTTATCTTTAGCGAAAGCTGCAATGCCCTGAAAACCACAGCTACCTAAAACTTGAAAGGTTATAGGATCAGCGTTTAATTTTGTTGCATCATAATAAACTTCATCCTTGTATTTAGAATAAAGCGTTCCTTTATAAACCATAACAGAGCCAAGTTCATCCCAACTTAAATCTGAATCAACCCAAAATTGATATCCGAGTCGCCAATTTTTTTCTAGAGATGTAAGTGATATTGGTGAAATTGTTTTTGATGTTTCTGCATTTGTAATTTCAGTTTGTGTTTTTTGTTTTGTCGTAGATTCAGTTATTGAAATCGGCGAGGTGGTAATTGTTTGTGTGGTTTCGGGGGACGTTTTACTACCAGACATTCGTGATAATTCTGTTTTAATAGCCGGTACAGTTGATGAAATTGATAGCAATCTAGAAACAACAAACCAAACTATAAATATTAATAAAATACCCACGATCAACTTACCTATCGGTGTTTTTGTAGAAATAAGCTTTCCAGAAATAGGATTCAAAAAACCCCATTGTTTAAAAATATAACTATGTATATCTGCACGATAACGTAGTCTGTGAAAAAACGGCATCCATAATATATAATACCTAGGCATTATCTTTCGTCCTAGTTTTTTTACTAAATAATCATAAGCATCATAAATATCATTCTTATCATATTTACTGCTAATCAAATTCTCTATAATTTGCTTATCTTTCTGGCCCTCCCCCTTACTTTTTAGAACCAAATTTTGAATAAGGATTGAATTAAATCCTCTATCAATATTTTCTTTTATCCACCCCGCTCTTAAAAGATTCTCTTTAATCTGTTCGTCACCTGCCCCCCCCCTCCCGTGATTTTTTAATATAATCAATAATTTCTTTGTTCATATTATAAGTATATCAAAAAATAAACTCTCAAAACGCAGCTCCAAGTCTTCTCTATAAAAACTAAACATAAAGCTCCGTGCGGATTTTTATTAATCAAAAACTCAAAGCATTTTAAAAAACGCTTTTGTTCCAACCCCGCTTATTCAATAACGTTAGAATGTGATTTTCGGAACATCTCGGAGGAGCTTTGGCATGGTCCGTCTGCGGCAAAGCTCCGAGAGCGAAGCAAGTTTTTCCGCTGGGAAAAACTATGCTGTTTACGAAAAATATATTTATAACGTTACCTTTAAAAACAAATCACCCCAACAATTTTATCTCCAGAATTCAAATTCATAATTCTCACGCCTTGAGTTGCACGCCCAGCTAATCTAATACTGGCGAGTTCAGTACGAATTATTTGACCCTTAGCTGATAAAGCTAAAAGCTCTAATTGCTTATCAACTAGTAGAGAGGCCACTACTGTTCCCGTTTTAGAAGTAACTTTTGCAGTTTTTATACCCGATCCACCACGACCCTGTACTTTATATTGAGAAATTTTAGTTTGTTTTCCAAAACCATTAGACATTACAGTTAAAATGCTTGTATTAGGATCAGCTTTTTCGGCGACTATATCCAAGGAAACAACACTATCTCCTTTTTTAAGATTAATGCCTTTAACTCCAGATGCAGTTCTGCCCATAGCCCTAATCTGAGATTCTTTAAATCTAATCGCCTGTCCATGAGACGTACTTAGAACAATCTGATCATTTCCAGTTGAAAGTTTAACCCACTGCAACATATCATCTTTTTTAAGGCCAATCGCAATAATTCCGGTTCTTCTCACATTAGCAAAATCAACCAATGCAGTCTTTTTAACAATTCCTTTTTGAGTAGCCATCACCAAAAATCCGGCCACACCCTTTTTATCACTTGCCTCGCCGGAGCCTTTGGCGAAGTGCGGGTCCGGATATGAAATAATATTTGCAATTTTTTCTTCTGGAGGAATTTCTAAGAAATTGTGGAAAGATTTGCCCTTGGCTATACGGCTAGCTTCAGGAATTTCATAAACCTTGGTTTGAAATACCCTGCCCTTTTCAGTAAAGAATAAAATATTGTCGTGTGTATTAGAGAAAATGAATTGGCTTAAGAAATCTTCTTCGGCCACTTCTGAGCCGATCAAGCCCTTGCCCCCACGCTTCTGCGAATGAAAACTGGAAGGATTTACACGTTTAATATATCCGCTCTTGGACATAGTAATTATGGTCTCTTCTTTTGGAATGAGATCCTCCTCGCTAAATTCTTCAAGTCCTGAAGAAATAACCCTAGTCCTTCTTTCATCTCCATATTTTTCTTTCATTTCTCCAAGCTCAGTATCAATAACGCCCAAGATCTTTTTAGGACTCTTTAAAAGAATGTTTAGTTCTTCAATTATTTTTTTCTTTTCTTTAAGTTCATCTTCAATTTTCTGGCGCTCCAAAGAAGCTAAGGTTTGAAGTCTCATTTCCAAAATAGCAGCTGCCTGAATATCGGAAAATTTAAATTTAGATACTAAATTCTTATGGGCCTCATCTTTATCGGCTGACTTTTTAATGGTGGCAATAACCTTATCAATATCACCCAATGCCTTAAATAGACCCATCAAAATATGGGCTCTTTCTTCGGCTTTCTTTAAATCAAATTCTGCTCTTCTTCTAATAACCTCTTTTCTGTGTTCAATAAAAGCATTAAGAATTTCTTTGACTGAAAGAGTTTGTGGTTGGATACCATTTACCAATGCCACCACATTCATATTGAAATTCTTTTGTAGGTCGGTAAATTTGAAAAGTTGATTTAGAACTTTTTGAGGCGAAACATCATTTTTAAGTTCGATTATAATAGAAAGTCCATCCTTGCCAGATTCATCCCGCACATCTTTAATACCCTGAATTTTCTTTTCAGTTACAAGTTCGGCTATTTTAATAATTAATTCTGATTTATTTACTTGAAAAGGAATTTCAGAAATCTCAATTCTATTATTCTTACCCATTTCCTTGATCTCGGCTTTGGCGCGCATAGTAATAGCACCACGGCCGGTTGCATAAGCCTGTTTAATAGCTTTTTTATCATAAATAATTCCACCAGTCGGAAAATCAGGGCCTTTAATAATATCCATTATCTCATCTGAGGTGATTTTAGAATTTTCAATAAGCGCCTTAGTAGCATCAACAATTTCAGTCAGGTTGTGCGGAGGAATATTAGTGGCCATACCAACGGCAATACCAACGGCTCCGTTAAGTAATAAGTTAGGAAGCTTTGCCGGCAAAACTTTTGGCTCCATCCTGGTTTCGTCATAGTTCGGAGACCAATCCACTGTTTCTTTTTCTATATCCGTCATCATCTCTTCGGCTATTTTAGAAATTTTAGCCTCGGTATAACGTTGAGCGGCCGCTCCATCTCCATCAATACTGCCAAAGTTTCCCTGACCCTTTACTAGCGGGTAACGCAAAGAAAAATCCTGGGCCATACGAACCATAGCCTCATATACAGACGAGTCTCCGTGCGGATGATATTTACCAAGCACTTCACCAACCACACGAGCGGATTTAATAAATTTAGCACTAGAAGAAAGACCCATGTCCCACATAGCCCACAGAATTCTTCTTTGCACCGGCTTCATACCATCACGAACATCGGGAAGGGCGCGGGCCACAATAACCGACATTGCGTAGTCCAAATAACACTCTTTTAATTCGGTGGTAATTTCTCTTTGATCTATTTTGTCTTCCGGTACTATTTTTTCGTCGTCCGGGATCTTTTTTTCTTTGGCCATATTAGTAAGTTTAAAATTAAAAAATCAAAATGGAAAATGACAGTGTAAAAATTATAAGTTATTTCCGTCCCTATATTTTAACATTTTTTCTGCTCGCCTCGTAGCGAGCTTCGCTCTGCTACTTGGGGTCATTTTAATCTTTGATATTTATATTTTGATTTATAGTAGTACTCGCATTTAAATTTACGACTTCGAGACTAGTTGTAGAAATACCTGATACTTTTTCTATTGGCGCCGTAAGTTCAAATGTATTTGTCTGATTTATTTTTTCTTTAAAATCTTTTAATAAATTTCCGGCATCTTTAAGCGTTACGGCGAGTCCATTTTTTAAAACTTCAAATTTTGAAATCTCTTCATTGGAATTAATAGCTTCACTCTTAAAACTAAAATCTGTAAAAGATAGCCAGATGAAAATAATTGCGATCATTACTATCGGCACCCCGATCCATATTATTTTTATTTTTTTATCATTATCCAGATCTTGAAGCTGTTCTATGATTTTTTCAAATTCATTCATATGTAATCAACTAATTACTAATTAATACTAATTTACGAATAAAGATAAAAAACTTGGAGGAGAATTATAATTGGTATATTCGTACTAATTCGCTATTGGATGATTTATTATATTTTCAGCTGAACCAATTTAGTAGATTTTATCTCAGACAGATCCTTCTTCTTTACAGTTAATTTTTCTTCAACTTCCGACTCCAAGCCAAGCTCACCAACAAGCTCTTTAATATCCGAGGTTTGTCTTTTTAGCCCTGGGACTTTGAAGAACATCGGCACTACAATTTTGGGATTTATCTGCTTAACTAATTTAGCCACGAGTTCCTGGCTTATAAATGGCTTGCCTCCAGCTGGCACAAAGAGAATATCAATAGATTTTAATTCTCCGAGCGCATCTTCATCCGGATATTCAGCTATGTGACCCAAAAAACAAAGATTTGCATCTTCTGTTCTAACTAAATAAATAGTTTTAAAAAAATTAATTGTAGATTCCTTAACTAAAGGAATGCCTCTTATATCAAAACCTTTTATTTCATATTCGCCGGGACCGATAAGCGTAACTCCTTCTTCATTTTTATTCACTTCTGGAGCCGGCCAAGCCGAAATACTTTTTAATAGAACATCAAATTTCCCTCTTGCAGGATTAAGACCAAGCTTACTATCAAATGGATCGCTTACTAAAGTAAAATCTCCGATCTGAACTTTAAAACAGCCTTCTCCATACCAATTTATGACCATATATTTTAGTAATTTAGTTATTAGCCACTAGCGACTAATAAGAAAATATTTTTAGGATTAATTAATACAAAACCACTAGTTACTAACTTTCTAGTGGCTAATTTTTACTATTCTATTATAGTCTTTTTTTAGCTAAAAAACAATAAATAAAATACTTCATTCTTTATTATAAAGTCCAAACTAGGGTATTTTGAGGAACACCTCGGAGGCGCTTTCGCGCCGAGAGCGAAGCAAATTTTATAACAATAAAATTATGCTGTTTCCGAGAAATGACCTAGTTTGGACTCCCTACTAATAATCTACCGAAGTAAACAAAAAATAATTTTTATAATAAAAATCCCCGAATAGCATAACTACTCGGGGATCATTTCAACTTGCGATGAGTTTGTAGATAAAAAACGGAAGCCATCTGAGTATCCGCTCCCGCTTATCCCATTTTTCTTCGGAACGAGTTCTGTCCTGAGTCGAATTAGAGCAAAACCATTCTGAATAGTGAGAAATGTTTGCGACTTCGCCACATATCTTTATTTCTATTTTTACACATTCCTCTTGAACGGCGCGTTCTAAATCTCTTACGCACCGCCAGACATGCGGATGAGCTGCAGACACCCAAAGTTCGCTAATCTCATTTCTTTTCGCCCACTTTACCGCCGCCCTAGCAATTCTAAGGGTCGGTGGCGGGTTGCCAGATTCTTCCTCTATATATTTACACGCTATATCCATTTCCGGATTAATATCATTTTGGGTAAACACCGTGGCTCCACCAAGATCCCTCGATGTTTGTGAAGCGATCTTCGCAATAAGACGGTTTGACCTAATGCTATAAGGAGCTCCAAATGCGAAAGCCACAACACCAGACGTTTTCATAACTCATCACCTCTTTTAAATTATTTAAGAACCTTAATATTTTGCATAATTTTTATGTGTGTGTCAAATAAAAGGGTCATGTAAAGGATATGGAACAGTCTAGAGTGATTTGGATAAGTAATAGAAAGGGTTTTTCTCTCTTTTTCTTGTGTTGAATTTGAAAGTCAATTCTGACACATATTCTTGGGCATACTTTCTAGTAAAGTGATG